>Ga0102934_1001566_pt1 | contig 15984 bp, 14 predicted proteins | sample SalPonR2_A_D1_MG_FD_78175 | JGI IMG/M metagenome (GOLD analysis project Ga0102934, IMG submission 78175) | Salt pond soil microbial communities from South San Francisco under conditions of wetland restoration - Salt Pond MetaG R2_A_D1_MG | ecosystem: Environmental > Aquatic > Marine > Intertidal... | reverse complement strand
TTATATTCTTTAAAATCACTTACTGAAATTTTACCGTATTTGCCTCCAACATCTCTTGCTTCCCCTTTGAAATAATCTTTTAATTGAGGAATAAGGGTATATTCTTTTAAACCAGCTCCCATTAATACCGATTGTAATTTCTCGGTATCACTCACACCTTTTGGGATCTTTTTTAACTCCTCTAAAGTAATAGTAAATAGTTGGTTATAGGTAAACTGATCTATATCAGAAAAAATATTGTCTATTTTATTATCTGGACTATTTAGATCATTAATTTTAGGGTTAGCATAACCATTAATCTGTAAACTATACCTTGATTTATTATCAAATAAAATAGCTTCGAGATCATAGTTGGAACGAGCCGGTGGTATTATATCTTTATTAGGTATTCCATAAGCAATATATCTTAACATTTTTAACAAAGTGGTCTTACCAGCGCGATTTGCGCCACCAATTATATTAAAGTTGGGATTTAAATCTAAAAGTTTCGCATTTGCAAAGATGCCAAAATCATTTATATGTATTTCTTCATATTTCATTCTAAATCCCTTCTTTCAATAAATTCTGTAATAATTTTATCTTTTGATTGCTGGAATAATTCTTTAAATTCTTGTTCAGTTATTTGAAATTCTTTCGGATTTTGATCTTCTAAATCCACCTCTGGGTTCCAAATCTTGCCCATCTTTTGTTTGAGCTTAGCTCTTTCTTTTTCATCCTCAGCTAAATTTTCAACAAAGTTAGTAAATTCTTTTATAAAGGGATCATTTTCTTTTATTTCGGACAGATTTGCAATCTTTTGGGAAGTATGGTTAATAATATTATTAATCCACAAAGATGGTGACTTTTTTGAAAAGTAAGGACGTAAATTAGTTAAAAGATCATTTAAGACTTCTTCTTGTTGTTCATTTAAAATATCATAAATTCCTGTGCTGCCTTTTAATAATAATCTTATTACATAACCTTTAATTTCTTTATCAAAGCTTTGATAAATTTTTTCTAAGTTTTCTTTTACATAATAATTCAATTCAGATATAGTATCTTCTTCCATCTCCTCAATATCCAATTCAATTTGTTTAAATACAAAATCAGAAGTTTTTTTGAACTCATAATAAGTGTTTTCGGGCTCTAAATAGACCATAAAAAAACCACCTATACCTGTTTCCCCGATATCTCTACCCTGTGGTATACCGGGATAAATTATATAAGGTATGTGGTCATTAATAATCTTTTTTTGATGAATATGTCCTAAAGCCCAATAGTCAATATGATTATGATTTTTTAATTCTTCTTTAGAAACCGGCACATAATTTGAATTATTAGGTTCTAGTTGGGTATGTAAAAGTCCAATATTATATACACTCTGGTCAGGAGTAGTATAGTAGGTGAACATTTTTCTGGATTCAGAACTTCCTCTGTAAGATTGTCCTAATATTCTGGCTATCAATTTATCATTTTCATAGACTTCAAACTGACTAACATCCTCACTATCACAAATTTTCACATTAGAAGGTAATTCTAATAATTCACCATCAATCCGGTAAGGGTCGTGATTTCCATTTATAATATACACATTAATATCATGTTCATCTAATTTTAAACATTGCTCTTTAAAAAAACGAGTAGCTCGTACAGATCTTGCTTCATTGTCAAAAACATCTCCAGCTATTAATACAAAATGCACTTCATTTTCAATAGCCTCGTTGACAATCTTTGCAAATGAATTATATACAGCTTCCTGATAATCAACATCTAATTTACTGTCAGAATTTATTTGTAAACGACTGCCTAAATGCAGGTCTGCGGTATGGATAAATTTAACGGCCGGTTTCATTTAATCAGCGCTCCTTTTTTTAATCCCAATAACTTCTGGTGGGTTCTTCTTTTGATTTATAAAATGATAATGTAATACATTGTATTTTTGATAATCTAACTGAGAAGCAAACTCTAAAATAGCTTCTTTTTCTTCACTACCACCTTCATGTTCAGTATAAATAACAATTACAATTAAACCACCTTTTGATAATAATTTTAGGGTTTTTTTAAGTGACTTAATTGTAGTTGCTTTTTCAGTTTTAATTTCTTTAGCTGAACCAGGTAAATAGCCCAAGTTATAGATTATACCATCTATCTCTTCTTCAATATATTGATCAATATTTTCATGTCCGTCCACTATAAACTCAATATCAACTTCATAATCAATATTTTCAAATTTATTTTTTGTAATTTCAATAGCATCTTTTTGAATATCAAAAGCATATATTTTGCCGTTTTTGTCAACTTTTTCGGCCAAAAATAAGGTATCTTTGCCATTGCCACAGGTTGCATCAACAAATAATTTATTATTTTCTATATGATTACTAAAAAGCCAGTGCGAAAATTCAACACCCTGCATAAAACTCATCTTTTAACCCTCCAAAATAATATATTGTATATTATTATTTCTAGAAAGATAAAAAAACACCTGTATGATTAAAAGAATAAAATAGGATATATCTAATTTGATTTTTCTTATTAAAAGCAGAAAAACTGCCGGGAAATCCCGACAGTTTTTAAATACTTATTGTTTTTGATTAAAAGAAGTAAAAGCCATTATTTTTCAACAGATCATCAATTACTTTATCTCTGTAATTGCTGCTGTCGAATTGGTGATTGTGCCTGTGTTTCTTCACCTTTTTCTTGTAGATGTTAAACATTGCAAATGTCCCCCTTTCGTATATTTAGTAGGGAACATCCTCGCTACAAATCTACTTTGTTCCATATATAATTATTTTTGAAAACTACTCTGTATATCTCGTGTTCTTAAACCTAGTATAACTTATGTATTAAAATAATGCAATACCTTTTTTTGTTTATTTTTAAAAAATATTTACATATTTTTGTTACTTTTTTACAAAAAAAGAAATGGTACCCCTAGCAGGAATCGAACCTGCGCACTCGGCTCCGGAGGCCGATGCTCTATCCACTGAGCTACAGGGGTTTGCACCAATTTAGATTATAATATATTTTTTGATAAAAATCAATTTAAATATTTTTCCCATTCTTCATATAGTTTATCCAATTCATTTTTAATTTCTTGATGTTCTTCTTTAAATTTATTTAATTTCTCAAAATCATCAATATTGTCAGGGTGAGTCATCTTTTGTTCTAGTTCTTCTACTTTTTGTTCTTTGTTTTCTATTTCTTCTTCTATTTTATTTAACTTTCTTTTTCTCTTTCTTTCTTTTCTCTCTCTTTCTTTCTGCTTGAAATAATAATTATCTTTTTTAGTATCATTACTATTTTTTTCTTCTTTTTGTTTATTATCAGATAACTCTTTCTTTTTCTTTTTATAGTATTCATAATCACCTAAATATTTTTTAAGGTTTTTATCATCCAATTCATAGGTATGATCTATTATTTTATTAATAAAATATCTATCATGAGATACCACCAAAAGTGTTCCCGGATAATCTTGTAGGACCTCTTCTAAAACCTCCCTGGAAGGTAAATCAAGGTGGTTAGTAGGTTCATCTAATAACAGAAAGTTATAATCCCCACTCATTAACTGTAAAAGCCTTAACCTGCTTTTTTCTCCTCCACTCAAGTTTTTAACTTTTTTAAACACCTCATTATCTTCAAAAAGAAATGCTCCTAAAGCATTACGAGCTTCACTTATCTTCATGGAACATTCTTTAACTAAAGTTGTAACAAGGTCATCCTCGGGATCAAATTTTTCAAACTCCTGCCTATAATATCCCATCTTAACACTGGCCCCAATATTCACATCCCCTTTATCAGGCTTTAAATCACCATTAATGATGTCTAAAAGGGTTGTCTTGCCTGAACCATTGGCTCCTATAATAACGGCTTTATCCTGCCAATATATGTCTAGATCAAGATCTTCAAGCAGGGTATTTTGATCAAAGGTTTTTTCAAGGTCATTTATTTTTAATACTTCATCTCCACTACGACGATTGAATTCCAAATCTAAATTCATTTTTTTACCGTGTAGAGTCGGTTTTTCCATTTCATCAATTCTTTCAAGCCTTTTTTCCATCGCTTTAGCTCTTTTAAACATTTTTTCGCTGTCGCGTGATCTACCCCAGACTCGTAATTGATGAATTGATTCTTCTAATTTTTTTATCTTTTTCTGTTGGTTTTTATATTCACGCATTTTTTGTTCAAATCTTCTTTTACGTTCTTCTAAATAATAACTATAATTACCATAATATTTTTCGTCAGTTCCGTTATCTATTTCAACAATTCTTTCAATAACCTGGTCTAAAAAGTATCTGTCATGGGAGATTATGATTACTGCTCCTTCATAATCAATTAAAAATTCTTCTAACCATTGTATGGAATCTATATCTAAATGGTTAGTAGGTTCGTCTAATAATAAAAGGTCCGGTTCTGTTAAAAGCAATTTAATTAAACCAACTCGTGACTTTTCACCACCACTTAAATATGAAATTTCTTTTTCTAAATCTTTTTCATTAAAGCCTAGCCCGGAAGCTACTTGAATGATTTTATTTTGATAACCATAGCCACCTCTCATTTCATATTGATGGCTTAATTCACTGTATTCATCCATAAGGTTTTCTAATTCCTGATGTTCTTTTTCTTCCTTTTTGAAACTACTGATTTTATTTTCTAGTTCTTCTAATTTATCTTCCATCTCCTGCAAATCTTCAAATACTGTTAGTAGTTCTTCATAAATTGTGTTATCTAAATTGAATTCAGGAATTTGGTCTAATAAACCTATACTCACATCATTTCTCAGAGATAAATTACCCTCTTGGAAGTCTTCCTGACCATTAATTATTTTAAATATGGTAGTTTTACCAGATCCATTAGCACCTATTAAAGCTACTTTCTCTCCCTTATTTACAGACATTGAGAAATCATCTAATACATCTTGTGTACCATAAGATTTTGCTATTGAGTCAATATTAACTACAACCATCTTTTTCCTCCACTACCAGTGTATTATTGGATCAAAATCTAGACTTTCTATAAATTTTTGAATCAAGTTATAATGATTACCTTCTATTAAAATATGGTGATTGCCAATTGGGTTTTTCAAGAAATAATTTATATCACTGTTCTCAAAATCAACTAATACCTGAGTACGGCAAGCAAATTCACTGTTCAGGTTATTTATTAATTTTGCATCCTTAAAAGCTAGATGATCTAAGTTACTGCCACCTATTTTAAATACAGTGACATCTCCTTTTTTAATTTCTCCTTGAATACCTACACCAATACCTGTTTCAAAATGAGAACGCACCATATAATTTTCAACTGATTTTGTAGCAACTGTACAATGTGCAAACTTTACTTTATTGTTTTCTGTATTTAAGGAAACAGGATTTGCCATAAATGGTATATTATCTGTTAGATAATATGTGATCATCATTGATACTGCGGAAGGAACATCTCCTTCACAACCAGCAACTATTCCATCATTATTCAATAATGATAAAGCTAAACAGCCCGTGGTTTCAAGTTCTGTTACAAGATCAAAGCAGCGTATAGTTAAAGCATTTAGATTATATCGACTCACAATATTTTTTAACGCAAAATATACTTTAGCTGCTTTAGTTAAATCATTTTCAGTAGGTTCTTCTATTGACATAGCTTTACTTGTAAATTTATCAATTAAACCATTTGCTTTTTCATTTTGAATATTTTGATATTCTTCTATGACTTCTTTTATAGGAATATCAACTATTTCTAATCCCCACTGTTTTTTAACGGCCTCTTTATCAACATGACTGTCAATTAACCAATCAGATGGTTCCCCAATCAATCCCATAGTACTATTTTTAATTTTTTCCTTAGTATTTTTTATTTTAATTAATTTTCTCATCTCATTAGCAATTTCGTTCGGAGTACCATGTAAAATCTTACCTTTTCTGTTTTGAGATTTAACCCAACTTAAAATTTCCATGGATGCGGCCAAAGAATTGTGTAAAGAAGTAGCAACTAATATTACTTGTCCATCTAATTTATCAAAGATATCTTTGAAGAGATTTTCTGTTCCACCTGTTTTAACAAAGACAGTTATTAAATCATACTCATTTTTTTGTTGTGAACTTAAAACATCATCATCAATCTCTTCAATTTCAATATTATTTCCGAGATCTTTAATAAACTGTTCTAAAGTTTGTGAAATAGTCTCTTCATCATGAATTGGTGAAAATAAGGAATACATTCCAACCTTCATCTATTATCATCCTTTCAAAAAGATTTCGAGTATTATGGTAGATTATATACAGGTTCTTCCATGTTTTTGCGGTATATAATAAAAACATTACCGATAACCTGAACTAAGTCTGCACCCATTTTTTCACAAACATTATGGGCAACATCCTTGATATCTTCAAGCGAGTTGTCTAATACCCTAATCTTAACTAATTCATGGTCATCTAATACTTCATCGATCTTTTCATAAATTGAATCATTCAGACCATCTTTGCCAATATGAACATAAGGGTCTAAATTATTAGCTTCACCCCTAAGATAACTGCGTTGTTTTCCTGTCAACATAAAAATTCCTCCTATTCGACATATTCAAATTCAATGGGACCAATAATTACTGTATCTCCATCTTTTATGCCTTTCTTTTTCATTAATTTATCAATATTATGATGCCTTACTATTCTTAATAGACGCTGAACCGAGGCATCATTATTAAAATCTGTTTTTTCAATTAGTTCATCTATTAACTTACCAACAATCTCAAATTCACTTTGAGATATTTGTTTAATCTGCATTTCACTTTCATCCATGAATTCAGGTTTTATTAAAACATCTTCTTTTGCTTTAATATCCCTTTCTTTTTCAGGAATACTTTCTAATTTTTGTCCAGTGTAATATTTTAATTCATCTACACCTTCACCCGTTGCAGCAGAGATCGGAAACACTTTATAACCTCTATTTTCAAGTTCTTTTTTAACTTCAGGTAAATTATCTCTTGCTTCTTTTAAATCTATTTTGTTTAATGCTACAATCTGGGGCAGTTCAGATAAATCTGTATCATATTCTTTAAGCTCTTTATTGATTTTTTCAAAGTCCTCAATTGGATCTCTTCCCTCAATACCTGATACATCAATTACATGGATTAATAGTCTTGTACGTTCTAGATGACGTAAAAATTCATCTCCTAAACCGACTCCTTCATGAGCTCCTTCAATTAAGCCGGGCACATCAGCCATTACATATGATTTGTATTCATCATATGAAACTACTCCCAAATTGGGGTTTATTGTTGTAAAATGATATGAAGCTATTTCCGGTTTAGCAGCAGAAACTTTTGAAATTAAGGTAGATTTACCTACATTAGGATATCCGACCAAACCAACATCAGCCAATAACTGAAGTTCCAGTCTGACTTTTAAAGTTTCTCCTTTTTCTCCATTTTCAGAGAACTTGGGTGCTTTCCGGGTGGATTTTTTAAAACGAGCATTTCCACGTCCACCTTTACCACCTTCAGCCAGGACATATTCCTGACCATCATCTTTTAAATCTTTTAAAAGTTCGTTTGTATCATCATTATATACTAAAGTACCGGGTGGAACTTTTAAATAAAGTTCCTTACCATCTTTTCCACGCTGGTTTTTACCTTTACCATGGGTGCCATTTTCAGCTTGATAGAAGTTTTTATACCTAAAATCAGCCAGGGTATTTAAACCTTCATCTACTTTGAGGATAACATTTCCTCCATGGCCACCATCACCACCATCAGGACCACCCATTGCTTCAAATTTTTCTCTTCTAAAACTTACAACACCATTACCTCCATCCCCACTTTTAACTTTAAATACTACTTCGTCTACAAACATTGAATATCACCTACCTTATTTCTAGATAAAAATAAAACCCCCAGCACGAAAGTACTGAGGGGTTTAGTCTGCAAGGATGATTAACTTATTAAAGCTTCCACCTGATCTTCTGTATATACGCTAATTTGACGAGATTTTCTTCCCTTTCTCTCAAATTTAACATAACCATCTACTTTAGAAAAGAGGGTATCATCTTTACCTCTTCCTACATTCAGTCCAGGTTTGAATTTAGTTCCCCTCTGACGGACTAAAATACTACCTGCAGGAACAAATTCACCATCAAATTCTTTGACTCCAAGTCGCTTCGATATGCTATCTCTACCATTCTTAGAACTTCCAACACCTTTCTTCTGAGACATTAAAACTCCCCCCTTTCAGTATGTTGAATTTTTATCTCTATAAAAAATTAAACTTCAATATTTTCAATTAAAACCTTTGTATAAGGTTGACGATGACCGGTTTTCTTATAATAACGTCTTTTAGGCTTATACTTTAGAACAACCACTTTTTTGTTTTTACCTTGTTCTAAAACTTTACCTGAAACTTTTGCATCTTCAAGATATGGTTTGCCGAATTGATATCCTTCTTCACCAGAATATTGTAAGACTTTATCAAAAGTTACCTGGTCTCCTTCTTCGACATCTAATTTTTCAACTTTGATCATCTGTCCCTCTTTTACTTTATACTGTTTTCCACCAGTTTTGATTATTGCATACATTACTACATTACACCTCCCTTACCTCAGACTCGCCGGAAATTAGGTAGCCTCCCTTGGAGACATTTCAGACCCATTCCGTGCGGTTTTGGTAAATGACCTTTCAAAAAGGTCTACACATTACCGACAATTTATTTTAGCATAGTTTAGGCTTATAGTCAAGCCAACCTGAGCTTTTCTCATTTGGTTTAATGGTTAATAAATGAGCTGCCTTTTCATATCCAGCTGCATCTAAATTATGAGCATCAGCTGAACAGGTCTGCATTTCCATACAGAAAAATGGCTCATCTAAAGGAGTATAGAATTGGATATGGGAAAACTCATCTGAACTATCCAATAAAACCTCCATACTTTTTTTAAAATTGATACGAGGATTACCTTTTAGTTTAGTTATTGCCCCATCAATATCAATATCTTTAAGAGACTTAAATTCGTTAAAATCATATTGAGTATTTTTAACACTTTTTAACTCTCCTGTAGGTATTTGGTCATCATCAAGTTCCATAAAATACTGAGCAGGTGCTTTTATAAAAGTGTTATTTCTATCAGTAAGATAATTAAAATAAGTGTGAAAACAAATACCATATGGAAGTTCCTTGTGATCATGGTTTGAAATCTCATATTTAATTCTTAATTTATCTTCAAAAAGTTTGTAAAAAATTTTTATTTTGTGTTCGAAAGGAAAACCTTCATAAACAGGATGATTCTTATCTATATTCATAAATGTTTCTAATTGAATATGGTCTTTTCTTATTTCAGGTTCATGATAATCCCATTTTTCATCAAAAACCAATGAATGTAAAAAGATCGGTTTGCTGTTTTTTTCCTGCCAGTACTTGTTTCCCTTATATTCATAATGACAATTTTTGACTCGGTTTGGTAGAGGATATATAATTGGATTTCCGTTTAAAAAATGAGCTAATGGTAGTTCAGGATTGTAGTATATAAGTGAATGATCATTAATTTGATATTCATACATATTATTACCAAACTCGGGAGCAATTTTAACTAAACTTTTTTTCTGCTCATTTTGAGCTTTTAAAACTATTGTTTTAAAATTATCATCTAAAATTTGATAATCAAAGTGCTTCATTTCAACACCTCTTTTATATCAATTCTGCCTTAGCAAAGGTTCGGTGAACCTCATTAATTTTCACTTCCACCTCTTCTTCTTTGAGATGTCCGCCATCTTTAATGATAATAATATATCCTTTAAGTCTTGCGATACCATCATCTTCATTATGAATGTGTGTATCTTCTACATATACAGTATATTTCTCCCCTTTATTAACAGGAAGTGCCATCCTTTTTAAATCCTTTTTGCTTCCTTTACTAATTATTTCATAATTTTCTATATGGTATTCATTATTACCCCTAATATAAATATCCATATTAAGATGATTTTCTAATTCAGCTAGTTTGTCACCGCCAGCTCCAATTAATACAGCTGCTACATCGGGATGAAGTTCAATTAATAGAGCTTCCACTCTATCTTCTTTAGATAACTTTTTAATCTTTCTGATTACATTCATCGCCATGGTAGTTTCAGACATTACTAGTCCTGTGCCATCACAATAGGGACAGTCTTTTTGAAATAGTTCTCCAATCTCTTCTCTAACTTTTTTTCTGGTAATTTCAACCAAACCAAGTTTGGTTAATCCTAATAATGCGGTTTTGGTTCTATCCTTGGCTAATTCTTCTTCTAATACTCTAAGAACTTCATTTTGATTTGCTTCTATTGACATATCGATAAAGTCAATGATGATAATACCGCCAATATCTCTCAGCCTCAACTGGCGAGCAATCTCACGGGCTGCTTCAATATTTGTCTTAAAAACGGTATCCTGTAGATTCTTCTTGCCGGTAAATTTACCGGTATTAACATCTATTGATACCAATGCTTCGGTGTTATCAATAATTACATATCCACCAGAGTTTAACCAAACTTTTCTCTGCCAGATCTTTTCAATTTCATTTTCGACCTGATAGGTTTCAAAAATTGGAGTTTCTCTTTCATAAAGATAAATCTTATGATGAGAACCGGGGACACTTTTTTCAGCTAGTTCATTAAGTTTTTCATATTCTTCTTCATCATCAATTACAATTTTATTGACATCAGGGCTTAAATAGTCCCTGACAATTTGTTTTATTAATTCAGCATCTTTATATATTAACTGAGGTGGATTAGCTCGCTTATAGTCTCTCCAAATATTATCCCATAAGTGAATTAAGAAATTAAAATCATTTTCAATAATCTCACGGTCTTTACCTTCTGTATTTGTTCTAACGATTAAACCATATTTATTTCCAATTAAGTTTTCGGCAATGTCTTTTAAACGATTTCTTTCTTTGGTTTCATTAATTCTCCTTGAAATGCCTGTTCTGTTTTCAAATGGCATTAAAACTAAGTAACGACCTGGTAAAGTTACTTTACAGGTAACTTTGGCTCCTTTGGTTCCAATAGGCTCTTTTACAACCTGAACCATGATCTTTTGACCTGGTTGGATAACTTCTTTAATTGATAGTTCATTTTTACGCCATCTTTTTTCCTGTCCCTTGCTTAAAAGTGGATATACATCACTTATATGCAAGAATGCATTTTTTTCTAGACCGATATCTACAAAGCCAGCCTGCATACCAGGTAAAACATCTTTTACTCTACCTTTGTATATATTGTAAACAATTTGATCATAAGTATCTCTTTCAAACAAAATATCAATAAGATTATTATTTTCTTTAATTGCTGCTCTTTTTTCTCTTATACACGAATTTATTATTATCTGTCTACTCACTTCTCCCTCACCTCTTTTTTTAACACGTCCTTATTTGTTGGTTTATATAACTTACCTTCTTCTCTCACATAAAGCCCCAGTCTTTCAATATTAACCAATGGAATTTCTTTGACTAAACCATCTGTTTTTATTTTTAAAGCTCTGATTACTTCCTGAGGTCTTACATTACCGCTGCTACCGGTGCTTATTGTAAACTCCCAGACATCATCTTTAAGAACTCTACCATTATAGATCATGGGGGCTAAATCAATCATTCTATCATCTTTGTTTCGCCTAAAACGCGTGATTTCTATTTCTTTTTCACTTAAAAAATTCTCTAAAACTTTTTGTTGATTAAGCTCATCTCGAAAAGACATCTCATATCTATATCGAGCTGTATTCACAATAGCCTGCAGGGACTTTTCTTTCTCATGAATTTCAATCATTTCTGATACTTTTAGCCCGAACGGAAGTTTTTTATTAACTTCCTTTTTTATTTTTGTAAAAGATATCTTTTCTTTTAATTCAAGATCAAAATATTCATTATATCCAACCATTCCAACTGGTAATGGTTGGGACATTGAAAAAATAATGTGGGGATTATATCCCTGAGAATAGGCAACCGGTAAACCTGCTCTGCGAAAGGTCCTTCTAAATGTGTTCATTAATTCAAGATGGGAAATATATTTAAGTTGATCATCTTTTCTATATTCAGCTCTTATATACATTATAATCATCCCCTATGATATCTAAATCTACATCTAGGTTCAGACAGATGTTACAACCTTTACAGTTATCAAATCTGCAATCAGAGGTAGTTTCACTCTCAAGAGCCTTATGATATTCATTTTTTAAGAAATTAGGATTTAAACCCATGTCAATGTGTTCCCATGGTAGGGTTTCATCTAAACCCCTTCTTCTTAGATAAAAGTCGGGATCAAGATTATTATCTCTAAATGATTCTAACCAAAGTTCATAATCAAAAAAGTCTCCCCATCCGTCAAAACGAGCACCTTTTTGCCAGGCACTAATTAACACTTTTGATAATCGTCTGTCTCCCCGGGAAAAGATACTTTCTAGTAAAGAAAGCTCTTCTTCATTCCAACTAAAGTTTATACCCTTTTTATTTAAATTAGATCTTAGAAAATTTATTTTTTCCTTCAGTTCTGCAATATCAACCATTGGTTCCCATTGAAAAGGGGTAGCAGCTTTCGGGATAAAGGTTGACACACTTACATTAATTCGTATTGGCCTCATTTTCTTTTTATTGTGGCTTCTAATCTCTTTTCCCTTTTTCAAGACATTTTTAACCATTTTGATCAGACCTTCTAAATCCTCTTTTGTTTCAGTTGGCAGTCCGATCATAAAATATAGTTTAACTGTTGACCAGCCCTCACTAAAGGCTGCTTCTACCGCTTCATATAAATTACTTTCTGAAACTCCTTTATTAATTACATTCCTGAGTCTTTTGGTCCCTGCTTCCGGGGCAAAGGTAAGACCGGTTTTTCTCACCTTTTGAACTTCTTTGGCCAATTTAACCGAAAATTTATCGACTCTTAATGAAGAAAGTGAAATACTTATCTTTTCATCTTCATATTTTTGGGTAAGTTCTTTAACTAGCCCCTCAATTTGGGTATGGTCAACTGTACTTAAAGATGTTAGTGAAATTTCATCATAGCCGGTACTTTTTAATATTTTATCGATTTGATTCATTAGTGTTTCTTTGGACCTTTCTCTCACCGGCCTATAAGTGATTCCAGCTGAACAAAAACGGCAACCCTTAGTACACCCCCTTGAAACTTCTACTGTAGCCCTATCATGTACTATATCCATATAAGGTACTAAAAAATCCTCTGGGAAAAAAGCCTGGTCTAAATTAGATATTAGCTGTCTTTTGACTTTCTCCTTTACTTCATCGTATTTTGGAGTAATACCAGTTATCTCTCCATCCTCATTATAGTCCACTCTATATAAGGAAGGAACATATACACCTGGTATTTTTGAGAGTTCAATTAATATATCTTTTTTCTTATGACCGGCTTCTTTTAAACTTTTATATTTATTTACAATATCTACAATGTGATCTTCAGCTTCACCTACAAATAACAAATCAAAAAAAGGTGCTACCGGTTCTACATTGCTTACTATTGAACCTCCCCCAATCACTAGTGGATCTTCTTCTGTTCGATCCTTACTATAAAATTTAAGACCGCTCATTTTTAAAATTGTTAGTATATTGGTATAGCTCATTTCATACTGAAGGGTAAAAGCAAGGATATCAAATTCATCAACACTTTTGCCCGACTCTAAAGAAAAAAGTGGCAGATTTTCTTCTTTTAATAATTCTTCTAAATCTGGCCAGGGTGAAAAAACCCTTTCACAAATCATATTGTCTTCTTTATTTAGTAAATGGTAAATTATCTTAAGTCCTAAATGAGACATACCTATCTCATAAGCATCTGGAAAGGCAGTTAAAATCTTAATCTGATCAGGCTGCCATTCTTTTTTAATCATATTATATTCATTTCCAATATATCGTTCTGGATTTGATATTTCTATCAATTTATCATATATTTTATCTCTTACATTCATTAATTTTTAACTCCTTAAATTTCACTTAGCTAAAATTGTAATTTTTTCTTCCGTATATTGACATTTAATGCAAGTCCAATTGCTACAATTGAAGTAACCATAGAGGTTCCCCCATAACTAATAAAAGGTAAAGGGATACCTGTAATCGGCATTACGCCCATCGTCATTCCAATATTTTCAACAACATGGAAAAAAAACATCGCAATAATGCCTGTTACCACTAGTTTTCCGTATTGGTCCTTGGCCTGAAAAGCAATATTGAATAACTGCCAAAATAGTAATAAAAATAATACTAGGACAATTAAAACACCTATAAAACCAAATTCTTCTCCAATCACAGAAAAAATAAAATCTGTATGTTTTGCCGGTAGAAAGTTAAGTTGATTTTGTGTACCAGCGAAAAGTCCTTTTCCAGTTAAACGCCCCGATCCCAATGCTATCTTGGATTGTATTATATTATATCCAATACCTTGAGGATCAATACTGGGATTAACAAACGCTATCAACCTATTTAATTGGTATTCTTTTAAAAATGGTAAAGGTGTACCAAAAATTACATGTGAGGTGATTAATCCGATAACAGATAAGAAACCACCACCGAAAAATACATACATAAATTTTTTATTAGCTCCGGCTACATAAAGCATTACTACAAAAATTACCAACAAGACTAAAGCTGTTCCCAAGTCATTTTCAAACACAATGAGTAAAAAGGGAACCAAAAAGTAGCCGAAAGGTAAAATTAAATCTTTTAAAGAATTCAGTTCCTTTTTTTGATCTAAGATGGTAGCTAAAACTAATATTAAAACTATTTTGGCCAGTTCGGATGGTTGGATGTTTACAAAACCAATGTCCAACCACCTACGTCCACCACTCACATTAGCCCCATACAAATGGGTCATGACCAAGACAATAACCATAGAACCAAATATTAACTGAGCATATTCTTTAAAGATGCGATAGTCAATAAATTGTATGATAATTGCTGTTATAATACCCAGAACAGCCGCAATTATCTGTTTTTTTAAAAATATTGAACCACTTGAGCCCACCTTATTTAATTCCACAGCACTGCTAATGGCAAACATACCGATTACTATTAATAAAATAACAGTTATCGGAATATATAAATTTAAATTTCTAAATAATTTTTTATTAAATTGCATATTCTACTTCCTTTTATTGATTGTTCCTCCTAAGTGGAAAATTAGCAACCATAGCCATCATCTGTTCTTCTCTGTTAATTTCCATTTCGATTTCACGGTCATCTACATCAACATATTTTTTCATAACTTTAAGTAAATCTTTTTTTAATGATTCCATTTCAGATGGTGATAATTTAATTCTATCTTGTACTAGTATAAACTGAAGTCTTTCCTTTGCAACATTCTTACTGGATTCATCTTTCTTTTCTTTTTTCTTTCGTAGTCCTAAAAATTCTAATAACCCGATTGTAATTACCCCCTTCTATTAAGAAAAACTAAATATTTTTTTGAGTTTAGTAAAAAAGGAATTGTCTTCAAGAGAAATAAAGTTCACTTCTTCCCCGGTTATTCTACGTGCAATATTTTTAAAGGCTTTGCCCGCTTTAGGATTTTCTTTTAATACCACAGGTTCACCTCTATTTGAAGAAACAATAATAATATTGTCTTCTGGCACAATTCCTTTTAAATTAACAGCTAAAATTTCAATAATATCTTCAATATTCATCATGTCGCCTCTGCTAACCATTTCAGCATTGATCCGATTTATGATAACTTCAGGATTTTTTAACCCTTCTGCTTCTAATAAACCAATGATTCTATCAGCATCTCTAACAGCTGATACCTCAGGTGTAGTAACAATAAGTGCAAAATCAGCTCCTGCGATTGCATTTTTGAAACCTTGTTCTATACCTGCAGGTGAATCAATGACTACATAGTCCATTTCATTTTTTAAATCTTCCACTAAAGTTTTCATTTGATCAGGTTGTACTGCTGTTTTATCTCTAGTTTGAGCTGCTGGTAATAAAAATAAATTCTTATGTCTTTTATCTCTAATTAAAGCTTGTTCTAGTCTGCAGTTATCTTCAACTACATCAACA
>Ga0102934_1001563_pt1 | contig 16004 bp, 15 predicted proteins | sample SalPonR2_A_D1_MG_FD_78175 | JGI IMG/M metagenome (GOLD analysis project Ga0102934, IMG submission 78175) | Salt pond soil microbial communities from South San Francisco under conditions of wetland restoration - Salt Pond MetaG R2_A_D1_MG | ecosystem: Environmental > Aquatic > Marine > Intertidal... | reverse complement strand
TAGATAAAATCTGTGTCCCGGCGGGAAGTCCATCCTGACTAAATGTCAAATTCATTGTGGGTTGGATATCATCTTCGGATAAAAACCGAACAGGGAAGTCTTGAGTCAGGGAGTCATTCCAAATAAAGCGGTCTCCCTCCAAACGAACCCAGGCGTGAAGTTGTTCGTAATCTTGATCTATAAAGAACATTGAGTCAAAAGGATATGACAATACTTCCTGTGATAGTAAGGTATCTAATACCCATTCACATACAGGTGTGAGGTCGTCCAGTTGATAACAAACCTGAAAAGAATCGGCTTCCTGCAATCCGTTATTTTTAATTTCGACTTCAAGTTGCACTTCGAAGGGTTCACAAGTAAAACCTTGAATTTGATTCGTTGTCTGCACCGCATTAAGGGTTAGTTCCTGCTCTTGTGGACAATTTGACAACCCCCCATTATAGTGAGTTGCAATCAGTCGCTCAGATCGGACTCCATTTCCATAATCCGTACGAATAGCAAAAAGGTTTTGATCTACGGGATTAGAAATTCCTATAATGGCAAAAGTGTCAGTGGTTGTAATCTGCCTATCTATATATTTTTCACCCAGAGCGTATAAGTGATACGCTTCTGCATCAGACTTGGACTGCCAGCTAATCATAGCCGAATCAATGCAGTACATTTCAATACTTAATTCCTCTGGCTCATGGGGGGCAGCAAAATAGACAGGATCCCATAAAGTGTCTGTAATATTGGCATCTGCATAAGCTACAATGACTGAATCTCCATTCTTAGGTTCAGGGTCCATAATATTGATGAATGCAAAATCAAAAGGGCCGAAAATAGCTTGTTCCGTCCATGTCTGCCCCCCATTTAGTGAGTAAGATAGACGTCGATCTTGAGAAGTAGCCAAATCAGAATCCCAGAGAGCGCGGATTGTGTTGCTTAGGCTTAGGATTTGACCCGGCTTAGGTTGTTCCCATCGAAAATCCGCTACTTCTTCGCTGATAAATGAATATACGATATGAAAGTCTTGCTGACCAAAGCTTACATCCCACCCATGAACTCGAATGGTCGCTTCGCCGAGTTCATCAACCTGAATAACGACCTGTTCTACGTTATTTAAGCGATCTATGCCCGGTTGGGCGGGTTGAGAAAGATTCGAGGCTTGAGGCGTGGGATCAAGAACCAATGGCAGATAGGTGTCTCCGTTGTGCTCAACTTCCAGATCTAAATCATTAACTAGTGCCTTTTGAGCCATCGGTGATGCAGGCGGATCAGCCCAATAAAGGAGTATTTTAACTTCATCTACATCCTGAGGGATATCAATTGTAAATTCCCGAACCTGCGCATTGCTAATCGACTCGGAAAAAAACTGCTCCTGAGCTAATATTTCGTAGGCATTGAAAGCATCTAAAAGGCCAAAGCCGTAAATAAAGTCAGGCCCAGGCTCCCCAGCGTCACGGGCACCGTTGAGCATGGCAGCTTTGAGTAAAGCAGAAAGGGCATCTCCTCCAAATTGATCACGAAAGGCGTGATTGAGCTGGGCCGCTACTCCTGCCACACATGGAGCTGCACCACTTGTCCCCCCGAATCCAGCATAATTGTTATTGGGTAGTAGAGAATAATTCTGGGCACCATTGGCCGCTATATCCGGTTTGAGACGTCCATCAGTGGCCGGTCCACGGCTACTTGAATTCATGATAAAACCCTCAGGGCTTACATTAGCGGTTGCTATCGCATTTTTGGCCTGCTTATGTCCACCGGTCACATTACCCCATTGGTTTCCTGCACCATACCCACAGTTGTTGTTATTTGAATTTCCGGCTGAGAAAATATGTAAATAGGTGGGATAGGTGAAAATTTGACGGTCAACTTCCGCTGCGTTCGGTGTGTAGCCTTGATTACAACCATTGGAATATGAAGAGTTGGTGTATAGAACGTTCTCTTCGATGTGAAGGTCTAAGGTGTTATCCAAAAAAGAAGCCTCGTATTGAGTGGCATATACAGTGGCACCCGGTGCCATTCCACGTCCTTCACCCTCGATATTTCCGGCTCCCGCCAACACACCGGCGACACCGTCTCCATGTGTTCCACTCGTATCAAAAGGTAGAGAAGGGTCATTTATTAGACGGCCCTTCAAGTCCAAATGAGGCCCAACCATACCGTCATCACGAACCTGAACGCTAATTCCCGAACCATCAAAACCCAGGGCTGTGCCATTAGGGGCATCCAATTCTATACTGGTATGTAGTCGCTTGGATCGCAGATCCTCAGGCTCCGTCCATCGCCCGCCACTGTGAATAAAAACCACCTCGGGCATGGATTGCAGTCGCTCGACCCGTCCAGGCGTGTTTTCGACTACAATAAAATGAGACCCCGGCAGATATTTTTCGACTGGAATGGCTTCTCGATCAAAAGAGCGGCTCCATTGCTCATAGGATAAGGATTTATCGAGTACAATCTCCAACTGAGTTATATCGCTATTATCTCCTACCAAATCGGGGTGCACTTTATACTCGGGCTGATAAGGAGCCCAGGCCTGGATTTTCAGCTGCTCCCCCCCTTTTAAAGACTGCCATAATTTTTGGTTTATGATATAAGAGTTGTTACCCAAGAAATGAGCTTTATCAAAAGGAAAGCTCTCAAGCTGATCTTCGGACCGCCACTTGACTAATAGATGAGCAGTAGATACTTCTCCTTTGGCCAAAGCATTAGGCTGTTGAAACGGAATGTCGGCAAAGCGAAAGGGGAATTCACCCTCATTTTGCTGACCGATCAAGGGTAAGGTGAGAAGTATGCTCAAGCAGAAGGTGCTTGAAATAGACCAAAGGAGTTGAGAAGATACCATAGTATTTAGCTTTAGGGCTGTCCAATATATAAAAAAACGAAAGACAGAGGGATAGGGTTTAATTAATTGTTGATACAATTGATGAAATATTACATTTGCCATACCTGTTTGAGGATTCTAATGGCCCAATCCTAAATTCGCAGGCTTTCTGAGTTGGGAATAGTTCTACTTCGAGCCTAAGTGATGACTCATGTAAAATCTCTAATCCGCAGCTGTATTGCGGGGGGGCGATTGTACAGGGGGACTGTATGCTCTCCAACCTCCTGACGGGCCTGGAATAGTAGCATGAAGCTGATCGACTATATCCTTTTTCCCTGAATAACTTTCCCGTATATTTGAGCCCATGGATGAAAAATGGGAAATTGATTTTGAATGGCTTCGAGTCCGTCATCTTCTTAAAGACTTAATGGGGAAAAAGCAATTGCCCGATGTCAATGCTATATTGTTCCTGATCGGGATTCAGGAGCTCGGCCAAATCAAAGAAGAGTTTACCAAAGAAGAGAAACAGGATCTGATGCACATTGCCGTCTGCCGCCTATTGGAATCGGATGGTTATTATGAATTTATCGGTTTTGATGACGAGGGCTGGCCCCATTACGAAGAGCGTCGCCCCTTTACGGAACGGGGAGTAAAGCAACAAGAAGCCTTTCTAAAAGAGAAAATTATTTCCTATTTTCACCATCTCGAACAAGAACGAGGTACCTTAGAACAAAATACAGCACATGAAATCTAACTTATATCAGCTTTCCCTTCTGGTTTTTGCTATGGCCTTTCAATTTTTAGGTTGCGGAGAAAATGAGGAGGTCGTAGTCATAGAGACCCGACTGGGAACTATGGAACTTGAATTGTATGACTCCACACCGAAACACAAAGAGAACTTCATAAAGTTGGTTGAAGAGGGGTTTTACGATAGCTTATTATTCCATCGGGTTATACCCGGATTTATGGTCCAGGGAGGAGATCCAGATTCTAAAGGTGCTGCGGCAGGCCAACGCCTGGGTTCGGGAGGCCCGGGATACACCATAGATGCGGAAATCGGAGCGGCGCACCTTAGAGGTGCTATTGCAGCTGCTCGTCGAGGCGGCCCTGCCAATCCAGAAAAGAAATCATCGGGCTCTCAATTTTACATCGTCACGGGTTCGCCCGTAACCGCGGCTCAGTTAGACAATATAGAACAGCGAAAAGGCATTACTTATACCGAGGAGGAACGGGCAGCCTATCTCGCAGAAGGAGGAACGCCGCAACTCGATGGCGATTACACTGTTTTCGGTCGACTGACGTCCGGTTTTGAGGTTGCTGAAAAAATAGCGAATGAACCCCGAGATCGATCAGATCGTCCCAAGAATGATATTGAAATGAAAGTTTATCTCAAATAAAAACCCTTAACTATGAAAAACATACCATTATTACTCACTCTCAGTTTGACACTCTTTTTGTTCGGCCTTTCGGAAACGACAATGGCTCAGGAAAAAGGAAGTGATGAACAAATGTATTTCGGAGAAAAAATCTCGCCAAAAAAGGCGATGAAGTTTAAGAAGCTCTATAAGAAAATGAAGAAAACAGACGGCATGAATGACGTCAAAGTCCGCGGCACCGTAACCAGCGTTTGCCAGGCTAAAGGCTGTTGGATGACCATCGCCGAGGACGATAAGGAAATGTTTGTCAAGTTTAAAGACTACGGATTTTTTATGCCCAAAGATATCGATGGCCGCGAAGTCATCATGGAAGGGACAGCGTATCGGGAAGTCGTCAGCGTGGATGAACTTCGCCACCTGGCCGAGGATGCCGGCAAGTCCGAGGAAGAAATCGCGAAAATCACCGAACCCAAAGAAGAATTGCAGTTTTTGGCTCACGGTGTTATTTTAGTGCCAAAAGACGGAATGTAATCCGAAATCAGCATATTTTAAAGGGCATCCCAACTACGGGGTGCCCTTTTTTATTACACTTGATAAAGGAAAGCCGATATGCATTGGATTGACGCGACGATATTTATTGTGTACATGCTTGCTATGCTTGGAGTTGGGGTGTACTTTTTACAAAAAAATAAGGATGAGGATGATTATTACGTCGGCGGACGCAATATGTCTAAATGGCATATCGGTCTCTCCGTAGTCGCCACCGATGTCGGAGGCGGCTTTTCCATTGGATTGGGCGGACTGGGCTTTGTCATGGGACTTTCCGGATCCTGGATGTTATTCACCGGCTTAATCGGCGCCTGGTTAGCCGCCACTTTTTTGATTCCCCGCGTCTACACCCTGGGAAAAAGATTATCCCTGCGCACTTTCCCTGAAGTGTTCAACTATATATTCAGCCCTCGGGTCGCTTTACTAGCGGGCATTATTTCCGCCTTGGGCTATTGGGGATTTACCAGCAGCCAAATCTTGGCCGGAGCCAAACTGGCCACAGCCACTTTTCCCAATCTGGACTTCAATATAGCCCTGTGGACCATCGGGTTTATTGCCGTCATATACACTGCCATGGGGGGGCTCAAAGCCGTTATATACACCGATACTGTGCAGTGGGCTCTCTTGTTATTTGGGCTCATCTTTATCGCTTTGCCCCTCGCCTATTATTCCATTGGCGGATGGTCTGGACTGCAGTCCGTCGTCCAACCCGATATGTTGCGACTCGATAATGTAAGCGCCACTCAGCTCATCAACTGGGCTGTTACCATCATCCCCATCTGGTTTGTCGGCATGACCTTGTATCAGCGAATTTATGCGACTCGAGATGAAGCCGAAGCGCGAAAAGCCTGGTATATTGCTGGCTTTTTTGAATACCCGCTGATGGCCTTTATGGGTGTTCTGCTTGGCCTGTTTGCTCGGGTAGCCGCAGATCAAGGTATGTTTGAACATCTGGGATATGCCGGTATATCGGAAATGGATAGCGAAATGGGACTCCCCCTCTTGCTGCGCGAAATTTTGCCCGTGGGACTCATGGGACTTATGATGTCAGCCTACTTTTCCGCCATCCTATCCACCGCCGATAGCTGTTTGATGGCCGCCTCCGGCAATATCCAATCCGATATTTTCAGCCGCTTTTTTAATAAACAACGGAATAAACTCATTGCCTCTCAGATATTAACCCTGGCACTCGGCGCCGCTGCCGTATTACTGGCCAGCCAAATGACCAGCGTACTGGATCTCATGCTCTATTCCTACGCCTTTATGGTGTCCGGCTTGCTCGTTCCACTTGTCGCAGGTTTACTTTTTCGCAAAGCTCACGAAATGGCGGCTTTGGGCGCCATGATTATCGGAGGAGGAACCACACTATTCTACGAATTCTTTTGGTCAGCACAAGAAGGCCTCGATGGCAACATTTATGGAATTAGTGCAGCACTGGTTGTTTATGTCCTCATCTATCGGGCACTTCCCCGTTACCGCCTGGCACCAGCCGAATAAGGAATTGTTCCCTCCCCGCGATCTCTTTTCACTGAGCATCATACATCATTCCGCTTTTTGGTTTTTGAACCACAAAGAACCCATTTTTGTTTGAGGTTTTCTGGGCGCCGCCCCGAGGTCCGCCCGCCGGCGGACCCGGATGCCGGGCTGTGCGGGGGTTCCGTCCTCGAGGCCGCACAGGGCGGCCCTCGGGACCCACTCGCAAGCTCGCGGCCCCTACCATCCCTGGCGCTTGCGCCCTCCGGGCGCTTTGCCCTGCCAGCAAAAAAAATGGCGGCATCGCCATCATGCGATCGGGCATTAATATTGATCCGTCATCGCTCCCCGCAAAATGGAGCGCGCGACGCAGTTTGCCTAGCCAGAGCGAACCATAAAAAGGCGCAGCCCTTTTGCGGGTCCGGGCATACGCAGCGGCCGTCGACGTTCTTAGCGAGCTGAGCGGCGACCGCCAACTCGTTGGGGGTCGCAAACCTTGTAGTGCTTGAGCTCGAGGAAGCGACGGTAAGGAGCGAGCTCGAGCGAGTTTTTAGAGGTTTAGCGAAGCGAGTGATAGAACAACAGGTTGAGAATTGCGATAGCGATTCGAAATGCCGTGGAACGCGGTACAGTGAGGACAAGCCCGGTGACTTTTGGGTTACTTTTTGGTCAGTCAAAAAGTAACAATGTAAGAGCGGCAGACCGCGGGATTGTCCACTCAAAAAGGGTGATGAAAGATTGTGGCTGTGCCCCGCGCGCAGGCTCGAGTAGAGTCACCACCTAAAAAAAATCTGCTGCCAACAGAACCACCAATATCGGCAGATGGAGAAAACCACCATAAAAAAAGCCGATGGGTTTCCCATCGGCTTTTTCATATTAAAAGTAAATATGTGGTGGACAGTGAAACTTATGACTGTCCCGCATTAGCCATGATTTTTTCAACATCACTTATAAAAGCTTTGACATTGGACTTGTAGCCTGTTTTGCCCAAAGCGTTGATTTTCATCTCATCCGTATCTTTGTCTTTATCCATTTCAAATACCCATACAGTAGGGAAACCCCGAACCTTAAAGGCACGCTGTAATTTAGAATTTTGCTGTTTGATCTCAGCAGGGACTGATTTCCTTTTCGGGAAATCCAATTCCAAAAGAACGACATTTTCTTTGGCCCACTTTTGAAATTCCGGTTTGACGAAGACAGCTGCGCTCAATCGCTTGCACCAGCCGCACCAATCACTACCTGTAAAATTGGCCATGATCGGCTTCCCTGTTTTTTGAGATTCTTCGTAGGCCTCATCTACATTAATGTGCCATCCTTCATGTCCTGCTTTGTATTCCTCCTGCGCAATAAGAGTTCCAAAGGAAAACATCGCAATGATTAGAGGGAGTATAAATTTCATATGTTATTGTTTTTCTGTATTTACAATCTAATTATACGCAATTATAACGATAATGTGCTTTTATTCTTACACATCAGGGAGATTATTTTCGTGAAGGGTGGCATTGACGCCGCTAAAACTCACCGTCCACGGAAAATCAATCCAACAGTTCACATTCAGATTTTGGACTTTAAAAGTATAAGAGCATGCAGATTCAGCTTACTGAAATGGAGTTCTGCTTATCTTTTTGCTGTAAAAAGGCTCTTAATTACCGAAAAGCCCACGCCACGATAAGGGGTATAATTCACTCCCTTTAATCGATCGGTTAAAAGTCCATTCAAAATATCAGCTTCACTCTACACCGCCGCGACCGCCGTCATTTCAATACGGGCATCTTTCGGTAGCCCCGAGACCTCAACTAAAGCCCGGGCAGGAGCTCGTTCAGCGGAAAAATAAGTGGCATAAATGTCGTTAATCTTTGGGTAATCCGCCATATCCCGCACGAAGATCGTACAGTGCAGGACAGTTTCCATTGAGGCCCCTCCCGCTTCCAGCACCGCGCGTAAATTCTTCAATACCCGGTGGGTCTGAGCCTCCACATCTCCGCCTTCCCAGATATTCGTTTCGGGATTGATGGCAATTTGTCCGCTCACATAAAGCGTTTGTCCATGCAAAGTCGCCTGATTATAGGGGCCGATCGCTTTGGGTGCCTTGTCCGTCGATATAATATCAATCATAAATGAATCATTAAACAGCAATAGCCCTTATGCAGAAGCATAAAAGCTATTGGCTCGTATTTTATTTGAGTAGTACCCTAAAGCTCGTCGTCAAACTCTGGTGCAGGGATGACAACCCGTCCGCGGTAATACATCGCCCCATCTACCCAATAGGCATGATGTCTACGGTGCACCTCTCCAGTCTCCGGACAATTACTTAGGGTGGGCGCGTCTAGTTTTTTATGCGTTCTGCGCTTTCTTCTTCTCTGCTTGGATATCCTACTCTTCGGATGTGCCATAATACTACTATTTTTCGGGGTTTAAACCCAGGTTTTTCAATTGTTCTCCTAAGGTTTGATGCTGACCATCGGCCTGCTCTTCGTCGGCCTCCAGTCGATCCAGCACCTCAAAATTACAAGGTGGAGGATCTTCTTCCTGACAGTCATACACTTTCACCATAGGGATCGTCAGACATGAAAACTCATAAAGGAACCTGGCTAACTGAAAATCAGGCTCATTAATGGGAATGTAAACCACATCCCCTTTTTCTTCTTTCGGACCGTACTTTACGATTAAATCGTGCGACGCATGAACCGGAAGTTTAATCGGCTCCATACATCGATCACAAGTCGTATCTACCGTTCCGCTCACCTCAAAAGCCCATAACATCATGGTCTCGCGTTTATCTAAAACTACGCGGACCCTCAGATGGGCTCCCTTTATCGGTGAATCGGCAAATTCAGCAAAAAATTCGTCGGTCAACCTAAAGTCGAATAAGTGCACCCCGGGATCCAATCCTTTAATCGGAATGAGGTACTCTTCAAAAGTTTCCATGATCAAAGATCTTCAAATGGACGGCAAAGATAATTGTTTCCTTCGACTCTACCAATAGACCAGACTAATCTTTTCCTAAATGAGCCTCAGTTTATGCTTTTCGAGCCAATAATAAGCCATCGCGAAGGGGCACCATCACATTTTCCCAATCCGGATGATCTTGTACTTTTTGAGCATAGGCGCGCAGAGCAACGGTAGACTTATCCGTATGCTTTTCATCGAGTACCTTCCCACTCCACAACACATTATCGGCAATGATGACACTGCCTGCCTGCGTTTGTCGCTGAAGCAAATCAAAATATACCGGGTAGTTCTTTTTTGCCGCATCTAAAAAAATGAGGTCCCAGGGCTCTCCCTGATAGGACTCTAAATAAGCACCTGCATCGGCCATGTGGAGGTGGATCTGATCTGCATAAGGTGACTGAGCAAAAAAAGATTGTAACATTTCTTCGCGCTCAACATCGACCTCCAGCGTATGAATCTCGCCTCCATCGGCCAGCCCTTCGGCTAAACATAAGGTAGCATAACCCGTAAAAGTCCCAATTTCAAGCACCCGCCGAGGACGCTGCATTTTTGATAAAAAGGCCAGAAATCGTCCTTGCAAATGCCCGGATAACATTCGGGGCTGCGTGGTTTGTATGTGAGTAGCTCGCTCTATCTCAGCCAAAAGATCGTTCTGTGGGCTGGAAAGTTGTTCGCAATACTCGTGTATGACATCGGATCCGCTATTCATAATTTCTTTTTTCGATATCGTTGCAGCAAGGGATATCCCAATACTGCCGTTAAAATAATACATGCACCCAAATAAAACGAACCAGATACATCTTCATGATCACTTAGTAACAAATAAGCCAAAAATATCCCATACACCGGCTCAAGATTAATAGTGAGTGCCGAAACATACGCGGAAACCTGCTTTAAAGCCTCCAAAACCAATGAAAACGCCAGGGTGGTGCACAGCAAACCCAAAATCAGCAGATATACCGCATCCATAAGAGTCGGACGGATATAATCCCAGCCTGCTCCCTCCCAGAAAAACGGAAGCAATACACTCAAAAATAAAAAGGCCGCCGTCAATTCAATAAAGGTGATCCGCAATACCCCTCCATCTCCAATATACTTCTTATTCCAAATCGAAAACAAACTCGCCAAAAGGGCGGAAGTTAATCCCACCGGCACCCCCCAAATCATAGAAGAATCCAGATCAGATACAATAAAAGCCATTCCCGGGATGATAAACAGCCCCAATAGCAACTCTACTCGATCAAAGGCCCGACCTATGATCCGTGGCTCCAATACAGCCGTAAAAAAAGACGTTGTCGCCATGCACACCAGTGTCACAGAGGCATTGGACAACTTGATTGAGCCATAAAAAGTGACCCAGTGCAGACCTACAATAACCCCAATGCCGGAGTAGATAAATATCTGCCGCATTCCCAACTCCTTTTTCAGCCGAATCCAGTTCACCACAAAAATCAAACTCAGCGAGGTGATCAACAGCCGCCACCACACAATAGGCAGCGCCGCCATTTCAATCAGGTCCCCCAAAATAGCCGTAAATCCAAAAAGGACCACAGCTACATGTAAGTACAGGTAGGATTTCCAGTTGCTTGATGTTGAACTTGTATTCACGATGCCCAGTAATTTGCTACGTGAAGGTATTCATTTTCTCTATTTAGCAAAAAAAACATCCTATTGTTACCCCGCCCTTCAGGTATAGATCATATTTTACCTTCTATTTTTTGGGCGTTCCCCACGCTGTGGCGTGGGTCAGGCTGTCCAGGGGTTCCGTACTCGCCCTGCCTGCCTTCAGGCAGACCCGCGGGCTCGCACCCCGGCGGGCCCTTCCCATCCTTAACGCGGGGTATAGGTTTGATTAGAAGTACTAGTAAGGTTTCTACTAATCTTTGAGATAACTATAATATTCACCCTCATCCCCCCCTCAGCAGGCTTAGGATGATATATTCCTCTATGTCTTTTTTTTAGCTCGAAAATTGCAATCATAAAATTTAGCCTGCCATGCATGGGGTAAGTTTCGCTGGTTCGCGTGTTTAGTTACAGCAGATGTATAGGAACGAACTACGGTTGATTATGAACCCGATTTTGGAGATATTTTCCCATCTCTTTCCTTCTATCTTCATTCCCTTGTAGAGACCTTGCATGCTGAGAACTGCTACCCTGAAATTAGAAATCGTGTGGATGGCTGCGGCAAGGTCTCTACTCCCTTGCGTCTCCTATCTCGACAAAGCCTTTTTATCATTTTCAAAAAAAGATTGTATTTTTGTATTTGTATTCGCTTTATCTAGGGACCACATTCCAACACTTGACCTTAGTTTTGCGTTACAATAATAAAATAAATAGCATGAATATTCAAAAAGGTGATAAAGCCCCGGCATTAGAGTTAGTCAATACACAGTTAGAGACCGTGCAGATTCCGGCTCAGAAAAAACCAACGGTATTACTTTTCTTCCCTTTGGCATTCACTTCGGTGTGCACGACAGAATTATGTAATATACGGGATAGCCTAAAAACATACGAAGATGTAAATGCTGAGGTATATGGTATTTCTGTGGATAGCCCTTTCACGCTGAAGGAATTTAAGGATAGCCAAAAATTGAACTTCCCTCTACTTTCCGACTTCAATAAAGTTGCAGCTCGTGCTTATGGGGCGCTATATGAGGAATTTGTTTTTGGCATGCAGGGCGTAGCCAAGCGCTCGGCTTTCGTCATTGATGACGAAGGGGTTATCAAATATGCAGAGGTATTAGAAGATGCAGGCGACTTACCTGATTTTGATGCCATTCAATCTACACTCGAAAATCTATAACATGATGCAAATCGTACATAGTGTAAAAGAGACTGAAGAAGTTGTACTCGATGAAGAGATTCATTTGGGAAATAAGGCCGAACTGATTGTGTATAATGATGACCACAACACTTTCGACTGGGTAATTCAAAGTTTTGTAGAGATCCTACAACATTCTGTAGAGCAAGCTGAACAGCTCAGTTTACTCATTCATTATAAAGGAAAAGCCACTGTAAAAACGGCCTCTCTCGATCATCTGAAGCCCATGAAAGATGCTCTGGTAGACCGCGGCCTGAGTGCAGTGATCGAGCATCAGACGGCGTAGATGCTTTTTCGTGATTATTTTTTAGGTTATGCCGGGATTCGGGTAGACAGAGATCAGGGCTGTATAAAGTAAGGTGGATTTGATTCTTTTTGAAGGTCAATGTAACCTGTTTTATCCTGAGTATTACAAAAGTCCGATACTATTGTAGACCAAAATCACTCGACTCCTTAGGTTTTGTCGTAATATATTCCTCTTCCGATACATCTGCGGAACCCGTGTTCCATTATTTAGTGGCACTTCAGCGATGGCCAATTTCCATATAGAACACCGATTTGCAAGATGATCCGGATTTTCACTGTTATCCGCCGACATCATGATTCTCCAATAAGCGTCTCACCGATTCAAAATACCAAGCTATTGTTTCACACCTAAGCCGTCTAATCCTTTTATTTTAACCTCCCCCCTCTCCCTTGCAATAAAAATATACCCAACCCATAAAATCATCACAAATTATAGATAACCAGACCCCATGGACAATCCCATACTCTTTCTTATTTTTCCCTACTTTTGACATCTAAACCGGCCTTCGGAACAGGCTAAAAGATGAACACCGCATCGCGCATAACATAAATTCACGACCTTGATCGAAAAGCTATTTCCTGATGCCCAAATTCCCAGCCCTTCCTTTCCCCATCCCCTGCTCAGCCAGCCGGATGGGCTGAATGCCATCACCCCGCATCTCCGGGTATCCCAATTGATTTTTGCCTACCGAATGGGCATTTTCCCCTGGTATAATGGCGATAGCCTGATCGCAATGTGGCACTTCCCTCCAGAGCGCATGCTCCTTTCACCCCAAAACATCAAAGTCGCAAAAAGCATGCGGACGTATTTCAACAACGATACGTATTCGTACACCCTCAATCATCACTTTGTCGACGTAATGAAAGCCTGTCGGGAAACTCGACATGATCACCCTGAGGATAGCTGGATTCACTATGCCATGGAAAATGCCTATTTCGAATTACACAAAATGGGCATAGCTCATTCCATGGAAATTTGGGATCAAAACCAAAAGATGGTAGGTGGACTTTACGGCCTGGGCATCGGACGCATTTTTACCGGAGAATCGATGTTTCACACCAAACGGGATGCATCCAAATTTGCTCTGATTTCACTGGCGAGAGTTCTCCAAAGATTACCCGGCAGTATGATAGACTGTCAGCTACATACACCCCATTTGGAGAGAATGGGCGGACAGTTAGAGTCCGCCCCAGCCTTTTGGCATCGCATGAAAGAAAATTTCACAGAGCCAATACACACCATCAAGAATCACTTCCGGCAGCTTAGCGCTGAATAAGCACCGAATGTCGGTCGGATGCAATTTCAAGAATGTAGTAGCCCGAAGATAAAGTGGGGTTCAATAAGATATCCTCACCCGTAGATACCTTTCCGCTCATAACGCGTTTTCCTTCCATATTATATAGAGAGAACGGAGCTTGATAAACAGCCTCGTCATTCCAACGAATCTGCAAACGATCTACTGCAGGATTGGGATATACGCGCGTAGTTGTTTCTTGAACAGGATCAGCTAAACTCACGGGCTCTTCTAGTAAAAACCGATGCATATCACTAAAAAGAATACCTGCTCCCCGATTGACACCACCAAAGAAATAGGCATAACCATTCAGCACAAAAGCTCCTGGAGCCCATCGGCCCACGCGTCCGTCAGGCGCATTTCCAGGATGATCAGGAAGCCGTTCCCATTCATCGGTCTCGTGGAGATATTTCCAAAACTCACCATCCTCTAAATTCTGATGACCGAAGCCATCTCCACTAATGATATAGCCATATCCATTGTAGGAAAACTCCTGACCCGCTACACGCGGACCACTCGGATGTTGATCGAGTTCCGTCCATGTATCTGTAGCCGGATCAAATTCAAACCAATCATCATAGTAACTATTACCACTGTGCCCCATACCTGCATATACTTTACCACCAGCAGCAAAATGGAACGGATGATGCCTTCCCGGACCCGGCAGGCTCGGCATTCGCGACCAGGAATCTGAAGCAATATCATAAGACCAAAAATCATTGAGGTCGAAAGGACCATTTCCTAAACCCACAAAAATTCGTCCCGCTTGCGCTACAAAAACCGGATGGTTTCGACCTCTACAGGTGCATGAAGCGAGCTCAGTCCACTCTTGAGTGGCAGGATCATATTCCCATAGGTCATCGTAATAGTTACCTCGACCATCCGAACCAAAGCCGATATAGCCTTTTCCATTGTAGCTAGCCGCATATGAAAAGCTGCGTGCACTACCCGGAAAGTCTGGAAGCTGAACCCAGCTGTCTCCTTCCTGATCATATCTAAAAAAGTCAGCCGTTCCATCAGGCGAGCTTTGAGCCGTCGTCCCTGTCATTAAATAAGCGGTGTCATTCAACGTGAAGGTCACCGGATGATGCCGTGTGGTGACAGCCGATCTCGACATTTCTTCCCATTGTCCCATCGCAGCTGTAGCCAGGCACAAGCCTGAAAGCAATAATAAGTAGCGTAACTTCATATTTTTCGTTTATTTTTTGTCTGTCCCTAAATTTACATTAAATAGTCCAGATATAGAAATTGTTTAGGGTGCTCCCGCCGTGCTGTCGTGAAAAGGACAGATGAACCATTTAATAATCAGTTGAATATCTGTACTTCTCTAGTGTCATTACCGTCGCGTCCTCCAGGCCCCTGGCCTTTTTGTGCTCTATGCGCATTTAATGATGTGGGATTGGGCTTGGTTGTAGGTTTAGCCGTATTTTTGGGTGTCAGAAAAGAAGAGAAGTCTGACTGTTCAAGCCTTAAACAAGGTGTCGCACCTACGGCGCTTGAATCTTTTATTTAGCACTATGCTACAAAGATGTCGCCTCTATGAGGCTCTCCATATGGGAGGAGCGTTCTTAGTACAAATATGCAGCATCAATTAGCAATAAAACTTTGTCACATTTTCAGGTGCACCTCAGGATGATGAAACATCTCAGAATCAGCATATTTTTTTTCATTTAGTTCATACATCATAGATATTTAAGCTTCAACAGCCCCATTTATTATCAATATTTCAAGCCCCAGAGGGCATACGCGTCAACTTAATGAGATTCCCCTTTGGATAAGTAGCCCGTCTCCTCAATATTGACATTTTTATAACGAAGAAGGCGTGACATTCTGTAAATACATTGCTTGAATACGTCTATGTTTCTTTAACGCCCTCGCGCTGGCCCCGCTCTTTCATCGCCCTTTTTGAGCGGCCAAAAAGGGCGGAAAAAGCCGCCGGGCTGGTCCTCGCCGCCTGTCGTTCTAGCGCTCCTACGCCTAATCCTTACAAACTCGACCCGCGGATACACGGGCCTCAAACAGTGCAAGGATTGCGCCCCCCAACCGGTTGGGCGCCGCCGCCGAAGATCGCTTAGAACGTCAACGGCGGCTGTGGAGGCCCGGACCCGAAAAAGGGCTTCGCCCTTTTGTTGGTCGCTCAAACGAGCACATTCTTATTTTTACTTTTTTCTAGTTATGTTTTTTAAGAACACCTTCATTTAACATGTATCTCTTCCCTATGCGCCGTTATGAGCACAGCCAAACAGACCCAAACTTATACTTTTTGTGGTGAGTCAATCGATTTCCTATTCCGTTCTTACAGCTAGGCCTATAGGTTGACACGTATGCCTATCGGGGTTCTAATCAGTTATTGCCTGCTATCCTTTTTGTGAGTAACATAGCCAGACTTAAGTTGACCCGTATGCCCAAAGGGGCGACACCTT
>Ga0102934_1001562_pt1 | contig 16004 bp, 12 predicted proteins | sample SalPonR2_A_D1_MG_FD_78175 | JGI IMG/M metagenome (GOLD analysis project Ga0102934, IMG submission 78175) | Salt pond soil microbial communities from South San Francisco under conditions of wetland restoration - Salt Pond MetaG R2_A_D1_MG | ecosystem: Environmental > Aquatic > Marine > Intertidal... | reverse complement strand
GCCGGAGGTAGACTCATACAAACCCACAGGCACAGGAGAATCCCCCCTGGCGGCTATTGACGAATGGGTGAACACCACCTGTCCAAAGTGTGGGGGTCCCGGAAAGCGGGAAACCAACACTATGCCCCAGTGGGCCGGCTCATGCTGGTACTATCTGCGCTACCTTGACCCGAAAAACGAGACTCAACTGGCCGATCTTGACAAAATCAAGTACTGGATGCCGGTTAATTTATACGTCGGCGGCGCCGAGCACGCTGTGCTACACCTGCTCTACGCCCGCTTCTGGCACAAGGTGTTGTATGACATTGGAGTCGTGAACACAAAAGAGCCCTTCCAGCGGCTGGTTAACCAGGGAATGATCCTTGGCGAGGGCGGGGTAAAAATGTCCAAGTCCCTGGGTAACGTCATTAACCCCGACGATATTATCCGCGATTTCGGTGCCGATTCTATGCGCATGTACGAAATGTTCATGGGACCGCTGCAGGTATCAAAAGCCTGGTCGACCAAGGGACTGGCCGGAGTGCACCGTTTTCTCGACCGCGTGTGGCGGGTTTCAGACCGGCCGGTGATTGATGAACAGCCGCCTAAACACTACCTACAGCTGCTGCATAAGACTATTAAAAAGGTAACTGAAGACACTGAAGGGCTTGAGTTTAACACCGCCATTGCCCAGATGATGATTTTTATCAATGAAATTTTTCAGGAAAAACAGATATACCGTGCCCTGTGGGAACCCTTTGTTCAGCTTATTTCCCCATATGCCCCCCACCTGGGTGAAGAGATGTGGGTTAAACTTGGCAACACTCCCTCAATTTCCGATTCCCCCTGGCCCCAGTGGGAGGAAGAGCTTACCAAGGAAGAAGAGGTGACGGTAGTACTGCAGGTCAACGGTAAAGTCCGGGCAAAAGTAAACCTGCCCGCCGGTACCGAAGAGGAAACCCTGAAGAAAACTGCCGTCGAGAACGAACGCATCGCCCAATGGACCGGTGGGAAACAGGTTGTAAAGGTAATTGCGGTAAAGGACAAACTGGTAAACATTGTCGTAAAATAAGCCCTTTGCAGCGCGACTGAAGTACGACACATAACACGGCGGAAGCACATCAGTAAAAGGCAAAATTGGCGAGGCTGTCGCAGACATAGCGGCAGCCTCCTTTTTTATCGGCATATATGTGGAGCTCTAAGCCACTGGTCGGTGAGAAAAAAAGGTGTCGTCCCGGATACAGACCACTGAATCGAACAGAAACCTTTTCGCCCTGGTTCGCCCCCCCAGCATCAACATCACCCGCTATATCCACATTCTCTCCTTCCCGGTCGACCTCAATAGCCCCCTGAAAAAAGAGATTTCCGGGAATCCAGTCTTCAACAGGAAGTTCTATAGTAATGGAGGTAGTATTCATACTGCGGACATGCAGCCGGTTCAGGCGCCCCCGGACGAGTGCTCCTTTTATTCTGTCAAAATCGCAGTTCCATGGATCCCCATCCCCCTTTTTTTCCTGCTCTGTGACCAGGGCCTCTATACAAACAGTTTGACAGCGTTCCGACAGATGCCACAGCTCCTGCAGCAGCTGTGCCGCCGGACCATAGCGATACCTAAGGGGTAACACATTATTGCTGCCAAACAGGTCTAGTTGAATATGACTGGACACACAGCCCCCTGCCGGCGGCAAACGCCCCAAAGGGTAGGCTACTACCGGCACATTGTAACCACGCTGCACTTCAATTACCGCTGTATTAAGTCCTGCCGGCAAGAAAAGGGTCTGAAGGTCTCCATACCTATCCGGATACACCACCCGATGGGCTACCGGTACCCCCGCATTCTGCCAGGTTGATTTCGGTATATGTATCTGAAGCCTCACCTTCGGCAGCAAGTCGAACGCTGCACTGCAGCCGCTGATATATAAAAACCAGAGAATACACAGTGCAGCCGCTGCCAAACGAGTTCTATCCCGTAAACCTGTTACGCCTTTCATGGCCCCCCCTAGTAATAACTACAGGAAGGGAAGGGATGCTGCTTCAACTGTGCTGGAAATGTGTAATATTTTAGAGATACCCGGCAGCCTGCAGCTGCTGTTTATAGCGGCTGCGAATCTCGAGCAAGATACGATGGTAAGCCTCTGATTGATAGTCCCGATAAGTCCACGGTAGGGCGCTGTACCCTTTTCGGCGGTATATCAAGGTAATCTCCCCAAAAATACCGTCGGCAAGGGGAATTCGTTGGGCATTATCCTTTGTGGAGGCCAGGATCAATTTACCGAGCGAAAGCAGTCCCGGGTCCAAGTTTACCTTGCGCTTCCCCGCTTCCAGGAATTCCTTCTCCAGCCGATTTGTCTCTATCTTAATGGTTGAAAGCTGATCGGGAGCAACAAGCTGCTTGAAAGAGATAAAAAGGCGTATGAGGTTTGCTCCCATCTCCTGCTCATAATAATCGGTAAAGGTAAATGGGATCGCCCCGCTCCGGTAATCTATCGGACCAAACTGCTCGGCAAGGGGTTTTTCAATTTCCCTTACACACCCAGGATGACTGCATAAAATACCGATGATTAATTTTTCCGGTGTGAATGGTAGTATTTCTCCCATTAAGGTGCTCCTGTATTCAGGAATTCTGATTTTGGAAGTCATAAAACTTCCAAAATGAGAATATACTCAAAAACTATAAGACAAAATATTTATCTTAAACAACATGTGAGCATTCTCAACTTAAAAATTTTAAGAAAAAATTTTTAACTTGAGAACTGCTGTCCTGTATTGCTACAATCTCCAGTTTATATGATAATATAGCTACAATGGAAGAGAATAGCGATTATTTTCAGTCCTTAGAGACTGCCTTACAAAACTACCGAAGCTCTTTAGAGAGAAACGAAATCCCTCAACTAAAAGAACAGTTCCGCTATTTCCACCAGTCCTTTCAGGCCTTGTACGACATTCTTCTACGCAAGGGGCTGTTGGTAGAAGACCCTTATAAACATGAATTAAAAATTTCAGAGGTTACCACGCCTCCTACCGGACCGATGAAAGAGTCGGAAAAAAAAGAAGTAATCAGTCAGCGTCTATCGATATACGACTCAATTTTAGAGTTCCTCAATAACTATTACCAGTTTAATCTTGATTATATATCTCTGCCCAATGTGAAACAGCTGGTTGATATAGTTACCTATATCAAGTGGAATGCGTTCACTGAAAACAGTGCAAATCTTAACACCAAGGTATTAGCAGAGGTAGTAAAGAGAGTTACTCCCGGGCAAGAGGATCTAACGAACTCCATATTAGAAGACAGCATTCGCCAATTGGAAAAAAAATCAAAACTAATTCTCTCGATACTTAAGAAAATCACTGTCTACCAGCGGGAACGCTACAAGTACGATTTCCGTCTGCAGATGTTCAATGCAATGAACTTCAAGCCTGAAGCGCTTGAAGATCGCCGTGGCGAGGTTATCAAAGCCATCAAAACCAAATTTAACCACTATATGAGCGGAACTGCGTATTACCCAGAACTCATTGAAGAGGTACTTGATGAAGAAAACGGTCCGGGAGCTGAACAACGCCGTATAGACACCCTTAAAAAGCTGGAAGTTGAAAAGAAAAAAGACCAGAACCAACAGGAGAAATCTTTCAAACCACTCTTGCTTGAAGCGTATCGGATTCTTGCATCCGGCAGCACGCCCCTTGAGCAGGCCGTGCAAAAGCTTAAATACAACAGCACGGTCATAGAGAACCGAAAAATCACATTTAGCGAAAAGTTCCGTCGCTGGGTGCTGAATATGGTCCAAAAACAGGGTGATCAGCGAGTATATGAAATTGAGTACATCGACCAGAAGACGGCAATGCCGAAAACCATGCGAATAAATTTTGACCAGTTTGTGGATGATGCTCTGAAAAAATCACGTGTAATTGCTGCAATGGGCAACCGTCTAAGCCCTACGTATCAGAAACTCGAACAGTCCAGCGAAGACAGGCTGTTTAAATTACTCTCAAACACTATCGAAGATATTCAAAATTACCTACTTAAACTTCCCGCACTGGACACCTACTTCAAAAGCGAAACATCGCGCTCTCAAAGAACCCTCATTAAGGGAATCAAATTGGAAATTACCGCTCTCAAAAATGCAGTGGTAAAGACCAACCAAAAGAAGCATGAATATGTATCCGGGAAAGAAGAAGAGGAACAGCTGAAGAAGCTCGGAGTAAAACCCTCCGGCTAAATAGTCGCCGGAGAAAGTTTACTCTCCCTGTACAAAGTAATGCCCCAGAAGGCGCACATCCACCGCCGATTCCGACATCTTTTTTATGGCTGTATTCAATACTTTCTGGTCACTAGGAAGTTCCACCGCCACAAAAAACATATAGTTCCACGGTTTGCCCTGAATCGGTCGCGATTCTAATTTCTTCATATTTAAGCCGTAATCAGCCAGTATCTGCAGCACATGAAATAAAGCCCCCGGTTTATCCTGGGTAGAGAAAACCAGTGCTGCCCGGTTGGGCGTTCGGGTAGTGCTTGTCTCCTCTCGGGCAATAATGAAGAAGCGGGTGTAGTTACGCGGATTGTTTTCTATCCCCTCTTTCAGCACTTCCATACCATACACCTTGGCTGCCTCGCGCCCGGCAATTGCTCCAAGGCTTGGATCCTGCATTTGAGCAACATGGGCCACCGCCCCAGCTGTATCAAAAAATGGGATGCGTTCGATTTCCTGGTGCTCATCAAAAAAGCGGGAACACTGAGCTAAACCCTGAGGATGGCTGTAGACCTTTTTCAGGCCTCCCACAGAGGCTCCTTTCACCGAAATGAGACTGTGAATAATTCGAATTTTCTGCTCGCCCACCACCCGAATATCCCTGTACTGCAGCAAAAGGTCCAGCACCTCATGCACTGTTCCTGCCAGGGAATTTTCTATCGGTACGGCTCCGTAGGCAACCTCGCCCTGAAGGACCGATTTAAACACCTCGGCAAAGGAGCCGCGGGGCTCAGCCGTATATCCAGGACCAAAGAACCGCTCCACCGCAGATTCGCTGTAAGCTCCCCGTACGCCCTGAAATGCAACTTTTCCAGTGGTTACTGATTCCTTTTCAGAATCTCTAAGAGCTTCCGAAGAAAAGTCAGTCCCACGGGCTGTCTTATGCTCCGGTATTCGCTCCAGCTCTTTTTCAAGCACCGGTGCAATCGCCTCGATATCACGCATCAGCCGTTCAAACTGTTCAGGATACAATGACTGAGGTCCATCGGAAAGCGCCTGGTCCGGATGAGGATGCATCTCTACCATCAATCCGTCGGCTCCGGCAGCCACAGCCGCAAGGGCCATTGGAGCTACTTTACCCCGGATACCGGTTCCATGACTCGGGTCCACAATAATCGGCAGATGGCTGAGGTTTTTTATTACCGGAATAGCCGACAAATCGAGGGTATTACGGGTATAGGTTTCAAAAGTCCGAATTCCACGTTCACAGAGAATAACATCATCGGTTCCATGGGCCATAAGATACTCAGCTGCCATCAGCCACTCTTCGATAGTCGCCGACAATCCCCGTTTTAGAATAACTGGTTTAGCCAACGCACCTACCCTCTTTAGGAGCTCAAAGTTCTGCATATTCCGGGCACCGATCTGAATGACATCTACATATTCATTAAACATTTCCACATAGTCGGTTCCAATTATTTCTGTTGCCACGGGCATGCCGTACGCCTCACCCGCCTCTTTCAGCAGTTTTAAGCCCTCTTCTCCCAGCCCCTGAAAGGAGTAGGGGGAGGTCCGCGGCTTAAATGCACCGCCACGCAACATGACTGCTCCAGCCTCGTAGGCGTGGGCGGCGGATTCCATCATTTGCTCGCGACTTTCTACTGCACAGGGACCGGTAATTACCGCAATACGTCCGCTTCCGATTCTAACCGGCCCGATGCTGACAATAGTATCTTCTTTCTTTAATTCGCGGGAAGCCAATTTGTAGGGTTTTGAAATAGGTATTACCCGATCAACCCCCGGTAACAGTTCGACCTCGCGCACATCCATTTGTACTCGTCCGACTGCGCCGAGGATGGTATCCTCTTCACCGACAATTTCACGAACCTTATATCCGTGCTGCTCTAAAAAAGTACGAGTTTCCTGTTTTTCCTGAGGGCTTATACCCTGCTTCAGAACTATAATCATGCAGTTACGCTATTTAGATAGCTTGTTCCTGTCAACTACATTAGTCTTGTTTTTTCCGCTTTTACGCGCTTTAGCTGTTAACGATGCCACTTTCAGTGAAGCCTCAAACTCCTGCTGCAGCTTTTCACGATAGTTTAGGATCTTATTGATATGCTCCAGAGTCATCCTAGGTGCACCCTGCTCATTCACACGTCTAGGGCCCGCATTATACATCGCCAGAGCGGTAACATAGTTCTCACCCTGTTCCAGGCAGTACTTTAGATAGGCTATTCCATGAACTATGTTTTCCTCAGGATCAAAAAACTGACTTTCCCGTAAGTTTGGAAAGGAACGGTCATTCAGCTGGAATACCCCCCGGTCGATTGAATATTTATTGTAGTTCACCGCCCGCGGATCAAACCGGCTCTCTACCCATGCTAATGCAAAAGTCAGACTCACCGGAAGCTGGTGACGCTCACTCTCCCGTAAAATATATTTAGAGACTTTCGCGGACCCGGTCTGTTGTGTAAAAAAATCCTGAACAAGCCCCTGATATTTGGGGTCGGTATATACCTCATCTACATTATAAGATCTCTGTGAATGGCTTGAGTCGGATAGTTCAAAGCTGTTTTTCATAGCTGCAACCTGTTTTTCAGTCTGCGTCTGTATCTGCCTATTAGTTTGCTTATTAGTCTGCTGTGCGGACTCCAGAAAATTGCTGTGTATACCGGATGAAAAGGCAAGAAACAAAGTAAAAGCAGCAAGTAATAGAATAAAAAGTCTTAAACGACGTGTGATACTCCCCCTCCTCGTGTTAAAATCAACTCATGTGTACACCACAAATATAAGAAATTTCAAGGCTACAAGGTAGCCAAAAATGGATATTTTAACCAAAATAGTTAATATAATATGAAATCAGAACTTGGAATAGGCTGCTGGGCCTTTGGCGATGAATATTGGACCACTACCGACTCAACAGTTTCCCACCGCGAAACTGTAAGGGTTATTCGTGCGGCCCTGCGGGCGGGGATCACCCATTTTGATACCGCTCAAGGCTATGGGAACGGGGTTTCTGAACAGGTCACAGGGCAACAACTGCGTCAGATCCGCCGTGGCGTCAGTATTGCCAGTAAAACCTACCTCCGGCCGGCCTCTACCGTAGAGAAGGGAATTGAAAAGAGTCTTCGCCGTCTTTGCACCGACTATATTGATATCTTCTATCTTCACTGGCCCAAGCCATCACGGGATCTGCGCCCCCACATTGAAGCCCTTGAGAGGGCCCGTCAAAGGGGTTACATCCGTGCCATTGGCCTGAGTAATTTTTCTGCCCCGCAAATTCAACCTCTTCTGTCCGCGGGGCAGATTGACTACTGCCAGTTCGGATATTCTCTCCTGTGGCGTACACCGGAGCTGAGCCTTGTCCCGTTCTGCAAAAAACACAATATTCGCATGGTAAGTTACAGTTCACTCGCCCAGGGACTGCTGGCCCACCCCCCCGGCTGGGCTGAATCCCTACCGCCTGATGACCCCAGAAGAGGGCTGCTGTTATTGCAGCCGGATACCCTTCTTTGCCTGCAGCCGATACTGCAGCAGCTTTGGGCGTACAGCAGGGACTTCGGGATTAGTGGTGCACAACTCGCCCTGGCATGGAATTTGTCCCGCCCATGGAACCGCTATACCCTGTTTGGAGCCCGCAAGCCTAGTCAAGTTGAAGAGTGTTCCCAGGCCAGCACTATTCATCTGCCCCCGAAGCTTATCGAGAAGATAGACGCACTCACCGCCCCTTTGCTACACTTGTGGCCTGAGTCGGAAAACATTTTCGGCCATAGGCCTTAAGCCTATGGGGCCTATGGCCTTAAGCCTTGAATTGTAGTCTAAAGTTTGTAAGGAGCTGCTGTGCGCATACCCTCCCAATCCGCTACCGCAGAAATCGAAATTAAGAAGTCTCGATTTATTGCCCTGGCCAGCCGTGTGGATTCGGCGGATCAGGCAAAACAGGAACTTAAGACGGCCTGGGAGGCACACCCCCAGGCCAACCATATAGTCTACGCATTTCAGGTTGGAAAGCGGGGGGATATCTTTGGACTGAGTGACGACGGAGAGCCCCACGGCACAGCCGGCAGACCTGTACTTGAAGTGGTAAAAGGGAGCGGGATAAGTAACCTTCTAATTATGGTGGTCCGTTACTTCGGGGGCACTAAACTGGGAACTGGGGGGCTGGTAAAAGCCTATACCCTCGCAGCCCAGGAGCTGTTAGCCGTCCTGCCCACCGAAGAGCTTATACAAAAGCGCCGTTTTTTCATTAGCCTTCCCTATCCCCTCTATGAGCCGGTCCATAAGCTGCTGCAATCTTACGGGGCAGAAATTGAAGACGAGAATTTTTTGACCGAAGTCAGCCTTTCGGGAAGTCTTCCACAGCCCGAGACAGATGCCGCACAACAGGCTTTACTAGAATTATCCGCCGGGAAGCTTGAGATGGAAATTATTGACTAAATTTTGTGGAGGCCTCCACTCTACAGCACATTGTCTTAGTCTAGGAGCCTTTCAGCTTATATCACATCTATCCTCAATCAGCAGTCGTCAATTGTAACCGCCTGAATGAAGTGGTAGGCCGGCTCCTCGTAAGGATGTGCCCCTTTGAAGGCTTCCGCGACTTCATGCAGTTTTTTCTGGGGACAGACCAGCTCAAGCCGATATTCCTCAACCCGCTCTACCTGCCCCTGCCCTCCTATAAACGGAGTGCTCCCCGCTTCGGGTTTGAACTGTCCTTGCCCTTTCACCTGCCAGGAACAGGAGGAGTAGTTCCCGATAGCTCCGGCCCCGGCTTGAAACAGGGCATTTTTCACTTGTTCCAGATGAGACTCGGGTACGTAGCATACCAGTACATACATTATTTTACCTCCGGCAATCGATATAAAAATTCACACCACCCTTCATAAAAATCGCCTAACGATTCATAGCCTGGAGGAGCATCTCCGCTGATTGGAAGCACCAGGCTCACCTGCAGATGATCCAGCGGTTTGAGGGTCCCCATAAAATTCCACTGCCCTGCTACCGGATCAGAATACTCCACAATTTGTGCCTGACGCCCCAGCGAAGGTCCATCCATAGAGCAGGTATTCACTATTCCATCGTTCTCCCACCACAACTGCGGTTCAGAATCAATTCCGTCGGGAAGCTCTTCGCGGGATCCCATATAACGGGCCAAAGGATGCAACAACAAACTCATTCCTGCCATGGGAATATGATATCCGCCCTCATCTTCAGGCATAGTACGGCTGGTTGCCCAGGAAAAGTAGTAGACATCCCCTTGAGTTGCAGTCCTCTCATTCAGCCGCTTCGCGCCCTTTAGAGACAGGTCGAAGTAACTGAAATCCTCGGTCTGCCTCCAGAGGTCCTCATGTATCACCCGCCTTACAAAACGCGCGAAGGACTCATTCTGCCTTTTCAGTGTGCTCCAATGCTGCACATGCAGTTCAATCAGAGGGTCCTCTTTTTTCAAGCTCGAAGAGGCCACAAGCCGGGCGAATATCTTTTCCAGCAATCCAAAAGTGCGAAAGCGTTCGGTAAGGGTAGTCCCGTCATGGGGAGCAGCAATGGTCGAAATACTGCTCACCCAGGAGTGTCCGCCGGAAAATAGCTCCGAGAGCCCCCCAGCCACAGCTTCCTCTCCTGCTGCAATTTCATGCGGATCGCCCTGTGCCAGCAGTTCTATCAAAAGACGAGCCGTCTGCCCACCCATGCTGTGTCCAACCAAGTGTACAGAATACGGCCGCCCCGTCTCTTCATCAACGCGTCCCCATTCGGGATACACTCCGGGATAGTACTCGCCATAGCGGGCATGTCCATATTTTTGTGAATGCGCCTCCCCGTAATCCACCACGCCGCCTTTAATATAGGCGTACAGCTCACAGGCACGGTCCCAGTTAGAAGAAACCGGCCCTACCTCTGCGGTATATACTTCAAAACCCGAACTTCGAAGCCGCTCCTCTAAATCAACCGTCCCTCCCCAATAGGGAAAACTTATCCCGGTCTCGGAGTTAGTACCAAATCCCATAAAGCCGTGCACAAAAATTATGGGCCGCTTCAATGGCATTTTTCCTGAATCTGAATCTTCGGTCACCGGCGGGTTGAGTCTATATGCAGCTCCGGCCCTTGAGCCCTCAGCCGATTCGGTGCCGGCACATGCTGACAGTAGCAGGATTAACATAGAAGCAAAGATTAAGAATCCCTTATAAGTCATATTCCTCACACTTATTAATAATTTTCCCATTGTCAACTACCTCAAGCTGCGCAATAATAACGGATAAAGGAGAAACAATTATGAAGGAAAGAATATTAGTTATTAACCCCGGCTCAACCTCTACTAAAATTGCAGTTTTTGAAGCTGAGCAGGAGATACTTAACGAGACCATTCGTCATAATGCTGATGAGCTTGCCCAATTTGACAGTATAACCGATCAGTATGATTTCCGCTCAAATATCATTCAGGAAAGTTTAAAATCCGAAGGCATCGACCCCAGCAGTTTCGACGCGGTAATCGGCCGCGGAGGGCTTCTGGAACCTATTCCCGGAGGAGTCTGGGCGGTAAACGAGCGCATGACCGAAGACCTTCGGGCTGGAGTAAGCGGCCAGCACGCCAGCAATCTGGGCGGACTAATTGCCCATGAAATTGCTCACACATCCCAAGTACCCAGCCTTATTGCCGATCCGGTGGTGGTGGATGAATTACAGCCCCTTGCCCGTATCTCCGGGCATCCGGAACTGCCGCGGATATCAATATTCCACGCCCTGAATCAAAAAGCGGTGGCACGCAGGGCAGCCGCAGAAATGAAGAAATCGTACGAGCAGTCCAATTTAATTGTAGCTCATATGGGAGGGGGTATCTCGGTTGGCGCCCATCAAAATGGAGAAGTTATTGATGTAAACAATGCTCTGAACGGAGAAGGCCCTTTTTCTCCGGAGCGCTCCGGTACCCTGCCTGCAGGACAGCTGGTAGAGCTCTGCTTCTCCGGTAAATATACACAGAAAGAGATCATGAAAATGCTCAAGGGCAAGGGCGGTTTTATGGCCTATCTCGGTACCTCCGACGGACGTGAAGTCGATCAACGGGGACAAGAGGGGGAAGAGCTTGCGGAACTTGTCTTCCAAGCTATGGCGTATCAGGTAGCCAAAGAAATTGGAGCTCTGGCAAGCGTGTTCTCCGGCCGGCTTGACGGAATAGTTCTGACCGGCGGCCTGGCCTACAACGATCGGCTTACCACTCTTATAAAAGAAAGGGTCGAGTTTATCAGCCGAGTTCTTATCTACCCCGGAGAAGGCGAAATTGAAGCCCTGCGGGATGCCGCGCTGAGGGTGCTTCGCGGGAAAGATAAAGCTCAAATCTACGAATAAGACAGCGATTCGAAATTTGGAAGTCTTTTGACTTCCAAATTTCGAATTCGCATCAATTTCTTTGCAAATCTTTATATATCTCAACGTTTGGAGGCATTCTCATTTTGGATAGTGTAATTACACTAACCAAAATGAGAATAGCTGCAACTAAGCCCTATATATTGATATCACACGGGAAATGTCTTATCCTACCATAGTGGGGGAAAGGCAAAATGTTAGTAGAAGCAGAAATTTGGACAGTCGCACGTACGGACCAGGGAAATGCGGTCTTGGTACGCCCGCTCGGAGCCGAACTTGCAGTTCCTATATTCATCGGACAATTGGAAACCCAGTCTATTCTTATAGGCATGGGTAATGTTCCTATGCCCCGCCCCCTGACCCATGACCTGTTTCTGTCGCTGCTCAAAGAGCTGGAAGTAGGGCTGGAGCGCATTGAAATTACTTCTCTCAAGGAGGGAACCTTTTTTGCCAAACTCATTTTATCCAAAGCAGATAATTCCCTTTCAATTGATGCACGGCCTTCGGACGCAATGGGCATTGCCGTACGCCACAAATGTCCGTTATATATAGAGGAATCGGTAGTTGACGAGGCGGGTATCCCTCTTAGCTCCATTAGCGAACAACCCATCGAGGGAGAAATCGACCCTCTTAAACAAGAAAAGGAGGAGCTTCAGCAGAAGCTTGACCAGGCAGTAACGGAGGAAAACTACGAAGAGGCCGCCCGAATCCGTGATAAGATGAAAGAACTCGAAGATAATAGTTGATAACCCTTCAGTAGGCGTTGTCTCTGAGGAGCATCCATGCAGTATCCATTTCAAAATTTCTATGTAATGCAATCAAAAACAGAGTATAGGTCTGTGTCCCAGACACGTGTCTGGTTTCATATATCCCGTTTTTCTCGAGACCGTTACCAGTTTTCTGAGGCACTTTTCTCTAAAGAGGGCCATGTAATCAGCACCGATCGAAGGGCGGTTGTTCAACTAGTTGAAGCTATTAACAAAAAAAGAAATGTAAACCGCTATCCTCAACTGAGGGCGTCTGCTTCAGAAGTGTATGCCCTAGCGCTGCTGCACGAAATTTCACACCATGTAGTTCACCTCTATATCGAGAAGCACGGTTCCGACATCTTCACCCAGCTGGAACAACATCTCAGAGAAGAGCTTGGCGATGCACAGGTCGAAGATACCCTTACAACGATGATCGACCATTATCCACCCGCTCCGGTATACAGTGGAGACGAGAGTGCAGAGGAGCATCTGCACAAATCCGGCCGGAAACGAACCAATACAGAAATATATCTTGAAGAGATGCTGCTGGTGTGGTTGAGTAATCTTAACCCGGCCTTAAAGCTGTACCATGAACTGATTGACGACACGGCCCTGACCACCGAAAGCAACTACAAACAGATAGTAAAACAGTCCTATCTTTTCTTTGAACAACTCCCCGGAGTCGGAGATTCGGCTCTTAACTTGATCGATTTTCTGCAAGTACCCGCCCATGAGGCTCCACACAGCATCTTAGCCCAGCTGAACTATGTGGTGAGCCATTGGAAAGAGTATTTGGGTCCCTACGCCGAGAAACTGCTTCGCGGCATTGATTATTTAAAAGAGGAGCAGCGCCCAAATTTTCCTCCTGGACCAGGCCCCAGTAGAACCCCCGATTACTCCAGTCTGGAGTTTGATTATGAGGCCTTTAGTCAAGACACTGTCTGGATGCCCCAGGTGGTTTTACTAGCAAAAAGCGCGCTTGTGTGGCTTGACCAGCTCACCCGCTCCTACGGCAGGACAATTCACCGGCTGGACCACATTCCTGACGAGGAGTTAAACCGTCTGGCGGATATGGGCTTCAACTCCCTCTGGCTGATAGGCCTGTGGGAACGTAGCGGCGCTTCTAAAACTATCAAGCGCTCCTGTGGTAATCCTGAGGCCGAGGCATCCGCATACTCCCTGAAACGGTATGAAATTGCAGACGAACTCGGCGGTTGGGAAGCCCTACATAATTTGGCTGATCGCTGCAACCGCAGGGGAATCCGCTTGGCCAGCGATATGGTACCCAACCACACCGGAATTGACGGGGACTGGGTATACGACCATCCCGACTGGTTTCTGCAGCTGCCGAATGCACCTTACCCATCCTATACCTATAACAGCCAAAATCTCTCTGACCATCCGGATATCGGCATATATCTTGAGGACCACTATTACGACCGCACCGATGCCGCCTTGACCTTTAAGTGGCAACACTTTCCCACCCAGCAAACCCGATACATCTACCACGGGAACGACGGCACCTCCATGCCGTGGAACGATACCGCCCAGCTTGATTTTCTGAATCCGGAGACCCGAGAGGCCTTGATTCAGACCATCCTGCATGTGGCACATAACTTTTCCATTATACGTTTCGACGCTGCCATGACCCTGGCCCGCAAGCATATCCATCGTTTGTGGTACCCGGCTCCCGGCAGCGGCGGCGACATTCCCGGCCGTTCCCAGCACGGCATGAGCAACGAGGAGTTTTACCGCAGTATGCCCCAGGAGTTCTGGCGCGAGGTCGTAGACCGGGTAGCTGCGGAAGCCCCGGACACCCTGCTGCTGGCAGAGGCTTTTTGGATGATGGAGGGTTTTTTCGTACGGACCCTCGGAATGCATCGTGTCTATAACAGTGCATTTATGAATATGCTAAAAAGTGAAGAGAATGAAAAATACAAAAACACCATCAAAAGTACCATCAGCTTTGAACCGGAAATCCTCAAACGCTTCGTAAATTTTATGAACAACCCCGACGAGGACACCGCCATCGCTCAGTTTGGCGACGGTGATAAATATTTCGGAGTCTGCACCCTGATGGTCACTATGCCCGGGCTGCCAATGTTCGGACACGGACAAATTGAGGGCTACCATGAAAAATATGGAATGGAATACCGCAGAGCCTATTGGAACGAAATTCCCAATTGGGATCTGATCAACCGGCACTACCAGTCGATCTTCCCATTGATGAAAAAACGGTACCTCTTTGCCGATTCGGAGAACTTCCGTCTGTATGATATGTACCGAGAGAACGGCGAAGTGGATCACAACGTCTTTGCCTACAGCAACCGCAGCGGGAGCGAGACGGCTTTAGTGACCTACAACAACGCCTTCAATTCAACCGCCGGACGCATCACCACCTCATCACCCTTCGCCATGAAGGATGCCGCCGGCAATCGCAGCGCCAGGAAGTACTCCCTGGCCGAAGGGCTGCAGATCTTTAATGAATACAATTTTTTTACCATTTTTCGCGAACAGCGCTCGGGCAAATGGTTTATTCGCGAGAACACCGCCCTGCATCAACAGGGGCTATTTATACACCTGCACGGATACGAGAGTCATGTGTATCTTGATTTTTATCAGGTGCAAGACACGGACGGGCTGTATCGGAAATTGTATGAAACCCTGGATGGCCGGGGTATCTATGATATCGAACTCCGCAAGAAAGAGCTTTTTCTCGAGCCAATCCACCTGGCCTTTAAGCGTTTTCTGCAGTCACCCCTTATTACACCAATTCGCCAAGCGCTCTATAAGGGAACCGGCCTAAAAAAGATATCCTTTGACGACTATTGGTCCTACTACGATGACTTTTTGGATGAATGTTTACGCCTGGGCTATGGCAGCAGCGGGCATAAAGCTGCAGCCATAAAGCATTTTCAGAAGAACCTCAAGGCGATTGATACACTCTCGACCTCAAGCAATCCGGTGATTCTCCCCCACCCCCCTAACCGTGAAGGCTATTATCACCGAGGTCTGACGCTAATGCCGGAGACTCCCTTGCTTATGCTTGCATGGACCCTGCTTACTCCGCTGCAAGAGTTCATACAAGAAGACTCAAACTACAGCACCGCCGCTGAGTGCGCTGCCGATCTACTGTTGCCCCAGCAATTCGCAAAATCATTTCGCGAGCAGGGTGTTGAAGAGAAATCGCTTCCCCATCTTTATGAATTGATGTTAGTTACCATCTCGCAGCAGAACTGGCTTAGCTTGCTCGGTGATGGAGGGGAATCACTCGACACTATAACCCCTACTGATAATCGCCCTCCAGCATCCAAGCTGGTGTTAGAGCAAATTATTCGAGAACCCTTTACCGCAGCGTTTCTTGACCTGCACCATGACAACAACCAAGAGTGGTACAAGGGCGAATCGATGCAGGAACTGCTGTGGTGGCTTAACACAATTGCCCTGCTCTCCCAGATCAAGTCCGGGAAAAGCGGGTTGCAGTCGGAAGAGATCTTTACTTACATGACACACTGGCTGCAGGCTGAGGAGTCGGCGGAATACCGCGTAGAACAGCTACTGGAGGGCAGTGTCCCCTAGAGTGTAATCGCTAAGCCTCGTAGATATTTCTTGCTATCGGCATTCTGCGGCCTGTCCCAAAAGCCCGGGTCGACACCTTCAACACCGGAGGTGCCTGCCGACGCTTGTATTCATTGCGCCCCACCAGCCTCAACACCTCACGGACCGT
>Ga0102934_1001561_pt1 | contig 16010 bp, 15 predicted proteins | sample SalPonR2_A_D1_MG_FD_78175 | JGI IMG/M metagenome (GOLD analysis project Ga0102934, IMG submission 78175) | Salt pond soil microbial communities from South San Francisco under conditions of wetland restoration - Salt Pond MetaG R2_A_D1_MG | ecosystem: Environmental > Aquatic > Marine > Intertidal... | reverse complement strand
GCGGTGCGTAGGGACTCCGGAGCCCGAACCCTGGCCTCGATGATCTCGCTGTATGCCTTGCGATCGATCCCGCTCACCGGGTTCCTCCTCGGGCGATGATGTCCTCGACGATGTCGGTGCCAGGCATCGCATCGGCGCAGGTCAGTTGCGTTGCCACGTAGGCACCAGCACCGTTGGCGAACCGGCCGATGCGCTCGAGGTCCCAGCCTTCGATTATCCCGTGCACGAGGGCCCCGCCGAACGCATCACCGGCACCGAGGCCGCACAGCACATCGATGTCCAACGGCGAGACCCGAACCCGATCTCGCTCATCGGCCAGCAGCACTCCCCCGCCGCCCAACTTCACGATCGCAAGGCGCACCCCATCGGCAAGCAGACGATCGACGATGGAATCGGGGTCGTCTATTCCCAGGGCCATGTCGCATTCCGCGCGGTTACCGACGACGACGGAACTGTGCGCGATAGCCCGCTGCGCGGCGGCCCGGGCCGTGGGAACGTCCGGCCACATCGAGGGGCGGTAGTCCAGATCCAAGATGGTGTCACGTCCCTCGGCGCGTCCGCGGGCTTCGAGCCACGCGAACGATGCTTCCGCGGTCGTGCCCTGCGCCAGCGCACCTTGGCTCATCCAAAAGACCCGGCACTCGGTGATCGCTGCTTGGGGGACATCGGCGGCGGTGATCGTGGTGTCGGGTGCGGCTTCGCCACGGTAGAAGATGATCTGTGGATCCTCCGGCGGAGCGAGGGCAGCGAGCACCACCGGGGTCAGCGCTTGCAGGTCGCGGCCGACGTAACGCGTATCGACACCGAAATCCCGAAGGCGGTTGATGACGTAGTCCCCGAGCGCATCGACCCCGACCTTCGTCACGACTGCAGCCCGATGCCCGTACTGGGCAGCGGCGACGGCCACATTGGTCGGGCTGCCGCCCACCGACTTGCGGAACGTCTGCGGGTCGCCGAAGGCGGCGTTCACTTCCTGGGCGTACAGGTCGACGCTGACGCGCCCGACGGTGATCACCGCGGGAATGTCGTGAACTTCGGGGCTGGTCATGCCCTCTCCTTGGAACGCTCCAAAATAACGGCTGATCGTGTCACACTTGGCGACCTACAGGCAAGCAAACCGCCATCACAGCGGTCGGGCTTCGATCGAGAAGGGCACGGTGGACGTGATGCGCGTTGTGGTCATCGGAGCCGGACGGATGGGCAGCATCCGCGCCGAGGATCTGGCCGCCGATGAGCGCGTCACCGAAGTCCTGATCGCGAACCGCACACCGGAACGAGCCGAGCGACTCGCAGGCGAGCTCGGTGCCAGGGCCCTGCCCTGGGAGCAGATCACCGAGACAGACGCCGACGGCTATGTGATGGCTCTTGCCACCGATGCCCACGCCACGTTGTTGGAATCGCTGTTGCAGCGGGGCGCGCCCATCTTGTGCGAGAAACCGATCGCGCTGACGATCCACGAGACCGAACACATCTGCGCGCTCGCGTCTACAAGCGGAGCACCTGTGCAGATCGGGTTCCAGCGTCGCTTCGATCCGGCGATGCGGCGGGCTCGCTCGGCGGTCGAGAGCGGGGAACTCGGCACCGTGTACGACATTTCGCTCACCTCGCGCGACCACACTCCCCCGGATCGCTTCTTCCTGCCCGGCAGCGGCGGCATCTTCCGCGACCTGCACGTGCACGACCTCGATCTCGTCTCCTGGCTCACCGATTCGCCCATCGAAACCGTGCAAGCGGTGGCACGGATACGTGGCGAGGGTCCGTACGAGGAGTTCGGTGATTTCGACTCCACACGGATCATCGCCACTACGCACTCCGGTGTCTTGGCGTCTATCTGTGGATCTCGACATGATGCGCGTGGGCACGACGTGCGCTTGGAGATTTTCGGCAGCAAAGACGCACTCAGTGCCGGCATTACCCCGCGTACGCCGTTGCGAGTCCTAGATGAACCGGGAGTGCTGGTCGATCAGGATCCTTACAGCGGCTTCATCGACCGCTTCCGCGAGGCCTTCGCATTGGAGACAGCATCGTTCGTGGACACGATCGGTGGTGCCACCAATCCGTGTCCACCACAAGCGGCAACCGAGTCCCTACGGGCAGCGATCGCCTGCGAGATCGCGGTTCGCGATGGTGGGACCATCACCGTGCGAGACGTGACCGATGGCTGACAAGAAGCCGACGATCCACGATGTCGCGGCCCGCGCCGGGGTGTCGAAATCTCTGGTCTCCTTGGCCTTGCGCGGCTCGTCGAAAGTCAGCGATGCCAGCCGCGCAGCCATCGAGCAGGCCGCCGTGGAACTCGGCTACCGGCCCAACGCGACAGCGCGCAGCCTGGCGGACCGCAAGAGTCGAACGATCGGTATCAACATGGCCGAGATCGACAACCCGATCTTCCCGCAGATGCTCAGCGGGGCACACGCCGTCATCCGCGAACGCGGCTACAACACCATGCTGGTCTCCGGTGAGCGCGACCCGCTCGTGGAGTTCGGCGAGTTGACCAAACTGCTGGAGTTCCAGATAGAGGGCCTGATCCTGATCTCCCACCGCATGTCCGCGACCACAGTTCGATCCTTGGCCTCCGATGTGCCGACGGTGGTGCTGACCTTGCGGGGCATCACCGGACCGGGCATCGATTCGGTGACCTCCGACGATGAAGCAGGCGCCCGAATGGCGATGCGACACCTGTTCGACCTCGGCCACGAGCAAATCGCGCACGTATCCGGTGGATCGCTGGAACCGGCCGTCGTTCGTGAACGCATCTACCGCGAGGAGATGTCCGCCGCCGGCCTCGAAGCGAACATCAGGGTCTACGAGGGTGACCTCACCAACGATGGGGGCTTGCGCGCGGCACGCGAACTGTTGCGCGACGGCCCAACCCCCACCGCGATATTCGCCAGCAACGACATCTCAGCCATCGGGGTCATGTCCGCGTGCTCGGAACATGGACTTTCGGTACCCGAGGACATCTCGATCATCGGCTACGACGGCGTGTCCATCGCAGGTCTGCGAACCATCAGCCTGACCACCATTTCCCAGCCGTTGAACCAGATGGGTGCGCTTGCCGCCGAGCGGTTGTTCGACCGGATGCACGGCAAGAAACTCAAGGGCCGTTCCATCGTCTTGGAACCAGAACTCGTGGTTCGCGGCACCACCTGCGCGCCGAGGGCCGCAATGCGCTAGGTGCTTTGCACCCATTCATCGAAGGCTTGCAGGTCATCGGCATTAGCTAGGCCGCTGGTGTTGCGAACCGGATCGCCGTTGACGATGTCGGTAACCGCGAGTTCGGCGAGCTTGCCGGTGACGGTTCGCGGCACTGCGGGAACCTGGACGATCTCGGCCGGGACGTGCCGCGGACTCGCCTGCCGGCGCAAGGCTCGGGCAATCTCCCCACGCAGGTCCTCGGTCAACTCAGCACCATTACTGGTCACCACGAACAACACGATCCGGGTGTCGAGTCCTTGCCGTTGGCCGACGACGATCGACTCACTGACGAAATCCAACGCATCGACGATCCGATAGATCTCCGCTGTGCCGATACGAACTCCCTGGGCATTCAAGGTGGCATCGGATCGACCGTGGATGACGAATCCGCCTTCGTCGGTGCGGGAGATGAAATCGCCGTGCGCCCATACTCCGGGAAAGCGGGCGAAGTAGGACTCCCGCAATCGAGACCCGTCATCTGCCCAAAAGCCAAGCGGTTGCGACGGGAAAGGGGTTCGGCACACCAGTTCACCGCGTGTTCCGTTGGCGACCTCCTTGCCTTGGTCGTCATAGACCCGCACATCCATGCCCAAGGCCGCACCTTGGATCGCTCCGGCGTAGATCGGCTCGGTGGGTACGCCAAGGACGAAACATCCGCAGATATCGGTTCCGCCGGATATCGACGCAAGGTGGACGTTGGAATCGATGGATTCGTAGACGTATTCGAACAACTCCGGCGCCAAGGGCGACCCGGTGCTCGCGATCGTTCGCAGACTCGGCATCGAACCGGGTGCTCGCTGCACCCCGTGTTCGCGCAGGGCTTCGATGTACTTGGCGGATACCCCGAGGAAGGTCAACTCCTCCTGTGCGACGAGTCGAAGTAACCGGTCGGCTTCGGGCAACATCGGCTGTCCGTCGTACAGCACCACGGTCGCTTGGGTACCCAGCGCCATCACCAACCAGTTCCACATCATCCACCCGCACGTGGTGAAGTAGCAGACCCGATCGCCTGCGCGGATGTCTAGGTGCACGCGCTGTTCGGCGAGATCCTTGAGCAGTACGCCGGCGGCGCTATGCACGATGCACTTCGGGGCACCTGTCGTCCCGCTGGAGAACAGGATGAAGCCCGGGTGATCGAAGGCAAGTGGCACCGTCGTGAGTTCGGCTCCGCGAGATTGCGCCAACCACGCTTGCCACGACGCCGCCGGCGCAGTCCACGTGGCGGAGGGCTCGCCGAGTACCACCACCTGACGGACGGACGGCAACTCGGTCAGCGCAGAGGTCACCTCCTCTAGAAGGTCGAAGTATTTACCGCCGTACTGGTATTCCGCGGCAACGAGTAACAGCACCGGTTCGATCTGGCCGAAACGATCCAGGACCCCTCGCGCGGCGAAGTCGGTCGATGCCGTGGAGACCACGGCGCCGATGGAAAGGGCGGCTAGCGCCCACACCACAGTCTCGGGGACGTTCGGCGTCCACGCCGCAACCCGATCACCGACTTCTACACCTGCACCGCGCATCGACTGCGCGACCGCTGCGACATCTGCGCGCAACTCACCCCGGCTCCACGAACGCCGGTTGCCTGCTTCGTCGACACCCACCAGGACTTCATCCTCGGGTGCACCGGCAAGCAAGGTGTCGACCACGTTCAACCGTGCATCGGTGAAGAACCGGGCGCTGACGATGTCGCTTCCCTCGAGCGCGACATCGCCCTTCTCGCCCACGATCGCGCATTCGTCCCACGCCCAGGCCCACCACGCCGATGGATCCTCGATGCTGATCCGGTGGGCGTCGTCGTAGGTCGTTACCTCGCAGGAAGCGAGCCAGCGTCGCATGGCGGCGCCGCGACGATCATCAGGTGACCACAAGGGTTTCGGCACGCGCAAAGCATGCCACCCACCGACACCCGTTGCTGCGTCGCTCGTGGCCGGAATCGGAACGATTCCGCGGCCACCCCGGACGCCGCAACGGGGAGGGTTTAGTTGTTGTCGGTGTAGTAGGCGCGCACCTGCGGCATGACGTTGCGCATCATGAACAGCGGTCGACGCAAGCCCTCGGCGTTGGGACCGGGACGGGTCTTGGCCATCCACTCGCGGTACACCTCGCGGGACCGGTTGGTATCGACGACGACGTCTCCGTACTTATCCTCGTCGTGCGCCCGCTCGATTCGAACCTTCTGATGCCAGCAGTGCATTCCCGACCAGGTATCCGGGTGCACCGCGAAGGCCAGGTTCTGGTGCACTCCTGGGTCCTCCCAGTTGATGCGTGCGGAATCGGAGTCCTCGCTGACGAAGGGCTTGATGCCTTCGACGTAGCGAAGGCGCCAACGGCCGTCCTCGAGTTTGCCGACGTTGACCTTGCCGGTAACCCAGCGACTGCCAGCATCATCGGTAGTGCGCCAGCGACCCATGTGGTGGGACAGCGCACTGACACCCGGACGAATGCCCTCGGTGGCCCAGATCCGCGCTACGAAGTGGCCGATCTCAGTGGTGACCCGGACCATGTCCCCGGTGTCGAGCCCCAAGCGACCAGCATCGATCGGATTCATCCACATCGGGTGCTTGTTGGAGATCTCGTTCAGGTACTTGGCGTTGCCCGAACGGGTGTGGATCAACGTCGGCAACCGGAAGGTGGGTACCAGCACCATCTCGCCGCCTGCTTCATCGAGGTCGTGGTGCGAGACGTGCGAGGGGATGTAGCAGGGGGTCGCGTATTCGCGCCAACCGAAGGAGTCCATCGACGGCGAGAACAATTCCAATCGGCGCGAAGGCGTCAGCCAACCGGCGACCTTCGAGCCGTCCTCGAGCTGCACGCCCACCGATCCCGGCTCACCGACCAACGGCTTTTGGGTCTCCGGGGTGTACGGCTTGCGCAAGACGCCTTCCTCGTCCGGCTCCGCACCGTCGAGCTCGGCCTCGGTCAGCGGCCGCTCGTCTTGCCGGTACAAGCCGTTGGCGATCTCGACCGCGCCGTACTTGCGCATGTACTCCAGCGGAGTCAGGCCCAACTTCTCGGCCTTATCCGGCAACCCGGGTACCTGGTTGTCGAAGATCCAGCCGTAGTAGTCATCGACCGTGACCTTCTCGCCCGGACGCCCCGGAGCCTCGAAGTACTTGCGGATGCCCAGCGAGCCGGTGGGATCGATGCGCCAGGACAACTCGATCCAGAACTCGGTCTCTTCCCACACCTCGCCGGGGTTGGCGTCGCGGGTGTCGCCGATCTTCTCGCCCATTTTCTCCAGCGCGACGCGACGAACCGGTTGGCGAAAGCCCAGCCACTTGCCCGCGTACTGCTCGTAGGACTGGGTGTCGTGCCGTTCGGTGCTGTGCCCGAAGGGCAAGACGTAATCGGCCCATACGGCGGTCTCGTTCCAGGTGGGGGTCATCGCCACGTGGCAGCCGACGAGGTCCTCATCGGACAGCGCCTCGATCCAGGAGAAACCATCGGGATTCGTCCAGACCGGGTTGTACACGCGGGTGAAGTAGGTATCGACCTTGCCCCGGCCCTCCATCAGGAAGTGCGGCAGCAGGATCGACAGTTCGTTGGTGGACATCGGGAATTCCTTCGGCCACAGCAACTCGTTCCACGAGTCGTGCCCACCGGGCATGGTCGGACCGTGCGGAATGAACTTGTTCCAACCGTTCGGGCTAGTGCCACCCTTCTTGCCGACGCTGCCGGTCAGCACGGTCAGGAAGAACAGCGCCCGCGCCACGGTCCAGCCACCGAGGTTGCCGGCTGATGCGGCGCGCCAGGTGTGGGCGGCCATCTTGCCGCCGCAACCGGCGACGATCTTGGCCACTCGCTCGACCTGCTCGACCGGGATGCGGCATTCGGTCGCGGCGAATTCGAAGCTGTACTGCGCATAGTCCTCGGTCAGCGCCTGCTTGAAGGCGTCGAAGTCCTCCGCCGAGCGATCCGGGTGCAATTCACGTAGGTAGGTCTTCCAGTTCACCCAACGATGGATGTAATCCCAATCGACCTCATCGGTGCGCATCAGGTACGACGCCACTGCGAGCAGCAATGCGGCCTCGCTGCCCGGCCAGACCGGCACCCACTCATCAGCATGCGATGCGGTGTTCGACAAACGGGGGTCGAGCACGACGAGCTTGGCGTTACCGCGGACTTTCGCGTCCATGATGCGCTGGGCATGCGGGTTGAAGTAGTGCCCGGATTCCAGGTGCGCGGAGATGAGGAAGATGACGTTGGCGTTCTCGTGGTCCGGTGAGGGACGGTCGTAGCCGCCCCAGACCGAATAGCCGAATCGCGCACCAGCGGAGCAGATGTTGGTGTGCGTGTTGTTGCCGTCGACGCCCCAGGTCAGCAGCACTCGCTCGATGAAGCCGTCCTCGCCGTGGCGACCGACGTGGTACATCACCTCGTTGCGGCGCTCCTCTTCGATGGCCTTACGGATACGCCCGGCCACATCGTCGAGGACGTCGTCCCAGGACACCCGCTCGAACTTCGCCTCGCCACGCTTACCCACCCGCTTCATCGGGTAGAGGATGCGCTCTGGATCGGAGGTCTGGTTGATCGTCGCCGGACCCTTCGCGCAGTTGCGTCCACGCGACCCGGGATGGGCCGGGTTGCCCTCGATCTTGGCGACCTCCTTGGTCTCCTTGTCGACGTAAGCCAGCAGACCGCACGCGGACTCGCAGTTGAAGCAGGTGGTCGGCACCAGCATGTAGTGCTTTTCCACCTTGCGCGGGTGGGCCTTGGCGTCGTACATGACGACGTCGTCCCACTGCTCGACCGGCGGGTAGTTGGAGACCGTCTCGCGGATACGCAGCCCGTGGTGCTCGGGGTTATCGGGACCAACCGGTGTTGCGGCGGGCCGTTGCATGGCTTCCGGATCGCGTGGGGTCATCGACTGTTACCTCTCGATCGGTGTTTCTCGACGTACGTCAGGACAGTGGCGGGTCTTGGGCGGCCATCACGAAGACCCGTTCGTGCAAGATCAGTGCTGGCTGCACGATCAGGCCGGCTATCGCTGCGAAGATGATGGCACCACCCAGCGCCGTCGGCAGCGCGACGAGGGCGCCGATGATGGCCAGCACCACCGACCCTCCCCAGAACTGCAGTCGGTACCTGCCGTGGGTGATCGCGTGGGCGGCCATCTCGGCGTTGCGGGTGCTGTGCGTGCCGCCGAATTCCACGGCCGTGATCAGCAGATGCGCGCCCACACCGGCGACCAGTGCCCATGCGAGCCATTGCATCGTCGCGGTATCGGTGCCGATGACGGCTCCGACGATCAGCAAGGCGCCGGATCCGACCATCACCGCCTGGGCGAGCAGGTGCCAAAACAGGACCGGCGATTGCCACAGGTCCCGGCCCTCGGCTTGACCGAATAGGAAGGCGGTATATCCGGCGACCATGGCACCGGCCGGGATGGCGGGCCAGGCCAGCCAGGTGAGCCAGTTGGTGAAGTCGCCGATGCCGAGGAGATCCGCGGCACCGATCAGGAACCACACTCCCCCGATCGCCGCTCCTAGCCCGAGGAAGATGCCACCGATGGCCAGCCAGGAGGACTTGTTGATCTTGCGGGGATCGAGCAGGTAGATGAAACGCTTGGGCTGCTTAAGGTCCCAAATCAGCAAGACCGCCGTGACGAGCAAGAACGCCTCGGTCAACAGCGGTGCCACGGTGCTGATCAGTGCGCTGGTGTCCCCCAGCAGCAGCACGATCAGTCCCGCGAGGGCCAGCGAGCCAGCGGCGATGGACTTGGTCCACAGGTAGGTCCAGACCTTCCAGCCCCATGGCCGGGGGTGGGCGGTGTTCAAGGTCAGCCGGGCATTGCTCAGCGGATCGCCGGGCAGTTCGGCTGCTGTCTCCAGGCGCAAGGGATCGGCATTGGCCCACAGGTAGCTGCCGCTCACCGGAGCTGCCATGGGATCCAGGACGCTGGAATCGGCTCCGACGTAGTAGGTGTTGGGTCGCGTGCCCTGTTCCGGGGTGCGCACGTTGACCGGCTCGATATTCAAGAACTTGCTGATCCCACTAGTGGGATCGTCGATGTCACCCATCCAGATCGATTCGGTGGGGCACACCTGCACACAGGCAGGCTCGAGCCCTTGATCGATGCGGTGGGCGCAGAAGTTGCACTTCGCGGCCGTGTTGGTGTTCGCGTCGATGTAGATGGCGTCGTAGGGGCACGCCTGCATGCACATCTTGCAACCGATGCACAGTTCGTTGTCGAAGTCGACGATGCCGTCATCGCGGATGAACAGGGCATTGGTGGGACATCCCTTCACGCAGGGGGCGTCGGTGCAGTGGTTGCACCGCATGACCCCCATCTCCCGCGTGGTGTTCGGGTACTCACCCTTGTCGACGTACTTGACCCAGGTACGAAACTGCCCGACGGGGATGTCGTGTTCGGTCTTGCAGGCGACCGTGCAAGCGTGGCAGCCGATGCACGTGCGCTGATCTATGGCGAAGCCGTAGCGCACTCAGGTCACTTCTTTCGAACGAGGAAGCGCATGACGCCGCCCTCTTCGCTCGACTCGATCAGTTCATTACCGGTCTGGTCCACCCACGCCGGGATATCCGAGCGTGCGCCGTTGTCGGTGGCCTCGATCAGCATGGTCTCGCCCGGAGCGAGCTCCTTTGCCGCCTTCGCGGACATCAACACCGGCATCGGGCAGGACTGCCCCTTGGCATCGACCGTGGTCTTCGCTGCTTCCGTTGCTTCCATTGCTTCCAACCTTCCTAGATGAACAAGCTGATGTTCGAATTGGCCATCTTCTTCAATGCGGTTGCTGCGCCGACGGGCTCACCGAGACCGTCGACCATTTGATGCGGTTCGATTCCCAGCAGATCCATGGTCATCTGACACGGCCACATGTTCACGCCCATGTCCTTGGACAACTCGAACAGATCCTCCGGGGGCAGCAAGTTGTTCTTGGCAGCCACCTTGCGCATCATCCAGTGACCCATCCCGCCCATGTCCATCTTGGACAGCTTTGCCTTCTTCATGCCCGGTGCGTTCATCCCGGCCAGCATCTTGGTCATGGAGTCGTAGCCGGTGATGCGAACATCGTCCTTGACCAACGGGAACAAGCCCCAGAAGGTGTAGAAGACGGTGACGTCCATGCCGTTCGCCGCTGCGGTCGAGGACAGGATCATCGTCGGCCAGAGTTTGTCGAGGTCACCGCTGAAGGCGATGATCGTCATGGACTCCGGCTCGGTGTTGACGGGGTTTTCGCTCATGGCTTCTCCTAGGGCTATAGGTGCACGCTAGATGTCCGGACACCCCTAGGCAAGGCCTTCGACGCAATTCCCCCAAATTTTAGGGAATTGCTTCCCCTGGGCCGTATTCGCGTATTAGCGTCTGCGCATATGTCAATGCACCCGGATCGGTGACCGGGGGCGTCCAGGAGGTAGCCATGCCAGGAACCATCACCCCGCGCGAGCTCTACGACAGTATCGCCAAGGGAACGATCCCGATGATCCTCGATGTTCGTAACCAGGACGAGTTCGCGGCCTGGCAGGTCGAGGGAACGCAGCCGGTAGCTACCCGCAATCTGCCCATCTGGATGGCCGTCGAGGAGATCGACGATCTCGTAAAGGAAGTCCCCGCCGACACCGTGGTCGTATGCGCCCACGGCAACGGCAGCGGACTGCTGCTGGACATGCTCGCCGATGAGGGAGTCGAGGCCCGCAACCTAGAAGGCGGTACTGCGGCGTGGGCGGAACTACTGGTGCCCGAGCCGTTGGAGTGCCTGCCCGAAGGTGTCGTCGGCTGGCAGATCCTGCGGCCGTCCAAGGCGTGCTTGTCCTACCTGATCGGCGTCCCGGGCAAGGACGCCATCGTGGTCGACCCGGCCCGCTTCCCGGACCCCTACATCGAGCTCGCCGCGAGCGAGGGGATGACCATCACCCACGTGATCGACACCCACGTGCACGCGGACCATGTCAGCGGTGGCCCCGAGCTCGCCGAGAAGGTCGGGGCCTCCTACCACCTGCCACTGGAGGATGCCGGCGGCTCCATCCCGTGGCCGAACGAACCCCTGACGGACGGCACCGAGATCGACCTCGGTGGCCACACCGTCGCCACCTTCGCCATCAAGATGCCCGGCCACACCCCCGGCACCACGTGCGTGCATATCCCCGGACACCTGCTGCTCACCGGGGACACCGTGTTCGTCCGTGGTGTGGGTCGCCCGGACCTGACCGGCAAGGCCGATGAACTCGCCCGAGAGCTCTATTTCACCGTGAACGAGAAGCTGCGCCCGCTCGATCCAGCCACCACCGTGCTTCCCGCCCACTGGTCGAGCGCAGAGGAGATGGGCGAGGACGGCATGGTGAAGACCACGCTGGGCAAGGTCTTCGAATCGACCTTGCTGAACGAGGACGACCTTGTGAAGTTCGTCGAGGAGATCGTCGGCACGCTGCCCAGCGCCCCGGACTTCTACGACACCATCCGGGAAGTCAACTCCGGCAAGCAGGTTTCCGCCGAGGAGATCGAGACGTTGGAGATCGGCAAGAACCAGTGCGCGGCATCGACCACCGTCTGATGGCCTAGGCTCGAGCGCCATGGACAAGCAGACCGAGTTGGAGATCCACGATCTGCACGCGCGGATCTGCAAGGCGATCGCCGATCCCAAACGGCTGCTGATCATCAACGAACTGCGCTACGGACCGCTTACCGTCAACGAACTCGCGACCGCGTTGGATCTCTCGCAGAGCAACACCAGCCAGCACCTGGCGATCCTGCGCGAGCGCGGAGTGGTGCAAGCCGACCGTGAAGGCTCGAGTGTCTTCTACTCCTTACGCAGCAAGAAGGTGCTCAAGGCGATCGATCTGCTGCGCGAGTTCATGGCCGAGGAACTGACCGATTCCACCAAGTTGCAAAAGGCCGCCGGCCGCTTGGTCACGAGTCGTCGCTGACCCGGCGCATCCACGGCACCGGAATCCACTCCAGGGTCCGCCCCTGCTCAGCCCCCTCGGGCGGGACGACCGCCCAGCCGTCGGCATGGGAGATGCCCCGCAGCATCGCCGAGGAAACATGCTGCACCTGACGAAAACCCCCGAGTTCGCGTCGACCGACCATCAACCGGGTGAGCGGCTTGTGCAGCGGTGGGATCGATTCGGCCATCTGCACCCGCGGCATCGGATGATCCAAACGGCCATGCCAAGCATCGACGATCGGTTCGACCAACGTGACCATCGCGACCAGCGCGCTGAGTGGATTGCCCGGTAGGCCGACGATCGGCGTTCCCTGCACAGTGGCCAACGTCATGGGGTGCCCCGGACGCACCGCCACCCCGTCGACCACAACGTCGGCGCCGAGACCCTCCAGCGTGGATCGCAGGTAGTCGCGGTGTCCGCGGGCCGTCCCGCCGGTGGCAATGACTACATCGGCTTGCTCGATGGCCGAGCGCAACGCAGCAAGAAGTGCGTCGGCGTCGTCGGCTACCTGGGTCATCTGCGCGAGCCGTCCTCCGTAGGCGTCGATCCACCCGGGCAATTGCACTCCCAGCGCATCGCGCACCTGTCCGGTGGTCGGGATCCCGCTCTCGATGACTTCGTCCCCGACCACGAGAACCACGAAGGTCGGTGGCCGATATACCTGCACTTCGTCCACGGCGGCCGCCGCCAAGGAGCCCAACATGGCGGGGTTGACGACATCTCCCCCATCGGCGAGCACATCGCCCACCCGGCATTCCTCGCCCTGCGGGCGAATGTGCACCTTGTCGGGGCTCGCAGCGCTAACCGTGGATCCATCGAAAGTGGCGATCTCCCAGGGGATGACGGCATCGCCGCCATCGGGTATCGCACCGCCGGTCGCGATCCGCATCGCCTCGCCGCTTCGCAGACCACCCATGGCGGGCGTACCCGTGTCGATCGTTCCCAGGACCTGCCAAGGACCTGGACCAGCAACCACCCAACCGTCCATCGCGGCGGTCGCGAAGCCCGGCAGATCCACTCGCGCGGCCACCGGTTCGCTCAACGTTCGCCCCCGAGCCTCGGTCACGGCGATCTGCTCGAAAGCACCCGGGCCGACAACGGAGCCGGCGATAGCTCGGGCCCGCTGCCAGGACAGGTCAGACATCGAACTCCTGCGCGAGCCGCGCGATCACCGCGGTCACCTCGCGCGGGTCGGCACCTTGCGCGACCGCGTAGCCCATCAGATAGGTGCTGACAGGTGCCGCCGGTCGCTCGATGGAGTGCGCGGCGTCCTTGGCGACATCGAGGATGCCGTCCAACTCACCGGGTGCCGGCACGCCGAGTTCAGCGGTGACTACCTCGATCCAACGGGCGACCCGCTGTGCCTGCTGCTCGTCCATTTTCCTGTCACCTCGCGCGCTCGGACCCCTCGACCTGCGCGATTGCCCTCTCGAGGTCCGCCGGAGTGTCTACGTCCGAAAGGCTAACGTCCGCGGGCACGGTCACCTCTACTGCGGACAACTCCCCCACCAGTTCATGGAAGGGGCGATCGCGGAAATCCTCATCGGACGCAACGCGTTGCAAGGACTCGCGGCGGTAGAGCGCGGACAGCCACTGCCGACGACCTTGCGCCGTGACGGGTATCCAGGCATCAACCTCCAGGTTCGCCGGGTCTAGGGAATCGACGACGACGCTCAGGGCCGCACGGACCAGCGGCATATCGACGGCCACCACGCCGACGAACGGCGATGAGCACTGTGGGAGCGCTGCTACCACCGCAGCGGCTGGGCCGCCGCTGAATTGCGCACCGAGTTCTCGCACGTGAGCGCCGGGGTCGACCTGCTCGATGGCCGCAAGTGTTCGCTCGCGCATCGTGCGCCCGGCGATCGCCGTGCTGGCCTTGTCCTGACCTAGGCGCGAACTGCGCCCACCGGTGAGCAGCAGCCAGTCGATCGCACCCGGGTGCTTCGGTCCTGCGTGCTCGTGCTGAGCGGACGTCACATCGGCACGTGTGCCACGTGCGCCGCGTGGGCCTCGGCGTCTTGGACGGCACCTTGCAATCCGGTGACCGCTGCAGTGAGTCGACCATCCCACTCCCCTGCTCGCACATGCCACATCACGGTGTCCACTTCCTCCTCGATCCGCGCACGCGCCGAGCGAGGACCGTTGGAACCCAATCGGGTGAGCACCCGGTCGGCTCCGGCCAGCCACGTCTCGGCGACCTGCAAGTGACCGACTTCCTTGGTCAGATCGCGCAATCGGGCACCCGGGTGCGATCGGGTCAACGAAACCTCATTGATCCCGGATTCAGCGGACGCCACGGCAGCGAGGAGTTCCTTGCGCACCGCATCGTGGATGTGCGAGCGCTGGATCCGCGCCCGCAATTCCTCGCAGGCGCGCTGGGCATCGTGCTTGGCCTTGTAGAAGCGCTCCTCGGTCCGGTGCGGCTTGTGCTTGGCGGCATCTCGATCGGCCCTCGAACGTTCCCGGCCGTTTTCCCGTGGGGGCATCGCGAACTCCCTTCCGTGAGGTGTGTTCCTTCTCGGCAACACGATCCTCTCGCAATCACCCGGCCCAGGAAAGGGCTTTGGACCCTTCCAAGGGGTGACTAGCGAACCTGGGGCAATTCGGTTCCCACCGTGTGCAACATCCGCAACGACGCCACCACCCGCGGCACTTCATGCACCCGCAGGACACCCACCCCACCCAAGCGCGCGAGGACTGTGAAGACACCCTCGGCAGTGCGGAACTCCTCTTGGTAGACGTCGAATCCGTGCGGCATGATCTGACACACGGGAACGCCGAGCGGGCGCAACCGGAAGGAATGCATGAGCACCTGGGCCTGGTGCTGGACCTTGAGCACCGGATCGACTCTCGAGCCGTAGAAGAAGCCCAGGCCCGGATCCACGGCGACGCTGCGCACACCGCACGCCTGCGCGCGCTCCAGCCGCGGAGCGAAGTGCTCGAGCAAAGCGGGGATCGGATCGCGGGCGACCTGGATCTCGAGGTCGTCTCGCACAGTGTCGCCTGGGGTGAAGCACATGACCAAGGACGCTCCGTGCTCAGCAACTGCCTCGTAGATGGCGGACTCGTCCTTGGTGCCGGTCAGGTTCACCACCGCCGCACCGGCAGCCAATCCTGCGCGGATGACGTCGACCTCGTAGCTCTCGATCGAGGTCGCTACGCGGGCTTCGGCTAACTCCTCGATCACCGGCACCAGCGAGGCGATCTGCTGATCGACCGAAGCCCGACCGGCGTCGGCCCGCGAACTCTCCGCTCCGACGTCCACGACATGAGCGCCTTGTTCTCGCATGATGCGGGCCCGTCGCACAGCATCGGCTCGCGTTGGGGCGATGCTCTCCCGATAGGTCGAATCCCGGGAGAGGTTGACCACCCCCATGACCACCGGATCGGTGTCGGTATCGAACTCCCGATCAGCGATCGCGAACGGTGCGACCGACTCCTCCCACGCCTGCTGGTTGTCCTCGGCAAGTGACGCGAGATCGCGAAGAGTGAGCATGCTTCGATGCTATCCAGGCTCAGGGGCTGGGTCGTGCCGCAGGAATCGGCAGAAGACGAACCCTTCGTCGACGAACTCATGCGCGAGGGCGAATTGCGGGTAGCGGCCCGTAGCGGGATTGCGGGCATCGGTCGGCGGCTCGCTCAAGAAACCACCACCGGCGAGCAACGGTGAGATGGTCAAGTCCATTTCGTCGACGAGGTCCGCCCGCACGAGTGTGTCCAACAGGGCCTCGCCACCTTCGCACACGATTCGTTGCAAGCCACGGCCGTGCATCCAATCGACGAGCGCGCTGACATCCACGGTGTCCACGCCGAAGGCGACAACTTCGGCGTACTGCCGCGCTTGCTCGACGGCGGCCGCATCGGCGGTTTCGGTGGTGGCGACGATCACCGGCAGGGCCGATTCG
>Ga0102934_1001560_pt1 | contig 16013 bp, 14 predicted proteins | sample SalPonR2_A_D1_MG_FD_78175 | JGI IMG/M metagenome (GOLD analysis project Ga0102934, IMG submission 78175) | Salt pond soil microbial communities from South San Francisco under conditions of wetland restoration - Salt Pond MetaG R2_A_D1_MG | ecosystem: Environmental > Aquatic > Marine > Intertidal... | reverse complement strand
GTTCTATGCCGAGCATGACGGCGAGCTGACTCTGGCCACGTCGAGCGACTGGGTCGTGCGAGCCAGTGGAATCCCGCGGCGTGAAGAACCGCGCTTCATCATCAGCATGTTGTCACTGCAGCAGGCTCCGCCGCCGGGGCTGAGCGCATTCGAGGGCGTGCGCGAGCTGATGCCGGGTGAAATCCTCCGATTCAGATCCGACCGATTGTCGATCACGCGCACCCACCACGATTTCGCAGGCCTGATCGAGGGGGGCAGGAAACCGCGGCGAGCCGACGACTGGGTCGATGAATTCTTCCATCTGTTTCAGAATGCCGTCATCAGCTGCCTGCCGCCCGAGGGCGATGTGGCCTGCATGCTGTCCGGCGGGCTCGACTCCGGCCCCACCGCCGTTCTCGCCGATGAACACCTGCAAACCGAGGGCCGAGCGCTACGCCCCATCTCCTGGTCGCTGAGTGACTTTCCGGAGTGCGATGAAACCCGGTGGATTCAGCAGGTGGCTTCGGGCTTGGGACATCCTGTCGATGCGCGCGATCTCAGCGATGCCCTGCCCTTCTCAACGCTCGACAGCACGGTCGTGATCCCGGATCTGCCGGTCTTCAATGCCTTCAGACGACTGGTCAATGACTGCTATGAGCGCGCAAGTGCAGCGGGATGTCAGGTCATCCTGAATGCCAGCACGGGGGATCAGATCTATCCGCAGCGACGCTGGGTCCATCTGGACCGCCTGCGGCGGCGACAGGGAGGACTTGTGTGGCGAGACCTGAGCTCGACCTTTCGATCCGCGGGTCTATCCGGACTCCTGAAAGACCCCGCACTACGCCACCCTGCCGGCCGATGGCTGACACCGTGGCGGCATCGACCAAAGGCCCCGGACTGGCTCGCGCCGGAAGCGAAGGAATCATGGTGTCCCCCGCCAGAATGGCCGCAGGCATCAAAGACGACGCCGGAACCGGACTTCACTCGCCAGCTCTTCGGGGCACCGATGGCCTTCGGCGTAGCGCATGAAGCCGCCATGGCTCAGCGAAACGGGGTCGATCGACGCGACCCCTTCCACAATGAAGCCCTTCTGACATTCATGCTGAAGGCGCCCTACGAACTGAGCTGGCGCGGTGGATTCAGCAAGGCCATCATGCGCCGCGCCATGCGCGGGCGACTACCGGGGAGCATCCTCGAAAAGGAGCGAACCGGGCGACTCGAGCCGCTCTTTAAGGCCGGGGTCCGCGCGCGGCGCAAGGAACTTGAAGCGCTCCTGTTCGATGAGCAGACCGCCTGGCAGCACTACGTCACTCCTGCGGTCGTGCGCGATATCCTGGAACGCCATCGTGATCACCCCGGCGTGCTTCTGGCCACCGTCGTGGGGCATTCGCTGTGGCGACGACACAGCGCAGCTGTTGATTGACCCGAGTGCCGAGCGTATAACAGGGTCCATTGAAGACGAATCCGGACCCGACCCAGCGCTGCCCGCCAAAGACCGACCGGAAAGATTCCCCGGAACCACAGAACCGAACGAGAAACTCTCAACGAGCGAAGACTGGAATGCTGCTGGCCAAACTGCAGTCTCTGACAACGACCGAACGGCGTGCCCTGGCACCGGGGCTGGCCAGGCTGCTGGTGGCTCGACTGTTCCTTGTTTTCGGTATCCGCAACACCTCCAGGTGGTTGGGTCGCATCAACAAGCGGGCTCAGGCACCCTTTGACTCCCGACTCTGGGAGGCCCGAGGGAGGGTCGTGAAAGGCCTGAGTGCACGTCTGCCGGGCATGGCCTGCCTGACCCAGTCGCTGGCCCTGCGCTGGTGGATGCGAGCCGACGGACTCGAAGCAAGGATGAAAATCGGTGTTCGTCAGGTCCAGGAGCAGCTCAAATCGCACGCCTGGGTCGAGCTCGAAGGCAAGGCAATCGCAGAGACAGAAAATGACATCCGGCAATTCCGAGTGATCGATACCTATTGAGCGACAGCCCCGCGCGCATGGACGCTATTGATCTTCAGGCCTCCTGCCGCTACACTCTGAGGTCACTAGGGCTCTGATCCGCGGGATTCGAGCCGGATAACAGTATTTAAATGGGGAGTCCAGTATGTCAGGGTCTGAAACCAAGCAGAACACGGCGGAGTCGACCTCTTACGAGGCCCCAGGCTTCGAACGCCATTGTCTGGCGACCATCACGCTTGGCGGATCTCCTGGCTCAGGCGATTCTGGATCGCCAAATGCGGAGAACCCGTTCGGCAGTGGCACCGGTGCACGCGAAGAAAAGTCGTTCGAAGAGGGTTGGGACAACGAGGTCTGAAGTTTCCCATACCAGCCAATACAAGAAAGCCCCGCTTACGCGGGGTTTTTTATGCTCGAGAGTCAGCCATTGCCAAGCAGGCCGAGCGCCCCACTTTGACTTATCCCCTTGATTGAACTGCCGTAATCCACACCGCATTGAGCCAGCCCTTCTAAGCGGTTGAACTGCCGCCGACACACCCACAAAAAAATCCCCGCCGAGGCGGGGATTTCCAAGGTTGATGAAAACGCTGCTCTATCGTTACGACTTACCTTGGCGATTTCGGACGGTCGGCTCGGTCCAGTTTGATCGTCGGGTCGCCAAGCAGCGTCCAGTTGACGACCAGGTCCTTGATCCCGCGCTGTTGAGCCTCGTTGCGAGCGGCGAGAACCGACTGACCCAGCGTCAACCCGTCAAGCTGATGCTCGACGACCTGACTGGCAAACACCTCGTTCTGCGCGTAGTTCGAAAGCGTCGCGGCGCCATGAACGGCGACCGCGCCGTTCGGTGCACCCACAACAGGATCGCCGTTGCGATCCAGCCTGAACCCGTTCATCCAGCGATGCGCCACGGTGTCGTTGCTCGGAGAGCTGAAGTAGCTGGTGTAGCAGGCCATCGTGCCGATCAGGGTCGGGAAGCCGTCGTTGTACAGCTCGGCCAGATCGGACGGGAACAGGAAGCCCTGGAATGACCAGACCCCTGCACTGCCGTGGCCGGTGTAACCGGTCAGGGCTTTTCCTTCCTGAAGCAGTTTGAAGAACTGCGTTCTGGCCGCATCGGCAGAGGCAAAGTCATCGGCGCCGACCTGGACGGTATCGAAGCCGGACTCGGACCATCCGGCTGCCCGCAGCGGGGACAGCATCCGATCGACCTGGCCTGCGAACGAGGCGATGTCCGGGTCCTCGGAGTCGGCTGCCCACAGCGCGGTGCGCTGCCCGGCCATATTGGCGTCCCAATCCAGCGTCTTCTGAACGATGGACTGCAGATCACCCATGGAGCGGACCGGCCAGCGGCCGATGGCCATGTCGCCCAGGCCGTCGCCGTCAAGGTCGCTCATCAACGCGTCACTTGGAGCGTGAGGTACATAGCGTGTTTCGCCATAGACCGTCGGAATAAAGCTCAGGCTACCCATGCCCAGGCGGTCGTGGTAGTCGTAGCTGTCACCACCGACCAGCAGCACGTGTTCGAACGAGAGCTCGCTGCTGGCATCGCTCAGGAATCGAGTCACCGCCTGCGGCAGCGGCATGCCGTTGCTGTAGCGGGCCTGGATCGCTGTCAGATCGACCAGTGCGACCGACCAGCCCTGCGACTCGCGCTGAGCGATGTAGTCGTTCAGCGGATGCGCTTCGAACGCATCAAGGGGCATGAAGGCCGGGTGCGCGATCACAACCAGATCCGGCGACCCCGAAATCAGCGCCTGATCAGAGACGCCGCCGACGGCTGCAGGCTGGTGGATCGCATCCGAGTCGGAAATCCAGATCTGAGCCGTCGAATCCGCCTCCGGGGTCACGCCAGCGTGCCCGAGGGAGGCCCACTCCACCGGCAGCTCGACCAGACGCTGACCGTCCCAGGCAAAGGCAGCAGCGTCGTTGACGTCGATTCCCGGAACCGAGAAGGAGCGACCGGGATCGATCGACTCGATCAACAGACGTCCATTCGCAGAACGCAGGGTCGCCGCGTAGGTCAACGACACTGAATCGAGATAGACCAGATCAGCCGGCGCATCCGTGCCGCCGGGGAGTCGAACCTCGATCTGATGTTGCCCGGTCGAAATCATATCGGCCGGGAGCTCGACGCGAATCGAGCGCGCTTCGCGACCGTCGAACTCGACCGTCTCGACGCGTTCGCCGTTGAAATAGAGCTCGACCTGATGATCGGGGGCCTGCGGAAAGTCCGTGACACCGGCTACCCGTGCTTCCAGCCAGGCCGGCTGATTCGGGAAGCGATCCGAGGGCAGCGTGATCGTCGTGGCGAAGCTGTCGGTCGAATGGTTGGCGCGCAGGCGCTGCATGTACCAGGGGTCATCCAGCACCGAGCCCATTGCATAGGCGTTGTTCTCTTCCACTTCAATCGTGCGCCAGTGGAACGAGGCTTCCTGCATCAGACGGCGACCCGAGTAGGCATCGATATCTCGAGCGAGGTTCTTGTCAACGCTGATCCTGTAGGTGTAGCTGTCGACGTACAGGGCATCCGGGACCTGCGGACGCTCACCCCAGAAGTCCACGACAAATCCGCTGTCGAGCATGGTCGGGGCCGCGGTCGACGATCCACCGCTGACAGCGCGACGGTTCGACGATGCGCGCTGACTGCTCTTGATCGTCGAGTGAATCTTGCGCGGCACGGGCTGACCGTTCAGCGTCACCGCAATCTGGTCTGGTGACACACCGCGCAGATCAAGTCCGGCGGACACCAGGTCCTGATAGGTCACACGCTGCATGCCTTCAGCCTGCACCTGGAAATCGACGGCAACCGGCTGCGACACGAAATTGTTTCGCTGGACCGTCTGACCATCGAGCGTCAGGCCGAGCCGCGCCAGATTCTGCTCGGTTTCACTGCGGATACCCGTCCAGTCAATCGGCGCGGCCAGGGCGTCTCGGCCATAAGCACCGCCGATCGAGAACATGCCGTACATCTCTTCCTTGCCGCTCTGATCGACCGCCGTGATGATCAGATCCTGAACGTTCTGGACGGCTTTGGCCGGGATGGTGACGGCGTACTCGCGCGATGTCATGACATCACCCGCCTTGGCCGGAATCATCTCTGGCGTCAACAGCTCGAACTGCTGGCCGTTGTCACCCCAGAGATAGAAGCCGACGTTCTCGTTTTCTGAAACCGTTGACCAGCTCACTTCGATGCCTTCTGGTACGGAGCGCGATTCGAAGGCGTGAATGCCGACGGGAACAGTACCCGGCGGCACGCGATGATCCTCAATCTCGCCGTCTTCAGCGGTACCAAATGGCGCAGGACCGCCAGCGCTAAAGAAACCGGAATCGACATCGGTTGTGACTCTGAAACGAGCGAAGGTCTCATCGGTAGTCACAGGCCGGGCGGCCGTAATGTCCCAGACGAGAACCACGGTCCCTGAGCAGTTGGCCGGAATGTTACCCGTCGCCCAATCGCTGTCGCCGATGAAATTGGCGCCCAAAAGTGGCGTATTGGCAGCACTCGGCGTTCCACAGCTTCCCGAGCCCGTGAGACCAGTGGTGCCCAAACGAATCGTTTCAGCTGCGCGATCACAACCCCAACCTGTCCCCACGACACCTGCCAAACGGTCATCGAGGACGGCGCCATCTGTCGAACTGCCACAGCCATCATGACTGAATACCCCACCGCCGGAAAAATCGAGCCATCCTGCGAGCTGGGCATCGTTCGCCGTTGGGTTACTGACCTGAACCGCCACACAATAGAGACTGCTGTTACCGTCAATGATCAGCCCATCACAGTTGCCAGGAGCGAACTGCATAGCGGGGAAAGAGACGACCGAATTTTCATCGTCTGAAGTTGCAATGTCATCACCGGTCGCAGTCGGGTTGGGCTGACCGTCTGCCTCGACATCCGTATCGTTTGAACCATTGCCGAGGAATGGTCCGGAAATTCTATGTGCTGGACCGCCTTGGGTATTATTCTGGATGAAACCAGTCCCTGACCCGCTCAGATCCGGCTTCAGATCGGAACGGGTTGTATACCCATTAGCCTCTGGCGCATCACCCAGATCATAGCCACAAGCTGCCACGGAAGTCCTGATAGAGAGGTCAATCTGATTGGCACCGGCACCGATGATCGAAAGCCTGATAGCAGAAACACTTGCAGGATTTGCTCCGGCGCCGGAAGCAACCGTGAACCCGCTGAAAGGGAACGACAACACACGAAGTGTTCCAGTCGCACCCGCAACTACATTCACCGTTTGTGTCGAGCGATTCCCTGAGCCGGAGTAGAGATCCACGGTGACGGGGACATCAACGGCATTGTCAGGCGTAGCGATAAAGGAGATCGCCCGAGCATTGGCAGAGCAGCCTGTGGTCAAATTGACCGGCCCAAGGCTGTGCTCTATGTCATTTTCGTTACGAGGGTCTAGCGTGTTTGAAATCCCATCAGGATCTGGGCGTCCGTCCCAGATCAGAAATGAACTCCCCTGGTTCGTAGATCCAGCATTGTGAGAAAAGATATCAGCTGACACCTCATTGAAGAACAATCCAGTTCCAGACGTACGTCTTGCAATGACGTGTCGAGTTCCCCCAAGAATCCCGGCCCCTGCCACAACTGATTGAAATTCCGTCTGCACACCCGTGGGTGTCGCTGGCACTGCGACGCTATGATCATTTGTCAGGTCATCGATGGTCACCGGAGTCTGTGCCATGAGATGGCTCGAACACACGCCGAACAGAAAAGCAAAGACGAAGCCGTTGATACACGCCGCTACACTGCGCGACTCGCGGCCCCCGACAGAACGATTTCGCTGTGCACTGAAACCAAGATGCGACATGTCAATCACCTTTTCCCTTGCGGATTTCGAATTCCTGGGATTTTTTGCCAGCGTCAGATCTGCCACAGACACCGGCAAGGAGAATCCTCGTAGAACCCCTCATTGAACAAAATAGCACTCGCTCCATGGAAACGCAATGCTTTCACCCAAGCTTCATCGGAGCTGGCTCGCAGCCTCAACTGAAGCCAAAAAACCACTAGTCTCGGGCAATTCGCGTGACTCTGAGATTCTGAATACCAGCAGATCGAGAGGTATATCAGGCGTTTCTTCTATTTGTTTGCGTGTAATCGCCCAATCATCATATCGATGCCCGGCGACTTCTACCCCGAGCGCAGCGGAGGATCGACAGACTCAGCCAGCCCAGTCCAGCGCCGAGAAGCGCTCCCCCGGCATTCGCCAACACATCCCCCCAGAAAAAGGAGCGCTTCGGAATCGGGATCTGGATCAATTCGAGAAGCAGGCCGAACATGGCGAGCGCCAGCACAACACCGAGAACCCGCAGGCCGCGGCCGCCGACCCCGACGGCGAAGACCGCCCCCAGCGCACCGTAGGCGAGAAAATGCGCCAGGATCGGGGGCCGAACCGGTGACCAGCCCAACCCACCAGGCCACAGGGAGCCCACCAGAACCAGCATCGCGGACACCAGGGCCAGCCCCAATATCCAGGATCGTCCGCTCAACACGGGTCGACCTGCAACCGCGAATCTCCTTCGCGCAGGAGACGCTCCGGCCCACTGGACCCGATCGGTGTCATTCAAGCGTCTGAATACGTGGGAGAACTCCGTGCACTGAAGCCCCCGGGGAACCAAACCTCACGCAATCCTTCACCCCTCGAACCGGTCGCCGAAAATCACGATCCGGACCACGTCTCCCGCGCCAGGAAGCACCAGCCAGAACCCACCGGTGTGGGCAAAATCGGTGCTCTGAGCTGGGTGGACCGGGTCCACATCCGGCTGGCCGACCGTGCCTCGAAGCTGGTAGTTGCCCGCGGTGGACGCGGTGGCGCCACCGTTGATCGTCTGCCACCGAATCTCGAAGCCCCCTCCGGCAGACGCCGAAGCGTGCGATATCGGATCAGTCGCCGATACATCGTTTTCGATTGGCAAGGTGCGAGGCACTGAGGCGGCGAAATCGTCCGCCAGCGCATTCGTCGAACAGCCAGCCAGTGTCAGACCGGCCGCCAGGCCGGCGAGCATCACCAGGATCGAGCCAAGGTCACTCAATTGCATCATCGGCTCGCTCGATGTGCGCGCGCAACTCGGCCAGCTCACGTCGAAGGGCGTCGATGGCCTGATCCTGCTCAGTATTGCTTTCACGCAGGGCCTGGTTCTCGGCCTCGAGGCGCTGATTGAGACCCTGGATAGCCGCTAGCGCGACCCCACTGGCGTCTACCGTGCTGATCGTGGCGCTGTCAGCACCCAGACCGAAAGCCGCGTGGAAGTCCTCTGCCATCGGTCCCAGATGGATACCTTCATCGGGCGACCCTCGATACACCCAGTGCATCACCGGCAGCTCGAGCAGGCGGGACAGGATGGACCCAGCATCGACAGCCTCGAAACCGGCCTTCAGTGCACGACTGGAGCTGTTGGTCCACACCCCGCCGGTGGTCAGATGGGCCCCGGTCGAGGTATTGATGAACCGACCCGCGGGCAGACTGACGCTGCTGTCATCTCCAAGATAGATACCTCCCGAGGCACGAACCAGAAACTGGTCGCTGCCGGTGGAAATGAAATCCCCGCTCTGCGAATCGGCCCAGACAAAGGTGCCCGAATCGCCCGAGCCAGCACCCGCAAGCGGGACGCCAGCACAACCGAATCCCGATTCCCCACTGAGCACGCCCGGTCGCACCCTGGCGCGCCGCCCCCCGGCCCATGAATAGCGACCGCCCGCACAGTTTTCCTCGCCACCTGCGACAAAACTCTGCGAACCGGTCGCAGAATTGAAGCCACCGCCGGCAACGGTACTGTCCAGACCACTGGCCGTATTGTTGAATCCACCCGAGATGGTGCTGGTCGTGCCGGCAGCGCGATTCTCTTCTCCGCCCCCGATCGTTGCCCCTTTTTCGGTGACGAAATTCTCGAATCCGCCGGCGACGGTGCCATTGACGCCGAGAACGAAATTGGTCTTGCCACCCGCCACGGTCGCGGCTTCACGACTGGCGAAATTGTCCACCCCACCGCCGACGGTGGCCCAGGGGTGATTGCCGGGGCTGCCGTCATCGTTGCCGGCCACATTGGCCTGGCCACCCCCGACGGTCCCGAAATCGTCGGTGACGCGGTTGGGGTTGACGAAGGACCCCGAGACGGTGGCCGGCACGCCGCCACCGGAAATCGTGGCACCGCGAACGCCGGACTGCAGGACATTGCCCGGGCTGCCGAGTCGGATATTGGCAGTGAAATCCCCGAGGGACGCCAGCGGGACGGCCTCGAAGCGGGCAACCGGCTGGCTGTTGGAGCCGATCACCAGGGCCTGGGCATCGGTGGTGCCGACAAAATCGTTGGCGGCATCGGTGCCGGCGTTGCCGCTCAGGGCCCAGCCCGATCCGCCGCCTGCAGCACTCGCGCAGACCGCGGTTCCGTCCTGCAGAATCTGGCGAACGAACTGGCCGCTCGGACAGGCATTGGATACCCGGCGCTGCACCTGCGCGGCGTCGATCTCGTCGCTGCCTACGCTGCCGGCCACAATGCTGGCACTATCGACCGAATTCTCCAGCGTAACGGCAGCCGCCCAGGCATACGGGGTGGATGACAGGCGCGTCCGCGGCGCCAGGGTCTGAAAGCTGCCGGCACCGGAAGTGCGTACGTCGATTTCAAGAAATCCAGGCTGGCTGGCCAGCGGCGCCGATCCGAAGTCGAGGAATACGGAAAAGACTCCCTCCGAAACCTCGACATTGTCCAGTGCCAGGGTCGGCCCGACGGCGCTGCCACCGGTTTCGTCGGCATACAGCCGAAACCGGAAATCATGATCGCCGTCGATCGGCGAACCGGACAGGCGCAGTTCGCCCTGGTAGCTGAAGCCGGGATCCACCGCAGCATGACCAGTCGCTGCGATCGCCATGAAAAACATACCAGCACAAGCCATCAGGCGGCCTGCGAAAATCGATTGAACGCTCATTCGAGTGACCATTCGTGTTCGGACTCTCCCCATGATTGTTCTGAATGGCCTCTCGGTCAAGAGACAAGCCGGTCTCAGGACTCATCAATTCACCGGCCAATGTCCTCAGCGAGTTGATCTATCTGACCCAATAAACGAAAAAGCGCCCGGGCCGTTGCCAACCCGGGCGCATCGATGACTCAGGGTGCGGCTCAGGCCCGCACCCTGGTTTCTATCCGCTTAACGGCGCGTGACCAGAACGGCTCCACTCAGGCCGGCCAGCAGAAGGATCAGCGCCATCAGGCCCCAGGGACCCAGTGTCGGCACGCTCTTGAAGGGCGTCTCCGGATCACGGCTGTCCTGGACCGCATAAAGGGCATATCCGCTCAGATAGACAAACGGCTTCGGATCATCGACAGAGCCCAGATCAACCAGGGGGTGGTAGTAATTGATCCGGCCGCTCGGCTCCTGGAAGGTGTTGACCAGTTCGTTCAGGCCGGCGGTAATCGGCAGGAAATAGTCCGTTTCGCTCAGAGACTGCAGCGCCAGCACCGCGAACGAGGTCACCTGGCTGACGGTCTCGACAGGATCAACCGGAGAGGTGAAAGCCAGGGTGCTCTGCAGGAATCCGCCGTCATTCGACTGGTGGTCGATCAGTCGGCTGGCCAGGGCGGGGGTCGACAAGCCAGCCCACACGCCGCTGGTCGGGGTGACGGACTCTCCGGTAATTCCGGCAATCCACAACGCACCGGACAGGCCAAGGATGTCGAAGCCCTGGGAGCCGAGCGAGTAGCTGCCGTCCGGCGCTGATTCCAGTGCCATCGCGGCACCGGTGGCCAGCGAACTGTTGAAGCTGGTGATGCCTGCCTCATTGGCGGCGGCAGCGATCAGGGCCAGATCCCATGCGGCGACCGCGACGCCGACCTGGGGCTGCGACGCACGGCGAGCCAGCTCGGACGCTACATAATCATCGATATCCCAATCTCCGGTGGGCCCGTAAGTCCCGGCCGTCAACCGATCCCAGAAATTGGTCTGAATGAAGTCAGCGTACTGGGGATCGCCCGTCGCGTCGGACAACCGAATGAAAAACAGGGGGTCAAAAGTGCGGATTCGCGGCTCGGTGGACGGAAACTGATCGAAATTACCGATCAGGTAATCACCGGCGGCCACTGCCGAGTCAAGAAAGTCCTGATCTTCGGTGGCGACCCAGGCGCCGAGCACACCAAGCGCCGCCGGGGATTGAACACTGGCAAAAAACAGCGTGTCCGGGTCCCCTTCGCTCAGCGGAAAGCTTCCGTCAGGCCGCTGACGCGCTTCGATCCACTCACCGGAGGCCTGGAGGAACCCATCGACATCCTGTGCCATTGCGGCAGGAGCGAATATTCCAGCCGCCAGGCAAATTGCGATGAGCTTCAGCAGCAGATGCTGCCTGAAGTCCCCGTAACTCATTGAATCTACAAACGGGCGCATACCCCTCTCCTTAACTCGCTTCAAGTGACAGTCGTCGCGGCTGGTAAAAATCATGACCGCCGCAACCGAACCAAATTCGTTCTACATCAACACTTTCCGAACGGATGTTAACAGCAGACTCAAGATTTCTCCAGCGTTTTCTTCCGTGTCGGTCTAATCACATTACCGTGAGAATAGCTCCTGCGAGGTGGAGAAGCAATTGAACACTGGCCAGGAACCGTCCCTGAAAGACTGTTTCCGTTGACGCAAAGGTGCAGCAGCCCACACTGAAATCATTTGACGCGTGTAGACTGGTAACCGTACACTGAAAGTAGCGCAAAGAGCACCGTGGGGTGCGATGCGTCTCAAATTCAACAAAAGCGGGAAATATGATGGCGGAATCAATGGGAATCTCTCGACTGGCGGTCAGCCTTGCAGCAGCAGCCCTGCTGGCGGCACTCGGATCCCCAGCGCAAGCGGGCCCGATCGGCTATGTGCAAAGCACGGGCGGATTGACCGTTCAACCCGCGGGCAATCAGGCGCCGGTCCGCATCAGCGGCGAAAACTACACCTTGTTCGCCAGCGATCGCATCGACACGCGTCACGGCTCGGCGGTCATCACCCTGAACGGCGGTGGCACGATCGGACTGGCACGAGGATCCAGCGCGGTCATCGAGCAGAACAACGGTCGAGGCCTGTCGGTATCACTGGATCGCGGTGCGCTGACCTACTCCCTGCCCAGCGCGGCTGGCGCCTTTGACGTCCGTGTCGACGGTGTCACCTTTGCCGCAACGTCTTCAGCGACGGGTGCAGAACTCTCGGGTGTCCTCCAGATCGACGAAAACCGCCAGGTTGACGCCTTCGCTCGATCCGGCGACATCGCGGTCCGCCGCCCCAGCGCTTCAGCAGCACAGGCGACAAGCGTCGCGTCCGTCGGATCCACCAACGGATCGCAGACCGGCGTCGTCTCGACCCAAGCCTTCGACACACTCACCAGCGTGTCCCAGGGCAATTCGGTACGAGTTCAGGCCAACGCTGACGCCAGCGCAAACGGCCTGTCAGTCGTCAGCACCCCGGTGGCCCAGTCGGTAGGTGCGACCGCCAGCAGCGAAATCGCCCTGGTCGGCGGCGCCCAAGGCACCACCATGGTCGTGGCCGACGACAAAGCCGACGAAGGCATCCAGTCCGTCAGCCCCTGAGCCTTTCCAGCAATCAACAAAATAACCGGGCCCAAGCGCCCGGTTTTTTTATGCCCGCCCTTCGCCCTAGCCCCAACCACATTTTGACTGTTTTGTCCGTTCCGCACATAATGATCATTCAATTCCAGAGAAAGAAATCATGAAGCACGTCTCTGCCACAGAAGCCAAGCAACGATTTGCGTCGATTATCGACGCCGCCCAGCATGAACCGGTGGCAATCCGGCGACAGAACAGGGAAGTGGCCGTAGTCCTCTCTACTCGGGAGTACGATCGCCTCCGCGGCCTGAACATTCAGGAATTAGAAACTTTCTGCGATCAGGTAGCGGAAAACGCGCGACAGCGAGGCCTGACTGAATCCGCCCTCGAGGACCTTCTGCAGAAAGACTCCGTTTGACAATGGCAGAACGACACCGTGTGGTTGTCGACACAAACGTTCTGATCAGTCGCCTTCTTGCTCCTCGGTCCGTTCCCGCAAAAGCCTTTTCGCATGCCATCCGCTACGGACAACTATTGGCCTCCGATGCAACGCTTGCAGAGCTGGCCGATGTTCTGAGCCGAGCGAAATTCGACCGCTACCTGACACTGAGTGAGCGCCAGCAGTTCATGCGCTTGTTTGCCCGTGTCGTCGAAACACCCCCTATAACTCACCGATTCAACGACTGCAGAGACCCCAAGGACAACCAACTCCTGGATCTGGCCGTCAGCGGCGCAGCGCAAGTGATCATCACCGGCGACAGCGACCTGCTCGCCCTGCACCCGTTCCGCCAGACATTTATCTTGACGCCCACCAGCTATCTGGATTGGTCAAACGCCTGAATTTGCCAAACCAGATTCTTGCCCCCGCTCCGCTCCAACACCGGAATACCCTAATCGTCACCCTTAAGCCCTGCGCCCTTCACCCCTTCACCCCTTCACCCCTGCCTTGAGGGAGCCTGTGCTGAACTTGATTCAGTGGGACCCAGCGACTCAAGCGCCCGATCCAGGCCACTGGATCCCGGATCTGCGCCCGGGACGACAGGCTGGAGTGATCTCCACCCCCGTCGCCCCAAGCACTAAGCAAATCTCCTCCCCCTGAACCCTGTTTTTCACCTTGAACCTTGAGCCCTGAGCCTTTTTTCAAACCGCCAGTCTCAACAATCGGCCCAGGCAATCAGCGACAGCGCCTTGATCGCCCGGGCTAAGGACACCTGCTTTTCGAATGACCAGCGGAATTGCCAACGTGAACAGCTTCATCCGCACCACGGAGGCAGAAGGCAATCCAGCAGCATCCAACCCCTTGATTTCCACATCCAGCGGCCAGTCGGAGTGTTTGGCACTGGTGATCATCGCCAACACCAGGTGACCTGATTGCTCGTTGAAGGTCCCGGCATCGGAGAGCACCAGAGCGGGTCGGCGTTTCATCGTGTTGCGATCCGTAAATGGAAATGGCACGACCACCACATCAAAGGCCTCAAAGGTCACGATAGGCATCCTCATCGGCCGCCGACATCCACTCGCTCAGCGTTCCTTCCAAGCTGTGAGCAAATGCCAAGTCAACCGAGCGCGCCTTACGAAGCTTGATCGAATCCCCCTCGATGTCGAAAGCCACCGCGTCGCCAGCCTTCAACTGAAGAACTCGACGCACAGGCTCCGGGATAGTGGCTTGATATTTCTTCGTCAGCTTACTTGTGGCAGTTTCCACCGTCCGAACTCCGCGATCAGAGAATTACCAGTATTACCCATTACCATACGCAAAACAACAAGGATCCAACACCCAAAGCCACCCGATTGCCAGAGCCCTGAGCCTATGTTTTTGCCTTTTCCCTTTTTCCCCTTGACCTTTTTAGCCCTGTGCCCTGAACCCTGAGCCCTGAGCCCCTTCGCCTGCCCTTCAAACCCACCCCCGCCACCAATACACCCAATACCCCACCCACTCATGAACGGCCCGAGTGCTGGCTGAAAGCGCCGAAGCGCTGGGAAGAAAATCCCGCAGAGACAGGTCATCCGACGACACTTCGAAATCGGTCGCGGCCGGCAGAGGATCGAGTCCGACGGCCCGAAAAGCCGCCATCGAGCGGCGCATATGCAGCGCCGAGGTCACCAGCAGCAGGCGGTTGGCATCGTCCTGACCGAGAATCCCGGCCACATGGACTGCATTGCCGCGCGTGGTCAGCGCCTCGGCCTCGACGACGATCGCCTCCGCCGACACACCCAGATCCATCAGAAAGAGACGCCCCGCCTCGGCTTCAGTCATCCCGGGGCCGCGACCGGGCGAGCGCCCACCGGAAACTATGATCCGCGGCGCCTTACCGGCATGGAACAGCCGAGCCGCGTGCCAGTAGCGATCCACGGCAGAACCCGCATTGGGATAGGGTCGTTCCGTCTTGTGGGAAAAGGCACCGCCAAGCACCACGATCGCATCCGCCGGCAATACATCGGCTACTGGCGTCTGAGCCCAATCACCCTCGAGTGAGCCCCGGACCCAGTCGGAGAAAACAGGCATCGACCAGAGCCAGAGCCAACCAAGACCGGCAAGCACCATGCCCAGCCCGGCCCGCCGGCGTTTGAAAATGATCAGCGCGAGAATCCCCAGAGCAAGCAGCAGAGAAGCGGTTCCGAGGGGATAAGCCAGCCCAGAGAGCAATTTCTTCAACTCCCAAAGAATCTGACTTGTGTCCATCTATCTCCAGAACTCAGATCAGAAAAACAGGGAATAAGCCAGTGATCTCATGGACCTCCGGCCGATCTTTTTGAGGAACCAGGCGCTTAAGCCGCTTTTTCCAGCAACTGCTCTTTTTCCATCGAAGCCAGAAACTCAAGAGTCTCCTTTTCACAGGTTGCCGGATCGACCTCGTAGATTTCCAACAGCTTGTCGATCAATTCGCGAACCGTCATCGGCTCCTCGAGCAGCTCCCAGATCTTCGACCCGACCGGGTCGAGACCGTAATAACTGCCGCGCTCGACGGACATCATCACAAGCTCGTTGTCCAGCTCTGCCTGCATCGGCTCGCTGCTTCGTTGAATACGACTATCCAGGCTCAGTTCTTCCCCCATCCTTCTACTCTCCATGCAACTTTTTCGGTTGACCCCAGGCGTGATGCAGAATGAAACTCGCTATCGCGTGGCTCAAGCTTGTCCCTGAGGCCTCAATGATTCCGAAGTTTATCAGCAATCTTCACATCTGCAAGCAGACCAATTGACCGGCCAGCCCGGGCGATCAGTCGCTCATCCCACACTGAGACAGCAACCCTGGACTTCAAGCTCGCGCCATCGCACTCGCCCGCGCGGCCGAGACGCAGGAGCCGTGGGATTCTCGCTCACAGAGCAATCCATATCCCATTGATCCTCAGGTTGAAAGTGAGATGCGCCGACCATGCACTCAGCGCGACATGTAAGTCCTCAATACCGGGGGCGGCTCGGGCAATTCGGGAAAAACGCGCCAAAGCAGGCGGCTGTCGCGCCGGACCACCGCCCAAGCAGTCACCGCAATCAGCAGAAAATAGGTGCCAAGGCCCTGCTCTGCAACGTACCACTCTTCCAGTTGG
>Ga0102934_1001559_pt1 | contig 16018 bp, 8 predicted proteins | sample SalPonR2_A_D1_MG_FD_78175 | JGI IMG/M metagenome (GOLD analysis project Ga0102934, IMG submission 78175) | Salt pond soil microbial communities from South San Francisco under conditions of wetland restoration - Salt Pond MetaG R2_A_D1_MG | ecosystem: Environmental > Aquatic > Marine > Intertidal... | reverse complement strand
GGTCTGTTGTGGCAGTGAACAACCTCCCCGAGACACAGGCTCAGGACGCAGTGGAACGTATCAAAGAAGACCTGCGGACGCTCTTTCAAGGTGTGGGCCAATGTCCACGGGAAGTGCACTTTAAGCCGAATTCGTCCACAGCTTTCGTTGTTCTGGACGACCCACGAGACTTGACAGAGACCGTCAAATGCTTAGACTGGGCGGAATACGCTGGCAAGAAATTGCGCATGTCTCGTTCGAGCAAGCGATCCTTCTGATTGTTTGTCGCTCGGCAGAAAAATGAGGAGTCTAGCTGTGCAACACAAAGAAATTCACAAATGTAAAAAGACTCCGTGCCATTGTTTCTTCTTTCTCCCTCTGTTGTCTCAATCGGAAAAGCTAGGGCCGGGGGGTGGCCGTAATCCCAGACATTCCGGGCGATGCCTCGCCAACGGGTGGCTCCCGACGTGCTTGGCTTTCGTGGGCAGGGAGAGCCCTGCGCTGGGTTTTAGACGTGCCGCGAGTGCTGCTTGATTCGAGGTACACGTTAGAGATATGAGGCACATAGCACTTCGCTGGCACCCCCGCGTGTAGGCGTGTCCTCATCCGTGTTTGGTTTGGTACGTCGGTTACCGGAGAGGCCTGTGTGGCTGTCACGCGCGACGAAGACGGGGGAGTGTTGCCTCGTGCCTCCAGGTGCTTTGATGACGCGCATTGCGCGTTTCGCTTATCCAAACACCGCAATCACTATTTGACCATGCAATCAGGTTGATAGGGACGTCAAAGTGCATTTTCTGCCTTTAAACTGGTCGCGCGGGTGTACATGTGGCATCTGGACGGGACCCTCAGAACGAAGAAAACAAGATAGGGATGGCTAAGAATTGCACACGCCCCTCGTGTGGCTGAAAGACTTTTGCGCCACATTAACGCGTAAACAAATTGAGCTAGTCTTACAGTTATTCAGGAGGAGGACAAAATTATGTCGTCCGACCGTGTGTTATCTAGGAAGCCATGACGCGAGACATATGCCTAGTATCTCTAGTACGGCTGCGTCTTCTTTCCTCCCTTTTTGAAAGGAAGACGTCGGTGTCCGCGATTCTATTTTATGCGAAAGGTGTGGGAGGTGCATTAGTCGCGCTTTTCTTGATAGTTGACCGTCTGGCTGATTCAGGGAAATCCTCACACCATCCTGTCTTTCTCACACGACAGCCTCTTCTTTCGGAATATTCCCCTCAACACCTAATCTGTAAACCATGGGTAAGGAGAAGGTCCACGTCAACTTGGTCGTGATTGGGCACGTCGATGCCGGTAAGTCGACCACCACGGGCCATCTGATCTACAAGTGCGGCGGTATCGACAAGCGTGTGATTGAGAAGTTCGAGAAGGAGGCGGCTGAGTTGGGAAAGTCTTCTTTCAAATACGCCTGGGTGCTGGACAAGCTTAAGGCCGAGCGTGAGCGTGGGATCACCATCGATATCGCCCTCTGGAAGTTTGAGTCCCCCAAGTACTACTTCACCATCATCGACGCCCCTGGCCACCGAGACTTCATCAAGAACATGATTACGGGGACCTCCCAGGCGGATGTGGCTATTTTGATCGTGGCCTCCGGGACGGGTGAGTTTGAGGCTGGTATCGGCAAGGACGGGCAGACGCGCGAGCATGCTTTGCTCGCTTTCACCCTGGGCGTAAAGCAGATGATCGTGTGCGTGAACAAGATGGACGACTCCTCTGTCAACTACGGGGAAGCACGATTCAACGAGATCAAGGAGGAAGTGTCCAACTACCTCAAGAAGGTAGGATACAAGCCCGCAAAGGTCCCGTTCATCCCCATCTCCGGCTGGAACGGCGACAACATGATCGACCGCTCCACTAACATGGCCTGGTACAAGGGGCCCACTCTCTTGGAAGCCCTCGACAACATCAACCCGCCCAAGCGCCCTACGGACAAGCCCCTCCGCCTCCCTCTGCAGGACGTGTACAAGATCGGCGGTATCGGCACCGTGCCCGTAGGCCGAGTGGAGACGGGCGTGCTCAAGCCCGGCATGGTGGTGACCATCGCCCCCGCCATGGTGACCACGGAAGTCAAGTCCGTAGAGATGCACCACGAGTCGATGGCGGAGGCTCTGCCCGGCGACAACGTGGGTTTCAACGTGAAGAACGTGTCTGTGAAGGAGATCCGCCGAGGATACGTGGCGGGAGACTCCAAGAAGGACCCGCCCGCAGGCGCCGCCAATTTCGTGGCACAGGTCATCGTTATGAACCACCCTGGCCAGATCCAGAACGGCTACTGCCCGGTGCTGGATTGCCACACGGCGCACGTCGCGTGCAAGTTCGCGGAGATTACCGAGAAGATCGACCGACGCACAGGTGCGGTCACCGAGGCCAACCCCAAGTTCGTGCAGTCCGGTGACGGCTGCTACGTGACCTTGGAGCCCTCTAAGCCCATGGTGGTGGAGTCTTTCACCGAATACCCTCCTCTGGGCCGTTTCGCCGTGCGTGACATGCGACAGACTGTGGCGGTCGGTGTGGTAAAGAGCGTGGATAAGAAGGCAACGGACTCGAAGAAGGGTGGTGCCAAGAAGAAGTGAGCCCAAGAGTAGGAGTAGCATCGTCGAGAGGGATTTTTCTGGTGGATAGGAAAACTGAGGGAGGAGAGTGGTAGGGCGGGATCTGGGAAAGAGCACGGAGGGCTGATTGAGCGGATGCCAGGAATGATGAATATTTCTTTGGTTCTGCATTTGGTCCGTTTCTCCATGCCCGAAGCCTGATGGATGTGAAAGCGGCGAGATAGGGTCTGATAGCGCCACGAAGCACAGAAGGGAGGCATAAAGAATAAACCACCCCGTGAACATGGGATAAAGAAAAGCAAGTTATCGCTATGCTGTTTACAATCAGGAGATCACAGAAAAGAGTGAAGTAGAAGCGAAGTTGAAACCAGTATATGCTTTGAAAACATTCTCATGTCATCAGTAGAACTCGTAAGAGTAGCAAACAGCATCGTACGCGTGTGAGTGATCATATGCTATGGAGCACTTCTTCTTTACTCGGCCACGTCAAAGTATCTGTGGACAATTTAATTACTAGTGGCGTGCAGCCCCTTTCAATTGCCTTTAGCTCTGCCCCTGTACATCTCATTCGCGTTTGTCTCTGTCGGTCGTATTTCCCATCTGGTTGGCGAGTCGACATCAAGCCCAACTTTATCAACATTGTGCGGAATTTCTTTTCCTGATGAACCGGAAGAAATACACGAGGATGTATAACAATTCATAAAGCCCATGGTCTAGGCACATGACTAGGGCGCAAATATAATTAGCTAGATACTAGTATTCATAAATTCCACATAAATACGGCCCAACCCAAAAAACGCGTATCGCTTTCGTGCGTCGTCTGGGAAAAACAGCCTTGCCCTCCGAAACAGCACCACGGACGTTTGAAAAATTTACAAGTACATTTTAATCTCAGACCAACGATAGATTCTGGCCGTATGCGCGATTTGTCGCGCAAAGACGCATCGCAGACAGGATTGGAGGCTGGAGAAAGAGGCGTTAAACTTGGCGCCGGATCTGCAAGATCAGCGTACGAGCCGCCGCAGAAATTTCAATATTTCCCGAGTAGCAGCTGGTTCAACCCCTTTCCCCCCGACGGACACCGCGTCCCAATGTGACACAAGCAAAAATTCACCGCGCGCATATGCCTCTATGTTTCACGTATCCAAGTACACTATCATGTATTCTCTAACAAGTAGACGGTCGAAAAAAAATATAACTTGAACAAAGTTTCTGATTTTTCATTGGAGCCATCGGAGTTTATACGAGACACAGCGCATTAATACCTTGGAGAGGCCGAAATGCCATATGGTGGTATTTTGAGAGTGGCTCTGCCATCCTGACAGCGTTTGTTTAAATTGCTTTCCTCGAGCAATTTCACGCAGCGTAAAGTGCCATGGCTTGGATCAATGTAGTAGAGAGAGAAATGCTTGTGGGTGGAAAATCGCTCGAAGTGGTGGTGGTCCCTGTCATGCAGGTGGCAGATGTCCAGGCAACTTGCCTCGTTGTCTGAGCGACACCGCGACTTTGGGGTGTGATGTGGCCCTCTCACTCAGTTGCGTCCGATCCTGCTATGTTAACAAAAAGTGTCCTGGCTGAATACTCGGAACTTTTCTTTTGCGTGGATGGTGCGGAATAAGGTAGTAGATGTGGGTCTACACGACTCAGAGAAAAGATCGTGGAAAGCCGCCAACCCTCCTTATCCGGGCAAACATATTTCGTGGTGCGGCGTTGAGACTATTGCTGAGGAAAATGCGCAATAAGCACGCTGCCTCATTATGCTACACGCTTTATGACCGTCTTTCTTGTCCTGTAGCATAGGCATTATCCTCTTCCTGGTAATTGCCTGCGGAAAGTAATTCAACTTGCCCCCCTTCTCTGTGAGCTAGGTTGAGTTTGACGCCGCAGCACTAAGGACTTTTAATGGCACCATATGAAATAATCTTGTCTCATTTCTATATCCTCATATATTGTACTTCACTAGTGATTTCTCGCACCGTGAACCTGCCGGATCTGGTCTCCAAGGTGTTCTTGTATTTGCCCGACAGAGCCGCTCCAGAGAGCACTGGCGCGCTTCCTCGCTTTTGAGCAATCCTTATTGACTTCATCAAGCAATATGACGCGAGCTGGCCGACGGAGCCGCTCCAACTCGATGAGTAGCACGGGCAGTAATGCGCAGGGTTTGGTGTCAATTTCTGACAAGAAGATGGACATGCCCGTTGTGCTGCCTACCTCAGAGTTTAACAGCTCCAACATCACCAATGTGAGCTGTACAAGTAGTACTTGTAGCAGTGTTGCCACCGATGGCAATGCCACAACTTTCCCCCGAAAATTGGCGGAGATGCTACAGCACGAGTCGCACGTGATAGCGTGGTCAATGCATGGTCTTTCCTTCTTCATCTGCGACAACGAGGCGCTCACCTATAGGCTCTTGCCTAAATACTTTCGACGTATGTATTAGGCAAATATGGAAGGGGCTGCAAATATTGAATGGTGATGTGTTTTGATTTGTCTTGATTTAAGTGTAGCCTGTGACTTTAAAAAAATTGCACCTTGGACCACTCATTATGAACCTCTCCTCGTTGTACCAACCCCAGACAATAAATTGACCAGTTTTCAGCGTCAACTCAATTTGTACGGCTTCAGACGTATAACTAAAGGCACGGACACTGGCGCGTACTTTCACCCTCAGTTCCGCCGAGACCGCCCGGAGCTGGTGAACCACATCCGCCGTATGCCCGGGCAGGGGGCCACCGCCACTGCCAAGTTTCTGCCCCTCTACTACAAAGACGTCCAGAACTCCTCCCCTACAAGCATGCCTGATGTGTCATTGGCTGAGAGGAGTGCCTTTATGGATGTGAGCGAAACAAATGCAGGGATATCCGTGAAGAAGGCCAACCGCCGAAGCCGAAAAGGTGGCCGAGCGCCGCGACGGCGACGCGATCGCTCCGAGTCAAGCGCCTCGAATGTCTCGCAGGCTTCTTTGACGTCCTCTGCCGGCTCTGAATGCTCCTTTTCCTCTGCTTCGACCGGAATCTCGAACCAGGATGGCAGCGACTGCGTCGATGGATCGGCTTTCGGGGCGGGCGGCCTCTCCTGTGGCCCGGGCGAGTATGCTTCGGAGGGCAGTATGAGTTCCTTCCCCGTCGGTCCTCGCCATTACCAGTACAATGCACTTCCAGGAGGCGCTGAGAACTTGGACGGTGGGTCCGAGAGCGCAATGGAGGGTTTCGATTTTGCGGACCCTGCGCCATCCCTCACACTGACCTCTTCCTATGAGAGCGGCCTTTCTCTTCTTTCGGATGAGGGGAGCTACATGAGCAGCAGCAGCGCGACGAGCAAGGGCGCTGTGGAGCACGCATTTCTCCCCCATAACCATCAGCCCTTAGTGCGGCTGCCCAACGCCTTTGCGGCCTCTAACTCCTCCGGCAGGCAAGGCAAGGGTTATGTCTTGAACGGACAGAAGCTTACCTCCCGCTCCCCCTCGCCTTCCGCCCAGCACCAGGCCGCACGGGCGGAAGTCGGCTTACCTCCCCGTCACTCCTCGGGGGGGGTCCAGTCAGTCGGCCCAGTACGGTTCTTCATGCCTCCTCTCTCTGACCCTGTCGGGGCGGACGCCATGAAGATGTCCAAGAGCTGCAGCGCCCGTGCAGCCGGCAACAAGATGATCGAAGGCGACGAGGACATTAAAGTTACTGCCACGCTATACCACGGGTCTATCAACGGCGCAAACGTGACCAGCAACAACACTGGTGAAAGTGACAAGAACAAACTTCTTTCAGGGAGTGCATTGCCTCGCACATTCTCCGCGTCTTCTTTCTCCCAGTGGCTTAACAGCGGCAGTAATTCTCAGACAACAGCCCAGACGTCGCCCCATCCCGCCGTGCTTCTTCCTGCTAAGATGGACTTTCGCCCACTTTCTTCCTGCGGAACGAATCTGGGATCAGAGACCGTTGGTTCGGACTTGGTAGGGACCATGGAGCTTTCCTCTCCCTCTACGACTACCTCGTCTGTGTCGATGTCGCCCACCTCCCGCGCTCCAAGCTCGCCCCCTCTTCCCCTTCTGAAAATAAACCGCTGCTCCTCCATGAGCTCGGAGCTTTGGCGTGGGTGGGGTTCGACAGAGGACTTAGAGGCTCTCGCGGACCTGGACACGTCGATCGACGACATTTTCGGGTCAGCGGGCCCCGAGAGTGACATGACTGTGCAGTCTGCGGGAGGCTGGGATTTGAGCCAGGGCCAGAACGCGGAACCTGCTCGTCCACAGAGCTACTCCACGAGCGGCCCATCGCAAGCGGCAGCCACTGGAGTCAGTGCCCTTGGAGCCTTGGTTGGTATAAAGGCATCATAAAGGTGGAAATGTGGATATAATACGAGAATTCAGGCAGCCGTGGAAGAAGTGAGCGACGTAATATACTCCCCGCCGGCTCAAGCCTAGTTGAAGAGCAACAATACGGCTCTGTATAATTACTGTCAGTCCCCTGAGCTCGGCAAGGGCCCCATGTAGGAGGTGAAGTGAAAGATAAGTCTCAAGAGACGTTATGGGGCTGAAAGTTTTTTTGTGTTTTGCGCATTGATGAGATTTTTTTTGGTGCTCGAGGTGTGAGAATGTACGTGCGTGTACAGAGAAGCCGAGATAGAGCGAACCAGAGATGAAGATGATTTGATTTCAATCGGAAGAGGAACGTTGTAAATCTAATAAACACTGAGGAATTGAAGCCTCAGGAGGAAGGAAGGCACATGAAAAGACGATGCGTGTTAAGGCATGCCATTTTATGACATACTTAGGAAGAAGTGATGAACGTTGGGCTGAGACGAATTTTTAAAAAAAAATTGACGAGGAAAAGATGATGAAATATTGAGGAGGTATCGATATGCAGTCAAAAATCAGTCAAGTGTGCAGAAGCGGTAGCTAGGTCAAAGACGCACGTACAGGTTCAGGCGAGGGCGACACTACGTGAAGTATTGTGAAGGGAGGGACGAGGTGAGGATACAGTGGGAATGCTGGACAGCCAGATGGTGGCGTAGGCGTTGTAAATATTGTCTGCATACGGAGAAAGATGCTGAGAATGGAGGGCTTGACACGAAATTCGTGGGACAGGGATGATAGTAGCGCTGCTTCGCTTTCGTGGAGGTCGGTGCGAGAACTGTGCAAGCAGTGGATGAGCGGTCCAAACGAAAGTCGTAGCATGAACTCTTTGGGGCTTACTCCACCTATCCATTATACAGATACCGTTGATTGGGATCGTATGGTTCTGCACAGTGTGCTATGGGAAGCTGTCAAACTTCGAATTAGATCTTCAAAGAGACCCAAATGCATTCCAATATCAAAAGGAGATGAACATGTCAAAGAGAGATGCTGAGAATAATCTTGAATCTTGTTAATTTTACGCTTTTCTGTACATCTCTTCTAATTAGGTTCATCAGCGACTTACCCTTCTTCATTTCCCCCAGGTTCAATGTCATAAGCGGGCCCCAACTGCCACCGTTTACATCACGAAGGATTATGATATCTGTCTCTCTTTTCCCTCTTTACTTATCCTATAGCTAATCTTTGTGACATTTTTCTTGGTTTTGATCCTGGTTATCTCCACTCCTCTTAGCTCCTTAGTGCTCTTTACATGTGTCCCTCCACATGGGCATATATTCCCACCCACAGAGACCAGACGCACTTGTGCCCCTTCAGGGAAATGAGCCACGTCGTTCACTCCACCTGACAGGATACTCGCGGCTTCGGCCTTGGAAGTGGAGTACAGTTCAGTCGCAATGTCTTCCTCGATGAGTTCTTGTATTTTCAAGGTCAAAGCCTCAATAAGTCTTTCTGATGACCCTTTATCAGCAGGCAACTTTCCTAAATACTCCACAAATGGATGATCCTCGAAATGATATCCCTTTGTGGGCCGTAATTCGAAGCCCAGCCGGAGCACAGCCACGTCTAAAGCATGCCCTGCCGAATGGAGGCGCGCGTGAAGCCTTCGCCGGGCGGCATCAATCTCTAGCTTCACTTTCTCGCCAGCTCTGAATGGAATACAGCGCGCGCCATCTTCATTCTCGCTCATTTCATGTTGAAAAGTGCCGTAGTGATAAATAATCGCGTTCTCTCCCACACGCACGTTATCGACGAAAAAGGTCACGCCATTTTCCCCAACCACACGCCCGACATCTGATGGTTGACCACCCCCTTGAGGATGAAAAACTGTTTCGGCTATCACAAGGCCAAAATATGGCATTTTGTTGCTGCCAGCTGAGGTGTCCGGGGGCATGGGCTCCACAGCTAAAATTGTGGAAGATATGTCGTAGAGATAGGTATCATTCAAGTACCGGCGTTGCGTCGTAGGATAGGAGGTACCGGGCATGATAGGTATGTGTGCAAATGACAATCGACCGTTCGTCCTGTATATTAGACATAGAATGGTTTCGATGAGAGAAGTGATTCAGTCGCCGCGAGCGCTTCACCGTGAATAAGAGGTATGTGGAGTCCCGAGGACACTGCTTCTTTGCCCCCACGTTTGTGTCCTCAGCCGTTAAGCACGTGTCCGTTACTCGATATGGGCCGCCCCCGCACTTACGAGCTTCTGAAGGGCTGTGCACGATCCGTTAAGGTAAATGTTGCAGACTAAAAGATTTCCTCCACATTCTTTACCATATTTTCATCCCTCAAGTAGTATGATTTGATTTGTGGCCCTAGTCCTTCATCCTAGAATGGCTTGGGTCTTCTACTCCTGCCTTGTCCTTCTATGTGTCATTTCAGTGCCTTCTGCGAAGAGTTTTTTGCCCCGCAATGCCTTCCTTCAATCTGGCACATCTAGTATTTATGCTGGAAAAGCAGTGAATAAAAATGAGCCGCAATCTCGCTTGGCAAAATTACTGGGCGGTAGCTTCTTCAAAGCAGGAAAACAGAATCTTGAATCTGGTGTCGGCTTTCAGTCGTCACCTCTGAGTCGGCGACATTTTCATCTTTCGTCTGTAGACGGAGACCTGAAAGACTCATTGAATGATTTTCAGCCACACAATCGTATTACTCTGGATTTCTTTGGCCGTATCTTGCAGAGTGCTGCTGCTGAGGAGTTTCATCACGACGACACATTATTCCGTGACGCCCTCGACACTCAATGGACGTTGCTGCAGGGAAGGTCCAGCGAAGCCGCTCCTTTCATAATCTGTAGCCCCTATAAAAACGGCCGAGATGCTTTGATTTCTTTGCGCAGAGATTTGGAAGAAGGATGCTGTCAAACTGTGCACAGCGACCGCCTAAGTGACGCTGTATGCTTCGTGGTCCACGCTTCCTACGGTACGTGAAGGGCGAACACACTTTCTGAATGACGCTTTAAAAATATTTTTCGCTCTTTAACCACTGGAGTATTCCTTCACCTCATTTAGACTACTGCACGTATTTGCTACGGCAACCGCACCCACTAGTCAGTCACGTGGAGCCACTGCCTGCCAAGCTGAAGATCAGTCCGGGACTCCTTGGCCCCTACATGACCCCACGTCCTGACCGCTCAAACGATTGTGCCAAAGGAAGGAGTCAGGGACGATCCCAATACTCCAGAACATCAACCGAAACTTCGCATAATCTGTGTGCGGAGTCCTCCGCAATATCAACAGGCCCCAGGACCTTGCCAGAAGTGGGGCCCGAGTTGATTTTGACTTTTGCGCCGACGGCCAAAATGAGCCAACACCTACGCTTTATTATGTCCCGGTGGCGGAAGATCCTTCCGAAATTAAAACATTTGCCCACAGATGGATTCCATAGGCATTTCTGGACGGCGATGAGTCTCAACCCAAGCGGGCCTGTAGGTGGAGAAAATAGTCATCCCGGGCCCCCCGCCTCACGTTCCGCAGTCGACCCAGACACATCCTCTTACGATTCATCAAGCGTTCGTACATGGGATGCTGTCTTGGCCCGTCTACAGCGCCTGCACGAGACAGAGAAATATTGCAATTTTGATGCTGTCCACTTCCGCGACGAAACTCCCACGCACCTGGTCCTTGGGGGCCTCCTGGCTGGCATGCCCCCCGCCGAGGGTGCCGAGGACGAAGCAGACAGACAAGCGTGCTTGGAAGGGCTCGTGGCATTCATCGCCTCGCATCCAGACATCCTCTCCATCCAAACCCGGGCCAGGTATGCGCTTCAGAATGATCAGGCAACTTGGATCATCCAGAGCGGCGACGAAGCCACGCATGCGCGGCCATTGTGGGACCTTGGGCTCACAGGGAAAGGCGAGCTTATTGGCGTGGCTGACACGGGGCTCGATGACGAGTCTTGCTTCTTCTACGACAACGCATTGGGCCAGGTCGCGAGAAGCTCGTGGGAGGCGCCTTTCACGGACATGACGCAGCGGAAGGTTGTGCAGTACGTGAGCTTCGTGGACGGTGGGGATCTAGTGGAGGGCCACGGAACACACGTCTCAGGCTCATTGGCCGGTGTTGTTGAGCCGAGAAATGAAGGGCGACGCGGTCACTTCTGCGCAGAGGGGGAGACCCTCGCATGCACGGGAATGTGCCTGAGCGCCCCCACTTGCCAGCTGAAAGATTACGGCTATGTCTCCTGCCAAGACTGGCTGCAAGATGGGCATTGCGATGCCTGGTTTGCCTGTCCACTGTACGGATGCGACGGCGGGGATTGCGTCGGCTTGGCCTGCAATCCCAATCCGGAGGAAGCCCTGATGGCAAATCAAGGGATGGCGCGGGAGGCGAAAATCGCTTTCTTTGATATCGCCGACGAGCACGGGAACCTTTCTACACCCTCTGACTTTCACCGCATGCTCTTTCCCCCGGCTTACGAGGCTGGAGCTCGGATTCACTCAAATTCATGGGGAATCAATGTGGGAGAATACTTGTTTGACGACATGAAAATTGACCAATATGCCTACGAGCACCAGGACTTCCTTATCATATACGCTGCCGGAAATTACGGCGAAGATGGGTTTCACTCGATCGGTTCACCCGGCAATACTAAAAATGTACTCACCGTGGGAGCGACTGAGAGCGGCCCGGAGCGTCAGAGCCAAGACCGGGATTACATCGCCAAGTTCTCCTCCCGAGGCCCTACCAAGGACGGTCGCCTCAAGCCAGACATCGTTTCCCCTGGCTCCTACATTTACTCGGCGCGCTCTGCTGGTTATAACAATGGAGGCACCTGTAGCTATGTAGCCATGGCAGGAACCTCGATGGCGGCCCCCGTGGTGGCTGGGGCAGCTGCTCTCATCCGTCAGTATTTCAAGGAGGGGCACTACTATGCCGCCTTGCGGGCACGAGGAGAGTGTGGCCCACCCTACCAGTGCGAAGACGTGATCCAGCCATCGGCACCTCTTCTGAAGGCTCTGTTTGTGAACTCTGCAGTGCCCGTCAAAGCTCTTCGGCTAGAGGATGAGCTCGTGGCGCTGTACCACCCTCCTGACCTGGCGCAAGGACACGGGCGGATTAAGATCGACGCCGTCTTGGATTTTTACGGCCACTTCTCCTTGTTCTTTGCAGACAAACAATCACTGGCATCCGGAGAATCTCGGACCTACTACTTTCAAATCGCTGCTGCGTCCAATGCCTCGTCTGTGCCCCTGCAAGTGACCCTGTGCTGGATCGACCCGCCAAACTCCTTCACTGCCCAAAAACAACTGCTTCACGACCTGGACCTTCACGTGCTCGACCCCTCGGGCGTCCTCTTCTATCCCAATGGCTTGCCAGGGCCTGACCGCAAAAATAACGTGGAAAAGATAGTGGTCGTGGAGCCCCTACCGGGGGGCGTCTACACATTGGTGGTAACGGCTGGAGAGCTCTCGGAAGCAGAAGAGCAGCTATATGCCCTTGTGGCCACAGGAGATGGGCGAGCGCTCACAGAGGAGTCAGTCTTGTATTTGAAGAAGGCAGACAATCAGAAATTTATTGAGTTTGGTGACAACGGCTCTAGTATGAAAGCTCATGCTTTTCGGACCTCGAACATTGCAGAGAATGAGCCAGCTCGAGATCTCCCAGAAATGCTTACAATGCCAGTAAAAGAGTCGTTGCACGTCTGTTACAAAGACGGCTTCGAAAACGCGGCGGCTATGCTTGCTCGAACAAAATCAAAATCTCGTCAATCCCATGGACAGAATGAAAACAGCGCAAAAGACAAAGCCACTTCGGCCGCTTTCGGTGATATGGTAACCTCTGCTACTGCAGGATTGGGTCGATCGGAAGCTCTTTGTGAGCACTTCGACATCATTTTTAGCAACCGGTCGATCAAGTGCCCACCACAAGCACTTCACGAAGCTCAAAAAGTCTGCCTTGGCGCGAAATGCCACCACACACAATGTGGCGTTTCCCTAGAGGAGGCCATGTCTGCTGGAGACGCCGTGCGGTATAAAGTGTCCCTGCGGCTGATCCTTCGAGGTCTAGAACTAAAAGATTTTGAGGATCCGGCTCTCAGCTTTGACTTGCGCCGAGCACTGGGCAGCTGGTTGGATGTAGACGCGAGTGAGATACAGCTGCTTCATGTGAACGGATACAGGTTGGAGGTAGGGGAGGAGGAGCAGGAGGAGGTTGAAGACGGTGACGCTATGCCAGGAAGGGGTAAGGCTCAGCACGATTTGTCTATGGGTACGATAAGACAGCGCTTTCAGCGACAATTGCAACAAAAACACCAGAAAAGGGAAAGGGAGCAACAAGGATTCCCTGGTCTGCGACTTTTCAAGTCTCCCCTCCACCCCATGCACGGCGTCAGCATCGGCGTAGACGTCAAAGCCCCGGAAGGTCAAGCGCAAAGCAACAAGATCAGAGCGCAAATATCTGCATCGTACGGTCACCTCACCGATCACTTGCACGACGCACTCTCACCGACATTGAGGCAAGCATTGGTATACGATGTGCAGGGTCACGTCCACAGCTACCACGCGCTCCCGAGTGGCGTGGCTTTTGAGGAAAGGGCCGTACCAGACAAAGAGGAACGACGATCGCCACGTGAATATGAACGAGAGAGGGACTTGGATGACGAGGGACACATGATGGCCTGGCAGGTATCTTCCGGCAGTGGGTGGACTTCGATGGGCGGCGCGCTTCTTTTGTTTTTGTGCGCCATGGTATGTATCCATCACCATCGGAGGCGCGATGCAATGGTGACATCTATCTCGCACGTAGCCACAGGATACGTGGGATATCGCTCTTCAGGCTCCAGGGCTGTGAGTAAGACAGCTGCGACTTGTTTCAATGAGAACAGCGACGCGCAGGGGGAAGAGACGAAGAGAGCAGATACAGAGGGTGAGCAGCATTATTCTACAGATGAAAGACTAGACGAAAGCCCCTCATGTACGCGTAAGGTATTTATGCTAGGTTCACACTGGCTCGGTGAACGTGGAGGAAAGGAAGAGGTATTGCGCCAAAAGGTGAGTGCCATTCTGGATGGCGAATTCGAGTTGACGCAAGCCAGATCAAAAGGCTGGAACGAAAAGCAGGGCGACTACTCCGAGGATGCTATGTAAAGATCCTAGAGCAGCTTGTTAAGGTGTTAAGTATAAAAAGCCCTTGCACGTAAATAAAACAAGTAACTACGTCGATTGGAAGGATTAAATCTCTATGAGATCGACTGCCACATGTCGATAGACATGTGTTTTCTCTACATCCTTGCTTTGAGAAAAAATAAAAGATCTTATCCCCTCGTCCAGGGAACCTGCCAAAATCATGTCACACTTCTTTGCATTCTTCACTTCAGAGAGAGTCCGCGTAGCGATTATGCGGTACAAAGGGTCCAGCCATATTTGCTTTGTTTTGTTGGTTTTATTGCTCAATCATGATCACAACCTCGACAATTTCATATAAGGCATAACCATCCATTGTTTCGGCAAAATGAAAAGTAAGGTTGTCTCCAATTTCGATCAAGCTAGTTATCAGACACGGCAGCGAGTACTGCAGTGCCGCCATGTTCGCCTTCTACTGTTAAGTGCTGCAATTTCTCTCCCAGGGTCTCCAATATGGTCGTAAATTCTGTTAAACTCTGCGTGACAGGTGCTGTCGCCCGAGATGAGGCAACGACTGTGTCTAAGGAGCGAGCGACCTTCGGGAGGAGCGCCTTGCGCGTCTTCGCTGCGGCAGCTGCGAACAGAAGAGCTAGAAAATGGGCCAATAATACCACGCGCCCTTCCTCTATGCTTGTCTTCATTTTAGAAGCCACAGCATTGTCCGTCGTTTCGGAAGATGAGGCGGCAGCGGCCAACCCGTCTGATATTTCCTTGAACTCTCCAAGAGTCTGGTTTATTGCTGTAGCCAAAGCCGGAGAGGTCCGTACCAGCAAACTGCAGAGCGAAGAGCTGCGTGCAGAGGATATGTTTTGTGCCCCCAGCTTCGACACTGCATGCGGTACTTGGTACTGATCAAGGCTACGCGGGGGCACATGCTCCCCAAGCTCCTGCAGGCACACGGCTGTCAAGCGGTTGACTAGCGCGGTCAGCGCGGGCCGACTACTGCGAAGACGTCCATAGAGGCCGAGGAGCCCTCCAAGGCATCGCGCAGCGTCGACATGGGAGTCCTGGTACCGATGCCACGGCAACACGGTTGGGGAGTACCCCGTCAGAAGCACCAAAATCTCCAGCAATGAGGGGGGGAGGACGACTTTCTGGTATTCCTCCTGGCCTGGTTCGGGGGCTAAGGGGCTTCCCTGGCCTTGAGAGCGCGTCTCTTGCAGCCCAAGCTGGTGAGCTATGCGACACAAATGCGGGAGCAAGGATGTCACCCCGGACTGTGAAACCCAGGCTTGCTCGGGGTTCCCGGAGGCTGTAGCCAAGTCGGGTAGGAAAAATGACGTCGACCACTGGTGGACCTTGCGAGTCATGACAAGCGCGGCGGCGGGAAGCACAACGATCCAGTCGCTCACCACCATCATGCTGACGGCGAAAAGCTCCTGTGCCAAGGCAGCCCGCGCCTTCTTCTCGCCTTCGCTGCAATTGGTCACTTGCGAGGTCCGCGGCCCACAGGAGGGCGGAGACTGTGTACCGGGCTGCTCAGATGTAGACGAAGGTCTGGAAGCGGTGGGCTGCATGCCCAAGGCGGGAGGGAGGATCGCGTCCTCGATCCAATCTAACGAGGCCACCATGTCCTCCGGCAGAGGTGGCGGGGTACCCGTTGCCTGCGCCGTGGCCAGAGCCGCCTGTCCATGTACGTGCAGCTGTAGGCGGAAGAAGAGCTCCAGGGCACCCACCATTAGGGTCCGCTTTTCATGCCCAACCTCATCCAATTTCACCTCCCCGCGTATTCGTCCCTCCACCGAGTCCTTTGTCGCCCCCAGGGCCTGCAAGAGGCTGCCTTGGCCCGCCACGTCCGCTTCCAACGCCGCGCGCTCCATCTCCACGACTCGCTCTCGCGCCTTCAGAGCTGCATCGCTCTGCCCACTGAGAATGTGGGAGAGCATGGCCAATGCGCGGGCCGCGCTTACAGGCCCTACTTCGGACAGTTGCACCCCCCCTGTCTCCCCCTTACCCTTGCGTTTCCCCGACGCCCCCCCCCCTCGCTTCCGCTTCCCGGCC
>Ga0102934_1001555_pt1 | contig 16032 bp, 13 predicted proteins | sample SalPonR2_A_D1_MG_FD_78175 | JGI IMG/M metagenome (GOLD analysis project Ga0102934, IMG submission 78175) | Salt pond soil microbial communities from South San Francisco under conditions of wetland restoration - Salt Pond MetaG R2_A_D1_MG | ecosystem: Environmental > Aquatic > Marine > Intertidal... | reverse complement strand
GAGACGGTTCCCATATGGCGCCACAATTCCGAAGCGTTGCGCTCACACTCCTCGGCGATGAGCCTGGAGTCCTCGACGAGTTCGCGGCCCTCGTCGGGGGTATCGGGTGTGCCATCGGAGGCGAATATCTCGTCGATCTGCGCATCGCTTAGACAGCGCACCGGCTGGCTCTTGCCGACCCCGCGGGGATCGACGCCCACGATGTCGAAGGATTCCCGGATCTCCGGCGAGACGATGAAGTCCGCCGCTTTGGCGTAGTCGAAGGCACTGCCCCCAGGTCCACCGGGATTGACGAACAAGGCACCGATCGCTTCACCCGTGGCCGGAACCTTGGTCACCGCCAACTCGACGTCATCCCCGGTTGGGTCGTCGTAGTCCAGGGGAACACGCACCTTGGTGCATTCGGCGCCCCCGCATTCCCGCCAATCGAGTTCTTGGGCATAGAACCCGGCGAGTGGATCGGCCTGCTCGACAGTCGGGCTCTCGGTCGGGGTGGGCGCAGGAGGTGTCGGGGGGACAGCCTCGGGTGCACTCGAGCAGCCAGCGATGAGCATGCCCGCGATGAGTATCCCCCCGAGGGAAGTTGCTGCGCGCATGGCACACACGGTAACCGGCGACGTACTCTCCTCCTGTGGGCCGATTCACGCCGAGCGGATCCGATTTCTCCGCTTCGATCGAGCAAGCCGTACAGCGCGGCCGGGAACTATGGGACTCCTTCCGCGGGGAGCCGGCTAGTTGGCGCGAACTCCAGCGCGAGTCACGCCTCAGCGCCGCTGCCGCGCGTCGGGAGCAGCGCGCTTACACAGCGCGCAAGAGCCAGGCCCAGACGCTGATGATCGGTGGCACGGCAGTCGGCGCCTCCTCAGGGACCGTGGGCGTCATCGACCTAGTGGCTACGAGTAGCGGGGAATTCGCCTGGTTCGCGATCGCGGCAGCCGGCGCGGTGGCAGGAGTGATCGGCGCGCGTGCCTGGCGGCGACTCGTCCCTCCAGCACCCGTGACACCGATCGAGGCCGCACCCGCCGCCGTTCGCCGCGGGGCCATCGGCCACGAGTCGGTCGTCCGGTACACCGCAGTTCGCGTTCAGGTAGTGCAGGTGGCTCGTGCGATCGAGCCGTTGCATGCCGATGCCGCGGCCGAGATTCGATCGGCCGATGCGCAGGTGGCGCCAACTCTCAACGCCCTCGCCGAACGGCTCCGCGTACTCGACGATATGTCCCGGCGGATGCCCGGAACCACGACAGCCCAAACGGCGGTGACCTCGGCTCACGCGGTCAGCGAGCAACTCGATCGAGGATCGGCTGCCTACGACGTCCTGCTTGCGGCCGCCGCTCGACTACTCGCAGAGCCGGACATCGGCCAGCCGGCGCCGGCGATACTCGAGCCCGCATCGACGGCGCTGATCGCCTATGCGCACGGCCTTCGCTCGGCCTCGCAGATCTGAGCGTCCCACCTCAGGCGGATACGCGAACCGCGGGATCCTTCAACTGCACCATCGATGCTTCGAGCACGCTGCGCGGGTTCCCCCCTGCGAACAACACGACTCGCTCATGTTCGAGAGCCTCGAGCCGCCGGACAGTCTGTTCCGGGGTAGACGCTGCGGCGATCTGATCCACTTGGGAACGCATCTCCTCATTTATCAGTTCCACGTTCGCGTCCAACTGCACAGCGAGTACATCGCGGAACAAGCCGATGAGATCGACGAGTGCTCGATCGACCTCGTCGGTGACCAGGCGCCTGCGGCGTCGCTTGTGCTCTTGGGTCAATTCCTTGACCTCGCGATCGTGCGCACGCTTCAAGGCTCCGCTGAGCCTGGTCACACCCTCTGCATAGAACCGGTCCTTCAGTGCTGCCGTTTCCGATTCATCGAGCCGATCCGCCCGCGCTTCGGCAACCGCACTGGCGGCATCGAAAACCTCACCGGCGGCGAACACGCATGCCGCGAGGTCACGAAGCCCCATCGGCGCCTTCAAATACTGCTGCCGACGCTCGCGGGTTGCCGGATCGGTCGCCAAGGCACGGGCTCGTCCGATGTGTCCTTGGGCCGCGCGGGCTGCGAACGCCGCGATCGTCTCGTCGACTCCATGGGTGTCCACGAGCATCTGGGTGATGTCTTCTGCGCGCGGCGTGCGCAGACCGACATGCCGCACGCGAGAGGTGATCGTGGGTAGGACGTCCTCCACACTCGGAGCGCACAGGATCCATACGGTATGCGGGGTGGGCTCCTCGAGTGACTTCAACAGATGGTTAGCGGCGTGATCGTTCAGGCGATCGGCATCTTCGATCACGATCACCCGCCACATGCTGCTGATCGGTGCCTGGGCTGCCATCGAGATGAGCGGGTGCACGTGGTGTATTAGCAATTCCGAGCCCTCGGGGATCTCTACGTGGACATCGGGATGTCCTCCGTACGCGGCTGTTCGACACGCCTGGCACCGACCACATCCAGATTCCGCGCACACCAACGCGGTGGCGAACGTGGTGGCGGCCAACGATCGACCCGATCCGGGCGGGCCGGTGATCAACCAAGCGTGCGACATCGCCGGCCCGGCTTCTCCACGGGTGATGGCATCGGCATCCTCGACAGCGGCCGCGAGCACTGCCACGGCCTCGTCTTGTCCGATCAGGGCGGACCACAACTCCGGAATCGGATTCATCACCGATCTCCCAGCAACGGCACGACACGTTCGACTATCTGTGTGGCAATAGCCTCGGGCGGGCCGTTCGCATCGATAACCAGGTACCGGTCAGGGCTGGCGCTCGCGATGTCCACGAACGCCTGCCGCACCTTGCGGTGGTACTCGATGGGCTCGGACTCCAAGCGGTCCGGGTCTTGAACCCGGCTCAACCCGACCACGGGATCGACGTCGAGTACGAAGGTGATATCCGGGAGCAGGCCACGGGTCGCCCACAAACTCAAGTCACGCACCTCCTGCGCACCGAGATCCCGACCCACGCCCTGGTACGCCACCGAGGAATCGATGTAGCGGTCGCACACCACTACATCGCCGGCTGCCAACGCCGGCCGGATGACCTGCGTGGCGTGTTCGCCACGTGCGGCGGCGAACAGCAGGGCTTCAGCGCGCTCGTCGAGTCCGGCGTATTCATTGCCCAGCAACACTGCACGGATGGCCTCACCGGCCGGAGTGCCGCCCGGCTCACGGGTGCGCACCACCCGATGGCCGTGATCGGATAGCCACTGGGCCAGTAGCGCCTCCTGGGTGGATTTGCCTGCACCTTCACCACCCTCGAAGGCGATGAACGTCCCGCCCATGGCTACTTCGAACTCCCCGAACCAGCGCCGGCCTTCTTCCTAGCTGTCTTCTTCGTGGTCTTCTTGGCCGTCTTCTTGGCTGTCTTCTTCGTGGTCTTCTTCGCGGTCTTCTTCGCGGGGCCGCGAGCCTTGCGTTCGGCGAGCAGATCGCTCGCGCGCTCGATGCTGACCGTCATCGGATCATCGACAACCCGCAGCGTGGCATTGGTCTCGCCATCTGTGACGTACGCACCGAAGCGACCTTCACGCACCACGATCATCTTGCCGGTGGTCGGATCGGCGCCTACCTCCCTTAACGGAGCAGCTGCCTGACCACGGCCACGTCGCTGCTTGGGCTGAGCGAAGAGCGCAAGCGCCTGCTCAAGCGTGACCGAGAAGATCTGCTCCTCGTTTTCCAACGAACGGGAATCAGTGCCTTTGGTGAGGTAGGGGCCGTAACGCCCGTTTTGTGCCTTGATCTCCTCACCGTCGCCGGGATCGACGCCAACCACCCGTGGCAGGCTCAACAACTTGAGCGCATCGTCGAGGGTCACAGTGCTGGGCTTCATGTCGCTCAACAGCGACTGGGTGCGGGGCTTGGCCGATTTCGGCGCATCCTCGGGCAGTTGCTCGCTGACGTAGGGGCCGTAGCGTCCGGACTTCACGAGGACGGTGAGTCCGGTCTCCGGGTTGGTGCCCAGCTCGCGATCGCCAGAGGGCTCGGCAAGCAACTCCTCCGCCTTCGCTGCAGTGAGTTCGTCGGGTGCCAAACCGATCGGAATGTTGGCCCGGTCCTCACCTCGCTCGACGTACGCGCCATACCGACCGACCCGCAGGTGGGCGTCGCTGTCCTTTATCGGGAATGTCGCGATTCCCCGGGCGTCGATCGAGCCCAGGTCCTCGGTGAGGACCTTGACCCCCGGGAACTCGCCGTTCACGCTGGTGCCGCCTCGCCAGAACGCTTCGAGTTGCTGCACTCGGTCGATCTCCCCGCTGGCCACCATGTCCAAGACGTTCTCCATGTTGGCAGTGAAGTCGTAGTCGATCAGCGCCGAGAAGTGTTCCTCCAGCAATCGGATGACCGCGAAAGCGGTGAAGCTGGGCACCAAGGCGGAGCCCTTCTTCCATACGTAGCCCCGGTCCAGGATCGTCGACATGATCGAGGCGTATGTGGATGGGCGCCCGATTCCGAGCTCTTCCAACTTCGCCACGAGCGAGGCTTCGTTGTAACGCGCCGGGGGCTTGGTCGAGTGTCCTTCGGCGACAAGGGACTCCACGGCGACGCTCTGGCCCTCAGCGAGGTCGGGAAGTTCACGGTCGTTGTCGTCGTTGTTGACGTCCTTCAGTGCGGCCATGAAACCAGGGAAGGTGACGACTGTCCCCGAAGCCGTGAACTCCACACTTCGTCCGTCGGAAGCCTGCGCGGTGAGTTTGATCGTGGTGGTGGCCGTTTGCGCGTTGACCATCTGCGAAGCGACGGTGCGCTTCCAGATGAGGTCGTATAGGGCGAATTCATCACCCACTAATTCCCCCGCCACGTCTGCCGGTGTCCGGAAGGAATCACCCGAGGGACGGATCGCCTCGTGCGCTTCCTGGGCGTTCTTCACCTTGCGGTCGTGGCGACGTGGCTGATCGGGGACGTACTCCGCGCCGTAGAGCTCTCGGGCTTGGGTCCGGGCGGCGGTAAGGGCCTGTTCGGACAGGGTCGTGGAGTCGGTGCGCATGTAGGTGATGTAGCCGTTCTCGTACAGCGACTGCGCCACCCGCATGGTCCGCTGCGCGCCCCACCGCAACCGGCCCGAGGCGTCCTGCTGGAGGGTGGATGTCATGAAAGGCGCTTTCGGCTTCTTGGAAGCGGGCTTTTGGGTAACGGACTCGACCGTGAAGGCAACGCCGTTCAGCCCGGCGACAAGGGACTGCGCCGCGGCTTCATCGAGGTGGACGGCCCCTTCGCGGGTGAGCGCCCCGTTCTCATCGAAGTCCGAACCCGTCGCCACGCGTGCACCGTCGATACCGGTCAACCGACCGGGGAACGGACCTGGGAGGAAATCGGCGTCGATTCCCCAATACTCCGCCGGGGTGAAGGCGATCCGTTCGCGTTCCTTGTCCACAACCAAACGCACGGCCACGGACTGCACCCGACCAGCGGATTTCGCTTCGCGTCCGACCTTCTTCCACAACACCTCGGAGACCGGGTAGCCGTAGAGGCGGTCGACCACTCGACGGGTCTCCTGGGCATCGACTAGTCGCATATCGAGTTCGCGTGGATGCTCGACGGCTTCGCGGATCGCCTCGGGGGTGATCTCATTGAAGACCATGCGCTTGACCGGCACCTTCGGCTTGAGCACCTCGAGCAGATGCCAGGAGATGGCCTCGCCCTCTCGATCCTCATCCGTTGCCAGCAGGAGTTCGTCGGCGTTCTTCAATGCCGCCTTCAGTTCCTTGATCGTGGCCTTCTTGGAATCGTGGACTACGTAGAAGGCTTCGAAGCCGTTATCGACGTTGACGGCGAGCTTCGCCCAGGGCTCCTTACGGTGCTCGGCGGGGATCTCCGATGCCTTCGCGGCCAGGTCGCGGACGTGCCCGACGGAGGCCAGCACGGTGTAGTCGTCGCCGAGATACCCGGCGATCTTCTTGGCCTTGGCTGGTGACTCGACGATCACCAACGTGTTGTCCGGCACCTACACATCCTCCTCGTCGACTCCCGCCGGTCGCGGCGGGCAACGGAGTCTGACGGTAGGACACCACCGATTGTCAACCCCGCACCGCCCCCGAACAGCCGACCGCCCGGGGCATTCCCCTAAGGGGAATGGCACACCCGGGCGATCGTCCGGAAAGCGGAATGTGTGCTCTAGGCGTTGGCCTCCGCGTGGTCGCCGACCGCGATCGGCCGGCGCTTGGAGATGACCACCGCGACGATCACGATCGCAGCGGCGGCGATGGCGATAGCCCAACGCACGGTCGAGTTCGCTCCGTCGCCGATGCTCAAGGTGACCACGGCCGGCGCGACGAGCAGCGCCACGAGGTTCATTACCTTGATCAGCGGGTTGATGGCCGGGCCGGCGGTGTCCTTGAAGGGATCGCCGACGGTATCGCCGATGACGGTCGCCGAATGGGCTTCGGAGTTCTTGCCGCCGAAGTGTCCGTCCTCGACGAACTTCTTGGCGTTATCCCAGGCGCCGCCGGAGTTGGACAAGAACACGGCCATCAGAACACCGGTGGCGATGGTGCCAGCGAGGTAGGCGCCCAGGGCGCCGACCCCGAGCCCAAAACCGACGGCGATCGGAGTGAGCACCGCGAGCAGTCCGGGGGTGACCAACTCGCGAAGTGAATCGCGGGTGACGATGTCCACGACCTTGCCGTATTCGGGCTTGGTAGTGCCTTCCATGATGCCGGGGATCTCGCGGAACTGACGACGCACCTCAAAGATGACCGCACCGGCCGCCCGGGAGACGGCGTTGATGGCCAAGCCGGAGAACAAGAAGACGACAGCGGCACCGATGACCAGCCCGACCAGGTTGGACGGGTTGGCCACGTCCAAGATGCCGTAATACTGGATGTTCTGTCCGACCTCGCCGATCGTTCCGCCGATAGCGGCAGACGTCTTCTCGGCGGCACCGAACACCGCTTCTCGGAACGCGCCGAACAAGGCGGTGGCCGCGAGCACCGCAGTGGCGATGGCGATGCCCTTCGTGATGGCCTTGGTGGAGTTTCCGACAGCATCGAGCTTGGTGAGAACCTCGGCGCCCTCACCGTCGACGTCACCGGACATCTCGGCGATGCCCTGGGCGTTGTCCGAGACCGGGCCGAAGGTATCCATCGAGACGATGACACCGACGGTGGTCAGCAGACCGGTGCCAGCGAGGGCGATAGCGAACAAGCTGAGCAGGATCGTGCCCGCGCCCAGCAAGAAGGAGCCGTAGACGGCGGCGCCGATAACCAGCGCGGTGTAAACGGCCGATTCCAGGCCTAGGGAAACACCGGACAAGATGACCGTGGCCGGTCCAGTTAGCGAGGTCTTGGCTACGTCGTCGACCGGACGCCGATTGGTCTCGGTGAAGTAGGCGGTCAACTGCTGGATCACCGCTGCCAGCACGATGCCGATGAACACGGCCAGGATCACGAACCACTGCGGACTCAGGCCATCGCCCACCTCGGTAGCAGCAATACCGCCTAGGCCCTCGATCTCGCTCCAACTACTGGGAACCCACACGAAGACGGCAGCCACGACGAGCACGGCACTGATGGCTGCGGAGATGAAGAATCCTCGGTTGATGGAGGACATGCCCGATCGGTCGGTCGGTCGCGGCGAGACGGTGAAGATGCCGATGACGGCGGTGATGACGCCGATCGCCGGGATGATCAACGGGAGCACCAAGCCGAGTTCGCCGAAGGCAGCGCTGCCGAGGATCAAGGCAGCCACGAGGACCACGGCGTAGGACTCGAAGAGATCGGCGGCCATGCCAGCGCAGTCGCCCACGTTGTCGCCGACGTTGTCCGCGATGGTCGCGGCGTTGCGCGGATCGTCCTCGGGGATGTTCTGCTCGACCTTGCCGACGAGGTCGGCACCTACGTCGGCCGCCTTGGTGAAGATGCCACCACCGACGCGCATGAACATGGCGAGCAGCGCCGCACCGAAGCCGAAGCCCTCGAGGACCTTGGGAGCCTCGCCGGCGTAGACGAGGACGACCAGGGCGGCACCGAACAAACCGAGTCCGACCGTGAACATGCCCGCGACGCCACCGGTTCGGAATGCGATTCGCATCGCGCGCTGCTCACCGGAGTCCTTGGCGGCGGCGGCGACGCGGACGTTCCCGCGCACTGCGAGCCACATGCCCATATATCCGGTGATGCCGGAGAAGACCGCGCCGACGAGGAAGAAGATGCTGCGCCCGATGCGTTCGGAGTTCGTCTCAGCGGGCAGCAGGAACAGCAGGAAGAAAACGACGACCGCGAAGATCGACAGCGTCTTGAACTGGCGGTTCAGATAGGCCGACGCCCCTTCCTGGACGGCCGCCCCGATCTCCTTCATGCGCTCGGTGCCCTCGCTCGCACTCAAGACCTCGCGCACGAGGATCCCAGCCACTACCAGCGCGGCAAGGCCGATGACGGCGACGATGGCCACGAGAACGACGTTGTTCCCGGTCAACTCGATCATGTTTCTCCTTGGTCTTCGCGGCAGCCGGGGAGAGGTAGCCCGTAGCTACCGCAACCGGATCCGCCTCACGATCCGGCGAAGTCTACGCAGGCGCGGGCCCCGATGCGGTCAGGGTCGAGGAATCCTGCGCCGATCGGCATCAGTGGGCTTCACCACAGTCCACCTCCTCGACCGAGCGTCACTGCGCTAAGGCGGCGTCCAGCGTCTCGTGGATCGGGATGACCACATCGAGCCCCGTGAGGGTGAACACCTTCAGGACCCTCGGGGAGGTCACCACCAAATCCAGCGATCCGTCCACCTCCCGCAGCCGCTTCAGCGAGGTCACCAGCACTCCAAGGCCGGTGGAGTCCAAGAATGTGACGTCCGTTAGATCGACGACCACCCGGACACCGGGTCGGATTCGGTCATCCACCGCTTCGCGCACGGCCGGCGCGGTGTGCGCATCGACTTCTCCTCCGACGCTGATCACGACGACGTCACCGCGTTCCTCGGTTGCCACGCTGACGTTCGGCGATGTGCTCACCCCTGCACTGTGGCATATCCGGGCACCACAATTGGGTGGTGTTCGAGGATTCGCCGGCAACCCGCTCCGTGGCGGCGTGGTCGAGCGGGCGGCCGGATTCCCTCGCCCATACCCTGCTGGTCCCCGAGCGATCGGGGACCAGGGAATCGTGGCCCACCTGGGTGCCCGACCCGGCCATCGCCCGGTGGCGGGCGCGGGGCATCGATACGCCGTGGCTGCACCAGGTGGTCGCCGCCGAAGCAGCTCACAGCGGTCAGCACGTCGCACTGGCCACCGGGACCGCATCGGGCAAATCGCTGGCCTACGCCATGCCGATCGTCGCTGCGATCAACGAGGCGAGGTCGGTGTTGTCGGAGCCCTGCGCGATATACCTCGCTCCCACCAAGGCCCTAGCGAGCGATCAGCATCGCTCGTGGCAGGAACAAGCGCTGCCGGGTGTGCGCGCCGCGGTAGTGGACGGCGACACCGACCGCGATGATCGAGCGTGGGCTCGTCGACATGCGAACGTGATCTTGACGAACCCGGACATGCTGCACTTCTCGATACTTCCCGGACACGAGCGTTGGTCGCGGGTCTTGCGCAATCTTCGCTACATCGTCGTCGATGAAGCACACGCCTACCGGGGAGTCTTCGGAGCGCACGTCGCACTGGTCATCCGACGTCTGCGCAGGTTGGCCGAGCAGCACCGAAGCAGCCCGACCGTGATCGCGGCCTCGGCCACCACCGGTTCGCCTGAGCGGTCGATCGCCAACTTGATCGGCTCACCGGTTCTCGCGGTGACCGAGGATGCCTCGCCATCTGCTGAGCGCACCATCGTGCTGTGGCGGCACGAGCCAGACAAGACCTTCCCCGAGGCCTCGCCGACCAAGGACGCCGCGTGGCTCACCTCCCGGGCGGTCGATGCCGGTAGCCAGGTGCTCACCTTCCTTCGCAGCCGTCGAGCTACCGAGTACGTGGCCGAACTCGTGCGCACCGAACGCGACGCCGACGAAACCACCATCGCGGCCTACCGGGGCGGCTACCTGGCCGAGGAAAGACGCGAACTCGAAGCCGGCTTGCGAGCGGGGACGATCCGCGCACTGGCAACTACCAATGCCCTGGAGCTCGGGATCGACATCTCAGGCGTGGACGTCTCCATCACGACGGGTTGGCCCGGAACACGCGCTTCCTTGTGGCAGCAGTTCGGCCGGGCCGGGCGCGCCGACTCTCCAGCAGCGTCCGTCTTCATCGCACGCGAGGATCCGCTCGACTCCTACATCGTCGATCACCCCGAGACGCTCACCGGCGAGCCCGTCGAGGAAACAGTGTTCGACGTCTCGAACCCGCACGTCCTTCGGCCGCACCTATGCGCGGCGGCATCCGAGAGCCCCATCGTCGATCCTTGCGATTGGTTCCCCCCGAACGCACCTACACAACTCGCGGACCTAGTCCAAGAAGGCTTCCTGCGCCGCCGGCCCACCGGCTGGTACTGGACCGCGCCGGAAAGGGCACAGGACCTGACGGATCTGCGCGGCAGTGGGGACACCGTGCGGATCGTCGAAGAAGACACCGGACGCCTGCTCGGAACCATCGACGCGGCGGCGTCGCACCGGCACGCGCACCCGGGTGCGGTCTATGTCCATCGAGGCGTAACACACGTAGTACGCGCACTCGACCTCGCGGAATCCGTGGCGATAGTGGTGCGAGAGGACGTGGACTACACCACCTTCGCCCGCGACGTCAGCGACATCCGCATCGTCGAGACCGAACGAACTTGGGAGCGCGGCGACATCGTCATGCACGTCGGGTCGGTGGATGTCTCATCCCAAACCGTGGCATTCGAGCGCCGCGGCCTCGATGGCACGTTGCTCGGCGTGGTCGATCTCGAACTCCCCGAACGGGTGCTGCGCACGCGCGGGGTGTGGTGGACCTTCGCGGCGGATTGTCTGCCCGAGCCCACCTACGACGATCTGCCCGGCGCCGTCCACGCCGCCGAGCACGCAGCTATCGGGCTGCTTCCACTGTTCGCCTCCTGCGACAGGTGGGACATCGGCGGGGTCTCGACGGAATTCCATCCCGACACCGCGGCCACCACCATCTTCATCTACGACGGAGTCTCCGGCGGGGCGGGCTTTAGCGAGCGCGGAGCCGATGTTGTCCGGGAGTGGATCGGGGCCACGCTGCAGGCGGTGCTTTCTTGCCGGTGCAAGGACGGATGCCCGGCATGCATCCAATCACCCAAGTGCGGCAACGGGAACGAGCCGCTGAGCAAATCCGGAGCCGCTGCCGTGCTAGGCGCGATCACCACGGCTTTCGATTGACCCAGCACCTGGACCAGCACCTGGACCAGCACCGAAGACAGCAACTCGATCAGTAACCGGCGCGCGCTTGCGCGCCGATCACGCCCGAACCCAACCAGCGGGCGACACGACCCTCGATACCGACTGCGTGGGTTCCGATCCGCACGGTCACGTCCGTTCCTTGCCACGAGCATTCGAGTAGTTCGACGCTGTGGGCCCGGGCCGTGCGATCGGCAGCGTCGCAAGCTCCCTGACGAGCTGCCGCGACTGCGGCAAGATCGGCTACCAACGCCACATTCGATCGGGCGATGGCCCACTGAGCCATGGCAGCAGTTGCTGCGATGACGATCATCAGACCGGTCAACAGGGCCAATGCGAAGAGCGTCGCCATTCCTCGATCGCACCTGCATCGCTTCATGACCCGACACCCGTCTCCCAGGGCACCAGCGCTCGCCGTTCGACCGGGATCGATAACCCGGAAAGAAGTGGACCGAGCACGGCGATGTCGCGGTGCACCGTCACCGTCACGCCCTGGGGGGAGGGCGCGACGGTGACGGTGGTGTGCGGATGTGTCGTCTGCAAGGACGACCGCACCGCATCCGGCGGAACACCACGGGCAATGTCCCGCGCGGCTGTGTGCACGGCATCTTGCATACCCAAGATGGACATCGCGACGAAGACGATCGCAGTCGCGATGAGCGCAACAACGGCGATCACCGGAATCGCGAAGGCACTCTCCGCGATCACGTATCCACGGTCATCCGATGACCGATGGGGTGGCTGCACTTGCTCGTACCGTGCCATGGTCTCTCGCTCAGGCGCCCAGCATCGCCGAGAAGGCTCCTTGCACGACCTGCCAAATCAGATCGCGCACCGCCTCACTCGTCAGTAACTTCAGCAGGACCCCACCGAGTCCCGCGACCGCGACGGTGCCCACGGCGTATTCGGCCGTGGTCAGTCCATCCTCGGCGCTCAACCGGCTCCACGGATTCGCTTCCGCTACCGCTCGCGCTTCCACCTGTGGCTCTTCTTCGATAACCGTTGTGGACATGACATCTCCCTCTCTCACATGGCGCTTGTCGACCATCGATGCGCCGAGAACCACGGTGGCGCGTACCGGCGGCTCAACATCAGATGTCATTTCGCAGTTGGGGGTTACGTGCACGCTCGCTGTGGATAACGGCGCTCAGCCGAACAGGGAGCGGGCGAAACCCGCGACCACCGGCACGACCCCGACCAACAGGTACGCCGGCAAAAAACACAAAGCCAGCGGTGCGACGGAACGGACTCCGGCCGAGCGCGCCGCGACCTCGACTTGAGCACGATGTGCTTGCCGCATGTCCACGGCGGCCGCATCGAGCACCGAAGCGATCGAGGCCCCTGTTCGGGCCGACCGAATGATCGCGCCGGCAATAGGCGCTAGGGCGTCGTCGTCGAGGAGGTCAGCCCACGCGATAGTCGCGGGTGCACCCAACTGTGTCGAAGCGCGAACGGATTGCAGTCGGGAACGCGCAGGCTCATCGATCGCTGCGATGACGACGTCGAGCGCATCGGGGACACTCGCTCCGGCCGCGATCGCCGCGCTCAATAAATCGGCGATGACCGGTGCTTGAGCAACGATCTGCAGGCGTGAGTCGAGGCGACGTCCCTTCCAACGTTGATCCGATGCATCCCGATCCGAGGTCGTCGTTCCAGCAGTGCCGTGTTGCAGAGCGTGCAATCGCGGCCTTGCGCGACTGCCGAGCCATACCCATATGGCAAGGCCGATGGCGACGCTGCCGATCAACACCACGACCGCTCAACCCCGCGACATAGCCTGATCGACACGTCCGACGATCCGTCGGGTCCACACCACACCGGCGATCGTCAATGCCACAGCGGTGCCGGCGATCAACGCGCCCACGCTCGAGCCCAAGAACCAACCGATCGGGTCGGCGCCGAGCAGATAGCCCATTGCCACGCCTACCAACGGCAGTGCACTGAGCATGCGCATCGTGGCCCGCGGCGCAGCCAATTCACTGCTCAGCACGCCGCGCAGTTCGAATTGGGCCTGCACCGACAGGGCCAACCTCTCGATCGATGCGACCAGGCCACCACCGTGCGCCGCCCCGACGCTCCATGCCGCGGCGAGTTGCCGTAGTTGAGGTGCCAAATCCGAAGTCCGGGCAGCGTCTTGTCGCAGCCCACGGGGAATGGAATCACCGAAGCGTGCGGCCGCCAACGCATGCGGCCACAAGGGGGGATCCCCCGACGCACGTTCGAGGGCATCAGCAGGGGTGCTGCCCGCACTCAGTTCGGCAGCGAGCGCCCTGAGCGCATGCACCAGTCTGCGCTCGGGAGTCAGTGCACGGGATCGACGTGCCCTGCCACTCAGCCAAGCACGCAGATCGAATCCAGGATCGTCCTCGTTACCTGCGAGTCGACGCACGCGCACGGCTCCCGCACTCGGCACCATCCACCACACTGCGAACCCGAGGGATAGCGCGCCGAGTGCGGCCATCAACACGCCCGACGCTCGCTTTCGATCGAGTGCCGATCCAGCGCGTGCAGCGGCTCGGTCATCACGAGGCCTTGGCGTCGTACAAGGCCATGGACGCCTTGCACCACCCGGGAACCGTCTCGACGCCGCTCGACGTGGACGACCGCATCGATCGCCGAGGACAGCAACGCGTGGATCGCATGGCGTTCGACACCTGCGGTCAGTCCTAGCGCCTCGATGCGCGCCGGGAAATCCTCCGGTGAGTTGGCATGCAGCGTGCCGCAACCTCCCTCGTGGCCGGTGTTCAGGGCCATCAGCAGATCGATCACCTCCGGACCGCGCACTTCGCCTACGGCCACCCGGTCAGGCCGCATCCGTAGCGACTGGCGGACCAGATCGCGCATAGTGATCAACCCAGCGCCCTCCACGTTGGGCGGGCGGGATTGCATCCGGACGACATGCGGGTGACGCGGCGTCAGTTCGGCGGTGTCCTCCACCAGGACGATGCGTTCATCCGGGGGAACAAGCCCCAGCAGCGCACCGAGCACTGTGGTCTTGCCACTTCCGGTTCCACCAGTAACGACGAACGACGCCCGACGCTCGATCAGGTCCGCGAGGACTGCCGCTCGATCGTCGTCGATCGTCCCGGCGGCGCGGAGATCTTCCATCGACATCCCCTCGCGCCGGGGAATCCGCAAGGAAACGCACGTTCCGTCGGTCGAGATCGGTGGGATCACGCAATGCAACCGCGCACCATCGGGCAAGCGCGCATCGACATAGGGGCTCGCCTCATCGAGGCGTCGTCCTGCCCAGCCCGCCAATCGCGTGGCGATTCGTCGCACGTGCTCTTCGTCGTGGAAGAGCCTTCCGCGCGATTCCAGGCCACTGCCGCGATCGATCCACACTTCGCCGGCAGCAGTCACCAAGACATCCGTCACTTCGGATTCCTCGAGCAACTCCTCGAGTGGACCAGCGCCGATCAACTCTCGCCGGACGTTGCCCACTACCGACATCAAGGTGGCTTCGTCCAAGACCACGCCCTCACTGCGAAGCGCACGCACCACATTTGCCGCAGAAGCGTCCCGGCCCTCGGACAACAACCGTGTCCTCACCCGATCGGTAACACCGAGCACGGAGTCCGACAACGCACCGTCAGTCACACTCATGCTGCACGCAACCGTTCAACGTTCCCGATTTCCTCGATGATCGACCGGCACGCTTGCACGTAGGCCTTCGGTAGAGCCGGCAGCTCGCCGTCATCCGCTCGTGACGTCATCGATGGCACGAACGGCAGGTTCGCCAGGAACGGGGCACCGAGCGCGTGCGAAATATCCTCACTTGCAACTCCGCGCGGACTGCTGGCCTGCACGAGAAGGACCTTCGGGACTCGGGGTCGCAGCCACGCGTACCGGCGTGCCGCCGCCGCCGTGGATCGCACATGATCGCTGACTACGAGGATCGCGTTACTCGATTGCTCCAAAACCACACTGAGCAGATCGTCGTGCACCCGCGGGCAATCGACGAGCACGAGATCGTGGGAGCGTCGCGCCGAACGCAAGACGGCGGACATCGTGTCTACCGAGGGTCCTTGGTCGGCACCGCTGCCGTCCCGTGCGCAGGACAGGATCGAAACGTCGGCAACACGCGGCAGCGAAGCTTCCAAATGCCCTGCGGGAAGGTGACCGCTCACCTCCCGAAGATCGGGCCAGCGAGCGCCCGTCGCCTCTTCAGCGCCCAGCAACAAATCGATTCCCCCACCCCACGGGTCGGCATCGATCACCAGACTGCGGGCACCGGATTGACTGCCGACTATCGCCAAGTTGGCGCTCAAGGTCGACGTTCCGACACCACCGCTACCGCCGAGGATCGGTACGACCACCCCACCTCGGACCGGACCTTCCGCACACTCGCGGAAGGCATCGAGGAGCCAACGTTCGCCGTCCGGCAGTTCGACTACATGCTCTGCACCCAATTCCACGGCGAAACGCCACACATCACGCTGCACCGCGGTTTCCGTGGCGTCGTCGTCGGTAGTACCGAGCGAACCGGTGTCATGCACGACGATCACCCGCGCGCGTCGGCCGGGGATCTCCTCCACCACCGCATCGGAACCCACGATCACCAAGGGCGCCGTGAACCATTGCGTAGCCGCCGATCCGAGGTCGGCCGCGACGTGCACCTCGAGAGCCGAACTCGATGCAAGGCGCACAACTTCGTCGATCAGGGGCAAGGATGAGGAGATGAGAAGCGGCCTCGATTGTTCGTCTATTGCTGTCATGACCACACCCTGCGGTGCCAGCCAAGTGGCGGGGAACCCCTGATTCGCGCCTGTGGAAAACG
>Ga0102934_1001553_pt1 | contig 16041 bp, 14 predicted proteins | sample SalPonR2_A_D1_MG_FD_78175 | JGI IMG/M metagenome (GOLD analysis project Ga0102934, IMG submission 78175) | Salt pond soil microbial communities from South San Francisco under conditions of wetland restoration - Salt Pond MetaG R2_A_D1_MG | ecosystem: Environmental > Aquatic > Marine > Intertidal... | reverse complement strand
TATATATCTACCACAATGAGGACATCTAGTGTATTTACTGGACCGTTTGACAAAAAACCTTCTATAAATGTAACGCCCCGCAACAATTACCAGAACGATAACAAGTACAATACCTAAGATACTGTAACTGATAACACACTCTCCTCACACCGAGTCAAGAGCCCCGCCCCAAGGAACGGGGCTTGTAGAAAAGCAGTCTTAACTACTATCTTTGGTCTTTTACAAAAGAAGACCAGCAGTCAAGCAATGACCCTCAAAATAGAGAATAATTGACCTTCTTTTGAATTTCACCTTTACCCTCCGTTCCATATAATTTGGGGCAATCCCGTAGTCTGCGTAGAATGATATTCCCGAGCAATTTTCTACAAGTAACCATAGAACCCAATCAGGACCGGCTTTCCCTAATTGATTACCTTTTCCTTGTAACATATACTTCTAGTGTAAAGGCAAATAGAGACAAACTTTGCTTGGAGGAGTTTCCAATGAACATAAATCTAACAGAATTGCGGAAAAAGGAAGGAGAGCTTACAAGGATAAACGAGGAAGTAGAGATTGAAGCAATTACCTTCCATCAAGAAAAGTTACCCGTTACAGAGCCATTACGTGTCTCTGGGGGGGCGATACTCACCGAAGACGGAACAGTTCATCTATCTCTGGATTTCTCTACTACCGTTGTTCAGCACTGTAGAAGGTGTCTGGAACCGCTCGAAGCACAAATAGATCACCATGAAGAGCTAGAATTCCGATTAGGAATAGAGACAGAAATTGCCAGTGATGGCGACATATCGATATATCGATACCAGAAGACAGACAATAAAATAGATATTCTTCCTTACCTGCGTAGATTCATCAAGCTGGATCTCGATCCTTACCCTCTTTGTAAACCAGATTGTAAAGGGCTATGTCCCCATTGTGGAGCAAATTTAAACAAAGAAAAAGATCATAAATGCCCGAAGGAGCAGGAGGAAACCGAGGCAAAGGATCCACGTATGAAAAAATTAGCGGAGTTATTGTGAAGGAGACAGAAATAATACTGGGAATCGACCCAGGTCTTGCCACATGCGGGTATGGATTAATAGCAACAAAGGGAAGAAGAAACTTCGAATTCGTCGATAGTGGAACCATAAATACTTCTCCCGATACCACAATCAGTAACAGGCTAAAAAAAATACATCTTTCTACTAAAAATTTGATTGAAGAGTACCAACCATCAAAAATAGGAATTGAGAGAATTTTTTTCAGTAACAATCAAAAGACCGCGGTGCTCGTAGCTCAAGCGCGAGGAGTGATATTGCTGGCATCAACCAGCAAAAAAATATTTAGTTATTCTCCATTAGAAATAAAAAAAACCATAACGGGATACGGTCAGGCAAACAAGCAACAACTCCAAGTTATGGTAAAAAGATTGCTCAATTTGCCCGAAATACCTACCCCCGCCGACGCAGCCGATGCTATAGGCGTTGCCTTATGCTGTGGTCTAGAACGGAATTCAGCCGTTCACACTCAATGGCAAGAGAGATGAGTTTACTAACACACAAAGAATCAAAAAAAAGACTGTTACTCATCGACGGTCATGGGATTATCTACCGCTCATATTTTGCAATCAGAGGTCTCGCTACAAGTGACGGATTCCCCACAAACGCAATCTATGGCTTTTTGCAGTCTCTGGACAAGGTCGTCCGGGAATTTCCTTCAACACACGTCGTCGTAGCGATGGACTCGCGCGGAAAAACTATAAGACACGAGGAATACAAAGAATACAAAGCCAATCGTCCGGAAATGCCAGAAGATCTGTCTCGTCAAATTCCGGAAATCACAGATATTACAGAAAAACTAGGTTATAAAGTAATAAGAAAAGAAGGTTATGAAGCAGACGACGTTATTGCCAAACTAACCGGCGAAGCTCAGAACAGGGGTTTAGAAGTAATCATACTGAGCGGAGACAAGGACTTGATGCAACTCGTTAACGACAACGTCAAGATGGTGGATACCGATAAAGACAATCAGCTGAAAGTTATCGGACCGGATAAGGTTAAAGAGAAATTCGGTGTAAATCCCGATCAGATCAGGGATTATCTCGCTTTGGTAGGTGACAAATCCGATAATATTCCCGGGGTACCACAAATAGGCAAAGTACGCGCCAAAAAACTGCTCGATAAATTCAATTCTCTAGACAATTTACTAGCTCAATTAGATGCTATAGATCGTGCCCGCATCCAAAATACACTTAAGGAACACCGAGAAGATGCCACCCAGGGGAAAAATCTTGTCACTCTCCGGGACGATATAGAATTATCCGAAGACTTCGATTCCTTAGAGATCGTCACTCCCAATCTATCGGAATTACGTGAGAACTTCAAGCGCTTGGAATTGGCCTCCTTTTTAGAAGACTGTGGATCTTCCAAAGCGAAAATAGATTGGAAATTAATTACATCAGAGGACGAGCTGGATGAACTCATCGGGGAGATAGTTAAGAAAAGGGAAATATCCATAGACCTAGAAACCGACGACCTGAACCCTATAAATGCCAATCCCCTTGGCATATCGATTTCGACGGGTGCGGGAACCGGAGTCTACATACCGATTGTTAACACCCAGGGCTCCTCTCTTTCCAGTGAAATTGTCAAACAGAAACTCGGACCAATAATAGAAGACGAGACAATCGGCAAAATGGGCCAAAACCTGAAATACGACGGTCTCGTCCTGAAAAGAATCGGTATTGATTTAAAGGGCATTACCTTTGACTCCATGATCGCTTCATATCTACTGAAACCTACAAAGAGACGACATAACCTCAAAGAAATTGTCAACACATATTTAGGACAGAAGATGCAAGAGTACGAGAATCTCTTTCCCGACGATGAAGAGAAAGACTTTACAAAAATACCTATGGAAAAGGCCGCGGCCTACGCGGCTGGGGACGCCGAGATAATCTGGAAATTAAAAGAACCACTAACCAATAAGTTAAGACAAAGAGATCAGGAGAAATTGTTTAACGAAATCGAGATTCCGCTGATTAGAGTACTCAGGGATATGGAATTTAACGGCATTATCCTGAAAAAAGACAGACTGGAAAGCGGTAAGCAGAAACTCGAGGGGCGGCTAAATTCCCTACAAGAAAATATTAATGAACTTGCCGGGGAGGAACTAAACCCAAATTCCCCAAAGCAGGTAAGGGAAATACTTTTCGATAAACTAGAACTTCCGGTAATCGAGAGAACTAAAACAGGTCCTTCAACCAACGCACACGTATTAAATGAACTTTCCGATAAACATCCACTGCCAGAAAAGATAGTTGAATATAGGGAACTCAGCAAATTACTTAATACTTACCTAGAAGCTTTGCCAGAAAAAATAAACCAAAACACGGGCAGAATTCACACATCGTTCAACCAAACTGCCACCGCAACGGGAAGACTTTCTTCCTCCGACCCCAACCTCCAAAACATACCCAAAGGAACCCAGCTGGGTAGCGAGTTAAGAAAAGCTTTCGTCCCCAGAGAAGGATACAAATTGCTGGGAGCAGACTACTCCCAGATTGAGCTACGGCTACTAGCCCATTTGTCCCAAGACGAGGAATTAATCCAGACATTCCAAGAAGGGCAAGACTTACACAAAAAAACTGCTGCCCAAATATTCGGTGTACACCCAGACTGGGTTGACGATAAGATGAGAGACAGAGCAAAAAGGGTAAATTTTGGAATCGTTTATGGAATAACGGAATACGGTTTATCACGGGACCTGGGCATTTCCCGATCCGAAGCCAAAGCATATATAGATCAATTCTTTAATCTTTATCCGAAGACAAAAAGTTACATCGACGAACTAATTCAAGAAGCAGAACGAAATCACTACGCACATACGATATTCAACCGTCGAAGGTATTTACCCAATATCAACAGCAACAACTGGAACCGAAAAAGCTATGACCGCCGCAACGCAATTAATACTCCGATTCAAGGAAGCGCTGCTGATCTAATCAAATTGGCCATGATCGACGTACATCAGAAAATCCAGAATAACAAGCTGTCAGGTGAGCTACTTCTTCAGATTCACGACGAACTAATAATGGAAGTGCCGGAATCAGAAGCGAAAAAAACAGCTCACGAGCTCAAAAACATAATGGAAAGCACGATGACATTGAAGGTTCCACTAAAAGTCGACGTTTCTTCGGGCAAGGATTGGAGCCAATTGTAAATCAGTAGACTTTCTCACCACCTAGAATTACCGACCTTCAAAAAAAGTGTATAACCCAGATTGAACGGTGTTCTCCTACCTGATCAATTTTTACCAAGGACATAAGGACAAACTCCTTATCTATATAATAAACTCTATTCTTTCATTTATTGGGTGCAACCAGTTCAAGGTCACCAGAACTGGCCGAGGAAGCCCTCCAGCACCCAGTTTAAATATGTACTTAGTTACTGAGTCTTACCTGCAGGTAAGACTCAGCACGAAGTTTTATTGATTTCCGTTTGTCAATGTTAAGGGGTTTGTCTTATCGTTTACATCATACAAGCTTGCTGCGGGTAGGCATCGCTCAACCTAGGTATAAATTAAATGCAATTACTAGCCACCAAGCTAAAATATGTAATAGAATAAATCTTTGAGGTCAGGTACGAAGAAAGATATTGAATCTGTATTTTCACTCTTTTTACTGACCGCCGTCTGTTTCGTCCTTCCACCGAGGAGTTATCAGTAAGAAAATTTGAACCAGCCCATAGAAGGAACGTACAAACAAAAGTCCACTAGATCCGCCTATGGAAGCTTGTCACAGCTGAACAAAGCAAGAAGGTACAAGTTTGTAATTTAGGGTAAGAAAACTGTATTATTATTTTCCGGGATATATAACATGAATGATAGAACGACATCTCTTTGGCAGAGAATCAAAAAAAGATTGAGAGAGGAGCTACCGGAGGCGAGTTTTGAAACCTGGGTTGGTAACTTGGAACTAGCTAACCTCCAAGGAGGCAAAATTGAGTTAACAGCTCCAAGTGGTTTCATTAAACGCGGGTTCGAGGAAAGATATCTCGAACTCACAAAACAAAAAATCGAGAACCTTTCCGGCCAGGAAAAAGAAGTGGTCGTGAAAGTCTCGAGAAAACTAAGCTCGGAAAGGGAAAGCCAAAGAGATCAATTCTATTCTCCCCCAGTCAGCTCAGATTTTTCCAAAAAAGATCAAAACTCCCAAATCCCCGAAACGGAAACAAGCAACGACGGACAAATAGCTTTAAATAAAGAGTATACCTTCAGTTCCTTCGTGAGCAGCAAAAGCAACCAGCTGGCCACTGCAGCAAGCAAAGCGGTCTCCGAAAGCCCAGCTGAAGCTTACAACCCCTTATTTATTTATTCAAAGGTTGGATTGGGAAAAACGCACCTCTTACACGCTATAGGTAATTATCTTCAACAACACGACTGCACAGGCAAAATCGTCTACACAACGTCCGAAAGGTTTGCAATAGAAATGATCCAAGCAATTAGACAGAACAAAACGGAAGAATTTCGCGAGCGCTATAGGTTGGTGCAGGCCTTCTTGCTCGACGACGTGCAGTTTCTAGAGAATAAGGAGGGTACCCAAGAGGAACTATTCCACACTTTCAATGAACTCTACGGAAACACAAAGCAGATAGTGCTAACCTCAGACCGACCCCCTCAGGAATTCTCTGACTTACAAGATAGGTTGGTCTCCAGATTCCGCTGGGGGCTCGTTGCCGATATCCAACCGCCAAATTTTGAAACCAGAGTGGCAATACTTCGAAAAAAAGCCATGCAAAAGGGTTTAGAAATAGATGATAAAGTTCTCGAACTGATTGCAACCAGAATATCCACCAACGTTAGGGCTCTGGAGGGGGCCTTGATTAAGGCTGTAGCCCACGCCAATCTGGCCAATGGCAAGTTAACTCTAAGGGAAATACAAGACTTCCTTCCCGAGGAATCTAACCAAGAAAAAAAACTTACAGTTGCCACTATAAACAAGGTAGTTGCCGGTAAGTACAACGTAAAGCTTGAAGACATAACGGGGAAAAGCAGAAAAAAGGAAATTGCCAGGGTAAGACATATAGCCATCTACCTCGCGCGGGAAATGACGGATAACTCGTTTCCTGCACTCGGGAAGAAATTTGGAAACCGAGACCACAGCACCGTCATGCATTCCCACAAAAAAATCAATAGAATGGTAGAAGAAACCCCTTTATTTTACGAAGAAATCAAAGAATTGAAGGAAGAAATAAAATCAAACCACCAAAATTAGCCGAGGAAGCCCTCCAGCAGCTTGCTGCGGGGAGGAAACGGCTGGTTTACCTCCAGCACTCAAATGAGGAAAGCTGCTTGGCCCAGAACTCGTCAATTTGTACCTATTCGCTGGACAATCTTGGAACCAACCTAAAGTACTTGAGCCAAGTTGCACATCTAATTTGAGTGCTGGGTCTTCTTTTGTAAAAGAGCAATGTACTTAATCAAACAGGTGTTATACAAGCCCAGTTCCTTGGGGCGGGGTAATTGACTCGGGGGCTGACTTGCATCATTGAAAACTAATTCTCATTGGGGATTATGACAGTCCTTGCTTGTGGAGCTACCTTGATGCTTACTGGAGTATTTCCTTCCAGATCGCCGTCTATCATCTTAACCATCCGTTTAGAGGGTTTAATTACCACCGATTTGGCTCGAAGGAACTCAATTTTGGGATGATCGACGTGCTGCCCTTTATAAGCTTTTTGCAAGGTTAAAGCCAACTCCACTTTGCCGACCTCGTGGATTATCGCAACGTCAAGCAGGCTATCAGTTAAATCAGCGTGCGGAACTAAGTTGATACCGCCTCCAGTAAACCCAGAACTCATTACGAAGATGGCACACGCATCATATTGCCTGGACTGACCGTCCACATCCATAACTATCCTATAGGTCTTGAGAGTGGACAAAGACCGCAACACGCTGACGAGATAAATTAACGATCCCTTAAAAAAACCATTACGCATGGTTCTATAGGTCTCGACTACCTCTGCAGGAAAACCAATTCCCATAACGCTAAACAGACTCCCATCCTCTAAACCCAGATCAATCTTCATTCCTACACCTTCAAGCAACAACTGGGATGCCTGCTCTATTGAGGCTGGAATTTTCAGACTCCGGGAGAGATCATTGCCCATCCCGGAAGGAATTATCCCTAACTTCGAGTTAGCAGACTTCATCCCATTTACTACCTCTCTTACAGTGCCATCTCCCCCCATAGCTACCAAAAGATCCCCTCTCTCTTCTAATTTACTTGCAAGCTCAGTGGCATGGCCCGGGTAATCCGTCCTGTAAACCTGGAACTCCAGGTCATATCTATTCAGGACTCTTTTCACCCGGGGTAGAGATTTAATGGTCCTGCCTTTTCCGGCAACTGGGTTCATAATTACATTTATTTGCATTTACCCCACCATCTGTGGTATAAACTGAATCGATAGCTTTTCGCTTTATTTGAGGTCTTAGACGACCTTTGAGTAAAACAAGTTATGGATAATTAAATGTTAACAAATTGTCCTTGGGATACAACTAGCAAAAAAAATAGTGGTTAGTGCTAAAGGTAGAGTGCCTCTACCAATACAGTGGAATTATTGCCAAAGGGTTAATTTTTGGTTGACCAAAAAAAATTGCTGGTTTTCGCTTTATATTCTATTCAGAATTGGATTTTAGGGAGGATTCACCTTATAATCCACAATATAGGCTAAAAATTATTATCAATCAAACCTAACGGGAGGTTAACATTTATGAACAAAGGCGAATTTGTCGAAAGGTTGAGCGAGGCTACTGGTTTTACCAAAAAGGATTCTAAGGAAGCTCTGGACTCAGTGATCGAAATAATAACCGAGGCACTGAAGAACAACGAAGAGGTTTTGTTGACTGGATTCGGTAAATTTGAAACTAGATCACGAAAAGCAACCGAAAGAATCAACCCTCAAACTGGTGAGAAAATCCAGGTACCCAGTAAGGTAGTTCCCGCGTTTAAGACTGGGAAAAACCTCAAAGAAGGCGTTGGAGAGAGTCTGAAAGCAGTAAAAAGTAGGTCAGGGGAACTCGAAGTAAGGAAAAAATAACTTGATCACTATCAAAAAAACATTTTACTAATGATTTGACCTAATTATGTTCTAGAGAGTGTTAGCTTAGCGCAGAAGGTTGAGTATAAATATAAATACCATCCTGTTACGCCCGTTGCAGGCGTAACAGGATGGTATTTAATTGTTTATTCCAATTTAGAAATCAATTATAGAGGAGAAAATCGCACAGGTTACGTTAAACCAAAACGTTAATCATAAACGGCAAAACAAAACCAATTAACAAAAGGGTAACAACTGGCTGTAAATAATTTGTGGGTGCGGTGTCTCCCTCTTTAACAACCCTGTAGGCACGATTCAACGCAGACAATATCAGCAGGATTAACATAACACTCATTAATGTAACCTTGGCATAAACACCCCACCCTACTAGATATACAAGCAAGGTAGCAAGCGCCAGTGCAAGGTTGTTTAACGCAGATTCGCGCTGATACGGGCTACCCGGGGAGTAATCAGACAACTCTGCAGATGTCTCTCCAAAAAACAGGCCTTCTATTCCACTCAGACCCGCTAAAGATAAAACAACCGACAGGGTTAAAATACTAAATTGATACTCAGGGTTACCACTAAACCAAAAAGCAAAGAATATTCCTACAGCTACACCTAAAAAGCGCAAAAATTCTAACGCCCGGCATACTACTTTCTTACTCATCTGTATCACCCCAACTATGGATCTATAGCCAACACAATAGAAACACTGACCATAACTCCGTGGATAATTCATCGAAGCTCAAAATTACCAATTACAAAGGAGTATAGCAAATAGGTATTGATAAGACAAGAATTGAGAAAACTCTCCGTTGGCAACTCACTTACAGATTGATCAACAGGGGCACAAGGATTGGTACCAATCCGGATAAGATTGCCCCACTCAAAAAAGCAGGAAGTACAGCCTGCCCCCCAGAGACCTCCTTTATCAACGGAAGAGTCACGTCCATCGTTGTCGCACCACCACTAGCAATTCCCGCAGCCGTCCCTAGATATCTGACAACAAATGGTAGAGAAACGAAAGTAATAAGCTCCCTAAACGTATTCGATATTAATGCTACAGTCCCTAACTCAGGACCATGTAATTCTGTAAGCAAGATAGCAGACAAACTATACCAGCCGAAACCAGCACCTACCGCAGCAGCTTCACCTGGTGAAACTTTCAGAAAGAAGCTTACAACTACAGGTCCCAGAATACTACCAAAAGTAACACTTATTGGTAACAGAAAGACCTTCCAACCCATCTGAAAAGCCTGAGCAAAAGTTTTCTTGTTCAGCCCCAGGGACACCCCCACCGCAAACAACAAGAGCCCCAAGGTCAATGTAACAACAAGATCAAAGAAAGAAACCAAACCTTCCGCCACGAAAAAATAACCCACGATCCCACCGATAACTATGGCAGCTACGATCAAACCCGTCAATCGATAAGGAATTTCTTTCTTCACCATCTCTTCCGAAGGATCTTGGCTTCTAGGAATACACCGCAACCTAACCGACACGGATTTCACAAACACCAGACTACCAGCAAGGCTTGCTCCAGAAATCACAAGTGCAGTAATCCCTATACTACCCAAGTTGGTAAAAATCCTATCGCTTGAACCGATCTTAATACCCATTGCTACTAATAAAAGCAACAACGCAACATGAATAAGCGGCTCCTCGATCCTCCGGAGCTGCTCAGTTAAGACCCCAGAAAGCCCTACTCCCAAACCAATAGCCAATGACAGAAGAATTATCCAGAATTGCAATTTCCCCCCTGTATCAAAATTCGTGTCAAAAATCCTTTCAACAAAGAAAAAGATAGTCAATAGATAATCAAAAGACAAGGGACGCTAGAGCCAAGATAACCGGTTAACAAATTTCCCCTGGACCTCATAAGTGTAACTGCTACAATTAGGTTTAAGGAAAGTGAATTTGCTTAAAGTAATTAGCTGTCAGGTGCGCGCGCACAAGTCAATTACCCCGCACCAAGGCGCGGGATTTGTAGAAAAACAGGTTTAACTACGGACATTGTTCTTTTACAACAACCGGAGGAGGTTTTCGTGTCAACATTAGTAAAACAGAGAGACGAGATGGTCAAAATCCGTGACGCCTACGGAGAAATCCTACCTGAGATAGGCAAAACTGATAAAGAAGTGGTCGTACTGACTGCAGATTTAGCTGGCTCCACGCGAACAAAATACTTTGCAACAGAATTTCCCGATAGGTTCTTCAACGTGGGAATTACCGAAGCAAATATGATGGGAATAGCCGCAGGTTTAGCGATGGAAGGGAAAAAACCATTCGTTAGCACCTTTTCGATTTTCGCCACGGCCAAACCCTGGGAACAAATTAGACAAACTATCGCTTATCAGTCCGCACCCGTTCGCATAGTAGCAACACATGCCGGTATAACTGTCGGAGAAGACGGGGCTTCACACCAAATACTGGAGGACGTATCTTTAATGCGGGTCCTACCTGATATGAAAGTAGTGGTACCCGCAGATGCCGTCCAGACCAAGGAGGTCATAAAAGCAATATCGAATGACCTTACAGGTCCAGTGTACGTGAGGTTGGCACGAGCAGCGTTCCCGGTGGTCTATAATAATTGTGACTTCGAACTGGGGAAAGCCGAGATACTAAAGGAGGGCACAGACTTGACTATATTCGCAATGGGCCTGATGGTTGCAAACTCGCTGGACGCTGCTGACATGCTCGAGAAAAAGGGTATAAATGCTGAGGTAGTTAACGTATCCACGGTCAAACCTCTAGATAGAGAAACAATTGTCCGGTCAGTAAAGAAAACGGGCAAAGCACTAACCGTCGAAGAACATAACGTAATCGGCGGCCTCGGATCAGCAGTTTCCGAAGTTATTAGTGAAGAATATCCGGTTCCACTAAGGAGGATGGGAGTTGAGGATAGGTTTGGAGAATCAGGGTCCGCATACGAACTAATCGAGTACTTTGGACTAACCGCCGATCACATTGCTGAAAAGGCAGAATCTCTGCTGGGCACAGACAATGAATCAATTCCAACCTCAGAGGAGGAATTATGAATACTACAAGTCTAAAACAAAAAGCCAATCAACTGCGAACAGACGTACTTAAGATGGTGACTAACGCAAGTTCCGGTCACCCCGGTGGGGCTCTAGGTATGGCAGATGTCTGGGCAGTTCTCCACTATAACTATCTAAACGACAGACCAGACAATCCCAGCTGGCCTGACAGAGACAGGTTCATTCTTTCAAACGGTCACACCTGTCCTTTGCTATATGCCGTCCTCGCTGACAAAGGTTATTTTGATAAAGAAGAATTGAATAATCTCAGGCAATTGGGATCCATTCTACAAGGACATCCCTCCACAAAAATGGGGACACCAGGTGTAGAATTCTCATCAGGATCCCTAGGACACGGCCTTTCCTTTGCCGCAGGGGTCTCTCTAGCAGGAAGGCTTGAAGGCAAACAATTTAAGACCTACTGTTCAATTTCCGACGCAGAGTGTCAGGAAGGACAAACCTGGGAGGCCGCGGCCGTAGCGAGTCACAAAACAATCGGCAACCTTTGCGCAATTGTAGATTACAATGATAGCCAGATTGATGGTAAAGTAAGCGACATTCAGGACGTGGCACCTTTAGCCAAAAAATGGGAAAGCTTCGGGTGGAAAGTAGCTGAAATAGACGGTCACGACTATGGACAAATCGACCACACACTGGCTAATTTTTCATCAAACAGTCAACCAATGGACAAGCCTACAGTAATTATATCGCATAACGTAATCGGAAAAGGTGTATCATTTATGGAAAACGACCACAAATGGCACCATGGGGCTCTAACCCCGGCACAACTAGAGCAAGCAATCTCAGAACTTGGTGTTAACACATAACCGAAGGATTTAAAAGTTAACGAACGCCTCAACCAAGTTCAACTAGATACAAGAAGTGGCCAATGGGAAATTACTCGATACCATTTGCCCCCTTACAATCTTCGCTACTTTTTCCTAATTTTGAACTGGATCGGACTTTGCCCAGGTGCTTGATAAGTCAAGATATAGAAATCCGAAGACTTACGTCCCTCAAATGCAATTTTCCCTTTTGCCATATCGTCTTTATCAAGCATCCCACTACGGAAGTAATCATCCAGCGCCGCGGTCGCTAAACTCACTGGCTGAGGGCGCTCGCTACTATCTGTCAATTTAAAATTCAACGTCTTGGACGGATATTGCCCATCCTGCAACGCCCTCACAGCAATATCTACAATAACAAATTCTTTCCCGGAATCAGCTTGCTCATCATCAATTTCCTCTACAATACTGGCGTCCTGTAAAGTTACCCTCACAAACCCGTTGCTTGCGGATTCACCAACGAAGTAAGTGACAGGTTTCACTGTTATCGTTTGACTGTCCTTGGCTGTTCCTCCGCGGTTATCAGTCACTACAAGCGAGACATCAAACTCGCCAGCACGTTGAAATCTATGTGAGACTTCAACCCCGTTTGCAACATTACCATCCCCGAAATCCCATTCGTAGCCTTCAATCTCGCCGTCGGGATCGCTAGAATTCCTTGCGGAAAAATCAACAACAAGTGATCCTGTCCCGGAAGTGGTATCAGTGCTTATTCTGGCAGTTGGCTCCTTGTTCGGTGGAGGGGGGGTCCTAGCAATTATTTCTTTTGTAGTTGAGCCCTCCGTATCGTCGTCGTCAACTACCGTTAACTTGACAACGTATTCACCGGCATCCTGATAAGTATGGTTAAGTAACTGCAACATGTCCGTACCCGATCTGGGCTGGCTACTGTCCCCAAAATCCAACTTAAATTCCTCAATAACTCCATCCCTGTCCTTGGATCCAGACAAATCAAATGAAACTTTTAAGGGTACTTCGCCTTTTTGAGGCTCAGCGACGAGTTGGGGGATCGGTTTCCTGTTTTGTACAGACACCGTCTTCGTGGCGTCAGCTATAGCTCCATCATTATCCGTCACTGTTAACGATATTGTGTAATCCCCATCATTAGAATAGGTGTGTTTAACTATTCTACCACCAGAAGTCATACCATCACCAAAATCCCACTCATAACTATCAATAATACCATCCTCATCCCCGGAAGAACTAGCATCTACAACTACCTCCAAAGGAGATTCGCCAGAACCAGGACTAACTAAAAAAGAGGCGGTAGGTTCTTTGTTTGATTTACAACCATTCAACCCAAGCGCTAAAAAAATGAGCAACGTTATGAATACAAAATACTTCCCCACTTTCATAAAGTACCTCCTGGATATCTATCTAAGCTACATGGCTCTAAACGATTAAGAGCTACCCCGTTAACTTAGGTTAACATATTATGGAAAGAATATTCAACTAAGGAACAAGAAAACTGCGAACATCTCGGTAAAACAAGGCGATCATTGAGGTCTCTCTAAAAATCTCAGCGTAGGTATAAGCCGAAAACCCGAGATATGAAGATCATTACTGAGCTTAAATTAACCTATGTATGGACAATTACCAGCCATATTCCCCAACCAAAGGGACAAAACTACAATAAACGCCCTTTTTGTAAGAGACTTCCTGTGTTTTTTTTACTACGGTGTACAATCTCTGCTGTCTCCTATCCCCTACTGGGATAACCATTCTGCCGGAATCCGCCAATTGATCAAGTAAACTGTCAGGGACGTCTGGAACCCCCCCTGTACCAAGAATCTTACTGTAGGGAGAATGTTCCGGCCAACCAACCGTTCCGTCGCCGACAAAATATGCTACATTGTCAATTTCTAAAGACCTGTGTATATACTTAGCTCTTTCTTGAAGATCGCTTTTCCTTTCAATTGTAAAAACTTCGGAGGCCAATTCCGCCAGAATAGCAGTTTGAAAACCACTGCCGGTTCCGATCTCCAGCACTTCATCCTCTCCAGTTAACTGCAGTAGTTGAGTCATCAAGGCAACAATGTAAGGTTGGGATATGGTTTGATTATCACCAATCGGCAAAGGGCGATCAGAGTAGGCCTGTTTTTTATATGAATCTGGAACGAACAAATGGCGGGGAACTACGCGAAAAGCTTCGATAATAGATTCATCGTTTATTCCCCTCTCTTTCAACTGGGTTTGAATCATTTTGTTTCTCAAGTGTTTGTAGTTTTTATTTGTCATCCTCTATCTCGCCATTTTGAGAAAAGAAATCGCCAATTATTCTCTCGGCTTTATCGGCAAAATCTCTCGGTACCATCACCCGGATCTCTCCCAGCCCATCAACAGGAATAGGATAAACCGAGTGAGTTATGTGAGAGGAAAGATAACAACTTATGTCAAAATCTTTGAGCAACTCCTTTATCTGGTCTGCTTTTTGCGCATCCCAAGTCCTATACACTTCTACTAATTCCACAATGCACCCACAATACCCTTTAGAACGTTAACTGTCGCCAGCCGCCAGGGCTTTCTGTTTATATTTTTTCAATTCTTTCCACTTCTCTGCAGAAACCTTTTTTATCTCTCGGGGTGAGAGATCACCAATGCCCACAGGCCCTATTTTCACTCTCCGTAACCTTATAAGTGTTAGTCCCTCGGCATCACATAACCGTTTGATCTCGTTCTTTTTACCCTCTGTCAATACCAAGTATAATTGCGTATGCTCCCTCCCTCTACTAACGACTCCTCCCTCGATTATCTTCAGCAAATCACCATCCTCATCTACACCTTTCATAAACCGATCCACTATTCCACCAATCTCGGCATGACTCAGCCTGCCCTCGATCCATACATGGTATCTCTTTTCTACTTCGTAGCGTGGGTGTGTCAGTGAATGTATTAATTGACCATCATTACTCAATAACAGTAAACCTTCTGCGTCCTGATCTAAGCGTCCGGCCCAGCTATAACCAATGAAACCTTCGGAACGAAGAAACCTTCCAATAGTTCGACCGTAATGGGGGTCGTCACTACTGCACAACATACCCTGTGGCTTGTAAAACTTGTACGCCTGAAGTCTAGGGGGATAAGTAGGTAAAGGATGCCCACGTAGGTAAAGGCTATCTATCACATTTAATTTATAATTAGCAAAGGGGTCCTCTTCAACTTCTCCGTTGACTTCAACCTCACCCTCGTCAATTAACTCTCTCGATTTGCGTCGAGACAAACCTGATTGTTGCTGGATTAATTTCATTAATTTCATTTCACATGAATATAGACAGCCACAGACAGAGAATAACGTCGTGAAACAAAATTGCTGGATGCCCTACACTTGCTAGGACAGTAGAAGAGTACTCCAGATTTGACGAAAAAGGATACTTAGAGGTACTATCCAGGTAATCCACAGACACCAGTCTAATTGCCTTCGAAGGATAGCCCTCTAAGTTTGTGATTAGTGGTTAACCTATTTCAGAGTAAATATAGCCCATGACCATGAGAACTATGCCAATACCTGCAAGTAATTGGACCTCTGAGAGTGGACGTTCCTCCGTTTTAGGAACTTCCTCGGGCTCTGGTTCTGGCTCCTCTTCCTCCACAATTGCCTCCGTAGTCATAGTATCGACTGTGCTGGAGACACCCGATTCGCCAGAATCATTAAAGGCCGTTACTGCATAAGAATAAGAGGTACCGGGACTTAATCCAGTATCAGTATAGCTAGTTGTGTTGGGACCAACTGTCGCTATCTTGTTACCGTTACGGTAAATGCGGAAGCCATCCTCGTTGTCGGAATTGTCCTGCCAGCTGACCTTTATCCGGTTGGAATGCAGGACATCAGTGCTTAGATTACTAGGATACTGCGGAATGGATATTAGGGTAACTGTGCAGTTCCTATTTGTAGATTCAGACTCTCCGCCCTGATTATACGAAACTACCTGATAACAATAGCGAGTGTCACTACTCAAATTCTTATGGACATAGCTAGTCGTGTTGGGACCAACTGTCGCTATCTTGTTACCGTTACGGTAAATGCGGAAGCCATCCTCGTTGTCGGAATTGTCCTGCCAGCTGACCTTTATCCGGGTAGGT
>Ga0102934_1001552_pt1 | contig 16047 bp, 11 predicted proteins | sample SalPonR2_A_D1_MG_FD_78175 | JGI IMG/M metagenome (GOLD analysis project Ga0102934, IMG submission 78175) | Salt pond soil microbial communities from South San Francisco under conditions of wetland restoration - Salt Pond MetaG R2_A_D1_MG | ecosystem: Environmental > Aquatic > Marine > Intertidal... | reverse complement strand
TTACTTCCGCTTTTCCCGGCAACAAGAGAGGAGGAGGCGATGATCGCGGTACACCAGCCGCAGGTAGGACTGGGGTCCCACCTATGTGTCCCTCGATCCTCCCTGACGCCACCTGGGGGGATGCTGTCACGCAAGCATGACTCGTGCCCTGTGATTCCGTCGACTCAAGAAGCTTTTGTACTCCGTCCCACGTCTGCAACCTCCTGCTGACAATGTACCTTTGCAAAAGGGAAGTGTTGGTCTTCGCAGTGTCCAGTTGTGCCTTTGTTTGCAAAAGCTCGGCTTGAACGCGTCGCAAGGCGGGAGGATATTTGGCAGTAGCCGTGGAGGACGAGGAGAGGGGGGAAGGCGCAGGGGGAGCACAGGGCGCGGCAGCCTCGGTCTCAGAGCTATCCATGGCTCTACTTCGGTCATCGGAAGAATGATGTCTACCCTTACTCTCGAGACTGGCTGGATCCAAGTCTTCCGGGGCTGAGAGAGGTCCCTCCATCCCACCTCGCAAAGCCCCTGCTGCTGTCGTAGCGAGCTGTTGCTCTGCCCGGGCCAATCGATCTTCCAATTCCGACATTTCCTGGACCAAATGTCCTTGCCGATCTTCGGCTTCGTCCGCCCGCTGTTGGGTTTTTTGGAGTTGATACCGCAAACTTTCCACGAGCCCGAGTAGCTTACTGGTGGCGGCCGGGCTGGTCGCTCCCTTCGGTAAGGAGACAACGCATTCGGCAGTTGCTGCGGCAGCTGCGGCCACCGCTGCTTCTTCCTGCTGCTTCGCAACCCTGAGGGCTCCTTCCGTGAGCTGCACCGTCACCTCTAGCTCCTGGATGGTCAAGTTGTCGCGTGAAGCTCGCTCCTGAGCCTCTGCCCGCAGGGATGCCAGCGTAGCCTGGGTCTGTGCTAATTCTGCCTTCAAGCTCCTAACTTCATCCGCGTGCATCTTTTCTTTTTGTGCACCTTCTTCCTGAATGGCTTGAAAGGCTTCGTTGCTGATTTTCAACTCCGCTCCAGCGAAGTCCTTAAGAAAGGTTAAATCGTACAACAAAGATTGGATAGTACCCTTGAGAACCTGCTTTTCCGGGGTGCAAATGGAAAGACCGCCCCCAATTTGCGTCCCCCGTTCGATCACACTTTCTTCAGCGCCAGGAGGAGTGTAGTCGATTGACGGGTCATCTGTGCCCGTGGTCTTTAAATCAGCTTTTTGAGCCCCAAAGGAGGAGGGCTGGACATCTCTCATCGCTGCTCCTTCCAAAGCTTCATCGACGGGGCGAACGGCATCCTGATATTCCTCAGGATCAATGGCCTGCCCTTCATCCACCATTTCCTCGTTAACACTTACACATGTCTCCGTTGCTTCCTTCACATTTGCGGCTTGCATACCCCGCAGGATGTCATCTTTGGCGGCTAGAGCACGCTCTAGCTCGACCATTCGTGCATACACGTCAAATGATGAGCCTTTCGATTGAGACATTGACCCGAAAATCGGTTCATTGGCCGTCTGTGAAGTAGTAGCAGCCACACTAGCCTCCACGGCAGCGTCGTAGCGTGCTTGGAGCTCAACAAGCGATTCCATTAATTCATCGCAACGTTTTTTGGATCGTTCATACGCTGCGGCAGCATCAGCACCCGAACGACGCAGAGATATAGCCTCGTTACGAAGTGCTTTCATTTCTTCTTCACGATGATCCATGGCTGCGCGGTAATCCTCGCCTGTGTGCTTGTATCTGAGTGGAATGTGGATGGACTGACTTAAGGAAGGGGTCGTATCGTATCAGATCCACTTGCCTGCGCGCACTCGAAGTGAACGAGTTTTGCAAAGCATGGATGTTCAAAAGTTAAAGGCATAAAATGTGTGGCACCTTAGTCCTGCCCCCATCTGCGCCGTAGTCAAATGACACGCTGCGCAGGCAGAGGCCTAGTGCGACCAGGCGGGTCGTAACGGATGACGTTGAAGTTTTGGCTTCAAATCTTCAAATTGCACGCATTATGGAAAGTGTCTTGCCCAGAAGTCAATTTAACGGGCCTGGGGGTGGCTTATTTTCCCAAATACAAAATGTTAAAATATTCCTTCAGGATGAAGCGGTTGGATAAGGAAATGGGGGGATCGTTGTGTGGCTGATCGCAAATGGTGCACGATGAGCCTGTGCCTGAAGGGGTAAGTTGGTAAAAAGGGACCATCGTATTAAGTTTTGACGCCTAAGACGCGAAAAGCGTAACCTCGCCCGTTAGACATAGTCGCTTGTCAAAGAAAGAACCGGAAAGTGGTGGCTTTCCGATCGTTCAGATTTAATTCATGCTTTTGAGAAGACATATTTACTCCTTCATTTACAAATTCATTTGGCATCGCTTCCGACTCCTTCCCTAAGATTAATTGACAATTCATTTCCCGAGAAGGGGCGATGTCGTACTTTCAAATCCACGCTTAAGAAACCTTTAAATTCTCCACCGGCCGACAAGGCAAACCGGTAGCGATGATTACGTTTGCTATGAACACTCGAATGACACTTCCCGGCACCCACGTCGAATATTTCTGTTGGATGCGGAAATGGCCCTTCATTCTCGGCACTCTGGGGCATCGCATGCCGCTCCTCATGGCTGAATGCGCCTGCAACGTGAGGTAAGGCTATTCTAATCGGGATAATTGCCTCTCCTAGGTCGTGATTTCGCGAGTCACTGATTTTCAGAAGCATGTGCTCTGAAAAACGCAGCGATGCCACCACTTGAAACCTGACAGGAAAGTCTTCCCAAGGCACAGTTCGTAACGAACTTGCAAAGGCATCCTCCCGCCTTCTTTCCTGAGAGCCGCTACTCGGTGAGGATGCCCGGTGCGGTCCCTCCACTCCTCCGGGTGGCTGCTGCTCGTGTCCTTGAGTCCCTCCCAGCTTTAGCATCGACGCCCCCTTATTTTCTCGATTTCCTGGTTCATTTACTTCCAAACCCAGGCCAGGGAGGGCAGCGCCCAACTGCGAAGCTTTCCGTTCGAAGGCAAAAGGGTCCTCGGACACGATTGGAAAGAGAATTTGCACCCGGCTGGGTTTGGTCACGCCCATCTCTGGCAGCACCATTATTGATCCCCGTCGCCTTAATCCCTCCGGTCTCCTTTTCCCACCGGTGCCACCAAAAAATGCCTTGTGCTCCACTTTCTTCCGCTGAGGTGTGGGACTATTCAAGCGCAGGCTCGGTCGACTCATGCTGATGGTAAATACGGCCAGATCTTTCCACACGCCTTGAGAGCTAGTCCGATTACTCAACGGTTTGGGCACCGGGCCCATGTTGCCCTCCTGAGGTTCTACATTTGACGACGGGGGCGGGGCGTGTGAAATGGAGGACAAGCGAGGACCTTCAGGGGCCACGGCCGAGCTCGATACCGACGCCAGAGTTTGGAAGCCACGCACCCGTTCGTCGGCGCGCAGCTCGAACGCGGCGGCGACAGGTCGATGGTCGGAGAAGCCCACCAAATCCGCGGAGTCGTACAAGAGCCACCGGAATTGGGAGGCTTTGGCAGGCATCGAATGGGTCAAAATGCGGTCTGTGTAGCTGGGGGTGCGGGCAGACATGCCTGCAGGGCCCGAGGCTTCCTTTGTGCCTTCCGAGTCGTGCTCCGCCAGCCTACTGGGAGAGTCTGGACACGGTCCCTCGTTCTCCGAGCCATTGGGTACGACGCTCTTCCATGACCCCTCCCGGTCCATCGTGCCGTCCTCACTTACCCCCTCTTCCTCCCCTCCCGGCCTTTTTCCTTGCTCCCTGCTTCTCAAACCTCCGCCCAAGGAAAGGGATCGCACCAGGGACTTGGCGAAGGAGGAGGAAAAGCCAGGTTTCTCCAACACCGTCAGGCTGTAGGCGTTGCTCAACGTCTCCACCGACGTGAAATCCCCGGCTAGGGACACAGGAACGGCTTTCAATTGGCTCCCCGCCTCCAAATCGACGGACGCGACGGCAGGCGGATCATTGCCTTCCGGAGCATTTACCCCGCTCCCCTCCCTTGGCACTTTCCCTCCACCTGTCTGCGACCCTAGCCGCCTGACGCCTGCCACGGGCAATACACGATTCCATCTGTACGAAGGGGGGAACGAGATCCGGCCTTCTTCGAAGGCATAAAAAGCTTTCTGTTGCCGGACTGTGACGCTCAGTTCATCCGTGCGCTCCACCCAATCGAAGGGATGGCGGCAGTGGTGTCTTCCCTCGAAATAGTCGACCGGACTGGAAAGCGAGGGACGTATTCCCAAAGGGTACGGACGCAGCATGGACAGAATCGACGACTCGTTGGAGGGCAAGGCTGGAGTGGACGAGGAGGACCGGCTCGAGAAACCACTTTTCTGGGGCCCTGGCAACCCGGAGATGTTTAGACTGGTGCCGGAGACATTTTGTTCCCCGCCCTCGGTTTTGGGGTTGTCGGTGCTACTATTGCTGCTGAGGGCGCTGATATCAAACATCCTTTGTCCCAACGCCGGTAGGCTCACGGGAGTAGACAGATAGGGCCTTTTGGTCCCCTCCTTCGCCTGCTGCTGCCATCGATCCTGTTCTATCTCCGGATCTCCGTCTTCCTCCTCTCTGTCCATCTGCTCCATACTCTCCTCTTTGATGTAGGTACCTACAAGGCTCGTGTTACGTCGGCCCAGACTTAGGGGGGTGAGCCTGGAAGAAGGGCTGGCCTTCCCCGCGCTTCCGTATTCTGACACGGCCCTCTGAAACCTATTCGTCTCCATACAGTAGGAGCCCGGTTTCCCCACGAGCACCCGCCTCGCTTCTGGCAACGCGAAAAATTTGTCGTAGCTGGAACGCCAGCTCTTCCGGGGAGTGGGACTAGGACTGTCTCCTCCTCCCGTTTCCCCTCGGGCCCCCGAGGCTCGCGCCTGGGCTGCTTCCACCGAGTCCTGACATTCCCGCGCAGAATGCGCCACCATCTCCAAGATTTCTTCAGGATGGCCCCTGTTCCGGTAGTTGAGGTCCCCCAACACCACGGTGAAATGATGCTGGGTGTGAATGCTGAAATCGTCCGAATCCCAGAGCAAGGACATGTCCGACAGGGTCCGCCGGGCGTCTTGGTTCCGTTTCCCCAGCCGGTTTCTCCCCTTCTTGTCCGAGGCAAAATGGGCCGTGATCAAGGCCAAGGAGGTGTCGTGCACACGCATGCTCAGACCCACAAAGCCTTTGTTCGGTGCCCGCCCCATAGGACCGAACGAGACGCCCGACGCGACCCTATCCACGGCGCCTTCCTGTACATACACGGCCCCAGTGGCCACATCCTGCGTGCGGGCAAAAATAGTCAAGGCAATAAAACCGTGCAGAATCCTATCGTCTCCAATCTCCTTGCCCACCATCACGTAGGCCTCCGGTCCCCCCAAGTGCTTGTGCACTGCCCGGCGGAATTCCCGGATGATGCAGCATTCCTGAACCCCAATCACGTACAGGTCGTAGTCCAGAGGAATCCAGGTGGGAAGGACCGCTGCCAGTCCGTCGTTGTCGATCGCATCTTTCAATGTGATTCCTCCCATGTTGTACGTGGACACGAACATCAAAACACTCGCCGTCGCGTGCTCCTGCCCCTCCATCGCCCTCCCGTAGGTACGGCCCAACCCCTCCCCACTTCGAGCTACCTCCATGTCCGAGGAAACCCCTTCCTTTCCCATTGATTCCACGGACAGGGGGCCTTCGCCTGTGTGCCCCGGCCCCATCCGAAAATCCGGGTATCCAGCCATCATCCCACCTTCCACCGCAGCGGCGGCGGCAGCAGCGGCAGCCGCCGCCATGTGCTGTGCGTCTCGGACCCCTGATCCTGTGCAAATGCGCCAGCAAGACAAAATCCGCAGCCACCACCGCTTAAACAGGTCGTGCATGATGACGGCGTCGATAAAGCCGACGAGCCGCATCAAAATGGTTCGCACCCACATGGCCCACTCCGGGATCAGGTGGCCCGTCTTGAAAAAGGTCGCCCAGAGGGTGGCATTGACCCCCACAATCCAGATCCACATGATCGACACAACGATGGAGACGCGGAGCAGACGGGCGATGATGATCCGGTTCCGTTGGGTCTGTTGCACGCTGTGCCCAACCCCACCGGCCCCGCCAGGCCCCATGGAAGGCTGAAACGCCCCTCGTGGGAGGTGTGAACGCGACCGGAGGCTCTGCAGGGGGCCTGCTGCCTGCTCCTGGTCCGAAGCATGGCCCGACAAGGTTGTCCCGGCACCGTCGACGGGGGCGGGCACCAGGCTGGCGCTCGCGGCTGGCACGGGCAAGGCGTGTTTGTTGTACTCCGCTAAGGCACGAGCCGAGCCCAGATTCCAGCGGAAAATGCACAAAATGGGCAGGGGGACGGCCAAGAAATCGTAGAGAATGTTGCCCAGCCGCAGCCCCAGGAAATCTTTCCGCAAGGTTTGCCAAAGCACCATGCGAGTGGTGGTGACGACCATGGCGGCCACGATCAGATAGGGGAGCCGGCGGACCTTCAAGCGATTGGCACTGTACTTGCGGACAATCCAGCAGTATATGGCATAGGCGGTTACAGCGTGCCACCAGACGCTCAATAGACCCAGACCCTCCTTGACGCTTTTGTAGATGAGGGTTCGCTCCGTTTGCAGGGCCGACAGGGGTTTATACATCAGGACATACCCAAGAGGGATGTTGACGCAGTCTCCTACGAAAAAAAAGTCGACGACGTGGAAAAAAAAATCCACAATACCTTGAATCCCCACCAGGGTTTCCAGCAATTTCGCGATGGCGGTGGTGCTTTTGTGGTGCTTGTGCCGCCACCAGAGACGACCCAATTCGGCGCCGACCGTGACAGTGGACAAGGCGGTAAGACAGAGAAGAAAGAGGGCTTCTGCCAGGGATAATTTAGGGATAAAGTACTCGGAGTTCCCCAGGCAGTAGGCATCGCGCGCGGCTCTGCTTGATGTCGCCATGGTCGTCGCGCGCGGACCCTCCCCCCCAAGAACACGACGAGGTTGCCTAGAAGAGCTCGGGGATGGCAGCAGGGCAACAGCCGAGCTGCTTTAGCTTGCCTTCACCTTCCTAGAAACATGTTGGACCGCTGTTATGGTCGAAAAGTGTTCAGAATAAGAAGAGTTAGCTAGATCCGATGTTGTTGAGGGGCCCGTCCAAGCATGGATACACGATTCGACGACCCTCAGTGGGAATATTATACCGGTTTGGACATATTTTCGGTAAAAGAATGCTAATTCTCGTTATCTGCATCGTCTGAGCCCCTGATTATGCTTGGGTTTCCACGAAAACCTGTCGCATCCGAAACGCGAAGACCAAGGCAGCCTTGCAGACGGGAAGCTCCCTCCAAAAAAGACATGGAGGGAAGAAAAAATGGATTCGACGGCACACAGTGATCACGATAGAACATGAATCCGCAAACGAATGGAGGTTAAATGTGCACAGACATTCCCCCTCCTATGCACGCGGCACACTCGAGGTCATGCCCATGACGATTGGATATATCACACACTGGGTCCACTAGCGCGCGTTCATCCTTCCGCGAGGCCGGTTTGGCATGAACGAGGGCATTTAAAAAAGGAAAAGTTGAGATATTATTCCCGAGGGGGGGAACGGGCGAGAGGCAGCGAGGGCAGCCACCAACCCCCCCCCGCGCTTTAAAAAAAAGCAAAAACCGTTCCTTTTGGCCGACGGACGGGTCAATGGCCGAGATCGTGTGATGTCCTTGCTTCTTGGGCCTGACTTGCAACCCTGGTTTGGTGTATGCGTCCTGTTCGTGTCTTGTGGTTGGGGTCACGCGGGCCCACTGCTTTTTCCGGCTGGCAATCGGGGAATCAACACATGGCTTATTGCCAGCTGTAAGTGGATTCCCCTTTTTCCCCAGACGACAACCGCACGTGTCCATCTCCTGTTTCTCTCCATGAATGTCGCCCGGAAGTCGTGTCTTTTTGCTTATCTGATCTTCCCACGGGGCTATGGCCTTGGAAAGACATGGATAACGACGCCGGGATTTTATTAGGGGCCCACCCTCGCTCCACCAGAACATCTGATGTCAGAGAGCACATAAAACCCTGAATTACCCGACCGCGGAGATGGGTTCAGGCCAGCACCCTCACACTGCACCTCTAAATTTCTAAGACATTATGACTGACTCACGTTTGCTCCTTTTTTGCTCATAGACGCCTTTTTTGAACGTTGGGTGGTGCCCTGTGGCCTGTTGTTCTGCCGAGTGGCAGACTGACATGATGGAAGTTGAGGAGGAAGTGGCATCGCCCTCGCTGCCCCCTGCCTCCCAACCCATGCTACCGAGTGCACACATACAGGAACACAACCATCCGGGGCGTAATGCAAAGATTGGTCCGGTCAACTTCCTACAGGGACAACCATCCACAGGGCAGGGGCAGCGGGAAGGGAGACCTGCGGGGTCCGAAGCAATCGGTGAAATCCACAGCTGCAAAATGGAAAAAAGACGTCGACAGGGCGATGGTGACCGAGAATGCAGTTATCGCACCTTTTACGAATTGTTGGAAGAGAAGGAAGCACTTGGGGAGTTGCTGATGCAAAGGACGCTTAAAAACGGTGGGAATCCCCCGGACATCGTTCGTGAGATTCAGCTATCCCTCTTAGGGAGGCTGCGGCCTTTCGCCTCTCCTTTGGGAGGGCGTCGGCCCATCGTGTACGCGGATTGGACCGCGTCGGGCCGCTCTTTGCGGTTTATTGAAGACTTTATGTGCGAGGAGGTAAGGCTCGGGGGGAAGGAGAAACAGGGGAAGCGAACATTTAAGGAAGTGGGAAGAATTTTAGTCGAGAGCATGCGACTACCGCATGTTCGGATGAATTCAGGAGTATATTCCACTTTATGGCGTCCCTACTGGTCACAATGTCCCATAACCGCGTCCATCGCACTTCGTTGTCATTCCTAGGTAATGCCCTTTTATGGTAACACCCACACCACCACGAGCGTCACGGGCCTGCAAACGACCTTGTACCGGCAAGAAGCTCGACATTTGATCGCTGCCGCCATCAATGCGCACATTGACGGGGAAGGGGGGGCGAACGAGCAGGCGGAGGATGTCCTCTTCTTTTGTGGAAGCGGGTCTACGGGTGCGGTCATGAAACTGATCCACGTCCTGAGGCTCAACAATTGGCGGCAGCTGCAACAGCAGCATCGACAACAGCAAGAAAAAAAACAACACCACAAAAAAGCGCAACAACAACCACAAAAAGAACGAGAGCCACCGCATCAACTTCACCTACCCTCCCCACGTCCATCACCGCGGACATCGCAGCCAATACTGGAAGAACGTGGGGGCCCAGAGCCTGCCCAGTACGAAGAAGGAAAGCGAACGGTGGAAAAGAAAGTGAATGGTAGCAGCAGACCTCACCATCCAGCGCAGCCATCCCGCCCACAGGAGCCCCACCAGCGAATGCCCGGCTGCGGGGATAGTGGCCGGCCCGTTATTTTTTCGTGTCCCTTTGGGCACCACTCCAACATGTTGCCATGGCGGGAAACAGGCTGCAAGATCGTCAACGTGAAGGCGGATGGACGCCGGGGATTGGACATGCGGCATTTGGAGCTGATGCTACGGTAGGGCGGGAGGAAGAGCCGTGGAGGGTCCGGAGGGAGAGGCGATCGAACGCGGGGATGGGGGTGGGATTTAGGGTTTTACAAGGCTGGCGGGGAGGGAAAAGAGGCGCTGTGTAGTGCTCAGTCACCTGTCTTTTTCTCAATCTCTCCCCATGCCTTTCCTTCGTAACCTTGTTTTCCATCCCATGGTAGGAAGTACCAACACCGGTTTTTGAAGATCGGGGCTTTCACGGCCGCCAGCAATATCACGGGGATCTGCTTGGATGTACCGGCCATTACGGCCCTGCTGCACAGGTATGGAGCCCTGGCCTTTTGGGACTACGCCACGGCAGCCCCTTATTTGAAAATGGACATGAACGCTTCTAGCTGGGACGGCGGGGCAATGCTGGGGAGCCAGGGGGCTGCCAGGTCGGAGGGGGAGGAAATCGGCCCAACCGGGTCGCCGCAAGGCCCACGGCCATCGTTACCCCCGAACGCGCGGCCAAACTACAAAATCGACGCCTTGTACCTGTCGGGCCACAAACTGGTAGGGGGCCCCGGGACTCCAGGTGTCCTTGTCGTCAAGAAATTTCTGGTCCAGAACGACGTGCCCGAGCGGCCGGGAGGTGGCACAGTCTTTTTTGTCAAGGACCATTCGCACCGGTACTTGTCCAACCAGGTCGAACGGGAAGAAGGAGGGACACCGGATATTCTGGGATCGATCCGTCTGGGCCTCTGTTTCGGTTTGAAGGAGCGGGTGGGTGCCACGTATGCCACGGAAAGAGGCGCGCTCTTTGCGAAGAAGACCTTGGAATCCTTTTGTTCCAACCGAAACATTGTCGTATTGGGAGACTTTCAATCCCCGCGCCTGCCCATCTTCTCCTTTTTGATCCGACACGGACCTTCCTTCCTGCATTACAACTTCGTCTGCGCCCTGCTTAACGACCTCTTCGGTATCCAGGTAATCACCACCACTCGTTTTCCTCTCTTTCTTGCTTCTTCTCATCCCTCTTCATTGCCACATGAACGTCGGGAATGTCTTCCTTTTCCCCGTCTCATACTGGGTGTGAACTTTGGCACGTTCATATCCATCCAAGGTATTGTTCTTCGCCTCAAACTTTCTCCCTCCTTTCCATCCGCCCCTTGATTTCTTTGGTTTGCCTACAGAGCCGCGGCGGCTGCCAATGTGCCGGTCCATACGGGCAACGTCTGTTGGGCCTCTCCCCCGACGCAAGCGACGCGTACGAACATGCGTTGCTCGAGCATTTGGAGGTCCTTCGGCCTGGTTTCTCCCGCCTATCCTTGACCTACTACCATTCCGACCCGGAGGTTGACTACATCATCAGCGCGGTGCACTTTGTGGCCGACCACGGGTCCAAATTCTTGCCCTTTTACCGGTGCAATGAACGCACTGGGGAATGGCGTTACCACACTCAGTTCGGGTCTGCACCGGGGAGACGATGGCTGGCAAGTTGTACGTATGGCATGGGGAGGGCAAGGAAAGGGGGCCACGTAGGACTGGCACATACGAGCGGCGGGGAACAAGAACACAAGGAGCAGAAGGAGAAGGAGGGGAAAGAGAGAGTCCCGAATGTCGATGGTGACGATAAGGAAGGAATGGACGTGATGGAGGATTGGGAGGAAAAAACAAGATGCAGCCGGAAGACCCAGGAAAAAGTGAGCGCAGCTGTCGCAGAATGGGGCTGTGAAAGCGAAGTGGAGCTCTTCGGGATGTTGATGGAGGAAGCGGAGGCATTAACGGAAGCCTTGCCTGACCCCCCGGCGCCTAGCTTCCCTTCAGCACTGAGACCGGAGCACGAGCACTTGCGATTTTTCGTATGGCCGTGGGAAGTGGGAATGGAAGGGGTGGGGTCAAAAGGAAGCGGCGACAGGGCTAAGGAAGAAGCATCAAAAAGTGCCGTGGAGGAGGGAGAGCAGGGGCGGACGCTACAAAAGGAAGAGGAAAGGAAGACAAGAACCATCGAGAAAGGGGGAGCCAGTCAGGAAAATGATGCCCTACGCCTTCCCACGCTGTCTTTCGGCCCCATCACCAGCGATCCTTGCGTGCCTATTCCACCTTCCCGTCCGCCCGGTCCTGCCCCGACATACGGGCCGGGGTATTTCCGACCGTTGCAGGTGACGGGGGTCCGGGAGAGTCCCCGCTATCAATACCGCGAACTCCTTTTCGAAAACCTGACGGAGCATACCCGGAGCAGCAGCCGAAGCAGTCTTAGCTTGTCGGGGGCGGGAAGTAGCTTGGCAAGCTGGAACAGTACAGCCGCCGGCAGTGTCGCGTCCTCCCCCGGCATTTGCCCCTCACCTTCCCCGTCTTGGCGCATGCGAGCTTTGAGCTTGGGCAATGACAGCCCTTCGCTATCGGAATGGAAATCTCAATCTCAACTCCTGGTCGAGCGCACGTTCCTTCCTTCGTTCTCTTATACCTCCTCCGTGTCCCCCAACCACCCGCAAGTCCAATACCGGACGGGTCCCGGGGGGGAAGGCCGCCGCGCCGGTTCTCGAGACTCGACGCCGTCGCGGAAACGCAGCCACGGTGGGAACGAAAAGGGGCCATCGGCCGGCGAAGACAGAGGCCGATGCACACCCACCTCTCCCTCCCTCCTGACCCGACGTCCATCCCACGGCCAACTTTCGATGCTGGCGGAGAATTTGAAACGGATTGCCACCGGGGGGCATCACCTGCCGCAGCAACCGCCTCGGTCCGTGCTCCACCCGGACAAAGGGCAGCAGAAGCAGCATTTGAATTCCCCCTACCATCAATCCGCGCCAGTTGCGCCCCCGTGTACGACAGCCTCCGACGCCACCTGTCAAGGGGAGCAACCCGGCGCGGTTCCTCAGGACCTGGTCCGCGGCCACGACTGGAGCAAGAGCGACCATGGCGGAAGCAGTCAGGACGGCCAAAGGGGGGGAGCTACAACGACACACATGGCATCAAATGACGGGGCCTCGACCCCGATCCCCTTCCAATGCCGGCAGCGCACGCCCTCCATGCGCCCAACCGTGCCTTCTTCCTGTCCTCAAATGCACCATCTTAGACACCAGCACCCGCATGCACAACAGCCACACGCGCAAAAACAACAATCCGAGCAACCACAGCATCAACAACAGCCGCATCAACAACAGCAACAGCAACAGCAACAGCAGGGAAATCCTCCAAACCCATCAATTCATAGTGCTGTGAAGGGACCAGGGAGTTCTTCGGCCCCACTTCCCGGCCATCCACGTGTGTTTTGCCCCGTTGGTGCCGCCTCCGCCTTCTCCGCGTGCGCCCCCTCCGGTAGCTTAATGTCCTCCTCCTCCACCACCACTGCGACCTCTACTTCCTCCTCTCTCCTCTCCTCCCCTCCTCCTCCACCACCGCCTCCCCCCCATCGTACGGAGAAGCTGACATTCTACACCCATGCCGGAGGCGTGCTTGGCCCTCAGGCTATTCAACTCGTGCAGTCTTCCTTCGAGGTTATTAAACCCGCTGGTGACGCATTTTGTACCTGTTTCTACGACCGTCTTTTCTCGCAGCACCCGGAATTGGAAACTCACTTTCGGTATACGGATATGAAGCATCAGCATGCCTCCCTGTTGTCCGCCTTAGTCCTGGTGATCCAAGAGCTGCTCGATCCCAGCTCTCTTCGCTCCCGCCTCCTGCAACTTGGCAAGCGACACTTCTACTACGGGGCCTCTCCAGCCCACTACGGGCATGTGGGCGCCGCCATGCTCTGGGCTCTTAGTACGCATTTGGGTGAGCGCATGACACAGGAGATCCATGACGCGTGGTCCGACACAATTACCTTCATTGCCACGGTGATGATCGAAGGCGGGAAGTTGGAGGAGGAAGCGGTAAATTTGGCCCAGGAGGAAAGCGAAAGAGAAATTCGACGTTTGAAGGAAGAAGCAGAAATGGCACAAACCATGGTAAAAGAGAGCCATGCCACCACCTAATGCGCGGGATCGTGTGGGATGAGTAAGGGAAGCTTTGAAAGAGTCAACGTTCTTGGGGGGGATGTTGATGGGTTACGGGAAGGGTTATTTATGCTAAAGTCAGTGCGTATTGCCCCGTGTAAAAGATGTATACTTTTACGTCAAAATCTGTACAGCGACGTGTACCTTCACTTGCGAAGCAACCAGTATGGTTACACGCAGGGAATTGGGAAAGGGGATAGGAGAAAGAAAGAAAGGGGGTGAATGTGCCAGGAACACGATGAGTGAAAAATGGCGGGTATGAACTTCCTAGTCAAATTCAGGTCCATGCACATATCATCGAAACTGTCCGTAAGTTTTGGGACCTGATACATGTAGAACTAGATTCCTTAGGGTTCTGGCGGTGTGATACTGCCGAAATGATTTTTGTTGGGTATTCAATAGAAACTGTTGTGGACTTAAGTATGCAAAATACCACTCTAAAACAAAAACCTATTTGAGCGAAGGACACGAAGAGCAGCAGCAGAAAATGTGGAGGTGCCTTTTGTTTTTTGAGAGGTATGGCGTTTGGATCCTAACAGCGCACGAGCTTGTTAGGACGGTGGCTGAGTTCGGCCATCTATTCATCTGATGGCACCTCTGGAAATTTCCGTCTTACTCCGCTTGTGCACAATCACTAGTAGGTTGTAACGAAATGGCTTGCCCGAGTATCTGGCGGTCATCGGAGATTCCGCTTTACCGGCTTTCTTTTGGGGCTGAAGGATCGATCATTCGCAGCGTTGTAAAAAAATGACCTGGGATGGGAGAGGCCAATGTAATCCAGTTCAACAGCAATCTCTGGTCGAGACCACCTTAGCTCGTCCTAGTGCTTTTCCTATGGTCGACGGGGTATTTGGTCTTGTGTGAGTGCCTCCAACACAAGGAAGGCATGCACGCTAAAAGAAAGCTGCATGCATGCATTTAAAATAGCTATTTGGTAGCCTAAGAGTCAGGTCCAAGCACGTAAACCATTGCTGCAACATTGTCATCGTGGCTTATATGGTGCACGCCATCAAGATACTCGCGGATGCCGAATGACAGGTAGCATTTAAATCGCAAGGACTCGTCTGCTGCCTTTACGCAAAGGCAGTGAGGTCAAGCAATCATCGATCGGGACATGAGCGCTACAATTCCATCCGTCCGTCGAGTAGCCGACGTGGTCGCTCCAGCCCTCTTCTCAAAACTGGCGGTTCGACACTCTCAGGAAAGTGTCGATGCCGTGAAAGAAAGTATGACATCGTGTACGTTAGTAACAATGTCTGCCAGGCCATTTCCCCTTGTTTGCCGCATAGTTTTCATACTTTCTTTAAAAGTTTAATGTGGACACACTACCAGTACAATATACACCGGCACAGTTTGCCTTCGCGCCATTTATTTACGCCTTACCTTCTCAGGCGTCTCCCTTGCGCAGCCCTTTCCCGATCAGCAGCACCTGCAGGAGGGTGTACGTAACATACAATATGATCAAGGGCCACGCCAACCCCTTGCCCACTCGGAAACCACTGCAATACCCCACTACCAAATTAGTGCCCAGAGCCAGGTATAAGAAGGACAAGGAGATGTAGGCGCTGTCGTCAAAATTCAGACTAAAGGGACCGGTCCGGAAAACTTTCCACAGGAAGGAGCAGCCCAATCCCATCAACAGATTAAACGTAGGCCCTGCGAAGCAACCCGCAATGGCCATGTCCCCCAGCCCGGCCCGTGCCACTGCCATGTTCGCGATTAAATCTCCGGCACTGTTGCCCCATGCCAGGAGTGTTAAACCCAGGAGGGAAGGAGGGAGGGAGAGGAGTGTTCCCAAGGCCGTCACGACCGCCACCAGCTCCGCCGCGATCGCGTAGATCCAGGCGGAGCACATGACGAAACCCGTCACGGCCAAGGCGAGTACGTAAGGGTGAGCCGTGGGCGGGCGGGACACGTGCGTGGTCTGCCGGATAAAAATAGCCCCTGCCACCCCTACCGCCAGCACTATCAGCGGCACGGGAAAGGCACCTTGACCGACCGTGGCCGTCAAATTCCCACTGGCCTGGAGAAGGAACAAAGGGGCAAACACGGCACACAAAGAGGCGTACCGTCGTGACCAGGCTTCTTCTTCCACCAGGGGGATCGTCAAGTTCCGGGCGAGCAAAAATGGAAAATGCAGGAGGGTGAAGACTTTCTTGGGGAGGGACTGAACCAGGAATTGCGAGGCATGAACTTCCCGGAGCAGAGCCCTACGGAGGCGCCACTGGTGCCAGTACATATTGTCCCAGACCGAATTGTGCCGCCGATGACGATGGACGGGGACGGAGGGGGAGCAAGGAGGGCGGAAGACGCGTACTTTCTGCCCGGTGGAGGGGGACGTGGAGGCGAGAGGGAGAGAGTTTTCGTTAAGGGAAGAGGCAGAGACCCGGTAGGCTTCCTCCTTTCCCAGGGCCGTGGAGAAGGGAGTGAAGGAACGTTTGGTGCTGCTGACACCGGCTGTCTGGCCGCTGCTCCTGCTGTGCGGGCTGTGGCGACTGGAGGGGGATGGGGTCGTCTGCGATGTGAGAGGCTGTCGGGAGCGGCCTTCCTCCGAGGTAGGGGCGGAGGGAGGG
>Ga0102934_1001551_pt1 | contig 16047 bp, 13 predicted proteins | sample SalPonR2_A_D1_MG_FD_78175 | JGI IMG/M metagenome (GOLD analysis project Ga0102934, IMG submission 78175) | Salt pond soil microbial communities from South San Francisco under conditions of wetland restoration - Salt Pond MetaG R2_A_D1_MG | ecosystem: Environmental > Aquatic > Marine > Intertidal... | reverse complement strand
GGGGGGGGGGGGGGGGGGGGAGGGGGGGGGGGTGGGGGGGGGGGGGGAGGTGATGGGGGAAAGAAAGATGAGCGGATCGGGCGGCATGAACAGGTGTATTATAACGCGCACGGCACGGGCCGCTCATACACAAAAAAATTCTGTCTTAGATTAATGTATGCAAGCACTCCAAAGCCTTACTGCTTCGTTTTGTATCTACGCATGCTAGCCTCTTCACTCACTCTTGCCATTTTATGTCTTTTCTCGTGCCCAACGCCCGTGGGGACCGAGCCCTTCCATGTTTCCCAACCGAACCTGCCCCGCCGCCCGTGTCCCCCCCAAGCCTCGCGCTCCCTACCTATCACCTCTTCCTCCTCCCTCTATCCCTCCCTCCCTCTGACCCTCCCTCCCTCCTTTCCAGCCTTCGTCCCACTGCGACGCTGTCAGTGGCCTCCCCTCCGCTCCCGCTTTTCAGGTACAATCCTTTCCCCTCTAATACGTTTCCTCCCCCGCTCCATCATTGAAGCGGCACTTTCACGCCCCATCCCTCCAATCTTTGTTTCTGTCTCGGTCCACTATGCGGGAGTCGGGTCGCCCCCCCTCAACCCCTTCTTGCATCCCCAACAGCTCTTTTATGATACCTCTTTCTCTTTGTCACCCTTTTCTACATTTTATATCGCATGGAACGGACCCTCGAAGCAAATCCCCCGCTCGGCATTACCTTGAAGAGTCGCTCTTCAAACATCCGAAATTCCGTAACCCCGAAATCCCGTTACCATTCACAGCACACATCCTGTACACCCATCCCCCCTTCCTGTCCAATCCATCCTTCCTTGCCTGGTGCCTTCCGGTCATTACCTCGCCCTGGATATTCCGTCCTCCCCCTGCCTAGCTCTGCACATAGCGGCCTTTGGGTGTGTACGTGATGTCTTCGTAGGTCGGGGACGGAGACTGTGGCAGCGGGGTCCACGGCGAGCGGCGCGCCAAGTCCGAGGTCACGGGTCGTGGTTTTCGAAACCGGGACGAGGAGGAGGCAGTGGAGGAGGAGGCGGTCGAAATGGAGGAAGCGTGGCGGGCGGCGAGGGAATGGGAGCTGGGCGGGGTGGGGAGGACAGAGGTAGAGGAAGCCATCAGGGCGGGAATCCCTCGTAAGGGCCCCCCTGCCGCCGTGGCCCTCTCCCCGGGCGCGAAGGGACCGACGGGGCTGTGCGGTTGAGGGAGGGATCCCGTCGCCTTGGCAGCGGCGGACGAACCGACCGAGGAGCGGTGGCTGCTGTTGCTGCTGCTCCCATTGGCCGAAACCGGCGAGAGGTTGCTGGAGGCTTGACGGATGCAAAGACCAAAAGAATCCGAGCACAGCTCCAGCTTGCGCGCCTGCCAAATGGTCATGGGCTTAAGGGGAAAGTCTCGTGAGATGCTTTCTTGTTCCAGAAGCTTCTCGAACAAAGCCCGGAGTTCGAAGTAGTAGCGCGTGTAGAGGGCCTGGGTGACCGTGGCTCGGTACTGGAGCAGCTCCAGAAATTTCCGCTCCACCAAACGGATCCGTTCGAGGGGGAAATCGGGCAAATGCGGGGAGAAAGAAGAGAGGGCGATGCAACGGTCGTCCCACACTTTCTGCGCGAGGAGAAGAGCGACCAGCACCACCGCCCGCCAGTTACGGGCGTGCAAGGGTAAAGAAGTCGTGGATATGACCCGATTGATGTAAACCAAGGCAATGATGTTGCATTCGGGCGAGAAACGCGCCCGCTTGAAGATACCTTCGATGAAACAGTGGATCTCCTCCACCGTCACCTCCTCTTCTCCTTGACTCTCCGTGGGCCCCTGACCTTCCATGGCCACCACGCCCTCCCCTCTGCCTGCCTCCCCTGTGGCCACAGGAAGGGGGGGCTCGAAACACCGAAACTTGTCCCGCAGCGCCTGGTTGGTGTTGGCGGCCTCCTTGTCGTGCAGCATTTGTACTTGGAGGACGCTCGCCATGCACAAGATGATCTGGTCCGCGTGGGGGTTACAGGCGGTGTTGCGGCAGAAAATGGAACTGGTCGAGTTGGGTGTGGTGCCCGTCATGAGCAAAGGACGGTAGATTGTCGAGACCACGTCGTCCGTGGTTTTGCTGCTCCTAATGTGACCCCCGGGGGGGGGCGCCGAGAGCTCTTCCCTAGAGGGCTCCATCCCGCTCCGTCCACTCTTGGGGGGTAAGGGCGGGGTGGGCATGGGCCAATCGTCCTGCGCCCTGGCCTGGCCGGTCGTGGAGATATTTGTACGTGTCGAAGGAAAGTCGGCGCGGGTGGCGGTGGCTGCTGGCGGAGAATCGGCAAAAAAACGGGCCACGTCCTCCTCCTTGTCCCTCCCTTCGTCGCCCGTGTCCATGGCCGTCTCCCCTGCCCCTTCCGCCACCCAGGCATGCTGCATGTGCCCTCGCTGCGCTTCTAAATAACCACCTTTTGATCCGTCGTGTCCTTGTGGCTCTCGCTGTGGTTGTTGTTGCTGTCGGAGCCGGAACTGCTCAGCTTCTTGTGCTTGTTGAGCCGCCGCCAAGTCCATCAAGGCCAGTCCCCGCTGTGGGTCCGCGTCAAGCTCCGCCCACAGACCTGGGCTCATGTACACACGTTGTCTTTTGCAATATTCTGTGTTGGCACCACATGGGAAGAAGAAATGTGAGAGGGGAGGCTTCAAAACGAGGATCAGCCAGAATACCACCACAGTTCTTCCTTCCACTGACGCGTTCTGGCCCTCCTCATCCCCTTTCAACTCTATTGAGCACTATGCGTCGTACCTGCACTATTTAAATCCGTGTGCTGTCCGAAGTATGGTAAATTGTTCGCAGAATTGCCGTCTTGGCCTCCACCTCCTTCGTTGGCACATGGATATTGAGCCGCCGGAAAAGGCGGCGTATGTGCCAAAGGTGCGGCCATCCTTCCCTTCCGCATCAAATATAATTGCTTAAATCAATGCTATTTTAGAGAGTTTCGTGGTCTTATGCTCCAAGGATGGCGCTAAACGTCGATTTTACAAGCAGTCCCGTCGTGCCAGCGGCGGGCACCTCCTTCCTTCTGTGGTGCCAAAGTAGGAAGCCGAGCTTTTCGCCATAAAAGGTGTCTTGTACCCCGTGCACAGACAAAGAGACCCCGTCAGATCGTCCGTTGTTCCTGCAATACGACAAGACGAGAAATCGTGTGAACACCGAGGGAGGAAGGCGGCCGCGCGCAACGTAAAATGGGTTCCTGCTGCGAAGCGCACATGACGTTAGCGGTCTCGAAAACATTCGCCTATCGCCTGCAAAACCCAGAGCTGCCCCCCAAATCCCACCCACGCATCCACCCGTGGACACGACCTGCCGCATGCGGACATCGACAGGGCGTGGCGCCGTTCTTGATGCTGTCGTGGCGGGTGCTGGGACGCGGGTGGCATGTTGTGGACGGTGTCGGGCGTGTATGCGTGCTTTCAAAGTTAGTGACGGGTGTGGGGTTGGGAGGCCCTAAATTCTTGTTCCCGGCACAATGGGCCGCTTGAGTTCTCCAAGAAACCTGCTAGGACAGCGGATTGAACCTTTTTTTCTCTCACCACGGCGTGTACCTCTACTACTACAGGGTCAGGTGTGCATCGGATCGAGCAGTGGACCTATTGGGTACCTTTAAGTGCCGTTTTTGAGGGCTTCACACTGGACCGTTGCGTCTACCTGCTCTCCCCGTTTGGGGGGAGGGCCATAGAACAACTCTAACGCACTGAAATATGGCACCCAAATTTCAATTTCTTGACCCCAGACAATGGGCAAGCAAAAGGAAAGACGCGATTGAGAAAGCCAACAAGTACGTGCAATATAAGGCAAACTGAAATGGACCTCCACGAGTTTTTCACCCGTTTGTCCCACGAAATAGGTTGCGGGCAGACCGCGCCACAGGAGGGACATTGGACGAGTCGTACACCTTCGCACCGAAAACAAACCTACACAGGCCCAAGGGACGAAGCAATTCCTCGGAGGACTACTCAGTGACAATGCCTGCTGATATTCCTGGTGCCAATTTGTACTTCGCGGTCCCGTCGGCGTCGCAGGCAAACAGAAAGCCATCGTCATGCCACTCCCAACGTTTTCGCAAAAGTCAAAACTCCCGCAGCTGTGCAAATACAAGCCGCAATACTCGTTTTTATGCGGTTCGAGATGACACCGAGGAGGACTTTGACTTGCCCAAGCAAAGAACGGACGAGGGAGGGCGGTTCGCGGCTCGGGTGGCCGTAGACATGGGGAAGACACTCTGGTCATCCTTCCGCACACACCACAACCAGCTTCCAGCTCACCCACAACACTGCGACTCCGACGTGGACCCATCCCACGGTAGTTTGGATCAGTCCTCATCCCCTGCGGTCTCCCCTGAGGAGGCCACTGTTGGCATCGGGGCGGGTTTCCACAGGAAGAAAACACACTTCCCATCGCGAGCACCTGTGCGACATGCATCTTTCACGACTGCTTCACTTCACAATCATGCGCGGGATGGGCCAAGGGTGGTAGTTGATGGATATAGGGGCAAAGACGCGAAGCACGGAAATCATCGCAACGACAACCAGGACGACAGCGATACCCTTTTGGTACACAAATCAAGGTCCATCAAAAACGTCCCCACGGGAGCCGGTGACTGCGAAAAAGGCGTCGAATCGCCAGGATTTGAGCTTGAGGGAAATTCCTGGAGCGTCCGGGTAGGTTTGGAGCGTCCGTTTCCCCCTGACGCCACCGCCGCTGCTTCCCTCTCCCTTCTCAAGTCGAAGCTCAAGCAACGTAAATCCTCTCCTTCCTCTTCTTCCTCTCCAACCTCCGCCCCTGCCCGCATCCCGCTCCGCCCCACTAAATCCGCTCCTCCGCGCTGCTCTCCTCCGTCACACTCGCAGGAGTCAATTGCGCCGGGAGTAGGGACGGGGAAGGGGAAGACATGGTCTTGCCTGAACCAAGATGGTCGTGTGCCGTCGTCCAACGCCCGTGTGGGCCAGAAAAGCGTCCCCCGAACAGCACGCTTTCAGTCACGATGGCACGACGAAGACGGAGGGGAGGAGGAACCGGACAAGGAGGAGGAAAAGGAAGCAACCTCCGCTTTTTCTTCCTCTCCTTCCCCCCAAGGTACCGTCCACCTAGTCCCATGTCCTTCCTGCGGCCGAAAATTCAACGAACGGGCCCTTTTAGTGCATCAGCGCGTGTGTGAGAAGGTCTTCCGTTCCACCCGCCCTGCATACAATTCACGGCAACACCGCCTGCGTGGCTTCGAGTCCGGAACAGGCCCCAAGGCGGAGGCCTCCTCTTCCTCATCCAGTCGCTGTGGTCGAGGAGTGGGCCGAAGGAAGAAGGGGGAGAAGAAGAGGGGCAAGGAAGAGGATACCCCAGAGGACGGATTCTCCATGCCATGTGAACCTTCCACACAAGTCCCGGCGGCCACGCCCTCTTCCTCTGCCCGGCCGACGTCGGAATATCGGGCAACAAGGCATTCCATGCGGAAGGACAAGGATGACCAGCGCAGCACGGGGTCATCCTCCCGTCCTGCCTATCCGGAGCCCGTCCATCGGAAAGCGTTGTCTCCCATGACAACCTCTCCCTCTGAACCCAATTCCCAGGGAAAGAAATGGTTGGAGCAATCCCAAAATTTCCGGACCATGCTCAGAGCCAACCGTTTGATCGCGGACGCAGAACGGAAAGGCCGCCCGGTGAGCCCCACATTGCTTGCTGTGCTTGCGTCATCTGCCAGTGCGGCATCAGGACACTCCAACCAACATCTGATTCCCTGTCCTCACTGCGGTCGACGATTCAACGAGCAGGCCGCAGATCGGCACATTCCAAAGTGCCAGGATATCAAGGCCAAACCGAGCATGCTGCGCAAGGGAGAGGGCATCTCTCTCGGGGCAGCCTCACGTAGGAGCAAGGGTGAAGGAGGACGAGGGAGGATCATTAACGGGGGGTTGGCACCACGAGGCTCACCGAGAGGGAAAGGACTCAGAGCAGAGCGGAAAGTATTGTAGTTGAAAATTTTGAAACATTGATAGTGGTCGTTTTGAGCCCGGGTCGTTTTGAGCCCGTGTCGTGTTTTTCTTCCCGCACGGCATATGAGGCCGAAGGGGCGTTACCGAAACACACAAGCAAGACATGCCAAAACTACGCAAAAATTTAACAAATGGCGACGCCTATCATTTAAAAAAAATCCCACACGAATGTTTCATCACCGCATTGAAAACAATGTGGTTGGTCGACTTTGGGCGGTAAAAACGCTTGGTGTCCTCGACTCTCCCACCGATATCTAAAGCCATTGTTGTTTTCGCTGTGGGGTTGCAGGCGAGTGGTGGTGCGCCTCCTTGTCTTCGGGACCCCCCCATTGCCATTTCGAATGGCAATACGCTACGTGCAGTTGCTTCGGAAGGTGTATTGCATGACGACGTATTTTGTCAGTTACATGACTGGACTTTTTTCTCATGTGCACTGTTTGTTGTCATCTTTTTCCTCAAATCATCGCTCGCCTCCCCCCTCCTTCTCAGCTTCGCAACTTATCCGCCTACACACGCGAACAGCCGACACTCATGGCGGGCGAGGACTATGAGCATCATTACAGTGATGTTCCCATCGACGAAGAGCTGAAGGGATACATTTCGGAAGGACGCACCGACTGGGAAGAGCCCGTTTACGAACCGGACTTCTCGACAGCCATCGTGGTGGATAACCTACCGAAAGTATCTCGTGAGAAGTATGACAGGCTGATGGTGTTTGTTCGGAAGATCTACGATCAAGTGGGGAAAATTGCTGAGGACGGCTTGCAAATGCCTCTGGACGAGGCGACTGGTATGACCCTCGGATTCGCCTTCATTAATTTCCTGACCCGGGATTCGGCGGAGAAGGCCATCGCGGCCACCAACAATTGGAATTTGGATAAGGCGCATGCATTGAAAGTCAACAGCTATGTGGACCTCGTCAAGACCACGACACATCCGGAGACGTACACCCCGGAACCCGCGCGGCCTTTGACCACCGTCCCCGGATTGTACGACTGGCTGAAGGATGCGCAATATCGTGATCAATTTGTCGTGCGGCACGGGCGGGACACAGAGGTCTATTGGGCCGAGCCAGGAGGGACGCCCGAGCTGGTGTACGGTGGAGAACGGGAGAAGGCGATGGGCCAGGGGAGGTATTGGTGTGATCAGTACGTGACGTGGAGCAAAACAGGCGCGTACCTCTTAACCTATCACCGGCAAGGAGTCGCGCTTTGGGGGGGGCCGAAATTCGAAAAAGTCGCCCGCCTCGCGCACCATGGGGTGGCCTTGGCGCAGTTTTCCAACACAGACAGGTACCTGGTCACGTATTCCTACCCGGACGACGGGCCCGGCCATGTGGTGGTGTGGGACGTGGAGCGTTCCATCTCGATCCAGGAGCAAGTCGCCCTCCGCTCGTGGCCAGTGGAGCCCTTTGGGAAGGGGAATCATTTCAAGTGGTCGCACGACGACAAGTACATCGCGGTGGGGAAAAGCAAATACCTCCGGAACCCCCAGGCCGCCCAGGCGGGGTTGGATGAGAGTGGAGGTGGGGGGGCAGGGCACGTCAAGCAGGGCAGCACGGGGGCGGGCGTGGGGGAGGGAGGGCCGGAGGACGGCGAGGGGCAAATATCAGTGTTTGAGGCCCCAAGTATGGAGCTGTTGGACCGGAAATCCATCCGTGCGGAGGGCCTCCGGGGGTTCGACTGGTGCCCAAAGGACAATTTGATTGCCTACTGGGCCCCGGAGCGGCAGCAGCAACCTGCCCGGGTAGTCCTTGTGGAGCTCCCGTCCAAGAAAGAGGTGCGGCGTAAGCCCTTGTTCTACGTGGAGGACTGCGAACTCACGTGGCAGAACGAAGGGGAATACCTGTGCGCCCAGGTGACGCACAAAAAGCGCCAGTCCAAGAAGAAAGTCAGCCTGGAGCTCTTCCGCGTCAAGGAGGCAGGCATCGCCTTGGAAATGGTGGAAATCGACGCCACGCCCGTTCGAGACTTCGCCTGGGAGCCTGCCGGGCACCGCTTTGCCATCATCCATGGGGACGACGCGAACAGCTACCGGTTCTCTGTCTCCTTCTACTCCATGATCCACCCCACGACGGGCCAGAAGGAGGTGACCCTTCTCTATCGTTTGGAGGGGCAGAAAGCGCGCCCAGTCAACAAGCTCTTGTGGTCTCCCAACGGCTCCATCATTGTCCTGGCCAAACTTGCGGAAGCCAGTTCGCTGGAATTTTACGACGTGGACTCTCACAGTACGCTCGCCAAACGCGATGACCTGTCTCGGATCGATTATTTGAAATGGGATCCCTCGGGCCGTTACTTGACCGACGCGATCCAGCAGCCGATGGGAAATTCCTACTACAAGTACTCGTACGACAACGGCTTCCGGATGTGGACGTTCCAAGGGACGTTGATCGCGCACGTGGAGAAGAATCAATTTTACATGTTCCAATGGCGGCCTCGCCCGCCTTCCCTGTTGACGGCGGAACAGCAGAGAAAGGTCAAGAAAGACTTGCGAAAATACGAAAGGAGGTTTGACAAGGAGGACCGGGAGAAGGAGATGAACAAGAAGAAAGAAGAGTGGCGGAAAAAGGGGGCGCGGCGGGCAGAGTTCAGGGCTTTCTACGCGACCCGACTGGCGGAATTTCAGGCCCGAAAGGCCGAGTTGGTGGCGCTGCAGAAGGGATACGACGACGAGGAGCTTGAGAACTATGAAATCCGAGTGGTAACGCGGAGGATGGTGCCTTTGGGAGACCCGGAGCTTGCGGGTTAGGAGAAAAGAAAGAGGAAAACAGGTGATGGGAAAGATGAACGAAAGCGCACAAAATCTAGTCTCTTGTTCTATCATATCGGTCCATAATGTGTCATTAGGTCATTCGAGAATATTTTGTTGCACATCAACCTTGTGAGTTAATTGCAGTCTATTTAAGTCTTGCACTTTTAGGGAAGTCTAGATGCATGCTATGGACATGACCACAGACATCCTCAAGGGTCCTTAATTTCCACACGAAGCCTTCCTTCACAACGCGATGTTTTGACGTCGCTTTCTTCGAATGACTCTCTCACTCCGATGGCGGACAACGTCGTCGCCACCCCTCTCCGCACCTCTCCCGCGGTCATCAAGACGTGGTCGGGGTTGGGGTCGACGTGGCTGTGGGAGCGCCTGCTGGTGCTGACTAGGTGGGTGGAGACTAAACAGCTCCAATTCCTTCCCTGGTTGCCTCAAGACGCCTCTCTTATCCTCTTCATGCTGCGCGTCTCGAGCGTTCCCACTTCGCGTCGCTTCTTCGCCCTCGGACGCACAGGCAAGGCGATAAGCCCGTACCTCATCCGTTAATGCACTCACCAATTTTCCCTCCCGCCGTCGATACTGCCTCTCAATCCACCGCCATAGGAAAGCCTTGACCCTCCCCCGCCGCCAGATAGCCTCCATGTAATCCTCCAAGTGCCCCCATCGCCGGCGCAATGTAAGCTGTGTCCACTGTTCCCACCCGTGTGACAAACGCAGCACTCGGTCTCCCTGCTCGCCCGTCGTAAGCGCCTGCCGCTGACGACGTTGGAGGCATATGGCCCTCTTGAGGGAATGAAAAAACACCCTTCCCGACACGCGCTTTCCCTGTCCCTTCCCCACATGCCCCTCCCACCGCCCTTTCCTTTCGTATCGTCTCGCCATCGCAACCTGGGCTCTTCCAAACTCCTGCCAGTAGCTCCACCGCTGCCACCGTACCACCATTCTTCCCACGCGCCATCGCGCCGCCCGTGCCTCCATCCTGCTCAACCGTCTGCGTCGTATGCCGCGTTCCCCTTCCTTCTCCACCCACCTCCTCCATCGGCAGCGCACACTTGTCTGCAGAGCCCTCCGCGCATGCCACCGTGTCGCAACCTGCCCCCATCGCCATTGTCTACCCTGTTCTCGGGACCGGATGGCCCACTTAAAAATGGCTTCCCTCATGATGCGCTGCCAGTAATAGACCGTCTCGCGGGACGCCACCTCTGCCCGTCGGCGCTTCTTTTCCAGCACCGTTTCCCGCCATGTTCGCATGGCCTGGGAGCATCTCAAAGCGGACAAGCTTCTCTTTACCCGAGTCTCTCTGTCGGCAACGCAATTCTTCACTACCTTCACCTCTTGCCACCATTGAATCCATTTTCGAAGCCCTCGTTGTTTCCCTCCCAACACAACGCACATCAGAAAGTGCTCCTCCCATCGACGCCTCCGCTCTTTTCGTGCCTCTTTCCACCGACACCAACGACGAAGCAAACGACGCGTCACTCCCTCCGCCCATTCCATCCCAAGTTTTTCCCGCAAGGCATGCGCCCACCCGTACAAGACACGCGACAGCGTCACACTGTTCCGTATTTGCATGGCTTGCCGCACTGCCTTTTGTCTCCAATAAATTACCTCCCACCTGCGGAATGCCTTGGCCAATTTCCGTCGTCTCCATTGCCGCCGCCTTCTCCCCGTCAACCCCTCCCCTCCTTCCCACAGTTCCACCGCTTGAACCAGGCCCTGTCGATTTCTTCGTTTCCTTCCGACGGCCCCTCGCAGCTCAAGTACTCCCCGCCCAAGCGCCTTCCTTTCCACGTGCCTGGTAACCAGGAGAGACATCTGTGCCCGCGCTTGTATCTTTGTCCTATGCCGCTGGATCCATGCCTGCCAGGCCCTTCGCAGTCGGAAAGGGAGAGCCGTCCCTTGGAATGTCCTCCAGGCCTCCTCCCGTGTGGCCCGCGCTAGCTCCCAAGCACGTCGGTAGAGCGCCCACCTTCTGTGGTTCCAGTGGCAGGAGCTGAGGACCCGCCCCGCGCGACAACGGGTACGACGGATGCAATACGCACACCACTGGGTCCACGCCCGCTCCATGCGCATGCGAGTGAGCCGGTGGTAGGCTGCTTCCAGACGAGGCAACGCAGGCATCAAGGGGAGAAAAGGTCCAGGAGAGAGCTCAAGCGAAGATGGATCCAGGGGGGGCGGCACGGTCCATGGAGGCTTTTGCCCTCCGCCCTGAAAAGAGTGCTCGGCGCCACCATCCTCCATGCTCGGTGGAAAGGAAGGGAAGCGAGCACCCTCTGGCCCTTTCTGCAGGAAAGTGTCCTCGCCACTACCAGATGGTGACCTCCGGCATCGGGGGTCCAACGCCCTGAACACATGCTCCGATATCGTTCTAGCATGCTTCCTGGCCCCAGTCTGGCGTTTCCAGGAGAACCACACAGAGCGTAGTGTACGAATATCATGGTACCCACTTCCTCGCGCTTGTGCCCCGGCCCGCTCACGTTCCCTTTCCCATTCCACTGCGCCCATGCCGCACTTGAGCAGGCAAGACTGCAACGTTTCCGACATCCGCCGCGACCCGTTTGAATCAACGCAAGCGTGGCCCGTCTCAAACACCTCTGACATCTTTCCCTCTACCTTCCATCCCTCCCTGGTGACGGGCGATGCCAGGGCCCGCCGAATCAGTTTTCGCGCCCAAAACATTTTCCATCCCTTGACGCCCTTGGCTCCCCCTACCCTAGCATGCTTTCGCTGGGCCAGTGCCTCCTGTGCCTTCAATTGATGACGAACACCATGGATCCATCCATTCCACCATCGAATGATGAATGCCTTTCGCAACACGCGCCTTTTATGCACTTGAGAAGCCCCTTCCTGCAAGCTGCGTTCCTGCTCCCGTTTCTCATAACGACGCCGTACCCTTCGCCGCCATTGCCCCCACGCCCTTTCTCCCGCCCACCAGGCCGCTGCCCGGCGAATGCGTCCTCTCTCTCGCCGACAATGGCCGAGAAATCGGTCCAACCACGTGTATGTTGCTCTCCTTAATTTCCGTTCCGCCCACCATGTATCCATTGCGCGCAATCTTCCTCGTTCATCCCGGCGGTGCTGGCACCATGAAGCCTCCCAGTACTCCAATCCCTTCTCTTTCCTTCGCAAATCCCACCATAAATCCCCCTTGCCCGTCGCGACGCTTTGATCTCGTCGTTGTTCGGTCCACGACCGCCATAGGCGCAACCGCCGTCGTTGGCGTTTCTCGTCCACAAACCTGTCCAACGCACGTGTCCGTGCCAGGAAAGCGCGACGACGTGCCTTCTTGTTGTTGAATTCCAACGCGAGGAAGCCACGTTGGATCAAAACAGGGAAGAGAACGTGGTGCGCTGCGTACTCCTTCAAAGCCCGGTAGTAAGCATGCCGGGCACTCCATCGTCGCCACCGGCGGAAGCCTTTCTGGAGAGGGAGGGGGATACCTGCACGTACAGAAACGCCAGTTTCCAAGATACATGCCTCGTTTCTTGAGGCCAGAGGAATAAGATTTGCTGGTGTGGACAGGAACAGACGGGGTAAGAGGCGCCTTGACACAGTCGGGGTCGCTCCCTCGACGCCTGTCCCACGAAGCATGGCAAGACGCTGCCGCTGCCATTCGCAGGTCACCGCGTAAATGCGACGGATCGCTCGACGCTGCCGGAATCGTGTCATGGATGCTCGGACGCGAAGTTCCCGACTTTGTCCGAGACGGCGCCTGTGGAGCCAAGCGACCCATCGCTGGAGGGCTGTTTCTTCCAGGACTGAAGTGTGATGACAGTCCGCCCGTTGCCTATAGTAGAACCACCCAGCGGCAGAGGTCATGAATGCGCCCATCTTATTCGACGTCTGCATAGGCATTAACTTGGCATGTGTGGCAGGGGTTCCGGGGGGGAAAGGTCGGCTGGTACGGGGAGGAGGTGGCAGGGGAGGCGAGAAAAACAAGTCGTCGGGCATTGATTCCTTTCGTGACGCCGAATGGCAGTTCACTTGACCTGAAAAAGTTTTGTGCCAGACTTGTTGCAAGGATGCAGTGCGGTCTACCAAGGCACGACGTTCTTGGTCAAGTTTTGTGAGAATTGTAGCGTCTAGTAAGCGAGGCGGCGATCGGTCAGCGGGTGGTATTATATCATGGCCCCGCCTAGTCCTCCGCCTGCCCGAGGAAGCAACTCCGATCGTAGAAATTTTATTTGTACGGGAGGGGGTAGGAGAAGGGGAAGAAGATGTTGACGAGGGAAAAAATCCCGCACTTCCTTCTCCATCTCGCAGCGCCAGTATGCGTCTAAGAACGTCCTCATGGAGGACCCCTCTTAGATGCAACGGGGTCCCCGACGTCTCGCGTGTCATCAAAACTGCGTAATAGTGCGGGAAGCCTGCGTCAAAGATGTATTGCTCGAGAATACCAAGGTAATTGTGTTGATCAACAGTGTATTAAAGGGTGCGATGGCATTCATCCGGGTCTCTTTCGGGAGCCCAAAAATCAGCGACGGTACGGTTGCTTGTACTTCGCTTTGAGGCTCGGAGCCCTAAAAACATACAGATTTAGAGCTAGATATTGGTCACCTTTATAAAAAGTATCAGATAAGTCATTTAAAGGTGTAGATGGGAAAAAAATCATTTACGTTCAAGCCTGCAGAGGGTGGAATATTTACCCATGCAACACATGGCTCGAGTGATAGCATGACACACGACCACGATTTTCTTTTGAGCCCAGGCACCTTTAAAGTGATAAGCCTCGTCGAAAACCTGAATATAATCGCACGGTAGTATACCCCGATGGATATGCTGCTCGCAGGTTTCACAATTCCAGTCAACTTTTAAGTTTGAAGTACGCCTTCTAGACTGAGGCAAATATGTGCCAGAAAAATGAGAGTCGTACTGCACCAGGCATACCCCCCACAAAAAAAAGATATTGATTTTAAGACAGTGAGGATGTGACCTCCGCATCCACTTGCATATAGCATCCAGTGTATATTTCTTCAAATACAAATACACTCCGACACGCTCGCTTCCGAATATCCTATACTCCAAGTGTTCGCCACTGGCTACCTAAAAAATCGACTTATTCAATCAGCCTATCTCCCTAAGCGCTAAGCTATTTGCAGATCCTGGTCTTTCACCAGGCCTTTGAAAATATCCTCCCACTTTTCGGCACGTCTTTCCATTCCACTTTCCTTGGGGAACTCGGGTTGGAGAGGCGTACGCCTCCCGATCTCGTACACTTCAAAGGTGACATCCGCCGCCTCTGGAGCTGTGATAGCATGTACCGCCACAGCGGCCACGTCATTTCGGGATATCTCGCCGATGATGGTGTCTTTCTGGTTTAATTCCAAGCCAATGACCCCCAACCCCTTATCGTTCGACAAGCCCCCCGGTCGGAGCACTGTGTACGTGACCCCAGCAGGCGCTGACGACCTGTATAACGCCCGCAGTCGATCTTCGCCTTCGAGCTTAAGTCCCATGATCCCGCGCGCAAACATGTTGGTGACCTTATACCCGAACGAGTCAGGTTTCGTCACCGCGCCCGAGGAGATTACCAGCAAACGGGGTATTTTCTCGGAGATGGCAGCCCGGGCAATATTTTCCACGCCGTCGCAGTCCACAGCTTGTGCATTGCCGCCTTTTTTGGAGGCCGAAGACGCGAATATCACCGCGCTGGAGCCTCGGATTGCGTCTGACAGGGTGTCATACTTTGTAACGTCGCCAATTGCATAGGTTAAGAGGCTGAGATCAACATTGACCGGCAGGTCTTTCTTTGCGTCGTATTCAAAAGGTTGGTAGGACAGAGCACGCACTTTTTTCCCCTCTGCCAGGAGTTGTTGTACGATCAGCCTGCCCGTTTTCCCCCGAGCCCCCAGGACCGCTACAGGAGCATCGGAGGAAGGGCGCGAAGCGGCAAGGGCAGATGAGGGGATCCATGGAAACAAAGCCGAAGCACCGAGCCCTACGCCGAGTCGACCATAGGACTCGAGTAGCTCGCGGCGTGTGCTTCCATCGCTGGCTTCAGGGGAGGAGGTAATCGGAGAGGAAGGGGACGCAGTGGTGGAGGAGGCATGTCTCGTGGCCATCTCGCAACGTACATGACTGTGGTGAGCAGGATTACGCGGGAGATTGAAAGCGAATGTGACGGTGGTCGGCAGGACGAAGAAAAAGAAAAGGAAAAAATGCACCAGGTATTTTGATGTTGCGTTTGTTGCCATGCTGGGACGGCAACAGTACCACTTCGATCAAGGCCAGGACGATAGCTTAAAACGTAGGATCTCCCTGCCAGGTGCAAAAATAATCATGTCAGGAACGAAGCATTATTTCAGAAGGCTTTATCGGGCACATTTTTGTTTTTAATCAAAGTATTCCCCCCACCCCTCGGCTCGCTTCCGCTGTCAGAGAGAGCAGGCTCGAGCCCAAAGAGAAGCCTTGCCGTCTTTTTTCCCCGACTGGCCTCAACCATGTCCACGAGGGGCAATCTTCAACCGTACTAACGTTGTACGTTGCAAGCCTGGAATGGCTGAACATGTGGGTGGTCGACCCAGGCACCATGGATCGGTGGGCTTGACGGGCACGCGCCATTAATTGGCTGCAACAGAGCAGGGCACTGCCTCCCCACTCGCACGTCGTTGTTGATGTCTTGGGCGGCCCACGAAATCCTTGTACTTTGACATTTCGGTGCCTTCAGCCCACGTCTGTACGCTTTGCACCCTTATCAAATCACACAGGGCTTGGCTCTCTGCAGCAGCATTCATGGTTGCTGTCATGGCTAGCGGGCGCCCGGTTTCATACTCTCCTCCGCCCCTCCCATTCAAGCCACGCCGCGGCCCTCACCTCCTCTTCCTCCTTGCTTTTATCCTCGCATCATCATGGATTACGGCCGCTGGCGCTACATGGTCGGGTATTAGGCACGTGTCACAGCGTCTGAGTACAAATGTGGTGGATCTAGCACCTAGGGCTGCGCTTTCTAATGGCAAATCCGATGCCAGCAAAGTCAACAGGGCCTCGACATCAAGAACTCCGAAGACAGAGACGGCAGCCATCGTCCCCACGGAAAGCCTCACGAAGCTTCAAAGCTTCTTTCAGCAAAGAAATCAACGTACAGAAGGAATAGTCCCGGGCAAAGCCACAGGTGCGCCCCGCGTCACTTTGGCAAGTCAAGCCACTTCAACTTGTAGCTCCCCGGCGCGGAGAAGAAACCACCCCCGGGCCCCCCCCCCCCCCCCCCCCCCCCTTTTCCCCCCCCTTGTTCCGCCTCCCGGCCCAAATAGTTCTCCTTTTCCTCCCCCGGAAGGGCGGTGCCCCTCC
>Ga0102934_1001548_pt1 | contig 16054 bp, 7 predicted proteins | sample SalPonR2_A_D1_MG_FD_78175 | JGI IMG/M metagenome (GOLD analysis project Ga0102934, IMG submission 78175) | Salt pond soil microbial communities from South San Francisco under conditions of wetland restoration - Salt Pond MetaG R2_A_D1_MG | ecosystem: Environmental > Aquatic > Marine > Intertidal... | reverse complement strand
CTGTAGTTATGCCCTCGCTCACAAAAACGGCTTCAGAGTTTTCATGTACAATCTGTACCGGCTGGTGAAAGGCATGGTTTTTACGTAGGACAAAAACTAATCCCTCCCTGGGTTTAGTACCGGCAGGTTGTAGTGATACCTCCTCAGTACTATGAACAAGAGCATCCGGCGGGATTGAAACTACTTTTTGCTTTGGCCCGGTGAGGACCGTAAGTTCCACTCCTGTCCCGGGGCATATTTCCATTTTGGGTGAAGTTATGCTGCTTGTGATTTCAAAGCTGCGGTTTCGGGTGCTGATGGCTGGAGAGACCCTCTCTATGCGTCCCTTGAGGGGGACACCGGTGTGCGGAAGCGTTACATGCGTAGCTTGATCGCAGAAAACTCTTTGATGGTAAGATGCGGGGACTTCCGCCCGGACGTAGAGTGGGTCCGTTACAACCAGCTTTGCCATGGGGTCTCCCACATTGAGGTAGGCCCCCGGAAGTATACTTACATCTGCGAGAAACCCCTTCGCCGGAGCCGTAATAGTACATGCCTCTTGCTGAGTTTCGTTATAAAGTAATTTCGACTCTAATTCTTCAATTTTGCTTTCGATTAGGTTGACGGAGATCTCCCCCTTATGGGCTGTAGTTTCAAGATAGGCTGCCCTCCTCTGCCCATCTGGAGGCCCGGATTCGGCGTCCCAGTTATCTTCCCCGATGGAAAAAGGGGCAGGGGAGTGGGCGTTAAGGTCTTTATCGCGTAGTCCGATACGGGCCTCCTTTAGTTGATGTTGAAGTTCCGCAAGAGAAATACGTTGCTGTTCAACAGCAAGACGCTGTTTTTCCAGGGCCGCTTTTGAAATACCTCCGGACTTCTGAAGGGATTGCGCATGGAGATGTTCTTTCTGGGCTTGTTTATAAAGCTTAAGGGCATGTTGTTCCTGCAGTGTGAGACGGTCTATTTTAATCAAGTGGCGTTCAGCCTGCCGGAGCATTTCCTGGATATTGCTCCGGGCTTGCTGCAGTTCTATTTTCCTTCTTTGGAGTTGAGCAGTATCTATTGTATGTTGGAGCTTCAGGCGGGTAGTGCTGATACATACCAGTTTCTCTCCTTTTGAAACCTGCAGGCCCTTGTGCATTGCAAGTTCAATAACTTTGCCTTCAATCGGGCAGGTGATTTCATGTTTATTCAAACTAATCACTGTTCCCGGCACTGTGATGCTCGGGGCAAACTCAGAGGAAGAGGGGGTACATGTGTATACCTGGGGAAGGGGAGATGGTACTTCCCCATTTGAATTAGGTTTCTCGGCATCGTAAAAAACAGAGCAGCTGTTGATAAAAATAAGTAGATTGAGGGTCCACAAAAACCTCCTCCCAAACCTTTCTTTAACAAACCGGTGTTTATGGGACCTCATGAATACCTCCCGCGGGAGTTTTTGGCTGGAACGGCAGTTTTTGCTGGAACTTCTGAGTCGGCTTAGGTGGCCTGCGGGGCTCCGGAGAAAGCGCGAGCACTAGTTTTGGAATATAGCTTGAGAGTCCGCAATGCTGTAGAAGAGAGCATTCTATTAAAAGGCACTCACGGCTGATTTGGTATAATCTTAGAATATTTTCATCATAGGCCTCTCTACTTTCGACAACGTCGATAAGCCTTGCGTTTCCGAATTCGAATTCCTGCTTTTTGATGTGATACATCTTATAACTCAAATTGGTCTGAGCGTTGATATTGCGCTGTATTTGTTTTTTTGTGCGCAGTTCTTCGAAAAGACGGACCGCCTGCGCCCCCGCACCCTCCCTCGCTTCTTTCAGTTCTTCACGGGTGTGACGAATTTTTTGTGTAAGCCGTTGAATAGTTTCTCCAGAGGTTTTTGTAAAATCTAAAGCAATATGAGTAGAGGGAGCTTGTGAATACATGTAGGGTGAATAGCTACCGGTGTTGTCGACCGAGACACCGACCGGTCCCCCTCCACCGCTTATACGCAGCCCGAAACTAAGGGCCGGAGCGGCAGGAGGAAAGGAGCGGCCTGTGAAATCCACTTGACCAAAAACAACCGCATGTGGACAAAGTTGACGGTATTTATAGGTACGCTGGTCAATTATGCCGGACAGTGTAAGTTGAATCCTTGATACATCGATACTATGTTTTTTAGCCCGCTCCTTGTAAAACTGGGGACTCTCACTCAGGGTTTTTCCAATAATTCCAGTGTAAGTTTGCGGGAGGCTTTCCTCCAACTGTAAAGAAGAATCGTCATTAGTGCGAAGGAGAAGTTGGAGCCGGGTATACATATTCTGTAGGTTGAGCCTTTCCTCAGCCAGCTTAAGTTTTTTTCCCTCATACTGTATCTTAAGCCTCCGGTAGGCATAGGCACTGATGGTGGAATTTGAGAACTGTTGTTCAACACTGTGTAAGTGCCGGGTATACATTTCCAGCACTTCACTATTATTCCGGCAGACCCTTTTAGAGTACAGAATATGCGAGCATAAAGAAATGAGATCGTAGGTGAGTTGAGAAATTCTACCGCGAATCTCAAGGTCCAGTTGGGAGGCTTGTCTCTTTAAATCCTGACTCCTAAACCATGAACTGCCGCTGTCGGTAAGGTTTACCTCTATGCCTCCGCTCAGTTTATGGGTGAGAGAATAGGGAGTATTATAATTACACGATTCATTCCCCTCATACTCGGCATAGAAAACAGGAAATCTTGCTTTAAGCTGGGGTGGTAAACCGCTTCTGGTACGCTGCAACTGATTTCTAAGCTGTTGCAGATAAATATCCGAGCCTTCAACCAGTGCCAGGGCCTTTGGTAGAGTAATAGAGTCGGAATGTAAAAAAACCGGAGCTGCGGTCCCGGGAATCAAAAGAAGCAGTAAAAGGGGGATCTTACCCTTAAAAAGTTTCATCATCATCCTGTTCTTCCTCATCTTCTTCTAAATGTAACAGCAGTCGTGCAATTCGCTTATATTCTTCCGCCTTGCTGTAGAGGCCTAGGTGATAGTACATATCCGCCCGGGTAAGATAGATACCGGCCACTCCAACGATGCCTGCTGCTCCTCTTTCCAACAGTTCAAAGGCTTCAGTATAATTACTCTGTTCAAAGCGGCACTTCCCCAACAAATGAAGCAGTTCCGAATGGTCGGGAATTATCTGCATATACGGCAGTAGTAATTGATAAGCCTCCTCCGGCCGGTCCAACATAAGGAGAGCACGGGCACTCCATTTATCCACCCTGAAACTGAAGGGGATTTGAGTTTTGATATCTTTCCAGGTTTTTAGGGCCTCCTTATACCGACCGTCAAAAAAGTACTTCTTGCCTGTTTCTATCGCCGCCTCGGAATTTTCGTCGGGTACTTGAGAGGTGTGAATTGAGTCGATTGAACAGCCGGGGCTGCACCCGAGCATCAGCCATACACAACTACCTGCTACCAGTTTTTGAACTTGAATTCCCATAGGTCTTTCCCCCTTTCATTACACACAGAGGGATAAAAAGGACTATTTGATTTTTTTTATTTCAAAGTTGAAGCAGCGCAGCATATTCCCCTGTATATAGATTATGAGGAGGAATCTATGAAACTACATTTTTTTATGGGAGCAGTGCTGCTGTTATGGGCGGCGGTACTCTCCTACGGTGAGGGACCTCTGTATTCTTATATGGAGGTCCTTCAAGAGAAGAGCAGGACCTACAGCGTTCAACTGCAGGGAGCACCACAAGATAAAAGACAGGATCTGCTTACAAAGTATAAGCGTGAATTGCAGTTAGAGTCGGAGAAAGTGCTCTCGCAATGGGAGATGGACGGTGTAGAAAAAAAACTGCAGCTTGGGGAAGGGGGAAATGCCTTAGAGGAGTATACCCGTCAGGTTGAACAACTGGCGGAAATCTACGTATCCCGCTATATGGAACCCTACCTTGAAAAGCACGAGGAAACTCACCCGGAAATGCGAACCCCGGGGGAGGGGGCGGACCAGCTCCTGGCACGGCTCAGCTCGGAGCTTCAGTTGTATCATGATGGGCAGGAACCGCATCTGTCGACCCTAGAGAGATGGGAAGAGGCGGAATACAGCCTCCTTGATAAGAGAATGGAATGGGAGCGAAATTCCGAGGAGCTCTATCTTTCACAACTGGAGTCTATAAAAGAGGAGTATGAACGTACGGACGGTCAATATCGGCAGCGCTTGGAAAAACTTGCTGCGGAGTATCAAGAAGGGATTGAGCTGTGGGACCGGCGGAAGTTAGATTTGCACGAGGGTCTGCACTCGGACCTTGAGCAGTTGGAGAGGGAAATTAAAAAACAGCAAAATGAGACGGGGGAGTTAATGGGAGAATTAATGGCCGCATACGCAGGCTCCCAGGCCCTTATTCGGAAAGCAGAGGCACAGCTCTACGAGGGGAATAGTGTGCGATACTGGGCCCGTGTAAGAAGCAGAGAGTTGACCGCCAACACGCAGATAGAAAATGCGTGGAATACTTATATTTCAAGGGGCGAAACTATTCCCTCCGACCTCCTTGATGAAAATAAGAACACAGTAAATGAACAGCTGGAGAAGGTGCGGGGACAAGTTACTCTACTGCAGGCTCTTGTGGATTTTATGGAGCTGCCGGCGGAGCAGCGTGAACTCGAAGAATTAAGGGAAAAAGAGAAAAAAAGCGGTGTAGAGTATATCCAGTCTCTGGCACAGGAGGGAATCCTCAGCGAAGAAACCTCCGAGGCATACTCTCAATATATACGACAAGGAATGAAGCTGTCCCTGGGAGAGGAGTCGGAGGGCCGAATCTATACTTGGCTGAGCTCGGAGTTGGAAAAGGGGCAAGTGGAGTATGCCCGCATTCAGAATGAGTATGACCGGTTATGTAAAGAAATTTCAGATGCCCATACTGAAGCAGAGAATTCGAAGGAACTGTTACGGAAGGGAGCGGATATCCGGAGACAGGCGGAACTAAAGCAGATAGTCCTTCAGCTTGAGCAAGCGGGGGACTTAATTGACGGTCGTCAGGATGAATACCGCACTCACGCGGAAGAAGGGTATTTCAAGTTGTACGCGAAACTCGCAGACATCCTTCCGTTATTGAAGGATGTGGAAGATGTCTCCTACCCTAATGGAGGTGTGGACGGAAGGGATTGGACGGATATGTCGAAATCTCCGGGGCCGAAGTTATACGCGGTCCGTCCTGATAAGCTGCAGCAGGATGCCCTCATCTGGGCACAGGAGTTGGAGAAAGAGCGCAATTCCAATCGGTTTGATTCATTCTTAAAGGATTGTGCGCTTGCCCTGTATCATCAAAATAAAACACTTGTTGACCCGGGGTACTGTTCTTCAAATCAAAGCTACAACAAACTTCAATCAAAACTCGGCAGTTCCGCCGATGAGTATCTAAAGGACGAAGCGGAAGCTGCCTATAAGAAATTGATGAAGGATGATCGGGAAAAGCGTCTGTATAAATTCTATCTAACGGTAATCAGCACCCATCCGGGGCCCTCACAATCTGTATTAAGCAAAGCGGCGGTTGAAGACCTTGGTAAGGTCCTCTTCAAGGGAATAGTTGATCATGCCGGCCGGACCAGTGCTTCCCTGAAGAAGAAACGAGAAGAGTATCGTAAAAAAGCAAAGGTCTATGCAGGCATTGCTGCAGCCTGTTATGCAAGTATGAATATACCAGGAGGGGCTGCTATGACCGCCCTTGCTGCCAGCTACTCCTCGAAGGCATCGGATGTAAAAGCAAAGAGGGATGATATAAACGCCCTAAAACAGAGCATGGAATCTTTGAGTATAAGCGGTTCCCAGGAGCGAAGAGAAGCAGCACGGAAAATAGCATCTGTTGCCGGACAAAAAAAAGAAATCTGCAGGACCGAAGAGAGCCTTGAATCACTTACATCGGCGGTCCATACAAAAAATTATTGGCGTAAGCTCTTTGCGAAAGGAAGTGGAGATTACTCTTTTACCGGCTTTTTCAAGGCGGATCCCTTTGGTGCCGCACCTTTACAGGCATTTATGAAGGAAAAGGGGGGAAGTAAAAAATATACCCTGACAGACTACATAGACCAAATGATTAAAAGCGGAAAAAAAGAGTTAGAAGAGACTGGTGATGTTCGTGTTGCAGTAAATGAAGAGGTGGTGAAACAATTGACAGAATGTGCAGCCCCCGGCGAAGCGAACCCGCGGGATGCTGATCAAAACAAGAGCACATACAAGAGTATAAGTAAAAAACTGGCGGAATCGAAATTTTATGTAGAGCACTTGTGTGCTGAGGACCAGGGGCATTTTTATCTGTCCGGCGGGGCAGACGAATCGGACTTATCCGCTCTATTCACCCTGGTACAACTTATGGGGAATATAAAAAGGCTGAAAGCCCGGCGAGAAGCTGCAGGTCTGTCCTCTCAACTCGACTCCCAGAAAGCTCTATGGGAACAGCAAATGAATTTGATTAAGGCTTCTGTCCAAAGTTCCCGGGAGGACCATTTAGAGGATCTAAGAAAGGCTGGAGTAAAATGGGACAGGGAGTTTAGAGAGAACTATGTAAATCGACAGCAGTCCTGGGAAAAACGTGTGCACACCTTCCATCAGACCCGCACTGTGTGGCTCCAGAAGGCCATTAATGCCCAGGCCCGGCAGTTGTCCGCTCGGGGAGCAGAGGCTTTGAACATGGACCCCGAGGCTGTTGTTGATAGGCTTTCGTTGGTGCCTCTTGATCATTTGCCGAGGTGGGAGCCTCCACACTCAATGGAATATGAACAGAGCAGCCGGGAGACACTGGATCTATTTGCTGCTTTGGAGAGTGCAGAACTAGAGGGAATTATCCCCGAACTTGAGAAAAACCGACGAGAATATGATCAATACCGCTCTAAAGTAAGGCAAATGTACAATGAGACTAGCCGGCGGGCGGAGAAGGTTGCCTTCGAAACGGGCATGCATAATTTTTCCGCAGCCCTTGAGGAGTATCAGAAGGAGTTCCGAAATACTGTGGGGAAGGCTAACCAGAGGGTAGCCGATTCATTGCATACCCTTTTAGTCGCTGCGGGGTTTCAGAAGAGAGGAACTTCGTTTCAGCGGAATGCCCTGGTAGATCTCACATACTTTAAGCATGAAAGAGAGCTGCAGAGTGTTGAGTCTTACAGGGATTACCAGCTGCCTGAGTTACGTTGGGGCACTAAAATTCAACAACTGCTGAATCAAACTGAAAGTATAGTGTCGGCGGAAGCTCACTACGAACAATTGCTGGAAGAGATGGAGGCCCAGCGCGCATTGGTGTTTGGAGGCTATGATACAAAAATGGAGGACTTCCTCGGCAAGGTTGATGAGCAGCTTCAATCAAATTTCACCGGGGCGTCCCGGAGTTTCGCTCAATCCGCCGCCTATAAATCCCACAATGATATGGAAGGCCTCTTTAACTGGCATGTCGGATATGCTCCAAAAATGGACGAGTCCGATCCGGAAAAAATTGAAATTGAAGGGTATGGTGAAACCGGTCGTATTCTCACCGATTTTTATGTACATGAAGCTTCCCTTGGGCGCGCCTTGGCAATGATGGATACAGCAGCCTGGGACCGCAGGCTATGGGATGATGATCGTGATAATGACGGAAATCAGGACGGCTGGCTGAAAGCCGCCAGCATCAGAAGCGTAAGTGATTTAACAATAAAAACTGCGGCAACTTTGGGTCTCGGCCCGGGGGCGGCGGTTTTAGCAGGTCTTGTTGATGATGCCTTCTTTGCACTTGCCGATACCAGGGCAGGATATAAAACATGGGACGAAGCAATGTACACTTTTGGCTCCCAGGCACTTGTTCAGTCCGCAAGCCTTGTAAGTGCAGGGGCATGGGAAAATTTAACCGCGGTGCCGGGCTGGGAACAGCAGGCTTCTCTGTTTAGAAACATCTTACCCGCCGCCGGAAAAACTGCAAGTGAAAAACTGATTGAAGCCGGTTCCGCAGGAATCGAGTATACCCATTCCGATGGCTTCAGCTGGAATGAAGATCGATTTCGGGATGTCTTGTTTGACTCAAGCACCGCTGTAGATATCGGCTTATCAGCTATGGAGGCCTATAGCGATGCCGCTCTTCACAATATGGTGAGCAACCGTGAACATACCTACGGTTTCACTAATGAAAATATCGTGAGCCTTACATCGGGCATTGATACGGGCCAGGATATTCTATCGGGGGGGCTTGAGTATGCCTTAAAAGGGGAGACCACTTATAATCTTTTTGGAATAGGGGGAAGCGGATTGCTTGAGTTGCATCTTTCGCAGGACTCCCCCTCCTTGGCCCTCGGAAGTAATGGTCGCAGTATTTCTCCCGAAAAATTAGTCGAGCTTTACCGGGGTGCAGCATTGTTCGGCCTGCAGCAGCGCATTGAGAAAGTGGGCCGCAAATATAAGGACCCCCTCGACCAACAAAGGATAGCAGAAATGCTCCGTTTCCAGTCGGCCTTCGGAGATGAGCGTAGTCAAAGAATGATGGAAAAAATCTTTGACGGAGATATCACCTTGCGACTGCTTGATCAGGATGAGTTTCGGGGACAAACCCGGCTGGGAAACGACGGGTCCCGGGAAATTCTGATTTCCCTTTCCCAACATGAGCATCTTGGTTCGCCTTCACTTGCATTGACACTTCAGCACGAGGCCCACCGGGATGGAATTTTTAGCCCCGGTAACGACCGGGAGACCCTAAAAGCAGTGATGGCTCACACGGCTATGGCCGCCGGAATCTACCGGGACCCCCTGTATGGAAGTGACTTTTTATATAAAGACAGCTCAATTTTACAAGATATGGCGGCCCTTGCCGAGGGAGACAGGGGTATCGCAGCACTTATGAGCGCCTACGACTCCGGCGGTGACTACTGGAGAATTACCTCGGAGGGAAATTTGTTGTGGGACGGCTCTCACCATCTATGGGGTGAAAACGGGATCCTGTTGGAAACCCATGCCCCCGGCTCTTTCAGTCAAGACGTGGCAGATTATATGGGGATAAGCCGCCCCGAGGCATTAGAGCTTATGCAAAAGGCCGGTTTTATGTGGAATGAATCCCTTGGGACTTATGAACAGGGGAAAAGCACTTTTAATTTAAAGGTAAAACCTGAGCTTCAAGCCCAGTATGCACTCCTTAGGAGCTTCGCAGAACGTACTAACTCTACAGTGCCGGTAAGCGATGAAACTGCATATGCCTGGGCCTTGAGGGATCACTACTGTCGAGAAACTCTAAATGGAGGAGCAGATCCGGAATACACCGCCGCAATGGATAAGTTTTTATCGAGTCCTGAACTCTTTAAGACGGCCCTGGGTATCTCCGGCGGGACCGGGTTTGATGGAATTCGCTCCACCGGGACCCTCCGCGAGTACTCTCAGCAGTGGCTGGAGTCTGCAGTTTCAGGGGAACCCTTGGAGGCTTCAAGCGGAAGGGGATATTGTTTGGCGGAATCAATTGCCGCCCATTATGTCGACACCTTTTCTGAAGTAGACTGGGATGATATCGAGCATGCCTTCAGCAGTGGGGGATGGGGCGAGAGTTTTGATACATCCACCGGTTGGGTAGGAGACAAGCGGGAATTTTCAGCTGAACTCTCCAAGCGATTGGGGGTGGATGCACGGGTTACGGAATACCGCTTTGACTCCTTAAATGAAGTAAATAGTTTTTTGGAGGAACCTAATTCTGGGGTACATGACTTTGATGATGTCTCTTTTATCGCCGATTACGGCACCCATTTTACCCATGTACGTCAAGATGGAATAGAGTTAAACAGCTATAACGGATGGAGTGCCCCCGAAGAGGGGCCCCAGGGATGGAGAGTGTACGGCTGGGACTTCGCGAAACAGTAGCCCAAAACTCTATCTTTAAAAGGAACACTAGAGGGCACTGAAATACGGTGCTAATTATAGTGTTCAATTATAGTAAATAAAACCTTCACGCGTGTCGATGATTGTGATATGATCATGGAAGTAACTTATTCACAATTTATTAACAGGTAGGAGAGACACAGTGAGCCCATCGGACACATTAGTTTCAATAGCACAGGCAGTAATTTTCTTTTCAACAATCGGCGTTATTATCTTTGGGCTGGTGCAGTGGAACAGGGAGAAAGTTACCACCGCTAAGGCGGAGGAGAAAAAGTAGCTGTACCTATCACTTCACGCTGTGTAGGCGTGCCCCTCCTGGGGTGATCATCTTATTATTGTACCTGCTGAGGCTGTCGCTGAGGCTGTTTCTAAGGATACGAGCTTGAGTGGACAGGACAATCTGAGCCGGCTGCGGTCTTGACCGGGCTCCAGTCTTAAGCAAGTTCCAGTCTTGACCGGGCTGGACAAATCAAAACTTAAAAAGCAACTAAATAAGGGGCTTTATCACAATGTGATGAGGCCCCCCTTTTTTTTTGCGCTCATACTACATAAACTTTAATACACCCACTTTAATACACCCCCGTGTCGAATCCTGGAGTTGCAGAATCCTGGAGTTGTCGAATCTTGGGGCTAGAGCAAACGAAGCGCCTCCAGGGCCGCTTCGTAGTCGGGGTGGTTGTGGTTTTCTTCGACAATCTCGATATAGCGGAGAATGTCGGATTTATCTAGTAAAAAAATGCTCCGATTTAACAACCTCATCTCACTGATAAGAACTCCGTAATTTTCACCAAAGGATCCGAAACGGTGGTCGGACAGGGTCTCTATCCGATCAATTCCCGCAGACCCGCACCAGCGTTTCTGTGCAAAGGGGAGGTCCATGCTGATGGTCAGCACTTCAATTTCCGGGGAAAACTCCGTGGCCATTTCATTGAACTTTCTCGTTTGTGCATCACACACTCTTGTGTCGAGGGAGGGCACTACACTGATGAGTTTCACCTTCCCCTGGTAATCTTCCAGACCCTTCGGGAGCAAGTCGTTGTTGAGGACCGTAAAGTCAGGGGCCACATCCCCGACTTGCAGTTCCGGACCAACCAGGGTAATCACGTTCCCCCCCATTTTTGTCACCTGTCTTTCCTGCATACTAAATCGCCTCCCTTAACGCTTATTATTTCCCTCACGCGTGAATCATCCAGCCCTCCGTAGCCCGGGCAGCCTCCATAATCGCCTCCGAGAGCGTAGGATGGGCGTGGATCATCTTCGAGATATCCGTAGTCACCAGCTCTGAAGAGCGTGCCAGCAGCAGCTCGTGAATAAGGTCGGTAGCTTGAGTGGCGACAATACGGGCCCCCAAAATCTCCTGGTTTCCCGTATCATAAATGATCTTGACCATCCCCTCGGTCTTTTCAATTGCAACCGACTTACCGGCGCCGCGAATCGGAAAGGATTTGGAGGCAGCCTCATATCCCTGCTCTTTGGCCTGCTCTTCGGTATAACCGAAACCGGCAACCTCCGGTTCGGTGTACACACCAGCGGGAATTGTGGTGGGGTCAAGCCGCGCCTCTGTCTTGTGACCCGCCATATGCTCCACGGCCAGCTCGGCCTCTTTGGATGCCACATGGGCAAGCTGGGGGGTGGCAACCACATCGCCCACCGCAAAAATTGAATCCACCGAGGTGCGATAATAATCGCCCACCGGAATAAACCCCTTCTCCGTCGATATCCCCACATTCTCCAAACCAAGATTTTCAGTATTGGGGGCACGGCCCACCGTAACCAGCAAAGTCTCGGCCTCAAGGCTTTTATTCCCCCTTTTCGTCTCTACATCCAGCACTACCTTCCCCTTTTCCTTTCGGGGGGCAGAAGCCTTTGCACTGGTGTACATCGCAATTTTACGCTTTTTAAAAGACCGGGCCAGGACCTTTGCCGCCTCTTCATCCTCAGTCGGAAGAATATGATCGAGCATTTCGACAAGGGTTACCTCAACCCCGAAACGGTCCATAATGTGGGTAAACTCGCACCCGATAGCTCCGGCCCCCAGAACAATCATGCTTTTCGGCAAATCGGTCCGCATTAAAATATCGTTGCTGCTCATAACAGTTGTGCCGTCGAACTCAAAACCCTTAAGCTCACGGGGCCGCGAGCCGCTTGCAATCATAATGTGCTCCGCATGAATTGTTCGCTCTCCGTCAATACTTACCTCGTGTGCCCCGGTAATACGCGCAGTCCCCTCTATATAATCAATTTTATTTTTCTTGAGCAGAAATCCAACTCCCTTCGAAAGCTGGTCCGCGGTCTTACGTGACTCCTCTTGGGCCTTTCCGTAATCGAAGTCCGAAAGGTCCACCTTTACCCCCATCCGTTCCAAATCGCCGATCGAGTGAAAGCTCTCAGCTTGGTGAACAAGAGACTTAGAGGGAATACAGCCGATGTTTAAGCAGACCCCTCCGGCTTTATCCTTTTCAACTACACACACATTAAGCCCCAGTTGTTTCGCCCGAATAGCCCCGACGTAGCCCCCTGGGCCTGCCCCTATAATTAACAGATCGTAGTCATATGTCATGGTAGTTCCTCCTATACACCTCAGCATTACTCGACATTAATCGATAATCCCACGAAATTGATCCATTTTCAAGATCCACCGTCCCGCTCCCACAATATATGGAAATTTATCGATTGAAATGGTAGTATCTTTTTATAAAAACAACAGAGGGGACAATTGTTTTATGGTATCAGCGGCATTCTTCACATTGATCAGAAGGTGCATCCTTCTCGCAGGCAGCTTTACCCTTGTCTTTGTTTCTCTTACAGAGCTGCGGCCGGCCCCTCTCTCCCAACCCGCCCCCGCCGGTCCGCCGGTTAAAGCGGCGCTGGTGCAGTACGAGGTGCGGGCGGCGGATTACCAGAGCGAGGCCGCCTTTGCCGAAAGGGTCGGTGCTCTTACCGCCGAAGCCGCCGCCCGCGGGGCAAAAATCCTAGTGTTTCCCGAATACATAAACGTCTTTTTGGCTGCACTACCCTTGGGCCGGCGCCTCGCCCTCACCGACACCCTTCCCGGGGCATTACAGCTAGTACAACAGTACCACCGGCGGCCCGTGGGCCTGAGGGAGCATCTGAGGCTGCAGAGCAGCAGTACCCGGGAGGTCATGGACCGTGTGTGGGGCAGCCTGGCACGCCGTCACAACGTGTGGATTATCGCCGGAAGCGCCTTTGTAGCAGAAACCGATAAAGCCGCCTCTGCCCCAAAGAAAAGGCCCCAACTACTCAACCGTGCTTTTGTGTATGCCCCTTCAGGACAGGTCGCGTATACCCAGGACAAGGTGTACTTAACCCCCTTTGAAAAAAATACAATCGGTCTGAGCCCCGGCGACATCTCTGAAGCACGGGTGTTTGAAGCGGCCGGACTGGACATCGCCCTGACCCTCTGTCGTGATACCTTTTTTGATATCTGGAACAGTCGAATGGGGGAGGCCGATGTATGGGTTGACCTTAAAGCCAACGGAGTAGAGTTTGATCAACAGTCGCGGCAACTCTTTAGAGAAGCGGTACCGGAGCGGATCGCGGAAACCGAGGTACCCTACGGGTTTACAGTCTGCCTGACCGGCCGCTATTTAGAGCTCTTCTGGGAAGGTCGCTCCTCGGTAGTAGTGCCGGCGGATCAGGGAGCGGGATATAAAACTATTCAAAAAACAGAAAAACCGGTTGGTGAAGAGATGCTGATTATTAAAATAGAAGGGGGAGCTTAACCGCCTACCCGCAGCACAGACACGTAGGTACCGTCCCTGGTTTTTTTCATTTGGGGGTTATGGGGGTCAGGGACCCGTCGGCCGTCCACCACAAAGTAGTAGTAATGGGTTCCCCGGGGCAGGTCCAGGGAAAGGGAATAGTGCTCTCCCCGGGAGGATTCGGGCTGCAGCCGGTACATAAAGGGGTCCCAATGGTTAAAACTCCCGGCTACCGCCACCCGGCCTGCATATTTATCGGAAAAGCGAAAAGTAACCTGTCCGTCCCTGGTATCCGTAACAAGCTGGTTCTGTTTCTCCGGTTTTTCAGGCACATCAAACACCGAGGCGCTCACATCCCCCGGTAGGGTAATACGATTCGGGTTGTTCGGGTCTGTTATCCAGAGCCCGTCAACCACCAAACGATATACCAGGCGGTCGATCTCCGCCGGGGGGGAGTAATTCAATACAAAGACATTATGCTCATTTCGAATAAAGGGATGGATTTTGTTAAAGTTCTCATGCTGAAAGGCGATTCCCACCCTGCGTACCGGGGCCTTGTCGGAATAAGAAAAGAACACCCTTCCCACTATAATCTCAGGAGGGCCCCCGCTTTTCTGCATCTGAATTTTCAAATGCATGTCCACTGATTCCACAGACTGAGAAAAAGCTGCTTGTGTCATTCCCACCACAAAGAGTATACTAACTGTAAACATGAGTGTGCGACGTATCATAAATGCTCTCTAACAAAATAATCGGTAAACACCGCTGGAAATTGAAGGAAAAACTAACTTTCTCCTCTTCCTCAACCGAAACTGGAAACAGGTAATACTATGCCCGAGCTACAAGACCTTGAACAGTTAAAGGCGGACATCCTTAATCTCGGTAACGAACCCACCGTGCTCAACCGCCGCGGTGAGCCGATTCCCGAAATCCACCCCCCCGAAGAAGGCCAAGACCAGGAATTAGCCGACCTGTTGGAAGGGTTTGGGGAAGAAGAAGAACCCGAAGAATTTCCCGAGGAACCCCCCGAGGAATCCTCCGAGGAAGAGCCTCCCGAAGCTGAAGCCCAAGCCGAAGAAGCGCCGGAGCCGGAGGAGGAACTCCCTGAGTTAGAGGAAGAGCCCCCAGAGAGCGAAGAAGAAACGCTGGAGCCGGAAACGCCGGAAGCGGAAGCTGAAGCCCAAGCCGAGGAAGCGCCGGAGCCGGAGGAAGAACTCCCTGAGTTAGAGGAAGAGCCCCCTGAAAGTGAAGATCTTGAAGGGCTTGAAGAGTTAGAGGAACTTGAAACCGAAGCCTTCACCGAGGACGCTGGGGAAGAAGCAGCGGAGGAAGTAGTTCCGGAAGAGTCGGAAGAAACTGATGAGTTTGATATAGATCAAATGCTCGGCGAAGATATGTTTGAAGAAGAAGAGGAACTCCCCGATCTGTCCGGTGCGGAAACCGAAGAGGAGGAGACCGGCGAGGAGGACCTCGGACCGCTTCCCGAGTTTGGAGAAGATGAGGATTTTTCCCTGCCGGAGTTAGACGAAGATTTTGACGAAGCCGGCGGCGGGGAAGAATTCGGCGGGGAAGAGCTTGGTGAAGAAGAGCTAAGTGAAGAAGAGCTAAGTGAAGAAGAGCCGGGGGAGGAGCTTGAGGAAGCTGGACCGGCGGAGGAAGGCGAAGAGGGCCTTGAAGAGGAACTTGAGGAGTTTGCCGAAGCTGAAGAAGAGGACGAACTAGGCGGTCTTGAGGAGCTGGAGCTTCCTGAAGAGGAACTCGATGAAGGGGAATTTGAGATAGACGAGTTTAATCTCGGAGATCTTGGTGAAGAGTTCGGAGTACTTGAAGAAGCTGAGGAGCCCGCCGAGGAGGAGGAAATCCAGCCGGAGGGGGAGGCCGAAGAGGAACTTTCCGAGGAAACAGCACCCCGGGACCTGTCGGAGGATGAGTTCAAGGCCCTCACTGAAACCTTGCTGACTCTTCCCCGCAACCTGAAACTAATTGTAGAAGAGCAGATTGGTGAGCGGGGGCTCTCGGGGGAACCTCTGAATCGACTGGTGAATGCGCTGGTCGAAAAAAAGTCTCCTAAAGAAATCGCTGCGATTGCTTCAAAAATTACCGGAAAACGAATTCGAATTCCGACCCAATACGAAAAGAAAACCGGTGCTGCCTTTGAAGAAGAGAAAAGCAGTTTCGCCTATGCTCTTAAGCACCGAATCTTCCCTTTAATTCGCACAGTGGTCCTTACCGCGGCGTTGCTCGCCTTGGCAATTTTTCTCAGTTACCGTTTTGTGTATCAGCCCCTGTATGCGCTGCACCTCTATAACCTTGGATACGAACAGCTGGAAGAGAGGGAGTATCCCTCGTCGGAGAACTACTTTCAACGCGCCCTCGATCAACGGGTAATGAAAAAGCAATTCTTCCGTTATGCCGAAGGGTATAAAGAGCAAAAACAATGGACCCTGGCCGAAGAGAAATACGAACAGTTGCTTAGCTATTTTCCCCTGGATAAGCAGGGTACCCTCGACTATGCCCAAATGGAACTG
>Ga0102934_1001544_pt1 | contig 16074 bp, 11 predicted proteins | sample SalPonR2_A_D1_MG_FD_78175 | JGI IMG/M metagenome (GOLD analysis project Ga0102934, IMG submission 78175) | Salt pond soil microbial communities from South San Francisco under conditions of wetland restoration - Salt Pond MetaG R2_A_D1_MG | ecosystem: Environmental > Aquatic > Marine > Intertidal... | reverse complement strand
TTTTGATCCCTGGTATGCTGGTAATCAAGGTTTTTTTGAGTTGAATCCCGAATACGACAGCAGCCGCGATAGCCTTGTCGATGATCGAGTTGGATTTACTCCTTTTACAAGTCCTTCGACATCAAATAATAATCAGGCCTTTACTGGAATTTCAATAGATAGTATTGGACCAGCCGGTTTTAATATGGATTTCAGAATTAAATGGCATGAAAAATCCGGCTCTAAGATTGTCTTTAATATTCCTGATGGATTTGATGTTCACGATATAATTCCTGTTGATCTTGGTAAGAATCTTGATGGTTTGGCCGTTGCTGGTAATGAAATATTTTTATATGATTCTCTCGGTAATCAAATTAGTTCTGAAAATAGTCTGGATTTGACGGACTATTCCACTGTCAAATTGTTCTTTGACCAAAATAATAAAAATCTGTTTGTGTTGGCAGAAAATGATCAAAATCTAAGGATCGCAGCCTGGCAGATTATTAATTCGAGTGATCTAAATTTTCAGGATTCTGTTCAAATAGAAAATGCAGCCACCACAAGTAATTCTATCCTTATTGACAACTCTCTTGTAAGCGGTGTCGTTGAAAGTGGAAATAATATGCTGGTCAGTTGGGAACTAACAGATCAGGGACTGGAAAAATCTGAACAAAGTGTCGATACTCCTATTCAAAGTCTGACCGGTAATGCAAATAATTGTTATTACCTGAGCGAAAATAGAGTGGGACGAATAGATTCGGAAACCTTAAATATTAATGAATTGGTAAATGATAGCAGGATAAGCGGGAATACTCTATTTTCAGGCCACCTGAATAATAATGAAAAAATCGACCTGGTCTATAATGGTGCTGAATCTTCCGGAATTGTTCTGGACGTTGATGAAACAACAATTATTAGAACTATAACGCCCGGTTTTGAAAAGATCGCCCTATCAGATATTGATGGCGATGGCCTGAGTGAAATTATAAATATAACATCAACAGGTGAATTGGCTTCCTACAATGCTAATCTCAATCTGGAGAATAATTTTCCTGTGCAAATTGGCCATGAATTGGTTGGAGAACCATTATCCTATGATGTAAATGATAATCGGATCAATGATGTGGTTTTGGTGACTGATTCAGGTGAATTATATGCCTTTGATTATAAGGGACGTCATATTGGTGCTTTTCCATTAACAACAAATATTTCTGATACAGATAGGCTTTGTCTTATGAATACTACTGGCAGTCAGGTTGCATTTATTGGGACCCGGACTGGTACTAGTCATATTTCAGCAACAAAAATGGGGACTGGAAAACTTGCGGCTAGTTCCTGGTACTGCCAAGCAGGCAATACTAATCGCAGTTTTCTGCTTGAAGTAGTAGAAACACAACAATTATCAGAAGATGTACCTGTTTTGAACAAAGACAAAACTTTCTGCTGGCCTAATCCTGTCAAGCAATCTACAACAAATATTCGCTATTTTGTGAATCGACCGGCAACTGTTAAAATAGATATTTATGATCTGGCTGGTAATTTTGTAAAATCTTTCAAAGATGAAGATCCAGATCCTTTGGTATACAATGAAATCAGCTGGAATGTGGACAATATTGAGAGCGGAGTCTATTTTGCTATGTTACAAGCCAGTGATGACAGCGGTTCACAAAAAGAGATAATTAAAATTATGGTTATTAAGTAAATAAAAAGATGACGAATAGATTCCTCAGATATTTCATCCTTATAAATATATTTTTAATCGGTATGGGCTATTCTGCTGTTCGCTATAATCACCCGGAACTGGAATGGAAAACCTTGGAAACTGCCCATTTTAGTGTCCATTATCACAATGGTACAGAGAACACAGCCTATCGGGCTGCCCGGGTTGCCGAGACTGTTTATGAGCCAATTACTTCGTTTTATGATTTTACCCCACCCGAAAAAACTCAGATAATTATCAAAGATACTGATGATTATGCCAATGGTGGAGCCTATTACTATGACAATAAAATTTTGATCTGGGCAACTCCCTTGAATTATATTTTACGGGGCAATCATATCTGGCTGAGGAATGTTATTGCCCATGAATTTTCTCATATAATTTCACTGGGCAAGGCTATGAAATTTACCTATAATGTTCCTGGTATCTATTTTCAGGGTATGGGTTATGAAAAGGAGAAAAGGGAAGATGTGGTTCGGGGTTATCCCAACGTAATTGTTTCTTATCCTTTGCCAGGCATGGTCATGCCCATGTGGCTTGCGGAGGGAGCCGCTCAGTACAATTATCCCAAAGCCCACAATGACCTCTACGATTCCAACCGTGATATGATATTGCGCGATCGAGTTTTGCATGATAATTTGCTATCTTTTGATGCTATGGGAACTTTTGGAAAAAGGGGCACTGGAAATGAATCAATCTATAACCAGGGCTGGGCTTTTACTCGCTATTTACAGGCTAATTATGGTAAATCGGTTTTGCCGGATCTCATGGATAAAATGGCGCAGCCTATGCAATGGTCGGTCAACAATGCTCTCAGAGAAGTGACCGGAAAAACAGGTCAGACCATTTATAGAGAATGGAAGATAGATCTAGAAGAAGATTATTTTGGCAGAACAAAAAATATTCGGGCTCACGAAAGAAGTGGCAAGGTGCTTTTTGAGAAAGGTACAGCCCAATTGTTTCCCATTAGTAAGCAGGATAAAATATATTATCTTTCAAATAAAGGACAGGACTATCTATCTCTGACTAGTCTTTATGAATATGATAAAAAAACTGGCGAAAGCAAGGTTTTGCAATACGGCGTCAGCTCTAAATTGATTTTTGGCCCGAAGCATGAAAAAATCTATTATTCAAGGGTTGGAAAACCTAATAGGCATGGCTCAGAATTTTCTGATATTTATTATTATGATCTGCAGAAAGACGAAGAAATTGAGATCACCCATGATGCTCGAGCCATGAATCCTGATCTCTCGCCTGATAGTAAGCATCTGGTTTATGTAATCAACAACAATGGAAGTCAGAATATAGTCCATTATAATCTGAAGACAGAGAACAAAGATACATTAACCGACTTTAATAATTTTGAGCAGGTTTTTAATGCAGTCTGGACGCCTGATGGCCAGAAAATCACCTTTGATATTACAACTAGCCATGGGCGCGATATTTATAATTATGATCTGAAAAGCGGCAAAATCAGACCACTCTTCAATAATCAGTATGATGAGCGCTATCCTCTCTATAGCCGGGATGGTAAGTGGCTGTATTATGTCAGCGATAAAACTGGAATTTTTAACATTTACAGAAAAAATTTGAGCACTGGCAATCATGAATTATTGACTAATGTGACCGGCGCTGCTCTCATGCCCTATATTGATAAATCGAGCGCTCTTTATTATACTCTATATGAAGAAGGAAAATTTAAAGTTGCCCGAATTGATGATCCTCAACCTGTCAAAAAGGAATATGCTCACTACGAGCACAACTACGAAAAAATTCCCGGTAATATCGAGCTTGTGAATTCTCCTGTAAAAAAGAAAACAGACTATGATAGCGAATATTCCCGGTATTTTGTTATGCCTCGTTTGATGCTTGACTATGGAACTTTGAAACCGGGCCTCTATTTTTTCTCATCAGAAATACTTCAAAGGATGGAGATTTTTGGCGGTGCTGCTATTAACAAACGGTATGATTATGATGTAGCGATGATGCTGGAATATCATTTATGGGATCCAACTATTTTTCTGGAATTTTACAACATTCGCCGCAGCATTCTCAATAAAGAGGATACGTACAATGATGCCTATCCTATGAAAAATGATTATACATTTTTTCTAACCGAAGCCCATCTGGGTGTCTCCCGACCGCTTTTGGAAGCTCATCAGTTTCGCTTTGATATTGTTTATTCCAATTATCGCACGGTCAATGATCAGTTTATCCAGAAAAATCCCAATGAATGGAGTGCTTTTGAAAATTTTTCCTACAATTATTATAAAGGTCTTAATTTTAAACTGGATTGGAAAATTGATTATACCTTACCGGAAGTAAACAACTACACCAATCCGACGACTGGAATGGAAATAAATACCACACTTTCTCGAAATTATGATAAATTTCTGGATGATTTTGGCATTTATCAGGACTTTGGCACCCTAAAAGAAATATACAACAATAATTATTACTGGAAAATTCGCCAGGAAGGCAAATGGCACCATAAAATGCCTTTTATGGAAACATTGGTGGGGAATTTTCGCTGGAAATTGGGCTGGATCTCCAAACCGAATCTTGATTCCTTTTTCAATTTTTTCGCTGGTGGAATGCCTGGCCTGAAAGGTTACCCTTATTTTAGTATGGAAGGGCGCAATATGTTCTCACTCCATTATACTTTTCGCCATCCTATCTTTACTGAGAGGTCTTACAAACTGGGCTGGTTCAATTTACAAAATATGTTTGTGGGGGCTTTTGCTGAAACTGGTAACGCCTGGAATAAAGTGGCCGGTTATTCAGGAATGGATGTGGGAACTTATGTAAAAAATCCTGTTGATATTACTCATCAAGTATTGAAAGATTTCAAATCTGATATAGGTCTGCAAGTAAGGTTGAGTGGATTTTCTTTCTATGCCTATCCTACTTCTATTAATCTGGATTTTGCCTATGGTCTCAGTGAATTTCAGGTCTCTGATAAAATGGAGAATACTTACCATTATGATAAAGAGTGGCGCTATTATTTAACTATCCTGTTTGGATTATAAAAGGAGGAATATTTATGAAAAAATTATTTATGGGACTTTTACTACTAACGCTTATTTTTAATTTTGTTCTGGCTGAAGGATTGGGGCTTAATAAAGGATTGACAAACCGTCAAAAAATGGATGCTTTTATGCAATTTGGCGGAGAAGAAAAATCCCAGGATACTGTTAGTTACTCTTTTGAAAAATCTCCTGCACTTGCTTTTATGATGTCGGCTGTTGTTCCGGGGGCTGGTCAATTTTATGCTGATAAAAAGTGGTGGTCTGTTGGATTCCTGGGTGTAGAGGCTCTGGGTTGGGGACTGTGGTACAATCGTAAGACCTATGGTGAAGATATGGAAGATGAATATGAGAAGTTTGCCAATACAAACTGGAGTTTTGATAAGTGGCTGGGAGAATGGATCAGCAGTCCCGATTTATATGGTCAGTCTCATGAAATTAATGTTATTTTAGTTGATAATCAGGGCAATATTATTGAAGGATCCGTATTCACTGTTGATGAAGATTATTATCAGACTAAAGATGAGATGTTTAATGAATTTGGCAGTCAGAATCCTGATGGAGTAGTTGAAATAAAGAGTCGAGACTATTATGAGAATATTGGTAAATATGATCAATTCGCTGCTGGCTGGAGTGACTATAATCCTGAAGCCAACCCTGATACAGTTTTACTAGCAGGTATGCGGAAAAATTATGTAAATAAACGTGATGATTCCAACCAGGCTTTAAAAATGGCTACTAAATCTCTTACCGTTGTTATGTTTAACCATCTATTTAGTGCCTTGCATGCCCAATTTGCTGCCAAACATTATTCTGATGATGCTAGTAAACCTAAAGAAATGAGCTGGAATTTATCACTAACGCCGGCCTATAGGCGAGGACAACTGGTAAGCGGGATTAATCTATCTTTTGCCTTTTGAAATAATATTACTAGCTTTGACGACTTGATAAGTAATGAAACTGAAGATAATTGAGGAAAAATGAAATCAAAATTAGCAATAATAACTTATATATCGCTGGTAGCATTGTTACTGGCTGGATGTGCTGGTAATACGACAACATATCAGCAAACTTCACAATACTATTTCAAAGGTAAACAAGCCTATCAGAATGGCAAATGGATCAAAGCAATTGATAATTTGAAATTGTTTATCCTGAATAATCCGGGTAGTGAATATGCTGATAGTGCTCAATTTTATCTTGGCGAAAGCTATTTCAATAATAAAGAATATTTGATGGCTATATCAGAATATTCCCAGCTTAAAAATAAATACTCTTATAGCCCTTTAGTTGAAAAAGGTGCTTACAAGATAGCCAAAAGCTATGTAGAATTATCGCCTAATTATCATCTGGATCAGGAAAATACTAGAAAAGCTATCCGCAATTGCCAAAGCTTTATTAGCAATTATCCTAATAGTGAATATGTTGACGAAGTAGAGCAGGATATTCAGGATATGCGCAATAAACTTGGTCACAAAATGTACAATAGTGGCGTATTGTATCGCAAGATGCACCGCTGGGAAGCTGCAGTAATATATTTTGATAATACACTTAATCAATATTACGACACCAAGTATGCTCTGGATGCAAAATTGGATAAAGCTTTATGTTTGATCAAACTTCGGAAGTTTGAAGATTATAAAGAATTAATTGCTTCTATAAAACAGGAGCATAAGGATAATAAAGAAATAAAAAATGAACTGGCCAGTTTGAAACAGACTTACAAAAATGAGCAGAAAAATATCAAAGATGAGCTGGAAAAAAGCAAGGGGCGATTTTGAGCATCTGCTTATTTGGAGGGACTTTTGATCCTATCCATAATGGCCATCTGATAATGGCACAGTGGACTCTTAATGAAGTGCCGGATATTGATGAAGTGGTTTTTATTCCAGCAGCCCGGCCCCCACATAAGATCAATCACAACTATACACCTTCTGAGCACAGATTGGCAATGGTCGAAAAAGCCACTAATGATAATCCTCAATTTTCCGTTTCTGATGTGGAAAGTAAAATGAGTGGACCTTCCTATTCTGTAAAAACAATTAAATATTTTCGCAAGAAATACAATTTTGATAAACACAGTCCCTATTTTCTAATTGGCGAGGATAGTCTGGTAAATCTTGATCAATGGAAAGAGCCAGAGCAAATTCTTTCTCTAGCCAATGTTCTGGTTGTCCAGAGATTTGGTGATCAGATTAAAGAAAGAGAATCTAAATATAAGGACAAAGTCCATATTTTGCAAAATGCTCCATATCTGGATATCTCTTCCACGCTAATTCGAAATATTAATAAAAGCGGAAAATCGATTCGCTATCTTGTACCCTCTGCAGTGGAACAGTATATTCATGATCATCATTTATACAATGAATAGTTGCAACTAAATCTGGGCTCAAAGCTCAAAATCATTTTGATAAATTACTTGACAATGGAACTAAAAAAATCGACCTTAGTAAGATATTGTGAGAATTGTAAATTAAATCTAAAAAAAAGTGTGATAACTTATGAAGGAAAAAGAATTAAAAAAGCGCAAAGGGATTATTGAAAAAATTTCTTTAACTAGGACCAATTATATCGTTTTTCTGGCTGGAATAGTCATCGTTACTCTTGGCTTTTTTCTCATGGCCACTGGCGGAACAAATGATCCTCAGAGTTTAACCCTTTCACCAGTAATACTTTTAATTGGTTATCTAATTGTTGTTCCGATTTCAATTTTTATTGGCAGTGGTAAGGATGCTGAGGAAAATGACAAATAGCTTTTTTTTCACAGAACGGGAACTGGTTAGGCGTCAAAAAAAATATTAAAGCTTTAAAATCACTCATTCTTACTGTCTTAACAGACAAATTTTATAAAAATAAAAAGAGCCGCTATGAATTTCATAGCGGCTCTTAGCTTTTATATGTCTAAATTATTAATTTTCTTCGTCATCCAGCCAATAGATGAGTTTCTGTCGATCGGCTTCAGGGAGATACTCTTTATTAGGTATCATCCTGAGTGTAAAACCGTTTAAGCCGCTCGCCCAGTTGTTTATTGTGACTGTATAGAGAAATTTGCCATCTCCTAATTCCTTTTCCACTTCCATTCTCTCAATATTACCCTCAGCAAGTTCTCCTTTTGTATTCAACTTGCCATAGTAAATTTCAACATTTACATCATTCGAGGGAATCTCGTCCAGGTAAACTTCAGCTGTAACCTGAAGATTGCTATCAATATTTAGGTTCTCTATCGAAGAAGAGTCAACATTAATGAAACGGATCTTATCCCATTTTGTAGCAATATTTTTCTTCCAGGCTGCCAGTCGGGTTGCTTCGACAGAACCTTCGGCTTTGAGCTTGCTGCTTTGATTAAAAGCCGGCACATAATAATCAAGAGTGTATTCTTTGAGCATACGATTGGTATTGAAAATAGGACAAACGTCAGCCATAGAGTTTTTCATCATCTTGATCCAGCGCCTTGGCATTTTATCACGACCACGCTCATAAAATGCCGGAATTATCTGCTCTTCTAGCAGGCGGTAAATATCATTGGATTCATTGTGATCCCATTCCTCAACACTATTGTAATCTTCTAACTCTTCACGATTACCGATTGCCCAGCCAATATCACGATTGTAGGCTTCATCCCACCACCCGTCCAGAGTGCTAAAATTTAGAGCGCCATTGGCAGCAGCCTTCATGCCGCTTGTACCACAGGCCTCCTGCGGACGCCGAGGAGTGTTCAACCAGATATCGCAACCTTCAACAAGATAGCGGGCAATATTCATATTATAATCGCTAATAAAAACAATGTGATTGCGAAGTTCTTCATCTTTTGCTAGATTAAATATTTTCTTGATTAATTCTTTACCTTCTTTATCCTGAGGATGAGCTTTACCAGCCAGAATAATCTGAACGGGTTTTTCCTCATCAGTGATAATTTTTTTGAGACGTTCAATATCCCTGAAAATTAATGTGCCGCGTTTATAAGTAGCGAAACGCCGAGCAAATCCTATTGTTAGAGCATTGGTATCCAGAACACTTTCAGCTTTTTGGATATCGGTTTCTGGCAGATCAAGACTGCGATAGTGCATTGCTAAGCTTCTTCGGGCAAATTCTACAAGTCGTGTTCTTCGAGTTTGATGTACGCGCCACAGTTCGCCGTCAGGAATCTCTTTAACCCGATTCCAGGTCTTGCTTGAAGCCGGTTCCTCTCTCCAGGCTGGTCCCAGATAGCGATTGAACAGTTCTACCATTTCCCGGGATAACCATGAAGGCTGGTGAATTCCATTTGTAACAGAACTGATGGGAATCTCATTTTCTAATGCTGAAGGCCAGAGAGATTTCCACATTTTACGGGAGACTTTCCCGTGTAATTCACTGACACCATTGGTCTTATATGCCATGTTAATTGCCAAAATAGCCATGGAGAAGTTGTCGTTTCCATTCTTGTCAATTTTTCCCATGGTTAAAAGTTCGTCAGGAGAAATTCCAACTATTTTGCAATAATCTTCAAAATATTTTTTTATCAAACTAGCGGAAAATAGATCAATACCGGCTTTTACTGGAGTATGAGTTGTGAAGACTGCACTAGACTTAGCAACTTCCAGGGCTTCATAAAAACTAAGATCAGACCCTGACATCAGAGTTTTGATTTTTTCCAATCCGGCAAAAGCGGAATGCCCTTCATTCATATGGATAACTGAATCAGGTTTGCCCATGTCGTTTAATAGCTTAATTCCACCCATACCAAGCATGATTTCCTGCTTGATACGCATCTCCTTATCACCGCCATACAATTCAAAAGTGATTTTTTTGTCTTCCTCTGAATTTTTGTCTATATTGGTGTCAAGTAGATAGAGCGAAATTCTTCCAACTTTTGCTTCCCAGATCTGGGCATATACTTTCCGTCCAGGAAAGTCAACACTGATAATATGAGGATTGCCCTGATTATCAGTTTTGATCTTCATTGGCCAGTTATAAAAATCATTAAAAACATATTTTTCTTCCTGCCATCCATCGACATTAAAACTCTGGCTAAAATATCCCATTTGATAGGCCAACCCAATTCCAGTTAATGGTATCCCTATCTCTGATGAGGATTTTAAATGATCACCAGAAAGAACACCTAAGCCACCGGAATAAATGGCCATGCTTTCTGTAATTCCAAATTCCATAGAAAAATAGGCTATATTTAGATTTTCTGAATATTCATCTCTTTTATGGAACCAGGGAGTTGATTCCAGATAGAGGTCAAAATCTACTAGAACTTTATCAAGTGAATAGACATAACTGTCATCATTAGCCAGCTGTTCTAAAGTGTCCTGGTCAATTTTATTGAGCATGGCAACAGGATCGTGGTCAACTTCTTCCCAAAGATCCATATCCATTCTGCTAAAAAGATTCCTGGTTTCATCATCCCAAGTCCAGCGGAGATTGTAGGCCAGGTCGCGAAGTCTTTCCAGCTTCTTAGGCAGATTCGGAGAAACGGTAAAACTTTTTGCCGGTTTCATTATCTTGCTCCTTTTGATAAATAACAATTAGTAACTCAAAAATAAGTTAATAAAATGATTATTGATTATCAAAGCTTATTTCTAAAATAAAAACAGCAGTTGCTCTAAATCACTTCTCCTCTAAAAATTAAATAATTAAAGTTTTAAAACAACTGCTCTAAATATCTAAAAATAGCATTTGAACAACCTGTAAATATAGTGTCCCAAAAGTTTAAAGACAAATCTTCACAGGAAAAATGTAATGCAAATCACGCTCTTCGATCGAATTCAAATAGATTCCATTTTGTTAGGAAAATAATTGTTTGGAAAATAAGTCAGAATAAATGAAATTTCGATGATTGAATAAAAGGAGCTTCCGACCATGTCAATTGATCAGGACTGGATAACAATTATCATCTACTTTTTTATTTTGCTGGTACTGGTAGTCCTAAGCGATATCCTCAATAAGAAATACAAGCTTTCTGGTAAGATCACCCGACGAATTGTCCATGTCGGAGTAGGGCTTGTGGTCTGTACTACGCCTTTTACTCTGAATAGCTGGATTCAGCCTGCTCTCCTGGCCTCACTTTTTATTTTTGCTAATTTAGTAGCTATCCGGAGAGGCTTGATGCAGGGAATCCATTCTACCCGGCGCGTTTCCTATGGCACAGTTTTTTTCCCTGTTTCCTTTTTAACCTTAATCCTGTTATTTTGGGAAAATAATCCTGAAATATTAATCGTCAGTATGCTTTTGCTAGCAATCAGCGATCCTCTGGCTGCTATCGTAGGTGAGAAGTATGGCGAAAACTATCACGCCTATCTCTATGATAAAAAATCCTATCATGGATTACTGAGTGTTTTTATTAGCAGCTTCTTTTTAACCTTTCTGACTTTATCAGGTCTTAGATTAATGGATATATTTGTGGGAATTTCTTACAGCGGAATTTTATTAGCCTCCCTTGCTGTCAGTATAATTGCAGTTCCGGCTGAAGCAGTTTCATTTAAAGGCACAGATAATCTTTCTTTGCCTTTGCTCTCGGCTGTTATGCTCTCAATCATGTTGAATGCAACTCCAGTGGGACGGATTTATAACCTACTCTGGATAATTTTTGCCGGATTGGTTTCAATAATTGCTTACAAAGGTAAATCACTTTCTCGCAGTGGAGTTGCCGGCGCTATTGTGATTGGCTCATTTGTGTTTACAATTGGCGGGATTGCCTGGCTTGTTCCTCTTGGTGTCTTCTTTGTCCTATCTTCTCTATTATCCCGGCTAGGTCGTGATCACAAGAAGGCTCTTAATAAAATTGCTAAAAAAGGAGGTCAGCGCGATATTGGGCAGGTTTATGCTAATGGGGGAATAGGTCTGGCACTGGTCTTGATCTATCATTTTTATTCATCACCAATTTTATATTTAATGTATTTAGGCTCTTTTGCTGCCGCTAATGCTGATACATGGGAAACAGAAATAGGCACTTTTTTCAAAAAAGGAACCCGGAATATTTTGGACTTATCCGCAGTACCGCCTGGAACATCCGGCGGAGTTTCACTAATGGGAACACTAGGAGGCCTTGCAGGGTCTGCCCTGGTCGCCCTTTCCGGATTTTACTTTGTTTCCCCCCATAGGAATTTATTATTAATTTTTACAATCGTTACTTTAGGTGGAATGGCAGGATCTATAATTGATTCTTATGCCGGGGCTCTTTTTCAGGCCAAATATCTTTGTCCTGTGTGTCAGACAGAAACTGAACGGCTTATGCACTGCGGAAAAACTACAGAACACATCAAAGGTATTCCCTGGATCAATAACGACATGGTGAATTTTATCTGCACCTCATCAGGTGCTATTCTTGTTCCGATTTTGCATTGGATAATTATTGGCGGTTGAAAAATAAATTAAGACCACTTTAACAAAACGGATAAAAAAATATTAAAACCAAGATTGAAAATTTTAGACTAATCTTAAAATATTATGGGGAAAGTAAAGTAAAACCTGAATCAGAATCTTTTTTACGAATGGCTGTTGTATTTGTTATTTCTGTTAGAATTATTTCAGTGATCAACCATGTTTTTACACCTCGCCGAATACAGCCCGTTACAGCAGAACCCTCCCGACCTGCAGTAATGTGCATGTGAAGAGAGGGATTACCCTCTTCGTCGGGAAAAAGTGTTCCGGTTCCGGCGATTTCATGAACATGGTTTAAAATATACTCCATTGGATGTATATCACTTGAGCGGCCATCTTCTGGCCCTACAACTAATTTACTGCCTTCATCTGCCCCGCCAACAATTATCAAAGATGCAGCCTGTATATTATGCTCTTTGGCGAAATTTTCTACTGTTTCGTGGATAATTTCGCCATCTTCAAGCCGCAAAATAAAAGTTCGTCCCTGCTGGGCCTCAGAATATTGCATAGCGTAGCTCCTGTTTTATAATTGTTCTATTAGATAAAAAAAAATAATTGCCTATTTAACAGGCATCTTCCTCTGAGTTGTTACTAATCCTGATTCTGGAGAGACAGCTGCGAAGAAAGAAAAATATCCAGGTGACACATATGAGCAGAGCTGTGAATTCACTCAAAGGCAGAGCAAACCAGACAGCCTTTAAACCGAAAAAGTGACCAAGGATAAGCATACCTGGAATAAGAAAAATAAATTGGCGAGTGATAGTCAAGACTAAGCTGGGAAAGCCCCGTCCAAGAGCCTGAAAAGTTGTGGCACCAATAATGTTGATTACCATGAAAATATAAGCCAACCCAACCCTAGGTAAAGCAATCGTGCCGATTCGAAGAAATTCAGGGTCTTTGTTGAACATCTGCAATAAAATTTCCGGGAAAAGCCGAAAGATCAAAGAGGCTAGAATACCAAAACCCAATGCTGCCAGACTTCCCAGTTTAATTGTGTTTTTCATTCTATCCGGATTTCTATGGCCATAATTATATCCTAGCAGGGGTAGATAGCCCTGGGCCAAACCAAAAACCGACATCAGAAAGAAGGATTGTAAGCGGAAAATAACTCCCATGACAGCAATTGCTGTAGAGCTAAAACTCCCCAAAATTCTATTGATTAAGGCGATTGAAATGCTAAAAATCAAGCGATTCAACATAGCAGGTACGCCGACCTGGTAAATCTCCTTTATGATCTGAAAATCGAAGGAAAAATTTGATAACTTCAATTTGAATTCAGTTTTGTCACTAAAAAGCACCATGGTTACAAAAATTCCAGCAAATAAGCGGGAGCCAATTGTTGCCCAGGCCGCGCCTTTGATACCCAATTCAGGAAAAATCCATAAGCCAAATATGAGGAATGGATCCAGAATAATATTGAGCACAGCACCGATGATCATGGTTATCATGGGGGCAAAAGTATTGCCTTCACCGCGCAGGATGTAATTAAATGTAGCCGGTATGAAAACTACGATGGATCCACTTAAAATTATTTGCATGTATTGTTTGGCAAGATCAATAAGGACTGGATCATCGGAGAAAAGCTGGATGATCTTGTCAGCGAAAAATAGTCCAATTATCCCAAAAACAATTCCGTATATAATTGCTATGAAAAAAACATGTTCGGCCACAATGCTGGCTCGTTTTGTATTGCCCTGGCCGAGCAGGCGAGAGATGAGGGAACTTGCGCCAATGCCCGTTCCAACTCCAATTGCGATGATCAGCATCTGGATGGGGAAGGAGAGTGACAGAGCAGAAAGGGCTTCTGTACTTAAATGGCCTACATAAATGCTATCTATAATATTGTAGAGAGCATGAACAATCATTCCAATAATTGCAGGAGCCGACAATTTGAATAAAAGCGGGCCTATTTTTTCTTTGCCTAAACGATCTGATTTTTTTGCTATTGCCATTAATTTTCTCTGGTTATCCATTTGGCGTTGAGATTTACACAGATTTTTTTGATGAGATGGAGAAATTGGTCAACTTCATTCTCGGTTAAATTTGAACGCACCTGAGATTCTACCTTATCCATAATGCTGAGAATTTGAGATTTATTGTTTTTTGCCTTTTCTGTTAAAAAGATCAGGCGTTTGCGTTTATCTTCAGGATCTTTCTTCTTGATAATGTAGCCATGGGCTTGCAAATGTTTGATTTCCCGAGCTACAGCTGCCTTATTGATATTAAACATTCGACAGAGCTCCTGCTGATAGATGCCCTCATAATGATAGAGGGCCATGAGCAGTGAGATTTGAGCGTGACTGATATGCAACTCCCGCAGCTCTTTGTCTAATAATTTGGCATGAGCTCGGCGGGCAATGCTGAGGAACTTGCCTATGGAACGTCTTTTTTTCAGGTTATTACTCATTAAAACTCAGTTCATTCATAAGAAGTTGACATATCAACTAAAAACTTTAAGAATTCAAACTGCCAAGGTCAAGCTCTTTTTTTATCTTGTCATTAAAATAAATTGCCTGCTCTGTATTTATTTTTAAAAGTGCTTTAAACGGTTTTTATAGGCTATTTAAACCGTATTTAAAATTCTATGAACTTTATCCGATTTTTGAAATTATTTATAGGTGGCCTGCTTCAATTCTTTTATTAATGAACCAATTTCTGCTTGCATCTTTTTTTGATCGCTCAGATTATTTTCAATCCTATTGATCAAAGCACTTCCTACAATAGCGCCATCTGCTCCGGATTGGATAACTTTTTGGATATGTTCTGGTTGAGAAATACCAAATCCGACATTAATAGGCAGATCAGTTTTAGGTCGAACTTTTTGAATTAGTTTCAGAGTAGTATCTTCCAGATCCTGCCGTGCACCTGTTACACCAAGGCGTGCTACCAGATAAACAAAGCCAGTGCATTGTCTGATGATTTTTTCCAGTCGAATTTCTGGTGTAAGTGGAGTGACCAGAAATACTGTATCAATTCCAAATTTTTGGCTGATACTGATAAATTCTCCTGCCTCCTCTACTGGCACATCAGCGATCAATACAGAATTTATTTCGATTGCAGCCATTTTTTTATAAAATTTATCCAGCCCATAATTCAGAATTAGATTGCTATATAATAATAGACCAATTGGTATTTCGCTGAATTTCCGAATTTCTTCCAGAAGTGAGATACATTTGTGAATATTTATTCCGCTTTCTAAAGCCCGGGTATCAGCACTTTGAATTGTAGGCCCATCGGCAATTGGATCGGAGAAGGGCATACCAAGCTCCAGGACATCTGCACCATTATTAATGATTTCCCTGATTATCAATAAACTGTTCTCATAATCGGGATCACCTAATACTGTGAAGGGGACAAGGGCACCTTCGTTTTTACTTTTCAACTCAGAATATTTTTTCTGATAGCTTATCATTTTTTGCTCCTTGAATTCCATAATTGAATCATTTCAGAATTTTAATATTATTTTTGACTATTCCTCAGGATTTTTTTCACTTCAAAAATATCTTTGTCACCGCGTCCTGATAGATTGATCAGAATGATGCTATCATTGTCCAGATTTTTTGCATATTTGACAGCGTAGGCTACAGCATGAGCTGATTCCAGAGCTGGAATGATCCCCTCTTTTTCAGATAAAAGCTGAAAACCATTCAGGCATTCCTGATCAGTCACACTCGTGTAAGTGGCGCGATTTTGGTCTCTAAGATAAGAATGTTCCGGTCCAACTGCGCAGTAATCCAGTCCTGCCGATACTGAGTGGGTGTTCATAATCTGTCCCATTTTATCCTGTAAAACATAAGTTTTGGTTCCGTGGACAATGCCAATTCTTCCCGATTGAGGGTCGCCAAATCGAGAAGCGTGCTTACCAGTTTCCAGTCCCATACCTCCGGCTTCAACTCCGATCAACTTTACATTTTTATCATCAAGAAAACCTTTGAAGATACCAATAGCATTACTTCCGCCTCCTACACAGGCGATTATAGC
>Ga0102934_1001543_pt1 | contig 16075 bp, 16 predicted proteins | sample SalPonR2_A_D1_MG_FD_78175 | JGI IMG/M metagenome (GOLD analysis project Ga0102934, IMG submission 78175) | Salt pond soil microbial communities from South San Francisco under conditions of wetland restoration - Salt Pond MetaG R2_A_D1_MG | ecosystem: Environmental > Aquatic > Marine > Intertidal... | reverse complement strand
TCTTCAAATGATTGCATGTCATACCCGTCAACGACCAGTGTGCAAGCGGCTACACCTGCTCCAGGGCCCGTTACGTTTCTCGCCCCATTCGCTTCTGTAGTGGCTGCAATTTCAAGTTGATTGTCGACTTTCCACGAAAAGTGGAGCTCCTCCGACTTGAATGACTCCCGATCAGTCAAGAGGATTGAAGCCACTGGAACCATAGGCGCTCTTATGTCGGAAAGAGTAGTTGTGTACCACGAGCGGGACCCTCGAATGTTGTCGATGTTACTCAACGCAGCAAGAATGAAACCAGCAAAAAGCACGACACAGCAGTTGACAGATCGAAACAATGTTATGCTCCAGGTCGAGCGCATGACTAGTGGATCCTCTTGACTGGCGCACATTATACTTTCCCTGCTTCTTTTCATGGCACTGTTGCCCTGTGGGATGAAGAAACGGTCAAATAACTTCTTTAGGTGACGACGGCGCTTATGACACACAAGCATTGCTTCGGATGGCTTCAACCATGCAACTTCACATACAACACAATGTTGATGAGGACTTGGCAGGATGTGGATCGTACTGACAATACCTTTACTATGTATGAAAAACCTCAGCACAAAAAACCCGAGAACCGTTACCTGCGCCGAGTTAAGTCACCTTGTTTCATCGCCTGCCTCCACGAACGAGCCAAAAAATCGAAGCGGGCTAAGCACACGATACACAAAACTGAAAATAATTCGATGTCTCCAAAGTGATTTTGGCAGTGAAAGAGAAGTGGTGCTCGGAAATGCTCCTTTTGACCTTCGTCTTAATTCTTTGACCTCCCACAAAGATGTGGCTTCGGCAGAGACAGGCGCCGTTAAAGCGCTAGCTGCCGTTCGCCATTGCCGTTAAAAAGCCTTCGCCGTCTTCCTACTTTTATTGAAAATAACAACCAGATTTTTCTATATTTAACGTTCCGCCGTCGTGCTGAGGTATTAACTTAGCCTTTTGCGACTCGTCCCTTTGGCATCTCAACTACTGCGACTAGAATGTATACAGCCAACAAATTCAAGATATGGACATCGCTGCTGAAGGCTTGCGGTAGGTGGTTGATAGAAGCATTGGAATGAAGGAGCAAGGAGAAGTAACGTTTCCTTTGGATTTCCTGCATCACAATTCTACAACTTTGAACCATCCTTTTTTGGATAAATAAAATTCTAGACGGTCAAAGCAGGGTTTGTTTATATCTGTAGCATTTTCTGTGGCGACATTGGTGGCATTTGCATTGATAGCCGCCTTCCAAGAGAGTCAAGGACGACACACCAACTTTCGAAATGACCGCTCTTCTCATGATGGGCAAGGCGCGTGCTACGACCCATACATTATACCGTTATGGCCACATAATGGCACAAAAGTTCAAAACCCTCAAACGCGCTTCCTCACAGCGTACGTTCCTCAAGGTAGGCATGCAAGCATTCTGTTTTGAAAGTACCGCGTTATTAATAGGTTGCCTTTTCTTCGACCGCCAGCAAACCAGTCTTGTGGGGCATCAGCCGTGATTGCTCCGGGTGGAGCATATTGGGACACAGCGAGAGACGTTGAGGGGACACCATATGCCAAGTGGCTATGTGCGCAAGGCGTGGCATCTTATGTTCTACAGTACGGGTGTGCCAGCTCGGGGTACGTCAAAAAACTCAGCATTTTACAACTCCTAAATCTGCTTTTTAACATTATTGTCTCCTTCGATATGCATCTAGTTTTCACGCCCCAGTGCCCGAAGACGACGCTCGTCGCGCCCTGCGTGTCGTCCGAAGTCAGCTGCCAGTTTCCGCTCGTGATACCCACAAGGTAATCACCTCGTGTCCCCATGCTTTCGAGAGCGGAAGGCGTTTTTCCTGATCCCCCGCTTTGCCAACAATAGATCGGAGTGATAGGCAGTTCTGCCGGCGGACACTTGATGGCAACACTGATGGCGTATAACGACGAAGGGAACGCGCACGCAACAAATACTATTGAGCAACAGAGGTAGGACCCATGGGGCGATCTTAAAAGTTATCCAGCGCTCAACAACGAATCCCCCCCACAGAAGTCGCCCTGATTTTGGTGTCCTTGTATATCCCGTCATTTCCATGGAGGACGGCCTGACTTACGACCCCTCAAAGACCAACCTTTTCGGGCACAACCTGACCTCGCAAAAACGCCAAAGATTTGTGGAGTATTTTTCTATCGAGAAGCACGTGAATCATCTGTTCCCGCCAGTATTCATGTTCCACACCAAAGACGACGCGGTTGTCAGCGTGGAAAATACCTATCGAATGGTCGATGCACTTGAGAAGGCAAAGGTATCTAAAGAGCAAAAGGGAGGGCTGTGATATGTAAGTATTTCATTTATTTTTTCTTTTCCTGGCGCCTTATCGATTTCAATGCAGGTTGAGCATAAAGCGATGATCTCTGAACACGGCCGGCACGGTCAAGGCTTGGGTGACGGAAGTTTGGTGACCTATGATGGTAAACTGATCAATAATCATCCATGGACACAAAAGTGTATGGAGTATTTGATCGACTTGGGAATGATAGGAAGGACAAACAAAGTGAGGGAAACATGAAATACTGACTGAATCTTTTCCAACACGCACTGATGTAAGAGGCGAGTAAACTATGTCGCTGAGTGCAACTTTTTCATGCAGATAAAATGCTAAGTGCGCCAGTCCTGCGGAGAGCAGGGGAAAGACAAGCTAAGAAGCTAAAAACGCCTCTGTCAATCAGACCTGACCCACAAAATGTATCATTTTGATAAAATGGGCAATGTTTGGCTCTCACACGCGTGTCTTACGTTTTCTGATATCGGTTTGAACAGGTAAGTGGGGTTTTGAGGGGTTGTATGACAAATAAAGGAGCTTTTAGGGAGGAATGGAACAATGAAGGGGAGGAGGTTGCCGAACTTAAAGCGAACGGCCGGGTCAGACCAAGAGCCACAAAATAAGCGGCCCTGGCCGGCGATTCTAATTGGTTACACAAGTAAGAATGTTCAGTTCGGTGAATAAGAAGTAAAATCAATCGAAAAATCTACCCGGAATTTATTTTGATGCGGGTGGTGCGCAACTTTTAGCTGCCCGATTATCAACCCGATCAGTACAAGAGGCGAGGGCAGTGCTAATTGAGATATCTCTCTTAAGATCCAGTTCGTTTTTATCATTCATGCATGACACGGGTCTGTATCACCCTCGGACACCTGGCCATTTGCGTAGCCATTACTGGTCCTGGGTCGAGACAGCCAACGAGGGGTCACATGTTATTTATTGCCGAGCGACATCCATAAATTCTTGCGAATACATACATTTCATACATGTGATAGCGTGACGGTGACTCCATGCCGCCGCCGCGGGGTTTCCTATCCTTCGTGGCGGTCGCGTTGGTCCTGATTATGTCGCCCATGTTATTTATGAGGAATCCTGCTGAAACGTATATGAACCTTTTGGGAACGCGAGGCTTACGGCGGGAGGCGAAGATGTCAATACCTTGGGTGATTGAAGGTAGGTCGAGACTCTATGGGCTGGTAAGACGTGCATCCATCGCAAGAGCTTTTACATGCGACCCCAATTTCCCAGGAGAACCAAGGGAGCCAGCGCATGTGCGGGTGGTGATACGGACTCACGCACGGGAACAACTCCAGTTGCGATCTTTAATTTACGGGTTGCGCGCGCAAAGCGAGGGACAAGCCGGTTTTAAGGCAGATTTTGTGCTGGTCCCAACGGAACCAGCTTCGTTGCAAACGTATCAACGACTGTGTAACGGTGCGAGCTACTAGTGTTTGTATGCACCCTTTGACTACCACTGAGCGTTTCATGTTAAGTCTCAGCCTTATGATTTTGGGTGTTTTAATCCGCAAATGCACATCTTTCCCCTGGCAATGTCGGCTCATGGATAGACTTTTTCTTATTTTTGCATGCGCAGAGATGAATGTGGGTTTTGATGACCTCTACCTGGTGGAGCTTCCAGACACATTTTACGAAGATGTCAAACTCAGAGATAGCCGCTTGACCTGCACCGACTCAGTCCGAACACGATACGTGCAAGAGTTCAACGCGGATGAGGTCCACCGATACTGCGATTTCGACCACTACGTGTACTATGCTGCCACGGACAAGGCTCTCGCGACGTTTGTGCTGCCTTGCAGAAGCTGTACGCATGTTCTGGTTACGAATGGGGACAACGGTTACGCCCCTTCCTTTTTGCGGGAGACGGTACGGCAGTCGGCTGACCTGGCCATCGTGGGGTTTACACACCGGAATCAAGCCCAGACCCCGGTCCTGGGAGTCGGAGGTTTGGATTTGGGTGCTGTTTTGATGCGTGTAGGGGTATTGGACCACGGAAGGAGACTTTTCTTGAGCTCTTTGCCTGTCGATGCTGGGCCGAAGGAGGTGCACGATGCAGACTATTGGATGGTGGTCAACGCCTTGGAGCGGGGCTTGAGCTTTGCCGTGTGCAAAAACCAGCTCCTCATGTATCACAACTGACTGATGCTCGAGCCGCGATTGGGAAGAATTACAACACCGTCGAGACTTCCTGTAAGCCAGGTTATTGTGGCGGATTAATTCTCTCCGGAGTTCTAGGGAGGAATCTAAAGCAATTTTGTATCCAATTGTATAGTTTCATTTTGGAGCCTCGGATCCTCGTGTATCCCTTGACAAGTGTTTGTTCTGAGAAAACTGACACGTCCCCAAAATCGACGCGATTTGCTCGATATGAATTCTCTACCTGAGTTGTCGAGCAATGTATAACATGCAAGTTAAGGTTAATAAATATTTAAATTCTGATTTTTCAGCAGACTGAATTCAGATCTTGGGATTCATCGCTTGAATTCCTAATTTTTTAATGCCGTGTGTATTTTGTCGTGGTGGACTGAAATGGATACGTTGTTCTGGTACTCCTTTTGACCTTCTCCCGCTAACATTCCCATATCGCGATATGCAAAACTTTATATAGCATAAAGATTAGAAAAGGTAATAATCATGTATCGCGATATGCAAATTTACGATACCCGGAAGGTTCCTGAATGTTTACCCGCACCATGCATGAGTTAACTGATTATGTCTCCCCTTCTCCTACAAATGAAGGACTGCGTTTAATCACAATGGAGTGATACGGCGGTTTGCACGTTTCCGGTACCCGGCCGATGATTGTGTTCGTTAGGAAAAGGAAACGGCTGTGCAGCTCCTAAAAGTGCGTCACATTTTACTCCCCTTTGCGCGGCAGCCACATAATGAGTCGGCGCTTCGTTCCCGTGCGGGAAACGTACGCATCGGGTCGTGGACCATGGAAAATATCCCGTCTCATTTTCTCAAGCATTGCCAGTTCTCCTGAAAAACTCTCAACCTCCCCCCCGCGCCGACGAGGGAGACGGAGACAACCTGAGTGCGATGGAGGTCCTCTGAACGAAGCTCTGGTCGCGACTTTCCCAGGTGGATGGTCAGATGTCCGGGAGGAGATCAAAAAGCATGCGGAAAGCTTGGGGTTCGCCCGTGCACGAGTGACCACGCCGGAGCCGTCGAGTCGCTTTGAGCAATACAAAGCCTGGATCGAGGAAGGAAAGCATGGAGAAATGGGTTATTTGGCTCGGGAGGACCGTTTGGCTCGACGCGCTGATTTGGATCTGATTTTACCAGGATTGCAAGCCGTCATTTGTACAATGACGCTGTATTGGCCCGGCAAGAAAGGCTTTCCTCCGGCATCGTCCATGCACGCCGCGCCTTCCTCCACTACATTGGGCCCGTCACCCGTCCGCCCGGGTCACACTGCCTCTAAGAAGCGTGGGGTCATCAGTTGCTACTCGTGGGGCGAGGACTACCACAACATTATCACCCCTCGTCTGAAGGCGCTGGCTGAATGGATGCATACTCGTTACGGGGGCCGTGGGCGATGGTACGTGGACACTGGCCCGTTAATGGAACGGGATCTGGGGGAGCGTGCAGGTTTAGGCTTTGTGGGAAAGAACACGTTGTTGATCAACGAGCACCTTGGGAGCGGAACGTTTCTCGCTGAGCTCTTAACAACGCTGCCGCTACCGCCCGAAACTCCCCGAAAAAAGTCGGGGGGATGCGGAAAATGCCGACGCTGCATCTCCGCCTGTCCCACGCAAGCCATTCATAAAGATGGGTACTCTATCGATGCGAGGCGGTGCATCTCGTACCTGACGATCGAGAACAAAGGGAGTATCCCCATCGAGTTGCGGCCCTCCATGAAGAATTTAGTGTACGGTTGTGATATTTGTCAGCAAGTCTGCCCTTGGAACCGGTGGTCTTGGCCGGACAACCAACCCAAAACACTTTTCAGTCCCTCCGCCCCGTCTTCTCCCTCCACCCCTCCTTTCCTCCCTCCTTCCGCGTCCTCCCTGGAACTCAGCACCCCGGTATTGGCGGACTTGTTGCGAGCCTTAAAGTCTGACGCGGGTTTTATGAAATGGTTTACAGGGTCACCTATCACACGGATTGGGAGGGCCAGAATGCTGCGGAATGTGGCGGTGGCGGCGGGTAACAGTGGGGAAGGCGGAGGAAGAGAGGGGGAGGAAGGGGAGGACGGGGAAGAATTGCTGGCGGTGTTGAGGGAGGTGTGGGAGGAGGAAAACGATGAGATGGTGAAGGAGCATCTGTCCTGGGCGATTCAACGTTTGGAAGGGGAGGTTGAGAGCGAGGAGGCAGTTAGGGAAGCGGGGCGGTGAACGAGTCTGTTCCACCGCCTGGTGCCAAGAAAGGGAGGACAACCGTGGGAAAAGACACGTGGACAGTAGGGATTGGCTAGAGTCCACATTGTAAATTGCGCAAAAAGCACATGAAAACTGGGGGGAGCGAAGGAAGCAATTGCTTGCTACGGGGTAGTTGTGGAGTGGCAAAGAGACGTCATCTTGCCTGCCTTTAAACCGTGGTATGGGGTTCTCGACTCATGTATTGGCTTTTTTTTGGCAGGACATCATCCTCGTGTCCGCCCGCTGCCTCTCCCTTGGTTTCTCATACCAGTACCCCCTTGCCTCCTCCTTTCCCGCCTTACCTTGTCCAGAAATACACAAATCCCGCATACAGTGCAAAGAAAAGAGGATTATACACGGAGGCGGGCACGAGGATCACCACCTGAAAGAGGACACCGTAACTGAGCATGCAGACGAGCACTAGGGCTGTGGCTTGATAGATTGGCCACACGGCGATCGTCAAAGAGACGAGGGTCACCAGTAGGGAGACGAGGAGAGCATGGGTGACCCGCCGTGCCTCAGGGTAGTCTACCTGCTTACCCAGCACAGCCCCCACGTACACGTCGAGGTAAGCCCACAGGAGGACAAAAATGGAACTGAAACATGTACCAGATTGAAGATGGGGGGTGGTTGCTAGAAAGGTCAGAATGTTCGGAGACGCTTAAGATTATAGAACCTCCCCAACGGATGGTCTCCTTCCTTCCTGAAAAATGTTTCAAGACTTCAAGTATCTCTCCTCTCCATACTCTATAATTTGTGCTTGTGCTAGAAATCTTCATGTTTTCCATTCTCACCTTGCCGCGACGCTGACAGCGAGAGCCGCGCCTCCCACTTTCTTGTTCCAGAGCAAATTTTCAACAAATTTTGCCTCTTTAAGTCCATAGACAGATACAGCAAGGACCAGCAAAGCCTTGAAATTCCGTCTCAAGGGACTGTCAAGCTCATAATCCAATTCCTGTACCGTTGATTCCCCATGGAGTGGTCGCTGCTCCTCCTGTTGGGATGTTGTCCTGTCTTCACGAGACCGACGCCGAGCCGCCTCGACGCCCGCAGACATGGCCTTCTCACCCAGTCGAGCTGCCAAAAATGTAGTTCTATACGCCCTGTAATGAATTACATGCAATGATTCCATGTTGAGGCGTCACAGTCCGTACAATTTTTTGATAATGGCCAAAATGCCATCGGGGGCAGGGGAGAAGACAAACCGAACGAAGCCTCCCCTGGTTTTCGGGCGAGTAAAGCATGTGTCGGGATGTCGTGACCGACACGGCCGCGAAAAATAGATGAATGAGGCTCTGGAAACAACATCCAATCCTCCATGTGAGCCTCTTTATCCCTGTGCCTCCGAGGTTCATGCTGTTGTCATACTGCGGGATTTCCTGCATGTCATGCAACCGCATGTCTCGGGCCTTCCCTCTCGTCCTCCCTTCCTTGAAGTGGGTGTGGGCCGCTAGATCCTCGCAAACAAATTAAAGTAATGTAAAAGTTACACGGAGTCACGCCGCTGGCACCCTCTGACCAATCTCTCATCGTTCCAAAATGACAATGCATCTTTTTCAGGCTGGTTTCAAGGCTCTAACCTGGAAAGGCAAGGGCAGAAGAAGCGTTGGGCCGGGGGCCCATTTCGGCTGAGAAGTCAAGGCCATTACTATTGTAAGTCGCACTCTTCACGCGTTGCCATTCGCAGGTACCTTCTCTCACCCTCTCTTTCTTATGTAGGGTGCTGCTAACTTCAAGATTCACTAGCAAGCGTCGACATGGACGAGCACAACATAATTTTCTCTCAGCAGGATCCTAATGAGGTGTACGAACTGGTCGACTTGCTCGGAGAAGGTTCGTATGGCGCCGTCTATCGTGCACAGTACAAGGCAGACCCATCAAAGCCTCCCGTTGCCGTCAAAATTATCCCCGCGGAGGAAGATCTTTCCAGCTTGAAACGCGAAATCGCCATCCTAAATCAGTGCAAGAGCGAGTACGTGGTTGAGTTCAAGGACTGTTTCTTCGTGGACGCCGAGATTTGGATCATCATGGAGTTTTGCATGGGAGGATCTGTAGCCGACATGCTGGATGCTACCCAGCGCACGTTGTCGGAGCCCCAGATCCGTTCCATCTGCGCCTGTGCTGCCCTGGGTCTTGCCTACCTGCACGACAACCACAACATCCACCGAGACTTGAAAGCAGGCAACATCTTGCTCTCCATGAACGGAAAAGCCAAGCTTGCCGATTTCGGAGTCTCCGCGACCCTGAACCACAGCATGAGCAAACGGAAGACCGTCATCGGGACCCCGTATTGGATGGCCCCGGAAGTAATCCAAGAAATTTCCTACGACGGGAAAGCGGATGTCTGGTCCCTGGGGATCACGGCCATTGAAATGGCGGAAGGAATGCCACCGCACTTCAACGTGCATCCCATGCGGGCAATTTTCCTGATTCCGTCCAAGCCTCCCCCCCAACTCGCCCAGCGTTCTACCTCGGGCCAGTCCCCTTGGTCCCAGGAGTTCCATGACTTCCTCTCCGTTTGCCTTGTCAAGGATCCGAACCAGCGGGCCAATGCGGCCGCCCTCCTGACCCACCCTTTCTTGAAGGCCGACGTGGACTTCCTCCGCGCCCGCCCCGCCCAGGGTCTGGCCCCCATTGCGGACCTGGTGGGCTCTACCTTGGAAATTCTGGCGTCCTACCGTCGGAGCAGCATTGCCGCAGCTCCGACACCAATGGAAGAGCAGTTTGCCCGGACTCGCCCATTGGAGGAGGATGGGGAGGAGGAAAACGGAGGTACGGGGAAGGAGCATGGGAGCCGCGGTACATCCGGGTCGGTTGGCAGGTTGCGGGACGGCGGGGCGGGAGAGAATACGTTGGTCCGTGGCCCCATGATGGGCCGGCGCTTCAGTCATCGACAGAGCAGCGGCAGTGGCAGCAGCCATGCAGGGGGTAGGAGGATGCTCGAGGAGGGTCAGCCAGGGATAGAGGGGCGGAATCGGGACAACTGTGAGACACTGGTGGCCCGGACAAAGGTAGATGTGGAGGAGAAAGACGTCAAGGACGAGGATTGGGAGCAATTGCGCCTGTGGGACAGGCGGCAGCACCAAGGCGTAGTGCAGGAGCAGGAGGACCAGCACGGGAAAGCACGTTCGTCCATGGATATTTCCTGCACGGGAACTGTGGTGCGACATCGACCTTCCCCAGGGGCCGCCGGTCTGCGTAGAGGCAAGGAAGCAGAGGGAGGAGAAGATGCCACGTTGATGGTGGCGTCTGGCGCAGGCAGTCCCCGAGACATGCAAGGCCGTGGGGGACATCATGCCCCGGAGGCCAATTCTGGGTTGCAGTCCGCCATGCGGTATTTGCAAGGTCTGTCGTTGAGTCGAAGAAGCGGACGGTCGGCTACGCGCGAGAGGGAGAGTGCCTCTACCTCTGAGGAAAAGGGGTTGACCTCGGGGCAGGAGAGAGGCAGCAGAGCCACGGCCGATCAGAGAAAATCTACCAGCGAGACTTCCTTTCTCCGGAAAAGTGCGGTACCTAACAATGGCAATTCGAATTATCACGACTGTAAAATGCGTGACGTGGCTGAGATGACTCGTGAAGAGTTGCAAGCCATGATCCGAGCCCTTGAGAGTCAGTACGACATGGATGCCACGGCTTTGGAGGAGGCTTACACATATCAGAAAAAGTATCTTGAAGACGCCTTACGACGGTGTAGATGACTTGGTACGAAAGAATTTGTAAGAGGACCCCCGTGTAAAATGTAATACGACATCAACTAAGTTGGAAAATGTGTTTTCATGCTGATCGACGAGCCTCTGAGGTATCCTATTAAAAAGTGTACCTGAGGCATGGACGATGGAAATTTAAAAAAAATTGTTCGAGAAAAGCTAGCGACGTGACGTTTATTTCCCGTGATAATGAATTACTTCTGTGACCATGTCATATGAAAGTCGCTTTTGGCAGCCAAGGCGCAGGGAGTGGGGAGGTTAAACCTTCGATTTCGAGGGTTTGTTCACGAAAGAGGGCATGCACAGCTTTTATTGCGTAAGACGGAGGTAAAATGGTATGAGATACCTGACAAATTTCAATGTCGCATGCCATAGAGTTCACAGGATTTGACTTCTACGTCTCTGCCACACACACCCCGTACAGGAAGGAGTTTATCGGGTCGGATGATTTGAGCCGCCAGAAGTGATGGCATTTACAGACTTAAGTGCGCCATCCACGAAAACCAAAGTCAAGTAAGTTACTCAACGAGGTTTTTGTTGAGACTGTTAGACATCATTTCTTGATTTCCTCGTTCTTCATTTTACTGTAGCTTTTCCTCTTTACTCACACGAACAAAAACTTGATATTAGAGTTTCATCAGTCTTGCATCGCAACGTGAGGGAGTTTGGTGCAGCACATATGTTCGATGGTAGCTCGGATAGTTGCTGGAATTCAGATCAGGTCCGTGGCGGTATCAGCATCGAGTATTTAAGTGACTATTTGATAAGTTCGCAAGGGGGCCATACTATTACCTTCCAAGGCCCCTACACAGAGGCGCTCCCTCTCCGGATGGGTTTGGGACTTCAGAAATATAATCAATTTTGCATTTAGGAGGCGTTTGAACACAAAAGTTGCATCCTCATTTCCTTTCCCATTTGACAGGGAACACCACAATGGATTGTGCTTCGTTTCCTGCGACCAGTCCTTGTATGCCGGTTGCTGCTCATGTTTCAAGGCGGTTTCGCCGGCAAAGAAATGCAAGTGAGAGTCACATTTCATACTCCACCCCTCTCTCGCGCCCCTCTTCCCGCCTCCTCTCCCATTGCTCCTTCCGCTGACGCGGCCGCGACTCCCTGTGAACACGAGCACACCAGTCCACCGCCGTCAAAGCCCCGGACGTCGGTGGTAAACGGGAAGGATTCCTCCACAACCCTACAGATGAAAAGTCGCCCCATGCTGGTGGGGACGTTTTACCCCGATGACGACAACAAATCACAGTCCTTTGAACTGACCGCGGCCATCAGGGCAGCTGCACAAGAACGAGAAGCATCGGTGCGAGGGGCAGAACGTGACGAAGATATCAGGACATATCATCATGACAGAGGCCCCGAAGAAGGCGAGGAAGGGTTTGACTGTATGTGTAAGGTGGTGGAAATGAAGCTGACTTTTAACGGCAGCTCGGACTTTTACGGTCGCGTGACGCTCTATCGCTTGGCTGTCTGGGGCCTTGAGGAGGACCAAGCGACGTAGCATGAAAGCAAAAATTTGATTGAAATGATTGGGATGGCTTGGACTTGGCGTACTCTCCTCGCCTCCCCTCGAGCGACATAATTAGAGAGGATGGTGAAGGAAAGTGTACACTGTCGGCGATAATAAGATATCAACTGAGAAACCCGCCTCTTATTCACAATTCGTCATCATTATGCTTTCTTATCCCTTCCAATGGTGTGCACAAAATGCACATTACCTGTCCTTTTGCCCTGTCATCGCCATGCTCAGGCGTCCTGTCCGCACGCCGGTATCAGGACCATCTACACGCGCAAGCCACGCTCCCACGACCCCACACGCATCCTCTATATAGAGATTCATTCAGCTTTCCGCGATGTGCCCACAAGACTGGCACTTGCTCGACCTCAGGCTTCTTCCTGGCCCTTTACCCTGACGGCCACTTTACATATATACAGTGACACAAACATCATACATTTCCCATGGGCCTCCCACACGTTATCACTATTCACCCTCTTCGAGCCTCCCGTGGGGCCATTCGAACCTCGTGGAAGGGCGATATGGGACCCCCCCCATGGGAATCATTCAAATTCCACAGAGTACGAAGTACCCTTTGGTCAAACACCCTCTCCCTTTCCGTCACCCACGTGCTCCTAATGAGCACCGCTATTCAACCGCTATGGCGGACTGCATTTTTCCTCTGCGCCATATCTCCTGCACACGCCTCGTATCATCGCTTCCTAGGATGGTCGAGGCGGGAATGCCATATCTCCTACACACGCCTCGTATCATCGCTTCCTAGGATGGTCGAGGCTCCCGCCTGACCCTTACATCCGCCTCGATCCTTTCAATGTCCGCGTCCCCTCGGCTGCATCCCTCCCATTACCGTCTCCGACCAAACACTTACCGCGATCCTCCCACACTACATTTTCTCGCCCGGGATTTCCCCATGCACACGGCTGCTCTTTCCAAGCCTCCCTCGGTCCGGCACACCAGCGACCCTCCTCCGCAGCCTGCGGGGCTCTTCGGCTTTCTCTCCCCTGCATCTCCGCCCCCCCGTCCCCCTTGCCATCCACTTCCCGCCCCATCCCGGGGCCGTCCCCACCCCCTGCCCAATGGAGACGCAATGGGTCCTGTCCATCCAAGGACGCGGGGCCACGCGTGGCTTGTCCCACAGGCCAGGCGCCTCCTAAGGCCCTCCGTGGAGGCAAACGCCGGTAGGCGAACGAGTATTGTCGGGCAGCATACGCACCCTTGTACAAGCCGATCTTTGAAGCAAAGGCTTCCGCCTGCGGGGAGAAGGGAACGACCAGATACCCGGATTTTTGGTAGAGTCGTTGGGCCGATGAGTTGTAGGCATCGACGTACAGACAAATGTAATTGATGCCCCGGCCGCGGGCGTATTCCTCCACGGCAGTTAAGAGGGCGGCGGCCACCCCTTGCCGACGGAAGGCATCCACCACCATCATCCCCGTCACGTAGAGCTTCGATTGTTTCCTCTCGTGCGCTGGGGACGGTATGCCAGTCCCTTTGTTCTCGGGCGGGGTGTCAAGGAACGAGGTGCGCGCCAGGAGCACCGACGGCTGAGAGCTTGAACAGGAAGCTTTGCCAACACTGCTGCCCCTCGCATCCGGGATACCAGCCCAGAATCCAGCACCACCCCTGTCCCATCCCCCCTGTAACCTCCATCCGTACGCTCCTTCCTCCCCTCCCTCCCCATCCTCCTCCTCGTCCTCGACCTGCGCCAGGCAGGGAGAGAAGCCCACCTCGTGGAACTCATGCGTGCTGGCCTCTACCGAAGCCACCAATACTGGCTGCGCGTCCGGATGGCGGACATCCCTGGCTGTGACCACAAATATCACAGAGCCCTTTGACTGCCGGGCAATCAAATTCTGCAAGGACTCGGCTTTCCATCCGGCAGACATGTCCGGGACGGGTGGTGCTGTGCCCCCTCTTCCTTTCGTTTCTCTTCCTTCCACCTCTGAAGGGCCCGAGAGACCTGTGTGGTTCGGAATGGACGCACTTCCCGCGGTAGATGCTTCTTTCCCAGGACCAAATACCTCCATTCGCATGTCGACCACTAGATTTAATTCCTGAAGATTGGCAGGCCGCACTTCAAGGCGCACATAAGGGCTGCGGAGGTCGAAAGATGAGGGCGAATGATGCGACAAATAAGTCAACGTGTCGGCTACGGGGACGTGCTCTTTGTGGGAGTCAGAGGAGGGTCGGATCGCGGGGGCAGCGGCAATTTCGCTAGGTGAGCGGTAGGCAGCGGCCATGCCTGGACCTCTTCGAAGAGATGGCGCTGTCACTAATGCTTGCACGCTTCTCGTTACTAACAGGCATGGTAGGAGAGAGACGATAATTGATTGTAGTCTTCTTGACCGGCTTGAAATGTAGCAGCGTAATGACATCGTCTGCAGGGGGGAAAGCAGAACAATCCGCAGATCGAAAACGCGAAATGCTGTGTCGGGAAAAGGTAGAAAAGGCAAGAGGTGGGGGGGGTGAGCACACAGCACACCTCAAAAAGCATAACATCTCAAAAATCTGCCTGTAACTTCGTGTATGCCAGGGTTCTGTGTTTGGTGTAATTGACTGTTGAAGTGCTGCTTGAAATGCAAGGAAAACGCTGGAGAAGCTCGCGAAGAGAGCAGATGGTCCCAAGCTCAAATATTATTCCCCCAAAATTCAGCCCGGTCCCGGAGAGGTGTTCCCCATGACTCCACCGGATGGAACACCAGTAGCTGTGTACACACGGTACAGCGTGTCGAATTCTGGGGAGGGCACGCACGACACTTTCGGGCCTGACTTAGGAGGGCATCTGGTTGCCTGTTAGCTCCCTCTCCCGGCGGGTGTTGAAGTCATTTAAGACACCATATGTCGCCTGCAGTGCAAGCCCAGGCCCATCCGGATGCAAGAACACCCACTTCACCCGTGAGTCTTGCGCGGGTTGCACTTGGAGTTGACGAGAGCATGGATAGGCGTAGTCTGTGGTCGTTGTAAGAGACCACGTGGCATCACACGCGAGCGACGTGACCAGATTCGGTCGCCTGCATAACCCGATAGACGAAAAAGATCAGGCGAAAATTCTTTTTGCATGGAAGCTCGAACTCGGTCACGCAGGAACGAAAAAGCACACGAAGCGACGTGCTCCCAGGAAGTGATTTGTTCCATTTGCACGAGTTGGAGTTGCCTATCTTTGTTGCAATTTTAGGACAAAAGGATGAGTTACGGCATTACCTCGCACAGGCGCCACCTCATTATTTCTTCATCGTATACCTTGATCCATTCCGACAGTGACGTAAAGCTTTGCCCAGGTCGCAACCCAGGCACCCGCAAGATGAAGACTGGTACTTCCCTTGCTGCACTTTTTTGTGTACTTGGCACGACTGAGGCATTTCTGGGGCGAGTCTCTTTCTTGCCAGGAATCCGCAAGTAAGTAAGCCTCTTGTGTAGCAGGAGACGGCGTGCAGGAAAGCCCTCACGGGCCGCATAGGGCCTCCTCCTGTCATGTCCCTCCATTCACCGCACAATGTTGCTTCTCTCCGCGTGCATACTTGTCGACACGCAAAGAGACTTGGCATTCATCTGGCCTTGAACTCCCAGCAAAACTCACATCGAGCCCTCCTCACTTAACCGCCTTACCCCCACCCCTAATCCCTCCATTGGCAGCCTCCCAACAGACACCCCGGTCGCCCGAAAGCATGGCCCGGGCATTTTCATGTCCACTTTGAAATCCCCGGAGCCGGCCACCGCACAGACCCAGCATGCGCAAGCCCCTACCTCGCTGCACGTCAGCGACAGCAAGCGAGTGTACCTCTTCAACGAAGGCCGGAAGGAGGACAAAGCCTTGCTGGGTGGAAAAGGCGCGAACCTGGCCGAGATGAGCAACATCGGCCTGCCTGTGGTACGTGCCAGACTCGGGCTGTGCGGCAACGGCGGGCAGAGGATTGTGGAGCAAAATGCCTGAAAGGCAGGAGACAAGGACTGTCTCCTGCCCGAACTTACCTCGCCCTCGAACCCTCCCTCCCTCTTTCCCTCCCTCCCTCCCTCTTTCCCTCCCTCCATCCCTCTCTTCTTCACTCCTTCCCTTCTTCCTTCCCTCCCTCCCTCCTTCCCTCCCCCTCACTCTCCCCCTCACCTTCTTGAACACCTCGTCCACGTACGCACGTG
>Ga0102934_1001542_pt1 | contig 16087 bp, 14 predicted proteins | sample SalPonR2_A_D1_MG_FD_78175 | JGI IMG/M metagenome (GOLD analysis project Ga0102934, IMG submission 78175) | Salt pond soil microbial communities from South San Francisco under conditions of wetland restoration - Salt Pond MetaG R2_A_D1_MG | ecosystem: Environmental > Aquatic > Marine > Intertidal... | reverse complement strand
GGGGGGGGGGGGGGGGGGGGGGGGGGGGGGGGGGAAGGGGGGGTGGGGGGGGAGGGATATCGTCGTAGTACCCGGGATCGAAAGCGCCGGATTCACGACGATGAAGACGGAGGGCAGGTGGAAGAGGGTGGAGGCTTTGGAGGACAGGCACGTGAAGGGGACGCCGGTCTACTGGGGGGTCCAAGGGGACCTGGTACGAGTGGGGGAGAGGGCCAGTCAAAGCGCCCGCGCCGGGAAAGCCGACGAGGCCGCCGGTACGGGGACGAGGAGGAGGAGGAGGAGGAGGAGGAGGGGGATGAGGAGGAGGAGGAGGAGGAGGATGAGAAGGAGAAATATCCGATTGGTCACCCGCCGGCCCGCACGTATCCCCGGAGCGAGCGGCTGGCAACAAGCCAAGCCATGGCTGCCTCCTTGCGCGAGACACGGGCGGGCGCGACGGCCAGCCCTGATCTCCGGCGTAGCAGCCGTCGTGGGCTTGCCCCTTCCTCTTCGTCGGCCGCCACCTCCCTCTTCGGTTCGGAGCAGCGAGGGCAGCCCTTAAGGTATGTCGTCAGCTCCCACGGCCCTGGCGACGAGCACACCTTACGGGTGCGTCTCAGGCCCGTCACAGAGGACTTGGCGGCCGAACGGGAGGAGAAGGGGGGTGGGACTGGTGGGGGAGACGACAGGCCCGAGGGGGGACGGAACAGGGGAGGTCTTATGCTGCGACGAGTACGCTCGAGGTTAAGGGATGACGGCGAGGGCAATGGGCCGGCCTCATTGGCCCCCGCGGCGGGCAGGGGAGGCACAGGGAGGGAAGGCTATGTGGAGCCTCCTCTCGAGCGGTTGCAGGCTGTTATTGGAAGACTGCTCGATGAAGTGGCGGCAGCCGACGATTACCAGATCCTGCCATCCATTTCCGTAGGCAGGGACGGGGAAAATATGAATGGAGGCGGTCCTCGAAGGAGTGGGAGGACAGGGGGCTCGGGAAATGGCGCTGTGACGTGGACAGGTATTCTTGCGCGCAATGAACGCCCAGGGGGGTATGACTCAGTGGAGGAGGTGGAAACAGAGGTACGACTGCTACTGCAGGGACTGGTCCGTAGTCATGAAACCATCTATGTGGCGGAAGGACGGCGTATACTCAATGATTTGCCACGGATGATGAGGGAAGCTCTAGATGAGGCGTAGGAAAGGGAGCCTCTCAAACCCTCTATTTTCTTGTATTTGTAGGTGTCACATGTCTGTGCCCACTCATGACAATTTACACATGTGTATTTTAAAAAAGAAAAAAGCGGCCAATAGCTCGATTAATTGAGAAAGATGGAGAGGTCTTGCTAAAGTTAGCCTTGGTTTTGAAATATGAGGAAAGTCCCGAAGATGCTAGCATGTGCCTCGCCGCCGGGCCCGACCTCAAACCATTGAATGCAATCACGATAAAGCCACGGTTCATTGCCGTACGTTCAAGGCATGCTTATATACACCGGATATAGCGAGCGAGAGCGCTTAGTATCCCACCGCGTACCCCCCAAGGCATAAGGAAAGGATTAGGGTTCCCCGGTAACTGCAGCCTCAAGTTGAAGCTGAGACTTGTTCCAACGACGGTCTTTCCCACCTATGCTTTCTCCATCCGCTGGTCACTAGCTATCTTCTAACGTGTCCATTAACTCTCTTTTCCGTTCACATTTTGCTCCCAGCGGCAAAATTCTCAGCTTCACATTTGGTTACTGGCCATGCGCTTCGGAGGAGGAGGGGTGCTTCTGTTACCCCTCGTAGCTTTCTTGATCGCGCAAATGCACCAAGTTAATGCGTTCATGGCATATCGTCCGATCTCTCTCACTACACATGTGGATAGCACTCCGTACGCTCGTTCTTTTGCCCGCACGAGCGTCGTGGTCAAGCCAACTTTGATCGTCCACCACACGGGGGGGGAGCTGCCCGCGGATGAAAAGGCGGCGTTTTTGGCAGAGGCCTCGAAGACCGTAAGTGTAACGCTAGGCAAAGCAGAGAGCTATGTCATGGTATCGGTGTGCCCAAGCTCGATGTCTTTTGCCGGTCAGCCTGGCAACGCTGCATTTCTCTACCTTGCCAGCATTGGGCATATTGGACCAGAGACCAATAAACCAGCCGCTAAAGAGCTTACCGCTTTGGTGGAGAAGCACATGGGCATTCCTGCCAATAGAGTCTTCATTCAATTTTCTGACGCAGCGGCTGCAAACTTTGCATGGCAGGGAAACACGTTTGGATAGAAAAAAGTGTTGGGGGGAAGAACATGCGAGGCAGACTGGTGAGATGAAGGGATAGGGCTTTACAAAATAGACACAAAAAGCGTCAAAGTGACGTCATGGTCGAGTATTTCATTGCAACTGAGATTTTTTTTCTCCAGCTAGCTGTCGCGTGACTCGTTCAGGTGTCGATATGTTTGCACTCGTTGGGTCGAAGCGCCCTCCCTTTTCAACCTTTTATCTGCTTTTGTCATAGCTCTTTTGTCGTCGCGGGTACCTCCAGAGGCGCATTATGGTTTTAGCTATCAGAAACTAAACCGATTGTTGCCATGATTTCGGTAAACAATTTTTCTCACCCTTCAGGCTCTCGTTCCAACATGGGTCTCGCCACCTACGGCTCGGACTTTCCTCAAGACATTCAACACTTCCTGCAGTCCCAGTCCTGTTTCCTCCGCGACTTGTCGAAGCTGTGCGGGCGTCGGCATGGGCATTCGGCCTGTCCTCAAGTCGGCCGCGGCCGCTGTAGCAGGCTTGCCTGATTTCCCTTTTTTTGTTACCTTCGTCTTGCCGTTCCGTATATTGCTGCGGTGCATGCTGTCAGAATCCGCATTATTTTTTGTCGATGATAGGAGGATTTTCGTTCCGTTTGTTTCGCTTGCCATCAAATCGTGAGCTATAGAAGTGACTGGTGTCAAAAGCGCTCGCTCTCGTCCACCATGCGATTGTCGCGCAGTAGAAGAAGCCGCCACCGTGGTCATAGCACTGTTCCCTCCGTCTCTCAAAAATGGCGTGCGGTCATACATGCTCATCGAAAAGGCAGCAGAAAAGCCTGGAGAGACGGGAGGGTCGGCACCGGCAGCAGCATCGGAAACAGCGGCATAGGCAGCAGTTGCGGCAGTCGCAGCCGCCTCCAGGGCAGTTTCATCAAGGCATGGCTTTTTACCGCATGCAAGCTGTTCCGTAAAGACTTTGAGTTCGGTCTTTAAGCGTGCCACGACGGCGGCGGCGCTGGCTTCGTCTATCAGAGAAGACGTGTCCCTTGGCATGGGCTTAGGGCGGCCGTCCTTATCGATGTTCCGCTGACGAATATTCGACCATTTGGATTCAACTTGCTTGTTTGCAACGCCTACGAGGCTAGCGACCCTGTTCATCCATTCACGAGGGGGGCGTGGCCCCAGAAAGTTGGCCACGCAACCTCGGAGGACCTTGTCCAATAACACGCTTTTCCCCGCAGGAAGGGAGGCAGAGCCGAAGCAGAGTACCTTCGTCGCTGGGGCAGGCGTGATTCGGACATTGGAGTCGAAAGTTTCCTGATTATGACGCTTAGTGCGAGTGGTCGTCTCGTCGGATGGCGCCTGCTGCCAGTCCATGTGGTGATGTTCCGTTTCCACGTTTCCCTCTTCCGCCATATCCACTCCATTATCCGGCTCATCATCACAATAATCATCCGTGAACAATCGTGTGACCAGTGGGGCTTTATAAGGAGAATGTGATAATATGGATAGATCGTTCGTCCAAACGCCTTTTATCTCCACAAGCATAGGTGCAGCCTCGCTTCCTGCACCTTGCTGCTTTATCAGACAACTTTTTTTCCTTTGCGTTGGTGGTGGCTCTAGTCGTGCTTTCAGGAGATTTGCAGACAGGGGAGATGTAAGACCACAAAACGTCTCGCTCTTCCTGTTGAAAAGATTATCATCATTCTTGTTCGGGCCTTGGACGATGTATGGTCCATCGAGAGTAATCATGCTGCCGCTGCCGCTCCCAATAACAGTCTCAGGAACGAATGCGGTTTTCAAAGGAGACATGGTTGGCGATATCAGTTGAAACGGTGAAAGGGGTGTATCTTTGCTCGGCGGGGACTCGAAAAAAAGGGGAAGCAGCATGGAAGCATCTGTCGAACCAATTGGGGATAAGCAAGGCGATGGCTTGATGGCTGGAAGGTTGCGTGGTGGCGTCAGGGCACTAGGCGTCGAAGGAGGCGGAAGCGATGTCAACCAAACGTTTAAAGGATCAAACATTTCTGTGGGGGCGCCGTCGTCATAATCGGGTTTGATAAGGTAGCGCTCGTCTTGTACGTCCCCATGGAGGGTAGGATCATTTTGGGGTGTAAAAGCACCTTCATCGCCAGATAACGGCATCCAACCAGGCGCTGCTGACATCATTGGCACCATCTTAATTTAATTGCTTAAGAGTGTTAATCAGGGAAAATATGCGTGAGTGATGCATCCAAATCGAGCATGAAGCGGATGGGATTGGACGGGAGGGAGGGGGAGGGAGGAGGTTAAGCGCCTCGGCGAGCACCGGGAGGGGCTTGGCCATGGGACGGAGGGAGAAGGTGTGCTGGGAGGCCGTAGGGCGCACCGTCCGGGAGAAAGTTCGAAGTCCTTCGTCCTCATCATCTTGTTTGGAGCGCTTTGTTGGCAGCAGTGTCGCATGTACACTTGCGCTTGCAATGCGGTTGTGGTACGGAAGGACGCCATTTAACCGGTACTCGCCCTGGTTTGAGGATATAGCCATTCGCCTTTCATCACACCATCGCATTCGCATATTTCTCAGAACAGGTCGTGCCTGTTATGCTGCTCCGAAATTTTGCGCTATTAAATTCTAGGGCCGGCACGATTTCGTCCCGAGCCGTAATTTGTCAGGCCCGGAACCTCGCAGCTGCAGGGCGGGGTGCTGGCAAAGGTGGTTCTGGTAGAGACGGGGAATATGGCGGAGACAGCGACGCCACGGCAACATCAGATGCTGCCGCAGCAGCTATCAAAGAGAAAGATCCTTTTGGTTTTAGGGAACTGAAAGCTAAGTGGAAGAACTCGGAAATCGGCGGACATGGGTCCCCTGATATGCGCGAGGAGGATGCGGAGGCCATCGAGACGGAGATGGAGAAGACTGGTCGCGTCACAGTGCCAAGAAACATCTTTGGAATCAAGCATATTAGCAAAGAAATGACGGAGGCATGGGAAGAGGGCCTCCTGCCCCCACAACTCTATCCGCGTGCCGCTGGGTTGTAAGTATGATCCTTTAAACCAGAACCATCATGTGTCCCGCCCTTCTCGCCTTAAAGGCTCCTACTGAAGTGATGTGGACTTTTAAATTTTGTTACATCCAAACAGCATGTCTCTGGCATCATAACTCGTGGGCGCAACCCTGGCTCTCTTACATTGCTGCTGGTCCCGCTCTCGGTCCACTCACTGTCCTGGCTCCTCCCGGCTTTTTTTCCTCCAACCACAGAGAGGGTCCTCCAGACTTCTACTGGCCAAGCAATCTGGAGACGACGCTCCCAGATGAGAGCGATCGCCTGTATCCTGCCGGCGGAGAACGCGTCTTTTCCCCGGAGGAAGTGAGGGCTATGAATGAGGCAGAGGTCGGGGGTGTTTGTCGTGGGAAGCTGCAACGGCGGGGAAACCAGCCATTGCTATGCAAGAAAATCGACCTGGGAGAGCTGGAGTTCAGCAACGTGGCCGTGCTCGCCCAGTTCGTTTCGCCCCTGGGGATGATCAAGCCGCGGCGCATGTCAGGATTGTGTGCGAAATGCCAACGAAAGGTGGCGCGCACGATAAAGCAGGCCCGGCATCTGGGGGTGTTGCCTCACACATACGGTGTGGATTTGTATCAACGGCTGAAGATGAAGGGAGAGGGGGTGGGGCCCGACGGGAAGAAACCCTTTTTGTGGAGGAAGGGGGACGCTGTAGAGGAGAAGGAAAAGAAGAGGGAAGAGCTCTTGAAGCAGACACCAAGTCTGACCATATAGATCAAGTGTAGGGAAGTAGTCAAAGAGAGATGTGATGGGTTGGTAGCAGTGGTAAAATGGAAATGAACAACAAAGAAAAAGTGTGCGCATGACATCTTGGGATGCTAATTCAGGGCTGAAATTATTCGACTGCTATTGCCCGACAGAGTCGCACCGATGAGTTTGACACTCAGTTTGTACACCACTCATCGATTAGAGAGTCGGCCCGTGACTTTTGACTCCTAGAGATCTTCACCTCGTTGTACACAGCCCGCACCCGACGCGTCTTCTTTTCTAATTACACAGTCTGCCTTTCATTGTTGCTCGCGCATGTAAACAGCCTGTGAGTATCCTGGCAAGCCATTTGGACTGCTTTTTAGCTTGAAATGAGTGGTTACTCCCGCCAGAGCGAGGACGCCCACAACCAAGGCCACGAAACCCAAGCTTTCTCCCACCGTGGCTGCTGGTCTCCTCGGCACTGTGAAATCCGTGAAGCCCTCCCCAAGCTTTTTGTGCCCCCCCCCAGCATCATTGGCCATGGCAACGGAAAGTAGACACGCGACGACGAGGAAAAAGGGCACAAATACAAAGGCTGAACAGTAACGCTTCATGCCTCTGTGTTGACAGTGTACCTAGCGGTGATGATAAGAGTGAGAAAACAGAACACAAATAAGCGCGACTTATTCAACAACGGGTTCGACAAGCTTCCCATGCCTATGAAAGACATCGTGCTTTGCCACTTCTAGCACGAAACCTGCATCCCTTATGCTTCCTGAAGGCGTCGGCCTGCACACCGTCCAGGGCTTTCTTGGTATTTTCCCATGAGGAGGGATTGACGTCATCGCCCTCAGCCGTTGATTGGATTGCCGTGGATCACGACGCTTGCCCCACGGCAGTTTCGTTTCCCTGGCCAGGCCTAGAGCCTCCGTGCCTCAGCCTCTCCTGCCCGTCTGAGCGTCGTGTGGCATGCGTATGCATGGAATCTAAGTATTAGTGTCTTACACTGGTCGGCATGCATGCACAGAAACAGCCCCTCTGCCGCTTGGCAGTTTCGTCTCCAAACCGTAGCCCATCATGCAGTCCGTCTCCTCTACTTCCACTTCATCCATGCCATCGTGCCTCCCCCATTCCCACCTTCAAGACGCACCAGCACGTGGATGGTGTCTGCAGGACTTCGAAATCGGGCGTCCGCTTGGACGGGGCAAGTTTGGAATGGTCTATTTGGCGCGAGAGCGGCGAAGTAAGTACGTGGTAGCCTTGAAGGTATTACGCAAATCTCAACTTCTTAAAGGCGGGGTAGAGCATCAACTACGTCGCGAAATCGAGATCCAGACACATCTAAGGCACCGGAATATTTTGCGAATGTTTGGCTATTTCTTTGACGAACGCCGAATATATTTGATTTTAGAATATGCCCCGCGAGGGGAGCTGTACAAGCAATTGACCTCAAAAGGCAAATTCTCCGAGCGCCTGTCCGCCCGATACCTGCTGGAGTTGTCTGAAGCTCTCGCTTTTTGTCACACCAAACACGTTATCCATCGTGATATCAAGCCAGAGAACTTGCTGGTAGGCCACAAAGGGGAGCTGAAAATCGCGGATTTCGGGTGGTCGGTACATGCCCCCTCCTCGAAACGGAATACCTTGTGCGGAACGCTGGACTACTTGCCTCCAGAGATGATCGAAGGCCGCGCACACGATGCCATGGTCGATGTATGGAGCCTCGGCGTTTTGCTATACGAGTTTTTGGTAGGCCACCCACCCTTCGAGGCTGAAGGGCATTCGGCGACCTATCGGCGTATTGCGCGGGTTGACTTGCACTTTCCCTCCTGGGTGTCGGAGGGAGCGCAAGATCTCATATCCCGCTTATTAAAGAAAGATCCCCGCGTTCGAATGTCCCTGGTAGAAATTTCGCAGCACCCATGGATCGTTGAACAAACCGGAGACAGGGTGCTGCCGTCCGAGCCGCCGTCGAAAGCAGAGAAAGCCGAATTTCCTCCACTTGCGTCGGGGATGCCAGCAACCATGTCTGTGTGTTAGACTTCTTGAATCGCCCCATGCTCGACATGAGCCAGTCATGGGAATTCAATCACCTCCTCTGGTCTCTGGCTGAGCAAATCCGGGGGACGGCTTCAGGTCATATAACAAGCTACGACGCAGCCTTTTTGTTATAGTTGCATAATTCATGCCAAGTAATTGAATTCACGGAAGTCTCAGGCACCTTTTTTTTTCTTCGATCCTGCATGTGTGCGCCCTCCCACTTATTCTGTCCACATCCCACAAAATTGCACGCCATCCTTTCTCCCGCGTCAGATTAAGAGCTTGCTCACGTCCACGTCAATGGCCTCCGTGCCTTTCTTCTTCCCTTTCAACACCCACCCTCGCCCGTCCCGACCCAAGCCCCGCAGCTCTCCTCTCTCTCCCGTTGCCCTTTCCCCAATACCCCTTGCCCCCTCCCCCCAGGACGCTTCCCCCTCACTCCGCCCAGCTTCCTGCAGTCTAAGCAACCGCTGCTGGTAGCCTTCCCACGGCCGTCCGAGGTCCCGACACAAGGTGACCAGGGCTTTCAAGCAGTCTGTGTCCTCTGGGTGCGCTGCATGCACACATTCGTAGATCTTCAGGGCTTGCAAGAAATCTCCGAGGCGGCGATGGCAGCTGGCCTGCATGAGAGGCCAGCGGGAAGAGTCCGGTTGGACCGCCGCGGCTCGATGAAAATAGATTAGGGCAGTCGTGTACTGTGGCGGAAGAAAGGGGGGCAGAAATGAGCCCTAGAGAGGGAGGGGGAACAACGCACATTCCACATCGCTTTCTCGAGCCAGGTACCCTTGTCCTAGGCTTCGCACACACCGCCCCTCCTGCCGACTCGCTTGCCGTGAGCCCTTCGCCATCCCCGGCAGCACGCTGGCGCCACCGCTCTGTCCCTATTGTCCTCTCCCTTCCCCCCCTCCATCGCACACACCTGCTCCTGCCGGGCGAACCAAAGGCCCAGCCAGGAAATGACCTCCAGATTGAAAGGATTCACGCGGTCGCTCTCCTGGAAATGATGCAAGGCCTGCGCCTCTGCCCCCTCCGCGTCGTAGAGTCGACCAAGCCGTGCCAGGACTTCGTCGTCCACAGCTGCCACCCCGCCGCTGACCGCGTCGATGGTGCTGGGAGGAAGGTCCCCTCCCATCATTGTGTGGCTGCCCGCTCCTGGCGTCGAGGGTGAGGAGAGAGAGGACCCGGAGGACAAGCCCAGCGACGAAGACGACGTCCATCCCCCCTCCTCCACGCCTCTATTCGACCCCCCCCTTTGGTACAACATCTTCTCTTTCCCCATCCCCTTGCCTCGCGCCCTCAACTCCGCGAGCAAGACTTGGAACCAGCGAATCGCCTCCGACGCTTGACCTTGGCCCTCGGCGATATGACCGAGCTGGTAGAGGACCTCGGGGCAATGAGGGGTGAGCGTGTGAAGCTTCTCGTAGGCGTCTTGCGCGTCACTGAGACGCCCGAGCCGAAGGTTGGCGACGCCCAAGTTGAAAAGGGCTAGGAGAGGGGCGAGGGCGGGAAGAAATAAAGCGTAGCGGGTGAGCATGCAAGGAGACGGAGGCAGGGGGGTCGGATGGAACCCCTTCTGGCGGCCTCTGCGGCCTCTTGATTGTCCATCAAACCAAGCACACACACTTAAAGTACAACCCCCCGTGCCACGAGACAAGGAGTCTTGGACGTGAAACACTCCCCCCTCGACTCACCCTCGAGGCATCCTGCCTCCACGCCTAAGGCCTCCAAATACAGGTCTTTGGCGGCGCCCACGTCTCCCCGCTGGAAAACGCAGTTCGCCTTATTAACAAGGGCACTGGCGTTGTAGCTAAGCGAGTACAGAGAACGAGAAGGCGGGTACAGATTGGCCGGGGGAAGAGGCGAAGAAGGGAAAGAAAGGGAGGAAAGCTGGTTAGGCAGAGTCCGGCCTAGGTCGAGCCTAGCAAAAGCCCGGAAAGGCTCGGAATCCCTTTGGTAAGCGCATGATTGGTCCCTCCCCTCCACGTTTACCTGTTGTGTTCCACAGCTAGGTTGGCCAGCTCCTCCGCCTTCTCCAATTCCCCCTCCAAGAAATAAACGAAAGACAAACTGCTCGCGGCCCACGCCTTGACCGGGAGCTCTTTCCTCTCGAACGACCGCAGGATCTCCACGGCAGAGTCGAAGCGCTTCTCACGGACACAGGCCGATGCGCGCTCAAGCTCCATTAAGCAGGCCACCTCGCCGTGGTTTCCCCGCTTCAAGGCCTCCACCACCCACTGATACCCGTCGCGACCTCCTGTCGCCTCCACAACGGGTGCAAGAAGCTTCCCTGCAGCCAGCACGTACCGAACTCCCTCCTGCCGTCGTCGCTGCATTTCTTCGCGCAAAAAATCGGGCTTCACTTGCTCTTCTGCATCCCGTGCTGTGTTCTCCGTTTCTCGTTTTCGCGTCCTCCGCCCCCCCGCTGCAGCCTCCCATAGCTCCATCTCGTCATCCCTCTCTACCCCACCGCCCGGTCCGCAGACCTGTCTGGCCCCTCCCTCTTTTTCCGCCGCGGCTTCCTCCTCGATGTCTTCGTCCTCTTCCAAGGGCGTGGGCAGCGTGGAGACCATCTTGGCGAATGCCCGCTTCATTTTCACCACCTCCCCCAGGACCAGGTAGCACATCAAGAGCAAGTATGCCGTCCGGAAATAGTCACCGAACACCACCGTTCGCGGGGAGCCGAGAAGGGAGGTGAAAAAAGCGGCTGAGGAAGGCAATACGATGGTTGGGTCCGCTTGGCTCCTTGACAGGCCCGCCTTGTTCCCTCCTGCGCCCTCTCCGCCGCCCTGATTGCCCACCAAGGCGCCCCCCATCCCATCTTCGCCCGCCGTGCCCGCTCTTTCCCCGTTCAAATGCGTGATGGGATTCAGTACGATGATTTCCAAGGCCTGCACCGCTTCCTGCCATTCTTGAAGCCGCACGAAGGCGTACCCGATGTTGCGATACACCTTCAGGCGCATGGCCTTATGGCTCGTACTGGGAATCTGATCCAACGTCATGCGGTACATTTTGATGGCCTCGGCGTAGCGTCCTTTCCGGTAGTACACGTTTCCCATGTTCAAGCGAGCCCACCCAGCGACGGGCGGCAGCAGAGCCCGCTGCTCCAAGAGACCTCGATACACGTGGAGGGCCTCGTCCTCCATGCCATTGCCTTCGTACATGCTGCCCAGGTGCAACGCTACGGCGTATGTGAGCTCTCCGTTCATGGCGTCAACTAAGTTGCTAGATTCTCGAGCGCGGGTTAGTGCCCGCTCCTTCTTTTGCGCTTCTTTTGCTTTGTTCAAGGCCAGCCCCAGTTGCCCAGAGCGGGATGCGAACGCTGAAGCCTCAAGCAACGCGTGAACCTGAGTTTCCAAGCACCTTGCCACGGCTTCCGGCTTGTCGTCTTGCGTGGGGACAAGCGAGACAGTAGAGGGCTTGCTGGTACCGGTGCTTTGAACGGCAGGGTCTGGAAGAAACGTACGATGCACACTTGGAAACGCAGGCTTGTCAGGCTGACTCTTGTGATCACCAGCGCTTGCGATTGATGGGCCCACCTGTCTTCCGTACCCTGCCCCTGAAACGGCAGTTAATGGTGGCGTGGCAACTTTTGCATCTTTTCTGCTTTGCTTGGTTGCGATTTTCGCTTCCGTAGGGCCTCTACGGCTGGCGCGGTAGGCAGCCGAATGAAGGGGTGGAGCACCCGAAGGAGGAGGAGGATGCTGAGGCGGGCGCGGACGTCGCCGCGCGACGTACGAAGGACTATGATCTTCTTCAGACATAATACCGGGCTATGCTGTGTATCACGGTGTATTTAGCTGAGAATGAGGGTTGCATGATAAATGTCCAGGGCTAGTTTTTCTCACAGTTTTGGCGAGGAGGAACGTACGCAGCCAAAGTCCCAGCAGCCGTAAGTTTCATTTTCGACGTAGAGAAATGATGACAACCAAAACTTAAAAATGATGTTTCCTAATGCCATTTGTATCATAGAAAGCAAGGCTTTGAAAGTTCGCTTCCTGGGGGCGCTGGTACTTTTTTTAGTACTCATGTCATGCTTGATACTTCTGCGAAGCATTCATTGAGATGATATGTGTTCGAGTATTTCTTTCTTTCGTCTCTTATGATATCTTGTTTTATTACACCAATTCACTACTCAAACAACACTACAACTCTTTATAAATCTCCTCAGCGTCTTGCTCATCTTTGGTTTTTGCGTGATTCCCGTCCCTATCATCGTTCCTTGTCTTCGGTTGGAATGTGAATGCGAAGTCCTTTGACACCCCGGCAATACCAGTGCTTGACACATCCCCCACGAGAACTTGAGCCTCATGGTCGTCGGGCGGTGCGTCGGGATCGTCCAATTCCAGATCATCCAGCAGTTCATCCAAGCGCAAGGCCTCCTCGTCGTCCTCCCCGACGTCCTCTCCCAGGCCCTCATTCGTGGAGCGATCCCTCTCATCCAGTCGCGTGCTTCCATCTCCTTCGCCCATGGCAGAAACTACAGTCATTTTCTCTACCTTGCCCTTAGTCTTCCCCGCCTTCTGTCCAAGCGCCGCGTTCTCGTGGTCCGTGTCCTCGGCACCCCCCGGCAATGGTCGTCCCGCCTTGTACATGTTCACTCTCCGTCGCATCTCCCTGTCTCCCTCCAATTGCTGACGATAGTCACGCAAATCTCGATCCTCCTGCTCCGCGTTTCCAGCCTCCACCACCTCCATCTCGTCCGCCTCGAATTTCTTCAGCCTCCAGGCCGGCCTGATTCGCCCTTCGTTAGAATACACCTTCCGCACCAAAACCGCATCCGGCAAGCCCGCCCGTGTCTTGGTCTCCAGCTCGTCCGCGTCCGCACTATTCAAAGAGGCGGTCGCCAGCAGGTATCCAAGCACAGTGTCACCCGCCCGCAAAATGTGCCCCAAGTGGGTGAACACCCGGTACCGAGTATCATTCGCGCCCAAATCCGACATCAGGGCCACCTCCACTTCCGCCAGTCGATGCCGCTTCGAGCGCCGCGCGGGCGCCGACGTCTTAGTGGGGGCCAAGGCAGGCTCAGAGCCGAGGACCATGAATTCGACCAGGCGGGACGCGGAAAGCAGGGCGCGAAATTCAAACCCAGCCTTGTGATATTTCTCCACAGAGACTTCCGCCGTCTGGCCGGTGAGAGGGTCGATGAGGTGGAGGTGGTTCAGCACACGCAAGACCAAGCACAGGCGAGCGATGTCCCCCAGGTTCTGAGCGAGTTTAGTGGGCAGGATCACCAAATCGTCCTTGCAGACCGGGACGATCTCGATGATTGTGGTGTACTTGTAGTTGAAGACGTTGGAATGATCGTCCTGTGAAACCAGTTTTTTGGATTGCTTTACCCGGACAGGGCAGGCGGTCTCCAGGAACTCGGTGAAACGCGCCGCTTGGTTGCGTTCCGCAAAGTAAAAGTCCATCCCGTCCGCAAAGCCCTGGATCTGCAAGGCTTGTGCATGCGCGTTGTGCTTGAGGATGAGCTGTTCCAAATGCAAAAATGTCCGTTTGTGGTCCACACGCTGTCGGACTTGCACGATGGCCTTCCAGGCCCCGATCGTGTACGAGGCTTGGCAGTCAGGGCACTGCTGGTTGCGAACCACGAACTCGACAACCACTGCCTCTTGGAGCACCGCTCCATTCATGACTTCTTGTTGGACGGTCAGTTTTAATTTTAGACGTTTCGAGTGGGGCTCCGTCCAAATCCATCCAGCGTCGACCAGGCGAAGACGGTTGAGACCAGCAACCTTGCGCAAGCATACGGCCATCAGCTCGCGGGACTCGGCCTCGTAATGTGACCAGCCAGTGCCTCCGGAGCCTCCCATGTACTTCAGGCAGCCACGACATTGGTGCATGGTCACGCGTGTCGATAGGCCGGATGCAATGTTCACCTGCGTCCGCAGACATTGCAGGCACATGTTTGTAGGGTTCGGCTGGATGTTTATCGCGCACATGCAGCAAATGGCGGCCACCGGCGTTTGATTTGGTGCTATAGGCGCCATTACGTCCGCCATGAGATGAACACTGTCGATGAGTAAAGGTGGTGCAAATTCAGAATTTTGTAAGATCTTGGTGGCACTCGGACAGTATCCTGCTTCTTTATTGATAGCTGAGCTTAGGCCTGTCTGTGCATTGGACCGTCAGCTTTCCGTACTGAACTTTCAATGCATGTCACGCTTACATGTTCATATCCTCAGAACAGGAAATGTTAAGAAATAGTTAAAAGCTATTCTGCAGTACCCACGGGTCGTATGGCCATGGGACGCGGAAGGCCCATCGCAAAGTCGCTCGTTCTCGTCGCTGTCTCCACGAGATGACTTCTCTGAGTACTGACTGCCAGGGCACCGATACGGGCTCGCATCATCTGAAATTGGAATCAAAGAAGTGACAGAATCGAAATCTGGTGTGCAGCGTGGCGTGTCAGTCCAATTTGCGAGTTGCAAGCGTGCAGAAATAATACGAAGAGGTTGGACGAGCCAACCTCCTCTCCCTCCCTTGAGCATGCTGCTACACTCTGATGTGATGCGCAAGTTACTTGTTGCTAGAAAGGAAATGGTGCAGGATGTCCTTACAGTATGTTCGAAATTTGAAGTGTGCTAATACAGACTCTCAACGTGGCAATGCCGGCCGAACGGTCATTTGTGAATATCAACATCGATGGAGGGCCTCCATGCCTGGCCTGATTTTGCACAACTTCCCAACATATCATTTTTTGGCTTTTGCGGCATGAGTGTCATCCACAACGTACGAAGGTAGAAGTACGACTTGACCATGGAGCTTAACTCGTTGCCGGCTTCCGACAGCAACTGGTTTTCATCTCATCGAGACACTTACTTCCTAGCACTTTCAAAGAGATCGGTCGAAGCAAGCAGCTCGCAGCTTGAGGAAAATAATTATTGGGATCAAACCCTTGAACGCCCATGGGCGCTCATTAGGTGTACTCATCTTGCACGTGTGTGCCTTGAGCCACCAGAATCCGTCAATCGTCGCATCACACTCTGTTCCTCCCAGGGGGCTTCGGGGCTCCTTCCTGATTCACAGTCCCGCCCTTCAGGCGATGAGCAACAGCCATGAGACGCCTGCATCGCATCCACTACCCTCATTTCAAGCCACATATTCCTTGGGACCCGATTCCCCGTTGTCTATGCCAGCGGTGGGACTGGGCACTTTCCAGGTCAAAGAGCAGGCTGGCTATGAAGCAGTGAAAGCAGCCATTAAGGTGAGGAAATTTACGGGGTCCGAGAGTGCGATCCGTATCGTAACTTGGTCCGCAACGCGCCTTGGCTGCAAGGCCTGCGCATGGAGAGCGGTAAGCCGCGATGCTCACCCCCCTCCAACTCCATCACAGGTGGGGTACACTCACATTGACACGGCTTCTGTCTATCGGAACGAGGCCGCGGTCGGGCGAGCCATCCGTGAGAGCAATGTCCCACGCCACGAGCTCTTCCTAACCACCAAGCTGGCGCCCAAGGACCAAGGAGCGGGTAAGGCCTACGCGTCCCTCTGCCGATCGCTGAGCGAGCTGGGCCTCGACTACGTTGACTTGTACCTGATCCACTGGCCGGCCGCCTCGGGCCTCAAGCACGACGACCCGCTCAATCGAATCCGACGCCACGAGAGCTATGTGGAGCTGCAGCAGGGTGTACGAGAGGGCAAGATAAAGAACTTGGGTGTGTCCAATTTCGAAATACGCCATCTCACAGCCCTTCTTGCAGACCCCGCAGTAACATATCCGCCCAGCGTCAACCAAGTCGAGTGCCACCCTCTCTATCCGCAGATTCAGCTTCGGGAGTACTGCCGGAAGCACGGAATCCTCATTCAAGCGTATAGTTCGTTGGGGCAAGGCAAACAAGATCTGCTCGCCCACCCGGTCGTGACCAGCACCGCCACCAAACGAGGCATGACACCTGCTCAGGTTTTGCTGCGATGGGCTCTTCAGCAGGGCATACCTGTATTGCCAAAGACCACAAACACCATGCGAATGACCGAAAATTTGGGGGCTTTGAATAAGGAATTGCAGAATGAAGATATGCATGCCCTGAATGGTCTAGATGAATCATTGTATCGTAAATTCGCATGGGACCCATGTCAAGTCTTCTGAGTTTTTTAGGGAATGGCACGACTATGC
>Ga0102934_1001541_pt1 | contig 16088 bp, 12 predicted proteins | sample SalPonR2_A_D1_MG_FD_78175 | JGI IMG/M metagenome (GOLD analysis project Ga0102934, IMG submission 78175) | Salt pond soil microbial communities from South San Francisco under conditions of wetland restoration - Salt Pond MetaG R2_A_D1_MG | ecosystem: Environmental > Aquatic > Marine > Intertidal... | reverse complement strand
TTAGAAATTGTTGTGCTCACTTTACTTTTTGATCTCTTGCTTTTTAATAAATCTAAAAACCAATCAGGTACCTTTTTATTTCTAAACAATATGAATCACCTTGCCAAGTGCATCTTCAGCAGCCTCAACAACTGATTCGCTTAGTGTTGGATGTGCATGTATAGTATCAGCTATATCTTCTAATTTAAGATTATTATGAATAGAAACAGCCCCTTCATGAATTAAATCAGATGCATGAGGACCCATAATTTGCATTCCAATAATTTTATCATCTGAATCCGCAATAATTTTTACAAATCCATCTGTTTCATTCAATCCAAGAGCTTTTCCGTTTGCTCTAAAAGGAAATTTCCCAATTTGTTTATTATTTTCATCACTTCTTCCAACATAAGCAACTTCAGGGTCTGTAAAAATTGTCCAGGGAACTGCATTATAATTAATTTTAGATTTTATACCTTTCATATTTTCAACAGCCACTACTCCTTCTTTAGAAGCTACATGAGCTAACTGTGCTGTATTTAGGATATCTCCAATTGCATAAATATTTTCAACATTGGTTTGCATTTTTTCGTTCACTTTAATAAAGCCATCATTATCAAGTTCAATTTCAACCCCATCTATACCTACTTCATCCAGAACAGGTTTTCTTCCGATGGCTAAAAGCATTTTATCTGCAGTAATTTCTTCTCCATTTTCAAGAATCACAGTTTTATCATCAACCTTTTTTATAGGTGAACCTGTATAAATGTCCACTTTTTTCTTTTTAAAGATTCTTTCCATTTTTTTGGATATCTCTTTATCTACAAAAGGTAAAATCCTATTTTTCATTTCAATTAATGAAACTTTTATTCCCATATTTGCCCAGATACTTGCAAATTCACAACCTATAACTCCTGCTCCAACCACAATTACATGTTCCGGTTTTTTCTTTAAATCAAGAGCTTCTGCACTATCCATTGTAAAATCATCTATTTTAAATTGTTCTGGAATTATTGGTTTGGAACCAGTAGCTATGACAATATTTCTGGTTTTAATCTCATTATCTCCTGCGATAACAGTATTTTTATCCAAAATTTTTCCGGTTTCATTAATTATTTCAACTTTTCTTTTTTTTAAGATATACTCAATACCTTTTACCAGCCTATTTACCACTCTATTCTTCCTTTTAACAAGATTATTGAAATTTATATTAACTTCCCCTTCAAATTCAATTCCAAATCTTTTAGAGTTTTTTATTTTTTTCATCAAATTCGAAGTAGCTACATACGTTTTCGTAGGAATACAACCTACATTCAAGCATGTTCCTCCAATTTTATTTTTTTCAATAAGTGTTACATCTAAATCCAGCTGTGCTGCTCTAATTGCTGCAACATATCCTCCTGGACCTCCGCCAATAATTACAAGATCTTTCATATTCTTCTCTCCTTTCTTGATGGAATTTTAAGTTTATTACGGTACTTCGCTACCGTTCTTCTCCCTATAGTTATTCCATTATTATTTAATTTTTCTTTTATTTTACCATCGGTAAGAGGTTTATTTTTATTTTCATTTTTTATAAATTTCATTATTAACATATAAACCTTGATTCTTGCAGTTCCATCCGCAGATTTCCTTGGGAAAAGCGATGCGAGGGGAAAAATACCATGTTCGGTTTGTATATATTTATTTTGAACTGCTCTTGAAATAGTTGATGGTGAATAACCAAATTCATCAGCTATTTTTTTTCGTGTAAGGTTTTTTATTTGTTCTGGCCCCTTCTCAAAAAAACCTTTTTGATAATCAATAAGAAATCTTGTTATTTTAAGCAAAGTTTCTCTTCTCTGCTGTAATCCTTCGAGTATATATTTGTATCTTATAAAATATTTTTTAAAAAATTCTTTTGTTTCTTTATTTATATTACCATGTTTATAAAGATTTAAATATTTTTGATTCAGTGATAAAGATGTATCATATTTTTTGTTTAACTCTATTTCAAAATCACCCTCCCGATTTTTTTTTACAATGATGTCAGGTTTTATATATTCAACACTTTCTTTTTCAATAATATATCCCGGATTATTTGAAAGTGTTTTTAATAATGTTTTATACTCCTTTATAACTTCTTCTTCACATTCAAGTTCCTCCAAAAAAATAAAATTTCTATTTTTAATGTGAATTAAATAATCTTCAATTAACTGAAAGAGCTTTTTATCCTCTACTCCCCTGGATTTTAACTGCCATATATAACTCTCCTTGAAATCTCTTGCTCCTATTCCATAAGAGGATAATTCCAAAAATTTTGTATGTATATTTTCAAACTCCTCTTCTGATAAATCATTTTCTTTTTTAATCAATTCTTCATTTTCTAAAAAACCTTCATTATTTATATTATCCATTATATCATGGAATATTTTTTTTCTCTTTTTATCAATTTTTGATAAATCAATCTCTTCATTTAAAATATCTCTAAATGATTTTTCATCCGATAAATTTTTTAATATATCATTATATTCATTTTTGCGGGAATTACTGAAACGTGGATTTTTTCTGCTCGAATACTCATTTTCCAGCATTACTTCCAAATCTTCTTCCATTTCCCCTTCCTGCTCATCCAGTGATGTTTTATCCTCATTTTCCGAATATTCCATAAAGATATTCTCCTGCAATTCCTCTTTTAAATATTCTTTCAGTTCCAGCTCATTTTTAGCTAATATATCAAGACCTATTTTTTGTCTTAATTCAATTGTGGTTTTTATATTATTTTCGATACGAATTTCAGGTTTCATAATTTAAATTTATCACCCAGATATACTTTTTTAGCGATATCACTATTTGTTAGTTTTTCGGCATCGCCATGAACCAAAATCTTTCCTTCACTCATAATGTAGGATCTATCGGTAATTGAAAGTGTCTCTCTAACATTGTGATCAGTAATTAATATCCCAAGATTCATCTTTCTTAAATTTAAAACCATATTCTGAATCTCATTAACTGCAATAGGGTCTATTCCTGCAAATGGTTCATCAAGAAGTAAAAAAGAAGGTTTAGTTATTAAAGCTCTCGCAATTTCTACTCTTCTTCTCTCTCCTCCTGATAACATATACCCTTTACTATTTCGAACATGACTAATTTTAAACTGTTCCATCAATTTTTCTCTTTCTTCTTTTATTTTATTTTTATCACCATAAACAGTTTCAAAAATAGCATTTAAATTATCTTCTACTGTCATGTCCCTAAAAATTGATGGCTCCTGGGGCAGATAACTCAACCCTTTTCTGCATCTTTTATACATTGCAAGTGTAGTAATATCTTCATTATTAATAAAAACTTTTCCTTTATTGGGCTTTATTATTCCAACAATCATATAAAATGAAGTTGTTTTCCCAGCTCCATTGGGACCTAAAAGTCCAACAACTTCCCCCTGTTTAACTTCAAGTGTAACATTCTCAACTACAACTCTTTTATTATATAATTTTCTAATATTTTTGGCTTTTAATGTTTTATTATCATCCATAAATATCCTTAATTTTTCTGTACTTCTTTTTTTGAATACTTCCCTTTAACCCTACCTTTTATGATAACATCACTAATTTCTCCGTCAATAAAATTAATTTCCATGCGATCACCTGATATCCAATTTTTCCCATCTAAATTTTTCATGTTGCCTCTAACATTTCCATTAATTAAGGCAAAATTAGGCTCATTCTTTTTTCCAAATTTTATATTTATATAATTTCCGTATAAATCTAAAGACTCTTTATCTTCTTTCTCCCAAAATATATCACCATGTTTTTTTACATCCAGTTCAAGTATGTTATTATCATCATTAAAAAAGAGATTCAAATCATCACCGCCTATATACCCATTATCAAATCCAATATATGGATCTCCCGTTAAATTAGCATAATTTTTTTTATCATCATATTTAAGATAATTAGAGGCACCATAATAATTATTTTGCTCGAAATAAACATTTCCAAATAATTCAATTACAGATTTTTCAGTAAAAAATATTCCTCTATTACTTCTGCTTCTAAAATTATCTCTATTAATTTTGACGTTTTTGTAAAAAACAATCTTATTTTGGGAAATAATGAAATCAGCTTTCGATGATGATAAAAGATAATCGGTACTTTCAATTTTAACTTCTCCCAATAAATTAATAATTTCTTGTTGGGTATTATAAATTATTTTATCAGCATAGTAATAATTTTCATTCAACTCAATCTTTACAGATCCCTCCAAAATATAAATATACCCTGACTTGAATTTTTGCACACGACTTTTATCTGCATTTATCAATTTCCAATTTCCCTTAAATTCCAACGGAAAAATAACAGTAGCAAAAAAAAATAAAAAAATAATTACATTATTAATTTTGGCCATAAGTTTCTTTTAATACTACTTCCTTTAAACGCAAATCAGCTTCGAGTCCTCTGCCTTTAATAATTCCATCAGCTTGTTCAATTTTTACTTCTTCCTCTGTATAAACCTTCTCTTTTATGGAATCATAAAACAATTTTTCGGTATATAAAGTAGTTTGATCTGAAATATTTTTCAAAATAACATTCCCATTAAGTTCAATATCATTACTTGTTAAATTTGCAGTACCTGTATCAGCTTCTATTTCAGCTATTTTTTTCTCCTGGTCTCCAAAAAATTCAATCTCTACATTTTCACCTTCAACACTCTTTAAATTATTTTCTTTTTGAATTAATTTGGATACTTTCATTTTCCATTCGGGTTTCCCCTGTCTGGTCGCTTTCACTGTCAATCCTTCATCAAAAACCTGTCCCAATTCAGGAGCTTTTTCTTCTCTTTTCTTTTTTTCAGAGCACCCAGCTAAAAATATTAATCCTATTATAAATAATACATATATGATTTTTTTCATACTACACAATTTTCACTTTCTAAAATAAAAGAATATCAATTCCGGTTCTTATTACAAGTCCGGAAGAATTTAAAGTGGTAAAATAATTTTCATTATCTTTTTCAAATTTAGCTCCATTATACATAAGTTCAGCAACAAGATTGGACCTGGACCCAAGCCTATATAAAATACCGCCTGATGCCTGCCATACAAATCCGGTATAGGTAATTGAATCATCTATATTATTGTCACCAATATCAGTTCCTTCAAATGAAACATGGGTCATTCCATAACCAATTCCAAGTGCACCATAAGGTTTTATTTTATAGCTGCCTACAGGAAATTTAACTTTAAATTTTACAGTTAATGGAATATGCAATCCTTTCCACTCATTTAATTTTTGGAAGATTTCCTGTTTAACCCCCACCTGCTCTATTTCACCTTTTTTTGTAATATCTCGAATTTTTTTATAATATAGATCTCCTGTAAGAACAACAGACACATTTTCATCTATTGCATATCCATAATCAATTCCCCATATTACACCGGATTTCAATTCCGAAGGAAAATAATAACCAACTTTAAAAGCAAAATTATTAGATAAAGAAAAAATAGATATAGAAAAAATTATAAAAATTAATAATAGTAAAGTTATTTTTTTCATAATACCCCCTTTAAGGCTCTCTTTATTATAAAATTAGATTTTAAAAATTCAAGATAATAATATTAAAGAAAAATCCATATCAATCCAGAAATTATTAGATATGGTAAAATGTAAAAATAAATGTTTGATATATCTTTCGTATTTTTTATTCTGCATAAATAAATATTATAAATAATCAAATATCCTGCAGTTAGGTATATATAATAATGAATTTTTAATATTTTATAAATAAAAAACAAAACTATAGAAGAAAATAAAATAAGAATATGCCCTAATATTTTATTACCGTTAAATAATTGAATAAGATTTTGAATATTATTTTTTTTATCACCTTTGAGATCTTTAAAATCCTTAAAATTTACCAGGATGAAAAAATAGAGCAAAATTAACCAAAATATCGACTTTGGATATAATTTTTCAAAAGCATAATAATCAAAAATCAATGAAACCCCGGATAAATATGTTGCCCCTCCAATTAAAGTTAATATAAAATTATTTAATGGATAATATTTTCTTAATCTAAAAGGTGGATTAGAATATAGATAGGATAGAGAACCAATAAAAAAAAGAAATACGATGAATATTTCATTTACACAAAATCCAAATAAAAAAGATACAAATAAACTGATATTTTTATAATCAACAAAAAAAGATTTTGTGAATTTTCCCTTTAAAGAAACACGATTATAATTTGAAATTTTATCTATTTTTTGATCGTTAATATCATTTTCAATTTTTGCAAAAATAAATAACCAAATTATTGATAGATTTGCAAAGATAATTTTCGATATATCAAAAAAATTGAAAATTCCATGAATTTGATTTGTTTGATAAAGAGAAAATAAAATACCAAAATTTAACAGAAATAAATAATATGAAAGTCGGCTTATAAAAATAGATTCATAGAATAATTTAAAATATTTTTTATTATTATAAAAATACAGGTATAGTATAAACATGCCTATATATATCAATAAAGGGTAAAGATAAATATAAACAAACTTTTGTTGGAAAACATATGTGGTTATTGAATTTTCGCCAACTTGGAAAAAATCTATACCAAATATATTATATAGAACCGGAAGAAATCCAAAAAATAAAATATTTAAATAAATAGTAATTGAAAATAAAATTGATCTAATTAAATTTTTTTTAATAATTAAATAGGATACAATGAAACCAAAAATAACTATAATGAATATTTCAACCCTTACTCCGGGTGTAACTAAATTTATTTTTTTAAATGGATTAATTAATATCAACAAAAAAGATTTTATTTGAAAAATATTAAAATTATAAGAAATTTTCCTCATGGAATCAATTGTAAAAAAATCAATTAAAGGGACAATTAATATTACAGGAGAAACCAATAATATATATTTGATAGATTTTCTTATATTTATTTTTAAAACAATAATACTAATAATAATAAAACTAAAAAAAATAACTAACCATGAAATATAAATATGTGAAAAATCAATAAAGTTAGCATAAAAATCATTACCAACTTTAAATGAATGCCCCGGCTCCAATAATTTTTCTAAAAAAAACCTTACAATAATAACAGAACTTAAAGTAATAAAAAAACTTTTTAAAGAAATATTTTTTTTTTCATAACTTTTCAGTACTTTTATAATTGATACCATAATTTATTTTATAATCTACTAACCTTTTTTTCAATTAGTTTATTATTTTGATATGTTAGTTTAATGTCAAATTTATTTTTTTTTATAAGCATTTTTGTAAAAATATAATCTCCTTCCCACATTGGCAATTTGAGAAGTTTCTTTTCATCAACCCAAATTAATTCACCCTCAGGACAACTCTTTTTTTGCTTTCCTGAATAAGATTCACAAAGAAAAACAAACCCCAGCCATTCTTTATTAAAAGGGGAATCTCCCTTATCCGGGAAATTCAAAAATCCCATTAACTCAAGCTCCTCTGCTCTAAATCCAGTTTCCTCTTTTAATTCTCTTATTGCAGCTTCAGTAATTGATTCATTTTTTTCTCTTTTACCTCCAGGTGCCACAAAAAATCCTTCATGGAAATCATTTTCTTTTTTATTTCTTTTAATCATTAAATAATTATTTTCATCTTTTAAATAAATTAAAACGCCAATATTCAACATAAATTAATTCCAGTAAAACTGGCTATATCAACCTCCAGAAACATTAAATAACTGTGGTCTAAAAATTCTTTGGAATGTCACCATCCTACCTTCATTAGTTACACCAACAATTGTAATCTCAAAAGCAACATTAAAACTATCAATATTTGAATAATCAAATTCACCGTCAGAATCCTGACTAATGTCAAGATCTTCTGGAGATAAATAAATTCTTTGATCTTTAACTGTTTTAAAAGGCAAAATACTTAACATAACTATTCTTTCAGAAAGCACTCTTGTCTCTGTATCTCCATTATGAGGTTTATGTAATCGTCTAACTAATTGGAATTTTTGATACCTGTGATCATTTTGCTCATACCACTTTCCATCACTTGGAACAAGAAAATAGGTGACATGATACCCTGCTATAGCACCATCAATAGCCGGATCTTCTCCATCAAGCCCATCTCCATCATCATCAAACCCATCTCTTTCTGGATCCTCAAATTCTCCATCGACAAGCGTTTTTCCATCCGCATCATCATCCCGGTACTGCAAGAAATAATTTGATCTTATAGAATTATCACCACCGACGCCTGAACTATAAACATCATCTGGAATTCCTATAGAAAAGGATATCCCATCACGAGGGATATCCCCTACCGAATCAAAATAAACATCATATTTATCTTTTTGTAATGTTCCTATCTCCAACAGTTCAACTTCTCCAATATCTTTAACCCCATCTCCATCTTCATCAATCCATTGTTCTGTTTCTTTAGGAAATTCCGAAGTATTATATGAATAAGTAGATCCTTCATAAGTAACAGTTCCATAAAATTTTAAAGTTTGATTGGTAATCCTCTCATCACCAGAATTAAATGTAGCTTTATACGGCACAAGATTTTTTTGAGGAGTCATAACCATGCTCATAGATGATATATCCCTAAACATCATTGATGTAATTGTATCAAGCTCCTGTCCTATCTCCATTCTATTCCTGGTATTTGTTGCAAATGTACCTATTTGATTAATTGCAGAATAGATTAAAACAGCAAATAGGCTCAAAATAAAAGCACCAACAACCATTTCTGTAAGAGTAAAACCTTTTTTTGACATATTAACTCCTAACCTTATTCATAGTTTAAATATTTAATTATTCTTTTCAAAGTCATATACCTATCTCTTTCGGTTGATATAGCTTCAAGATTGAATCCGAGATAATACAATTTGGTATTTTCATTTCTATTAAGTTTTAGTTTTTTTATATCTTTTTCAATATCATAGTATTCATCAAGCTTGAAATCCCACTTGTCAGTACCATCATCATCAACCAATGTTCCAGGATACATCCACAATCCGGCTGTATAATTTATATTATCTAATCCTGCTCCATAACTAAGTGAGTTCTTTAAACTATAAACATATTTATCATTTGGTCCATTATAAACTCCATCTATATGAATTGCAGGGTTGGATGGTAAATAACTGCCATTATGGTCATACTGTTCACCGGTTATACCCCATAAATCTGGATTTGGATCTTTTTGATTATCAAATCCATCATAAAGGCCGTTCCCATCATTAGAAATTTCCAATTTTTTGATATAACTATTTATTAAATTTCTATCCATTAAATCACCCTGTGAATCTTCTTTAACATGACCTAATAAATCATAAAATAAAGGACAGTTAATATCCGTTACATTATCCAAGGGGCTATCCAGCCAAAAATTACTTAAATTAGAAACCACATAAGGGATATCATCGATAGTATTATAAGAAGATAAATTATCAGAATCAAGCCCTATCCATCTCTCAATAAAAGCTTTCTGCATATCAGTACCTGAAGCAAAATTCCTAAAAATCCTTTTTCCAACAAAAATCATTCTTGCAGGGTTGCTCGCATCATAATAAACTGGAGTTTTATCTCCAACTCCATCTCCATCCTCATCAGGATAGAAATCTGATGAATCCATAGTTCTAAATTGGTCATGAGGTGCAGAAAAATATCTATGTAATATTTTCAATGCTTCATCTGAAAAAGCAGTAGGCGTATCAGAACCGGAGAAAAATAAAACTAAATCAAAATCATCAAAGACACCATTACCATCTCTGTCTATTTGTGAAACAAGATAATCTTTTGTTACACTTGTACTTACATTTTCAATAATACAATCCTCTATCCCCTCCAAGTCGTTATATCTCCAGTAAAAAGGTCCTGCATATTCTGTATAATATTGTTCTGAAATATCTGAATTTTCTGTTGAATCAAGATTGAAAACAAGTGTTCTAAGATTTTCAACTTTAACCGGTATCCAATAATCTCGAATTGTTGCTCCTGTAGTTCCTGGAGCAGATTCTAAATTCGCAGGCATATCCCCCTTATCATCAGAGTTTGTATCTTTCAAATAATAATAACTTGCTTCGCCTGTATAGTCAGAAGTATTTGTTGAATCATACTCTACCACTTTTATATAAAAATAAAAAGTTCCTGGTTCTGACAAATCCAGTGAAGACAATTTGGTTCCGAAACTTTCTCCATCATTTATTAAAGCATTATCAAAAGTTTTTGTAATAGGAGATCCTGTACTTTCATAAATGCTTGAAGGATCTGTTCCTTCAGGATAAACATTAGTAAAATGTAATTCCCATTTTTTTATTCCATCCTGGTCAGCTCCAGTCCATCCAATATGGAAAGTTTTTGCATCCTGGTCATCATAATAATCATAATCCTCTGGATTCTTCCAGTTTGGAGTGTATATATAGGGAGGTTCATAATTTGGATGGTTGGCAAGTTGAATGACACTCAATTCTTTTATTTCAGGGCCCTTATTTGCACTTGATGAAGATTTCTCTATATACCATTTTTTCGGAGTATCCATTTCATTGCCTGCTTTATCTTTTGCATATACAACAACTAAAACTTTATCTCCATCACTTAAACCTTCTGAAATATCCAAAGCCATAGTGACATTATTTACATTATGCTTGATAAATGAAACTCTTGATGTGGCAATTGAAAATCCATCTGCCTCTGGATTCGAATAACTAATGGACACATCACTTAATGCAGGCGGAATTTCTCCATCAGCTTCATAGATCTTATAAATTACCTTAGGCCATTCATTACCAATAAAAACACCACTCTGGGTTTCAACACCACCAATAATTTTTGAATCTGAAATCCTTGCTGTAACATCTACTAAATCTTCCTGTGTTAAATATGGATTTGAAACGCTCCCATCACTATTTGTTCCTTCATTTGGAGTTAGAGGTTTTACAACAGGAGGAATCACATCCGGTTCGTGTGTTACATATACAGAAGTTTCTTTATAATGTACATTCCCAGCCCTATCTTTTAGAATTACTCTATAATAATGCTCACCTTCAGTAACATCTTCTAAAATAATTCCAACATTCATTGAAGTAAACTCATCAGCACTTTCAAGGTCAACCGGCTTGTGCTTCACCAAATCCCAGGTATAATTTTCTTGTCCATTAGTTTCAGTTCCCAGCATTCTTTTTTCCATAACATAGATTCTATCAAGAGCAATATTGTCTTTTGCTGTAACAGCAATTGTTACTTTATCACTTGGAACAAAAGTTCCAGGTGCAGGACTCAATTCACTAATTTCAGGTGAAGTAACATCAACCAAAAACGAATATTCTTTTTTCATATAAAATCCGGATTTACTGTCTGGTCTTGTACGACCAATTGCTTTGATAAAATAATTTCCTTCTGTTGATGATTCATCAATTACATAATCATTACTATTATAAACATAAATTGTATTTTCAGCAATACCACTAACATCATCATATCCTAATTGATTATATACTGCAGAAGATACATCTTTTATATCGGAAAAATTACTTGTAATTTCCTGATAACTTGTATCATTTGGTCCTTTTATCCAAACACCTACATCTCCACTATTGATATTTAAGTCTGTATCGGGATTAATAGCAAAAGGTTCTCTTGAATAAACTTGAATACTGTACTGGGTTTCATTATCATCCTGTTCAAAAGCTTCATCAATAATTCCATCATTATCATTATCAATTAAATCTGAATCTGCTTCTAAAATATCTCCCTGGGTGCTTGTTTCACTATTCCCATCATAATCAATAATTCCATCATTGTCATTATCAATACCATCTTTATCATAAATCGAAAAGTTATCAAGATTATTCAAACCTCTAACAATATCTGCATTTTTCTTGTAATTTATTCCAAGAATTGTAGCACCGCTCGCGGATAAATCTATATCATTATCACTTACATCTTCAATAACTAAATCCAAAGATGGTAGTTTCGTTTCAACACCTTTATAACCTGTTGCTGTAGCCCAGCTTAATTTGTTATCCTCTGTTCCTTCTCTATATTCAGCTACTCTTACATTTATTCTAACAATATTATTATCACTATTACTCTGGACTAATTCTGAAGTTATGCCATCCCCATCAATATCATTTATATCTTCTTCCATAAATTGTATATCTACTTTTGCTCTAACCTTTCCGGCTTCAAAGTTCATTATATATGCTTCACCACCGGTTACACTGATCTCATAGATTTCATATATTTCAGAATTCATTTTCTCTTTCATGTATTTCGCATATTCATTATCATTATTTTCTAAATAATCCTTGAGATATATTAAATTTTTATTTCCAACACCTTTATAATCCCAGGCTTTTAATTCTGTGAGAATAGATTGAGCAATATTAAAAGAATCTATTCTCCCTTTAATCTCTCTTTCCCCCTTTGCAACGACCATAATATAACTAAATATTGCTAGTGAAAGCATTGTTACAATAGTCATAGCAATCATCAATTCAATATATGTAAAACCTTTTCTTTTTATTTTCATAAAACCCTCCCTTATTTTGGAGTTATACCATCAGGATAATTTTCAACAATACGCCAGTTCCAGATAGGCTGTGATTCAATTGAAATAGTATATGGTGGTTCAAAATTATATAGGTTTGGATCATAATTATAACTTCTATAATTATATCCATAACCGGAAGTTAAAGTTGCATAAACCTGTTTATAGCAACCAACTCCACCATAAATAAACCATGTTCCTTTATTATTTACATAATTATTTGGTCTATAATAAGTATCTTCATTAGCAGATGGAACTTCTCCATAAACACGATGTCCTGCATAAATTACTCCGAATGTAAATATATCAGCTTTACCGTCACCACTTGCTGTGCCTGAACTTAAAATTCCTGATCCCTGTTGATCACATCGATCAGTAATTAGAGAAGACCCATATACCCCACCATACTCACTATCATAATATCCTGAATCAGAACCTCCCCAACCTGAAGAAGTTTCTGTATAACTATTAAACATATTTCCAGGAATTATTACATCATGCAGAGCATTCAAACCCAAAAGATTCGGAGAATTATAATCCGGAATCGCAGCACCAGATTGTAAAGGAGCCTGCCGTACAATTCCATAAGTCGCATCTATAGTAGAGGTCCCTGGAGTATAATTAAATGCAGGAGAAGAAATTGATGATCTATAATCAGTAAAAGTAAAATTAATTTTATCTAAATAGTCCTGATATATAATATCACCAGCAACAACTACATCATATCCAGAAAAAATTGAAAGCTGGCCATCAAGCACCCCAGCAACTCCTCTAATCCCTTTAGTTGTGTATATCCCACTTGTAACAGGATACCCTTTGGAGGCATCTAAACTTCCTTCATCAGATACGCTTCCAAAATTTTCTCCATCAACATAAATAATTTTAGTTTCCAAATCAGCAAGATTTACAGTAAGGGGATTTGCAGATTTTACTTCCCCATTAACAAAAACTGTTCCACTGGCTTTTTCGATTATAACCTTACCATCACCATTAACCGAGGGGTCTCCAGGATGTAAAAAAATAAACTTCACATCACCATCTTTTACCCAAATTCCATATTTTGCTGCAGTGTTTTGAACTTTATCAAAATGCATATCTGTCTTGGGTTTTAATGGTTTTATAATAGCAGGTTTGGCAAGATCTCCCATAAATGCAGAATATGCACCACCCCACCCTTCAAATCCATATGTATTAATGGTTGAACCATCATTTGTATCAAATGTATCATTTTTATGATTTGCTTCCCAGGTATTCCAATCAGAAGGGGTAATCTGAGTTCCTCCAAATATAAATCCTGAACCCTCATCACTTGTACTTAAAATATTATGAAATTTAGCTATATTTTCAATATTTCCAGAAGCTGAATCAATATATTCAATATATTCATTTGCATGTAATCTACCAAAAACATTATATCCATCACCAACATTAATATGCCCATCAAATACCGCAATATTAAATTCACTTAAAGATAAAGAATCTCCTTTTTTTGCGGAAGATTTAATAAAAGTAGTACGAGGTTTTCTACCCTGTCCAGTATATTGATAATCCTGATCTCCAACTTTTTCCATACTGATTCCCCTGTAAGAAGTTCCTTTACAAAAAATATCATAAATAAATGTAAATTCACTAATTACATCAGAAGGTTTTATTGCAATTCTAACCCACCCCTCTGCTCTTCCAAGTGGTTGTGTGTTGGTTGAATCATCATAAGTATCTTCAAGCTGTCCATCCTGCCATATATAATGATCAACTACTTTTATCCAATAAGTATCAGAATATTTTGACCCGGAATCGAAATTTTGTGTCGGTTCTTCTGTATAATTATATAAATCTGTATCCGGATTTACTGATGATCCATCAAGAGGAACATCATCACTTGCAGTGGAATGTGGGTCATAATCATAATATCCATCTGAGCCCATTCCATGTGTGGCATCATACAACCAATCTTTATACTTTTTTTCTAAATTCCATTTTATCTCTTCAAGTGCCAAATTGGCATAATGTACAGAGTATTCTTTTTCTTTTGAAGTTGTTGACGTTGTTAAATAGGAGTTTAGCATAACACCTAAACCAAGTATTATTGCAGTTGACAAAGCTACAAACCCTATAGCAAGAAAAAGGGCAATTCCTTTATTATTTTTCATAATACCTCCTAAGATTTATATTTATCTCATATTTAAATTAACATTATTAATATATTATAGCAATTTATGTTCCATATAATCAAAAATATATATATCTTATTAATTATAATTATGTTCATTTAGAACTAATATAATTATTATAAACATAAATTAAGCCAACATACGAGTTCTGATATTAATTAATAATCATTTAGAGAATGTTAAATAATTTAGAAATGTGATATTTTTGTGCACTGCACCAAAATTATTCAATATATTTTACAAACTCATCGATATTTCTTCTTTCAGGTATATTCTTATATTCAACCGGGTATCCAAGAGGAGTTACCGTAGCGACATAATCCTTTTGGGGAATATTTATCAATTTCTTTACACTTTTTCTATTCATATCCGCTATCCAGCAGGTCCCAAGGCCATAATTAAAAGCAGAAAGCATGAAATGATATGCAGCAATATCTCCATCCTGTTTTACCCTTTTGGTTTTGTTTTTATCCACACAAATGGCAACAGCAATTGGAGAATTATTTATTGGACTGGATGATTTTCCTCTTAGAAGTGACAGCTCTTTTTGGATTTCTCTATTTTTTATTACAATATAATAATAAGATTGAGAATTCATTGAAGTTGGACTGAACCTTGAATCATTAAATATTTTATTTAATATTTCTCTGTTTACTTTTTTATTTTTAAATTTTCTATAACTTCTTCTTTGAGTTAAGATCTCTTTCCCATTTTTATAGGGTTTTAAAAAATGGTTGAAATATTGAAACTCAAGAGTTCGCCCTTCGGGATCTTTTGCAAAAAATTGATAAATTTTAAAATTTTCATTTTCTCTTGGCTCACAGGATGCAATTGATTTTAATTTTTTATACATTCTATCCACTTTCTTCTTTTCATCAAAAAAAGTAGTAATAATACCATCGGTATCACTTTCATCCGACTTACATAATCCAAGTAATTGATTTCCATTTTGAAATATTTTACATTTTCCCTGATCAAGCCATAATCTAAAGTTTAACTTGTTTAAATAAAATTTTTCAATTTCTTTCAATTTTGCAGTTCTATAAAATATAATACCTGACATACACACTCCTTATTTATCAATATCCAATTCTCTTTTAATTTTAATGAACAAGTTATTTAGATATTGAAATTCTGTTTTTGTTAAATCCCATCTTTTTAAGGAATTGAATAAAATAGTTCTCTTTTTTTTGACTCTTTTCCTTTTTTGGAAAAAAAGATCTGAAAATACATCAAATAAATTTTCAAATAATTCTTCTTTCTTACCCATATTAACGAAAGTAAAATTTTCATTATTTTTTTCTTTATCGGATACAAAATGTTTTCTTAATTCATATCCAGCCAGTAAAACAGCCTGAGAAAGATTTAATACAGGCTTATGACTTGAAGTATCAATTGAAAC
>Ga0102934_1001540_pt1 | contig 16106 bp, 8 predicted proteins | sample SalPonR2_A_D1_MG_FD_78175 | JGI IMG/M metagenome (GOLD analysis project Ga0102934, IMG submission 78175) | Salt pond soil microbial communities from South San Francisco under conditions of wetland restoration - Salt Pond MetaG R2_A_D1_MG | ecosystem: Environmental > Aquatic > Marine > Intertidal... | reverse complement strand
CGGCGGAGGAAGGCATGGAGGACTGGGAGGGAACGAGGGGCGGGGCTACGGGGCCGGTCAAAACCGCGGGGTGGGGGGCGGGCTGCGAAGGGAGGGGCGGGGCAGAGGCGAAGGAGGAGGGCGGGGCGGAGGAGGGTTCCTGTCCGTTCACGCCCCGGAGCATGGCCTTGGGTGTGAAGAGGAGGAAGCGCGGCTTCTGATAGTCGTCCAGGAGGGAGGAGACGCGAACGAGGAAGCGCTGCTGGTGCTTGTTGGTAAGCACCACCTCCAGGGGAGAGCTCTCGTCCAAGAGCCCAGGCTGACTCACCAGGGCCAGGACCCGCTGGGTGTTCTCCGCGTCGTACTCGCGGGTGAAGGAGAGGGGCGTCTCCTTCTGCAGCTCCTCGGGCGTGCACCCAAAGACCTCGCAGAAGCGGGTGTTGCAGTCCAGAAAGCGCCCGTGCCCGTCCGGCCGGCACATGGCCAGGGGCGTGGCGGACTTCCGGAACAGAAGCCAGTAGGGCTCCGCCTGGCTGGGCTCGGTGCCTGGCGCCTTGCCCTCGGGGCCGACCTGCGCGAGCAGGCTGCGGATGAGCTGAATGCCCTCGGCGAGGATGGAAGACTTGGTGGGAGGCGGACGGAGCCCCACAGACTCCAGGATCGTCTTCATGATGGCGATCTGGTCGTTGATCTTGTTCGCGCGCTTTTGCTCCCGGGCATTCTTCTTCAGGCGCTTCTCTAGCTCCGAGGAGTCCCGGCCGTTCGACGGCAGCTTCCGCCCCTTGGCTCCACCAGGACGGGCTGTGCTGCCCTCGTCCGAGGAGTCGCTCTCGCTCCCTTTGCTCGCCGCCCCTCCCCCACTACCACTGTAGCCCGCGCTGGGCATGCTAGCCCCCCAATACCCCAACGTCTGCGGCCGCGCGGTTCCTCCTGCTCCTCCTTCCCCTCCTTCTCCTCCCCCGCGTGCCTCTCCTATTCTCCTCCCCCCATTGACCAGCTCTCCTCCCCCGGCCCCCGGGATCCAACTTCCGCCAGTCTGCTGCGGCGGTGGCGGTGGCTGCGATGGTGGTTGATGTTGCTGTGGATATGGAAGGCTGGGCGCAGCGCCTGTCCCCGCTCCGCCTTCATAGAGCCAGCGCGAATAGGCTGATGTTGGCTGAAGAGGGGGCGCAGTGTGGGCATGGGTGGGAGGACCCTGAGGGATGGAGGTAGAAGCGTACTGGCAGGGGAAGAGGCGAGTCAAGGGCGGGCGAGGAGGGGTCCGTGAGCAACATGGATGCTTTCTGCGCATTCAAAAGCAAGGCCGAAAGCCCAACATGGTGAGATTGGCAGGCCCCGCAATACAAAGAGAACGTTGGCGGTGCCATTGGTAAGTAGGATGAGGCCGTGAGGAACACGCTCGAGGCTCATATCTCGGGATGCATGCCTGGAGAAACGCTTCGAATCGTGACGCTCTAACCGCACCCGCACCCCTGCTCTGCCGCGTATACACTCACCGCATGATTCGAGGTCGGCCATCCGCCATTTGAGGGCTGCGACTGTTGATGTGCGGACCGAAATGTAACGATCAGAGTTCAGCTCTACGTCTTACTTCTTCTCCTCAGGTTTGCTGAAAACCCGCTCCGTTTCGGCACCTTCCTCTTGCTTACCATTACATTGCCCGGCATATTGGAAGAGTTGACTAGAGACGAACGACCCTGTGGTGCACCAAAAACATATGAGAGCACGCAGGAATATTGAGCGGCGTGAGTCGGAAGGTCATGAAATTGAATCGTCTCTCGAGTTACGCACAAAATCTGCTTCCATGCTGCAAATGAAGACGCCGTCGTGCCGATGACAGCCCGCCTCTCCCCCCTACTTGGTCTTGGCTCGAGCAGCGACCCAGTTTCCTGATGGCCGACGTCGTATCTCTTCTTGCTGTTTAAGATGGACTTGGATGTTGGTAGCCCCGGCAGCTTATATGAAGTGGTCGACGTTGCCTGTGCCATGACATTGTTGTGCAAGACATATCATTGACACAGAAGATGCATGCATCATAAAAGCGCAAATTGCTTTGGCCCGTGGGAAGGGATGGTGTGCAGTCCTCAAGCTTGATTACGCGGAATCAGAACAAAATCTTTGAGGCGGCATGTCTGACGTTGTCCTCGAAGAAAGTGCGAGGGGGCGCAGTGGACGCGACGATAGAAATAGACATCACTGCATCCGCTACACAAGTCACAGACACCTACCGCCGGCACTCCAGAAGCCCGGCCAACCTCGGAGTCGGTGCCCAAGCGGTGCCCGGAGTCAGGGCGTGGGAGGGGGACATAGAAAGACAGCTGTTGCGGGCGCCTGTCACGAGCTTGCTGCCTGCGCATCGGGATGGCCTCCCATAGGCCTGGCGTGACTCGGAGCCGCGAGACCGCTGACGCCCTCGGCGAGGAAGACAAAAAATTGCGCGAAAGCTGCAGCAGGGACCTGGGCTCTGGGGTCCATGCTTGGAGAAAAGAACTTCCGCGTGCAAGACTTCGCGTGATACACGTAGCGTTTGTGATTTGCCTATTTTTCTATGTACAAAGTCGTTACATTATGGATGCCGCACGATCACTGAAACACGGTGATAAGCTCTGTTTAGCGCTGTTACATGCTCCAACAACTTTCCAACGAAACGAGGGCTTTTTTCATCTCAGTCCGGACAACAATATCGACGAAATAGGAGTTTCGTTTTGCAAAATACGTTTCAGGTTGGTCATGTTATCGCGTTTTGGCATTGCAGATGGGATGTATGGACCTCAAGTCTATTTTTGTCATCATCCACCTCCCATCCAGGGCCTTTTGCCCATCCTGACGGGCCCCCTTTTCCCACATTGATTACAGCTGCCAAAATCTCAACGCCAACATTAAGGCAGCTATGATTCCGCTTATATCCTCCGTTCTTGAACCTTCACCCTCCATCAATTACGATTTCGTGGCGGGATCGTATTTTATCGCCTCTCTTCTGTGTCTGGCCCTGGCGGTATCGTCGCTTGTCTTCGAGGTCTCATCTGTAAAGGGATGGTGGATTGCCCTTGCACCGTTTCCACCAGCGCTTGTTTGGAGCTTGATAGTAAGAGCAAGGTGGCATTTGGCACTTGAATCGAAGACCAAGGTGGAGTAGCTTGATAGTCTGCCGAGTTACGGATACAGGATCATACAACCTTTCCTGGATAGCCTATGATTCCACGTAGTGGATCGTGCACAAGCTTCAGAGGGGAGGGTGAGATTATGAAAGATGACATGTACAGGGGTACTCTATCTAGATCTGTGTGCCTTAAAGAAAAAAAGCAATAGCGCAACTTGCTGCATTGCCCGTAGAGGAGGACGGCCCAGGGAACGATCACACATATGGGCAAACGAAGGCTTGGCATGCTTTACTGGTTCCTAGCTCGATCATTCATATTTTGTTGCTGAGAAACAAATGACTTACTAAAATCTTACACATATCATTGGTTTTTTGTCCTCCCGAGTGGAACGGCATCTTGACTCTGTCCATTACAAGAGGAAACATTTATCCTTTTCAGTCTCGCATATTCGAAGGCGTCTAATTTTTTGTGTGGTACAAGGTCTTCTCCTCTTTCGTGTGATTATGCGCCTTTGGAAAAGTAGAACGAGTGGGGCGAGTCATTTCAACATACGAAAACTTCATGCGCACGCATTCTCGTGCATGAGAGGGGCACCACACGATAAGCTTGTCCACCTCTATGTAGGGCATCAAGCATGCACATATATGCGAAGAAAAGGCATTACGTGGCCCTCACTGTCTTTTGAGGCTCGAGTCAGGAATTTCTTTTCTTCAAGCGTGTGACGTACCACTTTCCCTGCAGGGGGGAGGGTCGTAACTTCCGTGACAGGATGGCCAGCTCCAACCCTTTGCCAGCAATTTATAAAGTTTTGCCTCTCATGGGGGATGAATCAGTATTTTACACAGCGATTGTCGGGCGGTCAACTGTGTGCTTGTGTAACCCGTGGACTGCCATACTTTTCGCTCCGACATGTTGACTACATTTCTTGACAGGAGGAGTCCTAAGATGGCGTTCGCTTTTCGCCGCACGGGAAATTCCTGCGGTAATTGGGGTTTGCGGACCACCTTCCGACGAAGCTTGACTTCATCCGAAAATGAGTTTAGAAAACCTGGTGAGTGGACTCCTATTGTCTTTGCTGCCATGCGTGCGGACGCTAGGCCATATCCCCTCAAAACTCCGCCCTTTGCTTCAGACCTGTGTCAGAGCGTCGACTTGCAAAAAAAGACTTTTTAAGCCGACAGAAGGACATTTTGGGATTTCAAAAAGGGCTTTTTTGGTTGCATTGGTTCCTTATGCGTTCAGTCCTTGTGTACCGTACAGTTGAGCTTCGCTCCGACACCTTCACGCGTCCATGCGACGGGATGCGCAAAGCCATGTATAATGCCGAGGTAGGTGACGTCTGTTACAACGAGGACAAAACTGTGCAGCGTCTGGAGGAGGTAGTGGCTGGGCTCCTCGGAAAAGAAGCTGGCATGTTCGCGGCGTCGGGCACGATGACGAATCTGCTGGCCTTGGCGGCGCACTGCAAGCGTGGGGACGAGATCCTCCTGGGGCACCAGAACCACATTTACAACTACGAAGGAGGGGGTGCGTCGGCCCTCCTCGGCGTGGCCTTTCATCCGGTCGCCACGTTAGGGGATGGGACTAACCGCTTGAGCGACCTGCGCGAGGCCATCCGTGACGACGATTTCCACTTCGCGCGCACCTCCTTAGTAGCCGTGGAGACCACGCACAACAAGGCAAATGGGTCGCCCTTGCCGCCGTCCTTCATGGCAGAGGTAGGTGCACTTTGTCGCGAGCACCAGCTCGTCTTCCACGTGGATGGGGCGCGTTTGATGAACGCCTCCGTGGCCCTGGAGATGCCCGCCTCGGAGATCGTGCGGGAGGCGGACTCCGTCTCCCTTTGTCTGAGCAAGGGCCTGGGCGCACCAATCGGCTCCGTGCTGGTGGGCACGCACGCAATCATTAAGGAGGCGAAGCGCCAAAGAAAAGTCCTGGGGGGTGGCTGGCGGCAGGCGGGGTCTCTGGCAGCTGCGGGGTTGTACGCTCTGGAGCACAATGTACCCATGCTCGAGCGAGACCATCACAACGCGCAGGCCTTGGCCACGGGCTTCAGCCAAATCCCAGGCGTCGTTTGCGACCCATCTTTCGTCTCCACCAACATCGTCTACTTCCGCGTCCTGGGCCTGCCCGCGGGGGAGGTGGTGCGGCGTTTGAAGGAGCAGTACAACGTCCTTTTGGGCATTGGGGCCTATCGAGGAGACAGGCTCCGCGCCGTCACGAACCTGATGGTGACCGAGGAGGACATCGCCCGGACGGTCAGGGCCGTGGCGGAGATCGTAGGCAGGACGAACCGGGAGAAGGTAGACCGGGCCTGCGCTGGCTTCAAAGAGACTGCGGTGGCAGGGTGAGATGGGAAGGGGGGGGCAGGCGTCTCTTCGGGCCCAGGTGCTTGCAGGCTGCAGAAGTGGAGCGGCAGGGAACGGTCTCTGTGGAGGATGACATTGTTGGAGGCCAGGGCTGATTGGAAAGGAAAAGAATGCGGGGCAAAGGAAGAGGAGGAAGGGATTAAGAATGCAATATAGGTCAAAGCACAGTCTTTTAATCCTAGGCAACGGGGAGGAAGAAGATGCCATGTACAGACATGTACAGGAAGGGGGGAGGGAGATAGAGGGGCATAGCACGCGAAGGAAAGGAGCGATGGAAAGGCACGCTGAGGGAGAGTGTAGGCTGTTTGTCGACTGCGAGGGCGTGCCTTGGATCCCGGAGGCTCCGTTTTGTCCCGGAAAGCATCTGATCATTTAAGACGCCCCAAAAAATTGGGCGAAATATCGAAGGAGAAATACAATTTGCGGTGCGTAATTTCTTGTCTCAACGTTCAACTTCTCGTCTCTTTTTCTTGGCGCCGCGCTTCCCAATCCCTCCCCTCACAACTTCGAGAACGTCGGTGTTTCCTTCAGCATCGCCCCTTGGACCGCCTTGCCGATGTCTTCGCTCTGCAATGCGGCCATGTTCCAGGTTGTCATGTAATTCAGTCCATCCTGGACGCTGTGGTCCCGAGAGTACAGCAAATTGGCCTTTGTGCCTGCGACGGCCACCGGGCTTTTGCGTGCGATCTCCATGGCGAGACCCGTCGCTCTCGCCAATGTCTCCGCGGGTGAGGGCAGGACAGAGCTAAGCAAGCCTAATGCCTGTCCTTCGGCACTCGAAAAATTGCGTCCTGTGAAAGCGAGCTCTCGCAGCAAGCTTTCGTTGCCGGTCACGCGCGGAAGCCTCTGCAGGGTGCCTAAGTCTGCCGCCAGGCCGATGTCCACCTCCTTGATGCTAAAAATTGTCTCTGCACAGGCGTACCGTATGTCACATGCAGCTATCAAGTCGATTCCCCCACCGATACATGCCCCGTGAATGGCCGCCACCACGGGTTGAGGGATGCGTTCGATGGCGTTGAAGGCTTCTTGCATGCGTGTGACATGTCTCTTGATTTTGAAGGCCTGCCGGGCCACGTCGACGCTTTCTCCGTCACTGCCACTGCCACTTCCACCCATTAAGTCGATGCCGATGTCTGACAAGTCTAAGCCGGAGGTGAACACCTTGCCCGCTCCCGCCAGTACCACCGCGCGCACTTCTCCCTCCTCCCCCAGCGTGTCAAAGACTTCTTTGCACTCTCCCCAAAACTTACTATTCATCGCATTACGCTTGCGTGGGCGATTAATTGTGACGAAAGCCACGCCTGGTGCGTCACTGCGATTTGTTTCGATGGTTAGCGTCTCGAAATGCATCTCTCGTCTTGCAGGTGACGCGCCGGTTGTGAACTTTGCGGGATACGTGCCGATGTGACGTTGTAAAGCTAGAACTGGACGGCGACCAAGGTTTGATAAACGGAGAAGCATAAAGCGAATAGAAAGACGAGAAAAATTTCCTCCAGGTAGCCGTTTGCGGTTAAGTGAAGAAAGAGGTGGCCTTTGAAGAGTGAGGGAAGATGGGAGAGTGCATTGGAAATGAATGCTGTGGGTGCGCACCCTTTCCTACAGTAAAGGTTACTTTTACACGAGTTTTCAATGCAGAGATGTGTATCGCGCTATAGTTTCAGTCCAATGGCACTTCTTCACTTGTATGAGAATTGTTAGGACGCAGCCTGTGTGCGTGTGGCCCATCTAATTCTGCAGCATGACTTGACTGGGGGGGAAAAGGAAGGGCGCAAGAACGCAAAAGGACCCAACAAAAATGCGACGACAAATGGCATCCGTCAATTCAGTTCAAAAGTCCTTACTGAAATAATTGAGTTGCATTTAAATTGGGCGTGGTGGTCCGTTTTTGAAAAAATTGCCTGCGCACTGCATTGCATCTCTTCCTCGACCTCCCCTATCCCCCTGCCATACTATATTCACAATGCACCGCCCGGTCCGAAGTCACTAACCAGCTTGTCCAGCACTGGCTGCACCTGTGTGTGTAGAAGGCATTTTGATTTTTCAAAATTCCCTGGTTTGTCTTCCAAACAGAGATCTGCGGAAACATCGAATTTACGACAAACCGCTTTCCATGCGGTCACGTGCCAGTACATTGCTAGCTTCAACTCTCCCGCTCGACCTCAAGCGTGCTTGGCATACCTTCTGTTTGGATTCCGGCACAAGCCGGTCCATGTAGAGCACGCCATCCAGGTGGTCATACTCATGCTGGAAGATGCGAGCCTCCCAGTCACGAAACTTCTTGGTAAACTTCTTTCCTTTAGCGTTCTGAAACGTCACCTTGATGGTCAAAGAGCGCTCAACCTGCGTAAAGATCATGCAAGAGAGTAGATTCAATGTTAGAAAAAGCGTTCCTCTCTCAACACAGGATCCTGTATCCCTTAGTCCCTCCCTGGTCAGCCCAAACCGTACATCGCCAGCCATGCCCGGAAAAGAAAGGCACCCTTCCTCCATTATGTCCGTCTTGCCCGACTTCTCCACGATCACAGGATTGCAGAGGATGACCTCGTTCAGCCACTTGAGCCTGTCCCCTTGGGGATTGAATACCATCAGCCGCTGGTTGACCCCCACCTGAGGAGCCGCCAGCCCTACACCATTCATCGCGTACATGACTTTAAACATGTCCTTGGCGAGAGCGGCCACTTCCGGACCAAACTCAGTGATTTCCGCGTTGGCTGCACGGAGGCGAGGGTCTGGATACTTGAGGACGCGAAGATCAGTGCCCTCCACTTCCCCAGGGTCGACTTCCTCCACCATAGTTGAACGAAGCAACGTGCCCCACGCGTGTCTTATCGAATTGGCAATGGCCGAGCCGGGGCCAGAGCGCGTTCGAATTCCACGGGACACTAATGTCGCACCCGCAGGGGAATAGCTCGATGGAGACCCTCGCGGCGCGTGGAAGGCAGCTTGAGCCACAAGAGGTGAGGCCCGCGCCCGGCCGAGGAAAAAAAGTGTGGCTGTGGTAGCAACGGCAGCCATTGAGACACCCGCTCGGGGTCGTAGCATTCCTTGGCTCAGTTATTGATATTCGAAAGCCCGTGGTGCGTTCAGTCCCTGTAGGAGTGAAAAAGAAACGACTTTGTCAGGATATCTGATGCGCGTGGGCCTAGTCTACGTGACCTCTCTCGCTTCTTGAAGGTCTCGACGACAAGAGCGCTCGGACGCAAGTCCTTGCCACTGTAGCAACACCACCAAGGCGTGGCTTGTCCGTGAGATAGGTTGTGTGCATGTGTGGTACATTGTGAACCCTTTGCAGGTGTAGGCTTCGTGTCCTATGCCCTGTGGCTCCATACAGGGCAAGTTATCTTGGGTCTGCGCCCGTGGCCGGCACCTACCGTAGTAACCAACAAGGCGCCGCCACCTCACCCGTTCACTTCGAAAACACAACTTCCCCACCCGCGCTTCCACAGCCAGTCCTTTCACTTTTTGACAGCAAACTTCACTTTACTCCATCGATATGGCTCGGTAAGTCCTCGTTTTGAACACAACTGGTTGAAATGTGGGGGGGGATGCACGGCGGGCGGCATCTGGAAGGATTCGGGGAGCTTGGAACGGAGTGCGCTATCTTTTCACAACGCGGACGGGCATGAAGCTGAGTTACAGCAAAGATAACGACAATCTTTGAAAGGAAATGCGTAGCGTAGTCTGAGCTTAGAGTACTTCCTGCAGGGACGGGTAACAATGAAGGGGGGGACGGGAGTCCTCCGCTCGCCTGCCTTTCCCTCCGAATCTGCCCGACTTGTCCTGGGATGCCAAAGGGGCAAGGCTTTTGGCTTTCAGACACATTACGCGCACGTGAACGTGCTGGTTCCTCAGGACCCTCACATCTCCCTTCCATGATCTCATTTCTTAGTTCCCGAAGCAGCCGCCCCGCCCCTGCTCGCGCCCCTGCCCGGGCTCCCCCCCGCCCGTCCTCCGTGCCTGCGGCACCGCAACGGTAAGCGCTTAAAGGGAAAGAGAACAGGTATGCATCACATGCAGAAGCCTAATCATGTCCTATTCTTGTCTCGTTCTTGTTCGTCAGTTCCGCGCCTCCGGCTCCGCACCAGCCCCAGCAAGGTACGGACAGATAAAGCTCCTCTTGGATGTGCTGACCCGTTTCACACCCTCGCTGTGTGTCGCTGGGAGAACCTGGGGGTTTTGGCTTACCTTGTCGCCTTTTTTTTTTTCATACCGTGTCCTCACGTAGGCGGGGGAATGATGAGCGGATTCGCCTCAACGATTGCCCAGGGATTTGCCTTCGGGACAGGGAGTGCTGTCGCGCACAGGGTAAGTCGCTGTTTCGGGACCATTCTTGACGCACCCCAGTGTGGTTGTACTTGTTGTAGCGGTTTCTAATGTAGAAAGCTTGTTCGCAGTGGCGACCGTGTGCATGGGAACGTTGCGGCATAGCGGTTTGAAGGGGGCTCAGATGTTTGCTGCTTGTCGGGACGGAAAGCCTAGAGAATCCGAAGCCATGAAATCAATCCGACGACACCTTGTTCCTTTCTCCTTCACAGGCCGTGGGCGCCGCGGCCGGGGCGTTCTCCGGCGACAGCGAGGCTCCTCACCAGCAGGAAGCCTACGCCCAGCAGCCCGCACACCAACAGCAGTACGGTGCCCCCGCGCAAGGAGGCCAGGGTCCTTGCGCCCTCGACGGACAGAACTTTCAGGCCTGCCTGCAGGCGAACCCCGGCAACGTGGACGCTTGCACTTTCTTGTACGAGAGCCTCCAGCAGTGCCAGCGCCAGGCTCAGTTTCAGTAACTCTGGGAGGAGGCAGGTGTCCTAGAGTGGTGGATAGGTCGGTAATGGGAGTGAAAAAGGTAGCAGCTCTTAGCCCGAGTGGTACACGATGGGAGCGGTTGGATGGGGGAATGGGATCAGATCATCTAGAGGAATTTTAGGGTTAAATCTTGTGATGTGGTGATGGTCCAGGAGGCGAGAGAAAAGGATAGGGATGAGATGGACGGATCGTGGTAACTCGGGTCACCTTGCCGCAGCTTTCCTGGTGCTGCGAAGAGAGGGAAAGTCCGTTTAATTATACGCGGTGGATGTGGGCCAAAAACATACTATCGTACACGATCTTTGAAGAGAAGGGAAGATCTTTTGAAATGCTTGCCCTTTGCTTTTTCTTCTGGCTAGTCTCATACCCGCTCTTCGCGAATACACTTTTCACATGACAACTCGTGCGGATCCCAATGCGACTTGTCTAAGCACACATTTTGGGCGTGGAAACCTGCAATCGACATGCATACGCACACAGGTGCTCAGGCAGGCGTCCAGTCGCGGGCTGGCCTCAGTGGGGCTCGGGGGGTATGAAAAAAGGCGAGAAGGAGGGGGCGAGGAGGGGAAGCACGGCAGGGGAAAAATCTGTAGCGCTGCTTATCACATGCCTGGGGTTGAGGTACTTTCTCGGGGCGTGGGCCCGTGCTCCGCACCACGCATCTCATGCCAATGCTTTCGATTTCAATCTACGCACCCTTTAATCACAGGTCTGAATTTCGAGGTGCATCAAATCTGTCGAGGGCCATCCCGACAGTGAAAGAGCTGGTCGGACTTGCCCCGGGAAGAGATCTTCAGAACGTGTGGGGTCTCTGCCCATGGGGCGCAACCTTATGGCTGGTGCAGCGACCCTCGAGCAGGTTGGTGTATAAATTTCCCCTCATTCAAGAAGTGTGGTGCATGTGCGAGTGCGGGTGGGGCCGAAGCTGTGGCAATGCCCGGTATGAGCCATGGGGAGGCTGTCAAGATACGCGGCCGCCTCATTCCGTGCTTGTCCAACAGGGGTTTACCTTGAAGTGACACATTTTGACCCAATCAGGATGAAACGCGTGTGACGTGACGCGATGATAGATATACATACAATTCTTTCTCGTGAGACGGTGAATGGAGTCACTTTAGGGAAAGTTTTGGACCTTCTCCGTACCTCCCTGTTTCGCATGAGGCATAGCTCTATCACCGTGGCCGTCCTCGAATCACACAGCTCATCATGTATACGTGATCCCTTTCCACATCCATTCCTATCAGTCTTTCTCTAGACAAGCAGGTGAAAAGGCCCCTCACACGTCGCGGGACGGAAGAGGCGTTGCAGACCATGGCACTTCAAATTCCTCTTCCCGGCCGCGGCCTCCCACTCCCTCGGGCCGGACCAACACGTCTGTCGGCAAATTGATGGGCGACTTCAATCCTACCGAGAACTTTGCGTCATTTTCAACCATTCCGTCGTTCCTTGTGACCTCGACAGTGGCGCAGGAGGAAGGTTTGTCGGACGACAGCTTTTCCATGGGATCCACGTGCTCCTCCTCCTCCTCCCCTTCCTCCCTACCCCGCTCCCCCTCTCCCGCCGTGTCGGCGCCTTCTTCCTCGCCTTCCTCGCGTCCATTGAAATACCCCTGGTCCGTTGCTGGTGCTGCCGTGGCGGCCGCTACAGGCGCCGCAAACGCAGTGGCAGCGTCGTGGAGGCAGGGTACGCCACCCGTCTCCACCTCTGCGGGCCATCGCCCAGCCGCTTTTCCCGGTCGGAGCCCGCACATCCCCAGCAGCTACGACTCGTGCATCAACGTCCAAAGCGACTCATCGGCCCTCGCGGACCCTACCGCCCAGGCTGTACCCGGCCAAGACGCAGCCTTCTCCCCACGCCCCCCCCCACGGCCCCCCAAGCCGAGCGGACGAAGGGCGGCAGCCGCCCGCCTTGCCGCCACCTACGACGTGGGAGGGGCTGACTACGCGCCGTCCGCCCCCCTCGATTTCCCCTCGCGCGTGGAGGCCGGCCAAGGCCAGGCAGGGCTGGGCTCCGCGTATGACAGTCAGGCGCCGGGATGGGCGGGCAAGGAATTGCACAGGGGCAGGAGGCGCGGCCAGCCCCCCCCCCGGAAGCACTGGACGGATGCCTTGCCCGCCGTCCTCGACCCCCGCAAGTACACGCGTCGACAGGCGGCGGTGTGCCTGATCATGACGACCCTGGCGCTGATCGTGATGATCGTGGTTCTCAGCATGGCGGCCCGGAGGACGATCGAGGTGGAGGGGCTCCTCCCGGGGGGAGACCAAGGCGCGGCCGTGACGGGCGTGTATCGGAATCTCTTCACAGAGCTCATGGCCAAGACGCCAGCGGAGTCGGACGTGAAGGTCCAAGAGGCCTACGCCCACCTCTTCCACGGCGACCCAGAGACAGAGGCCCTCTATGTGGAGGTGGAGCCCAACATGGCGCAGATCATCAACACAGAGAGCGACATGGTGACGAGCGAGGGCATCTCGTACGGGATGATTACCTGCGTGCACATGGACGAGCAGGAGCCTTTCAACAGGCTCTGGAACTGGGCACGCTTTCACATGCAGCACACGGCAGGGACATTTGCCAGCTTCTTCGCCTGGCGCGTGACGAAGGGCGGCCTCCTGGTGGACGCCAAGGACGTAATTCCAGCGCCAGACGCCGAGGCCTACATCGCCATGGCCCTGATCACTGCCCATCGAAAGTGGGGCTCCACGCCCGCTTACCCGTACAAGGCAGAGGCCCTGCGTCTCCTCCGCGTCATGGGCCAGTGGCAGCGCGGATTCTTCTCCCGGGCCGGGAAGGCGACCTTCAATCCGACGGACTGGGGCTCCACGCACTCCAACCCTTCCTACCACCTGCCCCACTTCTACGAGGCCTTCGCTCGCTTCATGGCCAATGAAGGAGAGTCCCGCGCGTCGGGGTTTTGGTCGGGCGCGGCCCGCAAAAGCCGCTTTTATTTCCACGTGGCGTCGAACAAGAAGACAGGGCTGATGCCCGACTACACGACCCTGGACGGAAAGCCTGCCCCGGACCCGAATCTGGGGGGACACACCAACTTCCAGTGGGACGCCTGGCGTGCCCCCGCCAATGTGGCAGTGGACTGGGCCTGGTGGAACGCGGACGGGTGGCAGCCCAAGTTTGCGGATCGGATCTTGGCTTTCTTTGCCTCCCAGGGGCCGGAGTACGCGAGTCAGTACACGACGGACGGGCAGGTGGCGGATAATAACACGGGGCACGACCCCGGTCTGGTGGCGATGAACGCCGTGGTGGTGCTGGCGGCGAGGGATCAGGCCCTGAAACCCTCCTTTGTGCGCGAGCTGTGGGACCTGCCCATACCCTCGGGCAAGGGCCGGTACTATCCTGCCATGCTGTACATGATGTCCCTGCTGCACTGCTCGGGGAAATTCAAGGCGTACTTCTGAGGTAATCTATCCCAGAGAGGACGACGAGTGCAGGCGAGGAAGGTAGTATCGCTCGACAGCGTGGCCCTGTGCAAGGGTCCTTTGTCAATATTGTTGTTCCATATAGATGTTTGTACGGGAAGATACATGTAGTTAGGGTTAGGGTTAGGGTGAGGACAGGGGTGTCAGGGGATGGGGTGACGGGGGCTGTGCCGGGAGGACTGATGGTGACGGGCGTTCTGTACTTGGACGCCGCCAGGTCTTGTGAAGACTTCCCTGCCACACACACACACACATGCATTAAGAGCATGGAGGGGTGACGGCTTGAGTGAGCACATGGTGATTGTCCATTACAAAGCCCTATGTATACATATATATATGCCGCAGGGTGGAGGGTGTCGAGGCGGGGCAAGTACCGACTATGTCGCCCCATCGGGCCTCTTTTCCCAGGAAGCGGCGTCGGGGGGCTTGTAAAACACTCCAAAATCCCTAGAAGAGATGGATTTATCCCGGTCGCATTGGAGTAGCACATGCAGCCCACGGGGGAAGCGGGCCTTTTGTAGTGTACAAAATTTGTGTGGTGCCTGGGAATGGTTTAGAAGGAAGGCTGGTCTGGCGTCTAGAGCACGAATCAGGGGTGTGTGCAAAGAGGAAGGTGCCACGGCAACTCGGTCATGGCTAGGGGAAATGTCGATCGCCCACGTCGCCTTTGTATTGTTTACGAGCCAGAACTTTGTGTCATGGGCGGGGTATACACTATTACTGTGTGGCAAGAGAGTGAAGGCGAAGGGTCACGAGACGCGGAAGCGTGTGCAAAGAAAAAGATGAGAGGGTAATTGGGAGCGACGCGCTGTTAGCTCGTTTCGTTTGTTCACACATACTTTTCGTGCATCGTCCAGACGTGAGCCTGGGGTCTGCAGGCAGCCCACTGCCGGAGTTACAGCCCTTTCAAAAGAGAGGCCCCTGCTCACCAAACCCTCCTCTTCCCCGTGGCCGGGTAGGCATGAATATGCCCCCCCCAGATGCGCAGCCACCAACACCGGCGCTCATGGCGCGCCTCCTGAGGAGGGATGGGAGGGGGGCGCTCTCTTGCGCCTTCTAGCCCCGTCCAGGGAAAGGTGGGGAACTGGGGGGGCGGCGGCTCATGTGTCTTCCTACCATCCGGCACTGCTTCATCCTGTACCTCAGCATGCGCTCGTGTCCGACAGGCGTCTTCCTCGCGTTCTTCTTGCCTCCTCCTCTCTGTTTCCGCCTCCACTTCCTCCCTTCTTCGCCTCTCCTCCTCCTGCTTCTCTCTCTCGTCAGCCAAGGCTCGCTTTAGTTCCTCCCTCTCCTTTGCCATCTCTCCTTCCCGCTCCTCCCTTTCCCGCATCTCCGTCTCTGCCGCCTTGATAGCCGCCTCCAGCGCCCCTCTCTCGTGGACCCAGAGTGCCTTCTCCTGACTCAAAGTGTCCTTCTCTTCGCCCAGTCGCTCCTTGTCCACGCGCAGGGCGTCGGCCGTCTCGAGCGCCTCCCTTTCTGCTGCCATTGCTTCTTTCAGTCGCTCGCTCACCGCGCGCTTTTCTTCCTCCAAGCCGGTTATCAACCCCAGCTGTTCGCTGGTTCGATTCCGCATCTCCCCCGCCTCCCGTCGCAGTTCCTCCACTTCCTTCTCCAACACACCAAGAGCCGCGGCGATCTGGCTCGCTTTTGCCTCCACCGACGCCCTCTCCCCCTCCCCCCGCGCCTTCTCTGCCTCCAACGCCCCGATGCGCGCCTCCCCCACCCGCACCTGCGTGCTCAGGGCCGTCATGTTTGCGTCTTTCCAAAGCAATTCCTGGACCAACCCCTTCAGCTCCCGGCGGAGGGCCCCTGCCTCCTCGCTCTTCGCGTTCACCTCCTCCGTCAGCTCTGCCAGCGCCCCCCGCAAGGACCTGATCGTCTTTCGCCGCCTCTCCCCCTCCTCCTCGTAGCACTCCACCCGCTGGTGCAGCTCCTCAATCAGGCTGTTCCGGCTCTCCAAAGACTCCATCAAGGCGCTTCCGTTCTCGCGGAGGCGCGCCACCGTCCTGTTTAGGCTCTCCATAGCCTCCTCCTCCCGCGTCGGCCCCCGGATCGCCTTAGGCACCCAGGCGCGCAGACAGGCAGAGAGGGCGCGGCCCACCATGGAGGAGGCGCTCTCCCTCTCCCCGCGCTCCGACCAAGGGCCCAAATCCCGACCCTCACGGCCTGAAGCCTCTCCCTCCCTCCAACCTTCCTCTCCCTCCTCCTCCTCCTCCTCCTCCCCTTCTTCCTCCCCCTCCACGTAGACATGGGTGCAGGCGCCCGTCACCCTCCCCCCCTCCCTTACCCCGCCTCCCTCCGCCCCGTCTCCGCGCAACTCGCGCAGTTCCTCCATCGCCAGCAAGTACCGCGACCGCGCCTCCTCCTCCCGCGCCTGCCCCTCCTCCACCTCCCTCTCCTTCTCAGCCAGCGCCTCCCGCATCTCT
>Ga0102934_1001539_pt1 | contig 16106 bp, 12 predicted proteins | sample SalPonR2_A_D1_MG_FD_78175 | JGI IMG/M metagenome (GOLD analysis project Ga0102934, IMG submission 78175) | Salt pond soil microbial communities from South San Francisco under conditions of wetland restoration - Salt Pond MetaG R2_A_D1_MG | ecosystem: Environmental > Aquatic > Marine > Intertidal... | reverse complement strand
TTGCCGTTAGGCCTTTCTGCAAAAGATAATTTTACGATGCGTCTCTCATGATGCGTTCTCTTGTGCGTGCCGTTTTACATGCGGTATTGATCTCTCTTGTGAGTGCCATTTTTTAATTGCGGTGGACTGTCTCACGCTTTTTTGAACATTGTGGTTGACACGGCTACAAACTAAAAAATTACGCTGCTGATTCTAGCCATATCTGCATCTTTTCACACTATCTCGTGCACGCATGGACAATTCCAACGCTTCTCTTCAACGTCGCTACCATATTCGCCCCGTCGGTGGTACAATTTCCGCTTTGGCGCGAGGCCTCTTCCCTTCCTGGCCCCTCGGCTCCCAGGGCGGCAAGGGCAAAACGTGCCCGTTCCATTATGAATCGAGCACAAACTCTCCATATTACCCCGCGACGAAACCCACAGCACGTACTGAAATTCAAATTTTGTGCGTCTCGCCCCTTTCCTTGCCTCACGTTTCCTTGCCCCCCTCCCACGGGGAACCCACACTATGGTACGTTATGTACAAATCTTGAACCAGTCCGAGCACGCCGCGTCCCGCCCTCCTCCCTAACGGCATCGTCTCAGCTTGGACCGGTACACACACCGTTATGACATTTACAACATCCAGCGACAAACACCTGCTGCAGGTTGGCTGCGGCTTGGCTCCTGATAACCTGCGGCCTACCTTGAGTACGAAAAAGACCTGTCTTTGCCAGTCATCGCCGCCGCACGGTCTGTGTCAAACAACATTCCATTCAAAAGAGTCTGGCACTGTCGACCCACAGCTTGCGATGCGCCCGCCAAGATTTGGGAGGTGGACGTTTGTATGGAAGAGGACCCCGAAGCTGCTGCCTGGTGATATTGGGCAGGAGAGCAGCCCCCCCCTGCTCCGCCGTCACATTCAAACTGAGAGTAACCGCAAGCCCCTGTTGCATGGTGATGACAAGGGGGGTTTGGCCAGCAACGACACTTCCCTGCAAATGTCTGTGGTGCGAGGGAGGAGATAGGAAGGGGGACGTTGAGTGTGATACGTGGGCAAGTTCGACAAAAGCCAACTTCGTCTTGAAAAGTATTTAAAGGTGTCGTCAAGAGTGTCAATATTATTAAATGTGAACTATGTCTGGTACGCTGATGACAACAGAATAGCGAAGTGCAGCATGGGACTCGACACCCGATCTCGCCCTTTCCACTTACCCCCGCGGGCACGCCTGTGCCAGAAGGCGAAGCGGACGTAGAAAGGTTGCGGACGTGCCTTCGTGCGACTGGTCGCGCTGCTGTTTGCGTTACAGACGCAAGTTGTCGGACGGAATTCATGGTACTTGCGTGAAAAAAGCTTGTGCCGTGTCGCTTTCCAGAGCGCTTCTCGAAAGGTGAAGACTAGGAAAGGGCTTGTTTCGAGGGAATGATAACAGAGGCAGACCTCGGTCTAGACCAATGCGGACCTGTAAAATTAAATGAATTGTATGAGTGTGAAGGGATATGTGTGGATTTTTTTAGGGACTTGATTTCTGGTGTCAGAAAATAGGGCAGAGGGTCTGAGAGTAGGCCAAGAGACGGGCAAAGCTTGATCTCCGTGCCAACTGGCCTGTCTAGCGACAACACCAGCATGTACCTCCCTCATTGCTCCGAAAATAGAAATGTGCATAATCATGCGCACCACTAATGGCACGGGATCACCCTGATAATTGACATCGAATTGCAAGACTTAAAATATCTGCGGGGTATGGCGCCGACGATGGTCAAAGAAAGTGCCTGAGCATCACAAGAAGGCGACAGTCCCTCTGCCCCATATCTTTCGGCAGAACAATGTCTTTGGACACCGAGTTACCAAGATTTCAACCCTACACACATGTTTCTGCATGCCTGAGACACCATCATGACAATTGAGGACACGCGCCTTTCATTGGATGGCTCTCCACGCCCCCCCGAAGATACCTCGATTCAAGAACTGAGGTCCAAGATCGATGTTGAGGCTGGGGCGAGAGGGAAAAATTTAACGGCGGAGGTGTCAGAATATGCACGGGCAGATGCTGCCGGAGCCCTCCAACAAAAAGCGGCTCGCGTGGCGACTTCGCTAAACAAGGCCACACACAGAGAGCTTGGAGGGAGAGAGAAACTGTGCCCTTGTCAATCTGACGGTTAGGTCATCTCTGAAGGAGTAATCCGGCATGCCGTATTCCATCTGTTGCACTTTAAGTTGAAAACAAGCAGATGGTAATGACCTGCTGTCGCTGTCATCTCCCACGTCCAACGGGAAAGCGATCCGGCCGGGACAGGTCATCAGACGCACGATGGTAGGTGGAGTGTCCATTCTGTATGCGCCTACTGTTGATTGAGAACCATTTTCAAATCCAGAGTAGGACTCTAAGATATGAGACGGGGAAAAATGTGCGGCTAATGATGGCAATGGGGGTGGGGGTGGAATGGATGGCGCGGGCACGCGCACATCTTAGGGAAGGGCATTTGTGTGCGAGATCCCTGGAGCTCGGTAATGGTACTCGATTCGATGACTGATGAAATTTTACAAAACAAATACTGATAATTGCAATGTTAGTCACATGATATTGGGTTTTTGCTCTTCTTCATAGATGTAAATCATCTGTCGTATCTTTAACTGCGCGGGGTACTTCAAATTTTCTTTCTTGGACAAAATAATTTGAAAACTCCACATTTATAGGGAAAAAAGCAAAAAAAAGTGTGTGGCGGCAGCGATGGTGATAGAAGAAATTGATCGGATAGGATCCTGTTCGAACAGCTGTGTATGCTGAGATACATGGTGGGATGCTCAATGGCTTCCCTCTTCTTGTGTCTTACACTTGTTGCCTGCTTTTTGCGACCAGCAGGTATGGAAAAGATACTAACATGCCACCAAGGATATAAATTTAGAGCTGTTTACATCTTATGAAGAATACCATCTGTCCCTTCCACAATTTATGCGGGATTTTAATTAGCTAGAGCGCTTTCAAGCACTTTGTCAAGGAGACACACTAGAGACAATCAATCATGAGGCCAAAACAGCGGCACCATAACGTCTATCGTTGAGACAAATGACACCTTGAGCATAGAATTAAAAGCCACGTCTGAGAGGGGAACGGAGGAAAAGAAAAACGTGTGTTTTTGTTTTTTGCGAGATGCTTGTGCCCCTTGTCGTCTTTTGTGAGAGCTATGCGCGGCATGTATACCGCTTCTTGTTCCAACTACCGAAGATACACCTTGGCCTGCTCAATATCATTACAACATAACATCTTTGATTATCCTGGAATTGAAGAAGATGCGCTGCCCTGTACGTGTTATCTTATCGCCCCGTGTAGTTCGTCTTCCCCGGACAAGATGGCAATTATAAAAATTAATCCCAGGGGACAGGTGAAACAGATCGAATAAAAAAAATAACCTGCATAGACCTACGCCATGCACAGAAGTGTGAAGGCCTCCATCGTGCTGTACGTGCGATGTAAATTGCCCTGTGTTTCAATTTCCGAGGCTCGCCTCTTTAAGTCCTTCAGTAATACCCTTTCTGTTGGATGTTCCACTGCAAAAGCAGCCTTCACGCAGTTACGTAGAGTTTAAGCTGTGTTGGAGTTGGACAACACATTGAGGAAAGAAATTTCGGCCCGTCTGAGTTGCCATCATATCTCCCCATTCGTCCCTCTCTACTTGCCAGGGTACACCCGCATCTCATTTAGTTGGGATACATGCAGATGGTTCGGGCCCGGCACTATCCAGTCATAATCACGTCACAGTTTCAAGCGCGACGCGTCACACTTCTACGCGCGTCTTCCCTCTCCCCGTGGACAAGAATTTCTCCGTGCGGCGAGCAACACCAAAGGCTACCCGGAGTGGATACAGCCGTTTCCTCTTAAATGCCCTTACCAAGACACGGCAGCCAAGGGCAATCACCAGCGATTGAAAGACCGGCAAATTCCCATTCAAGCCACATAAGTCGCATGGATGTTTTTTGACTATACGCTGTTGTCATGCTTGATTTTTTCCAGCTGCGGTGGAGGCCACCACCATAACGTCTTTTTTCCCGCGCCCGAGCGAGGCAAAACGCCCAGCCGAGGTCGACTTGCATGCCCTCAGGTTCAAGTTCCACTCCTTTTTCCAACAGATTCTGATCCATCCGCTCTACCAATCAACCGCGACTTTTCGCGCCGCGACACATATTTTATTGCATTACAGGGCGCCCATGTCGGCTGCGTCGCCTTCATCTTCTCGCTCCTCGACGGCCTCGCCCTCATCTTCCATCGCTTCTTCTGTCACGTCTTCGATTTCTTCATCTTCATCCCCAGCCACCACCTCTGCTACGACACCGTGGGGGGAACGGCAACGCCACACCCAAGTCGATGAGAAGACCAAAGGCGATTGGGTCGCTGTGCAAAAGAAAACTTTCACTCGATGGGCCAATGCACACCTTCGTCGTCGAGGACAGGTTGAAATTAACGACCTTTTTGCCGACACAAGCGATGGCATCCGTCTCATGCAATTATTGGAGGTGATCGGAGGTGACTCCATCTACTCTTTGTGCAAGCGAAAATACAACCCGGCTCCTAAATTCCGCATTCATAAACTTGAGAATTGCAACCTCATCTTCGAATACCTGCGGAAAAAGGAACTGCAGCTGACCAACATCGGCTCCACCGACATCGTGGACTCGAACGAGAAGCTGATCTTGGGTCTGATGTGGACCATCATTCTCCGCTTCGCCGTTGCGGAAAATGGAAAGCAAGGCTTGCTCCTCTGGCTCCAACGTTCGACGGCGGGGTACCCGGGCGTGCACGTTCACAATTTCGATTTGTCCTGGACAGACGGCCGCGCCTTCCTGGCCTTGATCCACAAGTACCGCCCGGATGTGCTGCCTGCCGACGCGGTGAGCCGGCTGAAGAAGGAAGGTGGGAAGGAGGACGCGAAGCAGCAGGTGGCCCTCGCCTTTCAATTGGCGCGGGACGAGCTTGAGATCGATGCCTTGCTCGATCCGGAGGACGTGGTGGACACGGCCAAGCCGGACGAAAAGAGCATGATCGCCTACCTCTCCCAATTCTTCAAGTACGTGCTGCTTTGGTTTTGTCGTATTCTCCTTCCCTTGGTTTGCCATCATGGGCCCCACTCCTTCACGCCGCGCCCCTGGTCAGGAGCAGTCAAGGTCTCTCCGCCCCCTGTTCCCTCACCCTCCCTCACTCTTTCCCTCCCTCCCTCCCTCCCTCCCTCCCTCCTTTCCCCTGCACCAGCAAATTCGCTTCTTTGACTCGGAAGCAAGCCTTGGTCGAAAGCATCGTCAAGGCCGTCGGGGTGGCTCGCAAACACGACACGCTCCTCTCGGACTATGAACGGGAAAGCCAAGAACTGAAGACGTGGCTCCAGGCGCGGACCAGGCGGTGGGAAGCGCTGGGGGGCATGGGGCGGACCACGGAGGACGTGAAAGCCCAGCTGGACGCGCTCCACGTCTACCGACGCGAGGAAAAAGTGCAGCAGAAAGCCAAGCTGCTCCGCTTGACCTCCGTGCTGGGGCAACTCCGGGGCAGTCAGCGAAACCACAACCGCCCCCTGTACGCTCCTCCGCCTGGGATGGGGGACAAGGATCTGTGGGAGGAGGATTGGCCGGCCTTGGAAGCGGCGGAAGGGAGGTACGAGAAGGCCTGCATTGAGAAGTACGCCGGCTTCTCCGTGATCGATTTTGCCCTGACGAAAGTGCAGAATAAATTGAGGTGAGTGGGTCAAAGGACGATGGGGGATCCTCAGGGGCAAAGGACGGGAGGGAGAAAGAGAAGGAGGGGTGTGTGTATGTGTGAGATGTGAACACGAAGATGTTGTCCTTGGGAATGATAGCTTTTAGAAGGTAAGGAATGCCTCGATCATTTCTTTTTCTTGTCTGGCCCCCTGCGTATTCGTATCAATGCATCTTTTCTATTCCCACGACCCTCGGCCGTGGTCACAGCAAGCTTGAGCCTTGGCTGGAATCTCGGACAAGCTATTTCACCACGGCGCTTCCTCGCCCCCCCGTCAAGGGGAGCGACGGCGGGGAAGACGAGAATGGTGAGTGTAAAAGCGCTCTGGTCGTCAGTATTCCAAGCCTGGAGCAGCGTTTGAGCAGCCATGCTGCATTTGAAAGCCAGGTGGACGTGTACGAGGCCCTGCTTTCGGAGAGCCGGCGCCTCTTGTCCGGGGAGCTCTCGGAGGAGCACGCCGGTGTGGGCCTGACCAAAGCCCGGGTGGCGGTAGCCGCGGAGACGATGGCAAACTTGAAGGACAAGGCCAAAGACTTTAAGGTTGGGGTAGAAGCTCGGCTGCAACTAGAAAAAACATTGGAGCACGCAGCGAATCGTTACGTGACGCTGGCTGAGAAAGTGGGTTTTGTGGTGGATGAGGTGGAGGAGGCCATGGCGGAGCCCCTGCTTGGGAACAACGTCGAAGAGGTGGAAGCGTTGGAAAACCGTTTTAGCACCGTCTCAGCCACGTTTCAGAACTTGAGTCCTGTCATGAAGGAACTGGCGGAACTGAGTGCCCTGCTGATCGAGCACGGACGGGCGGATCGGGTGGGAGAAGAGCGCCAAACCACAGCACCAGCGGTGCTCTTGGCGACGCACGTGCGCGTCGTGGAAGATGTTTCCAAGCACACGACGGCCTTGGTCCAGGCAAGGGAGGAGACATCACGGAAGGTCCAAGCTCGGGAGGCCTTTGCCACGGCAGCTCGCGCCTTGAACGCCTTTGTCCAACGCTTGACCGAGAAGAGCAATTTGGGCGGACGTCGATCCTCTTTACAGCCGGAGGAGGTTAAGAACGAACTAAAGTCATTGCAAGCTATATATGATGGGGAAGGAAAGACGCTCATGGCATCCGTGGAATCCGCCAGCGCCGAGCAGGAAGCCGCGGGGGTGGTGGCCAACGGCTTTGTGACGGACACAGTCTTCAGTCTTCGCAAAGCCTACGAGGATTTGGGAAAGCTCCTAGAAGCTCAGATCACGGACTGTTTGACCGCTGAAGCCGCCTTGCTCTCCCAGACGGCAGAAAGTAACGAACAGTGGAAAGAAATCACCCGCGTTTTTCATGCCCTTGAAGAGGAAAAGCGGGGCGTCCTGACGGCCAAAGCTTTCAAAGAGGGCCTGCAGGCTCTAGGGGTGCTTCTGGAGGACTCGGAAGCTGATGTCCAGTTCCGGAAAGTGGGGGGGAAGGAGAAGGTGAACGGAATGACACTCGCAGAGTTCGGATCGGTGGTGACTGCGGCTTTGACAGCAGGCTCATCGAGTGACGATATCATGGCTGCTTTTAAGGCAATCTCATTGTCGGAAACTGAGAAGGAAGAAGGGAAGGAGGGGTTGATCTCGGGAGAGGTGATCAAGGCCTCCTTCGCTGGACACGGGGATATTGCAGAATACTTAGAGGCGCACATGCCCCAAAAGGGAACGACGGTAGTGAAGAGGAGAAGAACAAGAACGAGGGGAGCGGAACGGGAGGAAGGAAAAACGGGTGAGTCTCAGAAGGAGGGAGAGGAGAAAGGGGAAAAAGAGGAGGTGGAGGTGCCAATGTTTGAGTATGCATCGTTCGTTCATCATATATTTGCGCGCTAGAGGATGCTTGAATGTGGCAAATATAATGGAAGGAGACGTTAAAAGCAGGAAATTGGAGGGCCGGGGAGATGCTTCACCACCAGCGACGTGTCAGCGGGCTATGGCATGAAGCTTACGTCTTTCACCCTGGTTTCCTCGATTTGTAAAAAAATGGTACAAGACCAAGTGCCATGCCGAAGATGCCACCTTTTAAGGACTTCATATGTACGTATTGGTGATGTGTGGAGCACATGCGTGCTTTTGATTGAAACAAATCGCTAAACCAAAAGACAGTGAAACGATCTTAGACGACGTGTCCTCGATATCTAGCAATCAGTCCTTTTCATCAATGCTGTTGTAAATTTCTGGTTTCCGCTTGAAAATTCATTTACAAAGCGGAGCCCCTCCCTTCAAACATGCATGGGCATTGTCTTCGTCACTTTCACACATCACAAAGATGGGGCCTCTGATCCCTTATTCACGAACCCTGCTTCTTCTTCCCGCTAACCTTTCTTTTATCCGCCAAAGCGAATCGTCAGCCCATCCTTTTCATACTCCTTTTCTTTGCCTGTTATAGATCCTTCGCTTGCCTTTTCACCCAGAAGTACCCAGGGAGATCCCACGTCGGACCTACATGTAGGGCTTTGGGGGCGTCGCTTCTGCTGCTTGGATCATGGAGACCTCTTGGAAGCCATGGCGCTTACATGATTGGTTGCAAAGGTTTGACATACATGCTCGGTCCTCTCTTTGACTCTTTTCACACCCAATACCCCCTTTTGACACCTCCTCTTTTCGTCTTCCTGCATGGTAAGACTTCATTTCCCCTCCCGCTGCTTTCCCGTCCCTCCCCTGAGCCTCTGCCATTAACACTTAAGAATGACAACAGCTCTTGATTCCCCTTTTATTCGGTTTTACGAAAACCACTGCTACCACCACCTACTCGCCCCGCTGTCGCTTTCGGAGTAAGTCCGAAGGGCTCGTAGGAGAGGTCATCTGCTTGGCCCCTGCCAAAGACCCGTCGCTGGAACTGGAGTTGGCTTGATGCACATGCAGGTGGTCAACGCCGCTCATAATCTGGTCCATGAAAAATCGGTTGCCCCCTCCGCTGCCTCCTTCCTCTCCACCTTCCAGTGCTTGCGCCGGCGTGGCTGGAAAGGAGGAGAGACCCAGAGAGCCAAACGAGGATGTGGAGGAGACCAGGAAGTCCTGGAGCACGAAGGGATCATCCAATCCCCCCTGTTGCTGCAGTCGATCGGCGGGCCGTGGAGGACAGAAAAGTGTTCCCCCCAATGCCATACCGTCTTCCATTCCGCCCGCCCCCATCGCTGGCACAACAAGTTCCCCTTGGCCCCCTCCGAGTAGGAGGCAATCCGTTTGCACTTGGGCAGGTTCCAGGCCGGGCGGCGAGGATTGAGGCTGGGATTGACTCATCACATCGGCAGGGAGATGCTCCTCGAGGTGGACCGGAAGGAGCAGGGATTGATCATTAAGCAGGTGGGGAACGCTTGCCTGCTGGACGTCGTATGTCTGCGCCCGCCCCTGAAATCGCTCCTCTGGCTTTGGCTGATATGTTTGAGAATGCCCCTGTAACTGCTCTTTCGCAGGCAACGATCCCTGAAAATTCTCCTGGCGGTACGGCAACGCTTGAAGCCGCCCAGCCGCTTGCTCAGAGGCGGCCTGGGGGCTCAAGTGGTGGTCCGTGGAGCGCCAGGACGGACCCACGCCGAAGGAATGAGAAAAGTCTAGGCCTGAGAGGCAAGGTGCCATACCCAGGGTGTCTATGCTTGATTGATGCCGGGAAGAGGAACCCTGCGGCGCTGCCTCGTACGGCTGGCTTTGCTGGCGGTGCTTGTTGCGTCGTCCCCTGGAAGGCGTGATCGTTTGTGACCCCTCCATCTTGATGTTTTGTGTGGCCACTACCATTTTATTCGCCCGATGCCCAATCCCATTGCTGGTGTCGCTGCTGCTGCTGTACATGCCCCCTGCATTCATGCGCGGGCAGGGCTCGGAAATATGCCCGAAGGGTGTGGCCACCATGCCCTGGGGCCCATGCCCCGGGACCGACTCTTTCCCAGCAGGTGGTGAGAGGGCCGTGTGGAAATTGGCGCATTGTCGGAGCCGGCCCCACGCATCGCTGCCCGTGTGCTTGAGAATGAGGGAGGCGATGCTGGGATGGGTCCCAGTCCTATCGGTGAAGGTAACATGGGCCACGCCGTTGACCACGCTGGCTTGGAAGTAGAATAAGGAAGTCTTGATAGCTGCGCTGCTTTTCGAGCCCGTCTCGGTTTTCATGCTTATCCTTCCCACTGGATCCGCTGCCCTTGACAGCGGAAAAGGTGGTACGTACTCAATGGCAATCCAACCCGCCTGTGTAGTGCTTGTCCTCAAATAAAAGTCGCCCGGTTTTTGCAACGGCTTGGCCTTGTTCGTGGTAATGTACACGCATATATTCTCGCGAGGAAATCCTATTTCAACCTTCTCTGGTTTCATTTTCAGACCGGCGACGAGCGCCGCCAGCTGGTCTTGGATGGAAAGGGGGTTGTCCGTGAGGCCCGCCGCCCACACAAAGAACGCCTGGAACTCCTCCAATGACACCGTCGTCTTGTGTTCGTACGGGGCGAGCAGCATGTAGCGCAACGTCGATCGAAAATCTTCGCTGAAACAGGAGAGGAAAAGGTCTACATCCACCTCCCTCGGGCCCGCCTCGTCGGCCTGGCCCGGCTTCCCAAAGGCACTGTACCACAAAGTGACCAACTCAAACCCAGCGCGCAAGCGCCGCGCGACTCCCTTCACCAATACATCGTCGAAATAGTCTACGGGCCTTAGGCCGGGATGGACAATGACAGCGCTCTGGTCTGCGAAAGAAAAGCGACCGTCAATCTCCAAGTGCTCCTTCTCGTGATGGTAGTTGACCACCAGGGGGTCTGTGCGAGAAACGTATCCTCGGAATAAGCGCAAACCGCCTTGGCCGTCCTCATCGGGTAGAATGACCGCCAAAGGTCTTGACCTGACAAAAGGGTTGATACTCTGCATTTGATCTTCCACGTCCGGGGTGATGGGGTGGGAGCGGAGGAGGCGGCCATGCATCAGGTCGAAAAATCGGTGAAGGATCAGGTTAGTTGGGTAATAATTCTTGAGCATCTTCGCTTTGGGGACGCAGACGCCATCCTTGGTTACCCAGTCACGTCCAATGCTGTGGTTATTGTTTGGTGACAGATTTTAGCGTGAGTTCCAGATGGACATGCTAAGGCTTAGGCAGCAGGAAAGGAGACGGTAGCTTTCAGCAAGCCCAGGATCGGTACGTTGAGACAAGTGGTTTGACTACTGCAAGGATACTTAGAGTACGTACGTTGCATCCGTGAGTTTCTTCTCCCTTGAACGACGCTCATAGTCCAAGCGAATGGAGGCGAATTCTTGCAGCGGAATGACAAGTTGCTGTGTGTAAGAACACACAAAACATGAGAGGCGTCCTGTCATTTGAGTAAAACATGTTTGACGGAAACGTGTGGCCAAAATGCAGCCTTTTGACGTACCTCTTGAACCCATTCACTGTCCCAATCCAATTTCCCGCCCTCGTATTCCCCGTCGTCGTTCTTCCGTCGTTTCCTCGCGCCACGAATTTTGGTACAACCAACGTCCATCAGATAGGCCTTGAGCACATTTGATCGATCTTTCCGGGCCGTGTCGCTGCCACGCCGCTTCGTTTCAGAGCTCATGCCCGTTGAAGGTGAAGGCTGTGGAGTATTACTGTTCACTGTCGAGGCAGTACTGGTTGAGCTAGAGGCCGCCACCACTTTCTGACCGAGCAGATCCAATCGTCCTAGTGTCAGACCAGTCCCCACCGCCCGCACAGGCTGCTGTTGCGTCTCGTGGTGCATAATGTAATGCGAATTGAAAGTAGCCTGCTCCTGTCCGTACCCGTTGTGGTGGTGTAGCGTCGACGACGTTGTAGACGTGCCAACAATATTGCTAAAAGTATCCGTCGAGACACCAGTTGTGAGGGGCCAGAAATCGGCAGCCCAATCCTGCCCAGTACATTCCTCCATAGCGACAAGCGCTTATTGAAGTTGAAAGTAAAATCAGCTACCTTATAGCGCGGTGTTGTCAAAAAAGCGTGCGCTTGAGAATGACGACAAGCGCGACGACACCCAACGTAGACACCAGGAAGAGCCACGCGCCCTTAGGAAAACGACCGAAGATGTCTTACGTCCTTACTATGCTCGTGCTTAAAAATATGTGGGGGAGTAAAAGTAAGTTAGATTGAAAAATTAAGTGAGTTCCCAAATATTTGGAATGTCGTGCATGGTCTATTTCAAGACTCAAAAAGGTGGATACGAAAATGACAGATAGCTTTCTGCCTCTTCTACACGAAAGATATTAAGTACGGGAAAAGCCGCTCGACATGCGGGTTTTCGAAAAAGCATTTTATTTAGGTAGCGGGTTTGACCTGAATCGTCAATGAAAGAATAGCAGAAAGAGGCGAAAACTGCATAGAAATGAAGTGTGACGCATACCCGACTTCAACTGTCGGAATTCGATTTTTCAAATTTTCACCGGTTCGCCCTTTTTTTACCTCCTCCCGCGCCGCTTTTTTCCAATCTTACCCTTAGCAGCACACTGTGACCAAGAGATCAAGTGCCTCACGATCATAGTATGGTCTCGGCTAAATACAGTTCTTGTACCAGAAACAAGGAATGACATATTCAAAAAACACATTTCCTGGATTGGTCCCTTACTTGCTGGGAAGCCAGAATTCGGAACTTTCTTGCTGCGTCAAGTTCCTTCGATATGTTCATCTCTGATTCTTCGGCGCCCGACCTTATCTTCGGACTACCACTGCGTGAAGCTCGACTTGCCTTCAGATACTCCTTCTCCTTCGTCCTAGAAATGCTGTACCTCCCAATCCATATCTTCTCTACTGTTTAGTTGCTCTGTTAATCCAGCCCACTCCAATCTTCTTTCTTGGATTAATATTCGTGCGCATCAGAGCAAATTTCAAGCATCTTTCCCCTCTCTTTCCCTTAGAGCTCCTCTTTCACTTTTTGCCCTTCATTTCCTCCCGTTGTCGCAGCCTCCTCGGCCTCTCCAGAGGACACACGCTTGTATCCAAAGTCTGCCGCCGTGTGACCCTCCTTGTCCTTCAAGTTTTCATCTGCCCCCGAAAGTTTTAAAAGATCCACTACCTGCGTGTGCGTCTCTAGAGCCTCTTTAATAATTTTGGTGTTATTGTCATTCTCACCCTGGACGTACTCCCCATACTTATCCAAAAGCGACGCCACTTGGTTCAACCCGTTGTATGCGAAAAAGAGGGCGGTATGCCCGTCTGAATTTTGCGCATTCACCTCAGCCCCATGCTTCAACAAGACATCAACGACGTCTTTGTGGCCACGCACAGCCGCAGCCATGAGGGCGTTCGTCCCGTCTTTGTCTTTGGCATTCACCTCGGCCTTGCCCTCCGTGCACAGCATCTCCACGATCTCCAAGTGCCCCTCCCCTGCCGCTGCCACCAATGCCGTAATCCCCTCGTCCGAAGTCGCGTCCACATTCACCTTCTTTCCTTCGATCACGATACGCACAACTTCCCCCAGACCCTTGTGGCTTGCCTGAATCAGGGTGGTGATGCCGTGCTTGGTGGTTTGCGTCATGTCCGCCCCCTTCTCGAGCAAAAGCTTCGCAAATTTTTCATTCTCCACGATGATGGCATCCATCAGGAGGTTGTGCTCTACCCCGTCTTCGTCCACATAGAGCTCGTTGGGGTCCGCCCCCCACTCCACTAGCACCGTGGCCACGTCCGCATGGTTCCCTTTCACTGCATTCTTCAGGGCCGTCGTTCCATCTTGGTCCTTTGCCCGCACGTCCGCCCCCGCTTCCAAGAGAATCTTGGTCACCTCCGCCGAGCCCCCCAAGGCCGCTACAATCAAGGCCGTCACGTCATCTTTGTGCTCCTCCACCCCCTCCATGCCCGCCTTCAGGCCGTCCTCCACGTACTTTTTGTAATCCTCCGTCGCCTTTACCCGGGCATTCACGTCTGCCTTGTGAGCCAGCAAGAGCTCCACAACGTCCACAAAACCCCCTGCTGCCGCGAACATGAGGGCAGTGCCCCCCGAGTTCGCCATGGCATTGGGCTCCACGCCGGGTTGCGCAAGGAGCAGCTTACACACCTCCGTGTGGCCCAAGGAGGCTGCCGACATGAGCGCCGTCAGTCCGTCCTTGTCCTTCAACGAGGAGTCTGCCCCCTTCTCGATCAGCAGAGACACCACCGTCTGGTTGCCCGAGGTGGCGGCCTCCATCAGCGCTGAGCCCCCGTGGGAATGGAGCTGGTTCACGTCGGCCCCCGCCTCGATCAGCAATTGCACCACGGGGACATGACCTCCCGCTGCCGCGTACATCAACGCGTTCACCCCCTCGGGGTGCTCTTGGTTGATGTCCGCCTTGGCCGCCAGCAGCTTCTTGACCACGCCCAAATGCCCCCCCGCCGCCGCGACGATCAAAGGGGTAAAGCCAGACGTGGACATGTCGTTCACGTCGGCCCCCTTGTCCATAAGGTAGGAGACAGTGTCCTCGGAGCCGATCTCCGCCGCATTGATCAGGGCTGTCAGGCCTTCCTGGTCCTTCTCCTCGATCCTCGCGCCCTTGTCGACCAAAAATTTGACCGTCTTATAATGACCCCCCACGGCGGCGGCCATTAAGGTGGTGATCCCATCGGACCGCTGATTATTCACGTCCGCACCCTCCGAGACCAACGACGATACGATCGCGTCCCGTCCTTCCCCTGCGGCCAGCCACAAGGCTGTCACCCCCGACGCCGCAGTCGCCTCTACCTCCGCCCCCTTCTTGATCAAGTGGTTGACGATGTCTTTGTGGCCCATGATCGCCGCTTCCATCAGGGCAGTGATGTTGTCCTTGTCCCTGGCATTCACGTCCGCACCTACCGGGAGGTTTGGAAACGAAAGGTGCGTGAGTGCACGGGCTCGTATACATGCCGAACAGGAATGGAAGGAGGGAGGAGGGAAGGAGAAAGAAAGAGAGGGCTTGGCATGACAAGACGGTACCTGCATCCAACAGCAATTTGACGATATCTAAGTGTCCTGCCGAGGCCGCGGCGATCAAGGCCGTCAGTTGGTCCCAGTCTCGACTATTTACGTCCACCTTGTTCTTCAAGTAATTCTTGATCAGCTTCTTGTCGCCGTCCGAGGCGGCCGTGATCAGACGGGCCCCGACAGAAGACATGGCCTTGATATCGTCCCTGTTGGCGAACTGCAGGTGTAGAGCGGTGTACCCGTCCTTCTCGCACAGAACCATCTTCGTCTTCTTGCTGCCTTTCTCCCGCATGAGGCAGTACTTCCCGTCCCCCTCGCTCAGCACGTAGCCGGTATCCGAGTCCCCCAAGATGTTCCAATTCGTGGCGCCGCAGTGCTTGCAGGAGGCCAGGCGTACGTCCGACTTGTCTGCATTGCACGATTTCCTAACAAAGCATGACGGGAGAAAAAATGGGGTGAGATCGTGACAGAAGCATTCCACGAGTCGCATCCCCCCGAACACCGGGATGCATGCCCTGGACCGCATGGCAGGCGCATCTCCCAGCAGGCCTGCGAGCATGAGCACACCCTTGTGCCTTTACCCATTCACCTGGCCCCAGAGAGAAGCTAAGGCTGTCTACACATGAGCACCGTCCCGTCGATTCGCTCCACTACACCTCCCCTGCACTCACTTGTCTAGGCAGAGTTCCTCGTCTGTCTCTTCCACTGGCCGATGATGGATTTGGTAATGACCCGGTTTTCCTTGCACGTACCACAATGTGTCAATCGCACAGCGTTTGAACTCGCCACCTGCTAGGCATGAGCCATCGCTTGGGTCTTGAAGGAAAAAAGAGGGCTTGCCAGCCGACTTGGCTACCCTCGAGGCACCTGCTTGCCCTGCGACTAATGCGCTCAAAGCAGCGGTCAAGCCCACCATACTCAAAGAGGGGGCGTGCCCTCTCCTTCGTTGTCGTTGCTGTGACGGCATTGTGCTTCTGACACTGTGTAGTGGGTGTCTTTTAGCGGGGAGGACTTCCTGAAGTGGAGCGTCCTGCGAGACAGGTAAATTGAAGGGAAAGTGCTGGTAGTATTCCCTGACCACTCAATTGAAACTGCACACGTATCCTTCGCAGTGAGTCTCTACTCTCTGCTTGGCCGCCTGTGTGTAAATTGCTGGTGGTGAGACGCGTAACGACCGCGCAGACCGCCAAGATCAGGCACAGCACAGGGTACACAGTGACCGTAAAGTTGCTCCTCAGTTACATGTTGCCTGAAGACACGCCAATGCCTATCATGATACGACGTCATTGCCCCCCCCCCAAATCATCCCCACCTCCACCGCAAGCCAACCACCACCATCCTCCCCTTTCTTCTTGTCTCCCTCCGGCCCGCATGCACGTGACGTGCCCCGGGGGGGCACGCGGGGCAGGAATGCGGGACCTGGCTTGTCATGTCCTTGCTCTGTGTCGCCGTTCGAGGGGGGCGAGGGCCGGTCCGGGGCCGTGACTTTTTTTTCAAGCCCCCGGGGGGGGGGAGAAAAGGGGGGG
>Ga0102934_1001538_pt1 | contig 16106 bp, 13 predicted proteins | sample SalPonR2_A_D1_MG_FD_78175 | JGI IMG/M metagenome (GOLD analysis project Ga0102934, IMG submission 78175) | Salt pond soil microbial communities from South San Francisco under conditions of wetland restoration - Salt Pond MetaG R2_A_D1_MG | ecosystem: Environmental > Aquatic > Marine > Intertidal... | reverse complement strand
TTATTGTAAAGATTTCTCGCTGCCGCTCGAAATGACAGTATGGACGGGTTTTGAGCGCCTTTTTGAGTTACTTTCTGCAAAAACACCGCCGCGGCGGCATAAACCGCTTTTTACGAAGCCGTCAGGGTTTAAGTAGCTTAAAACCGGTGTCTTTGTCGTAAACCCTTTGTGCCGGAGAGTCAAGCAGCTCATATAAAATCACTTCCATGACATGCCACACCCGAACCCCGGATCGCACGCATCCGGTGACTGTTGCATCGTTTCGGCCGCAGGCCATATGCATGTGAAGGATGGGCTGGCCCGTGTCGTCCGGAAACAAAGTGCCGGTTCCGGAAATTTCGTGGACATTTTCAAGCATATGATGCATGGGCTGAATCTGTGCGGCTCGGCCGGCTTCCGGTCCCACCACCAGCTTGGAGCCCTGATCCGCCCCGCCAACGGCGATTAAGGCGGCGGCCCGGATATTTTCCGCCCACGCCAGCTGTTCAATTGCCTCATGAAGGATATCCCCGTCCTCCAGGCGGATCACAAAAACGCGGCCATAAGTGGCCTGGCTGTATTTCATGCCGAAACCGCTCCTTTATCTTGAATTACCGTATTTTTTGCCCATGCTGATAGGATACGGCATCCGCCGGCAGATTAATCAAATACATATCCTGCAGCGGCAGGCATTGGCCCACCTGAAAGGCGGATGGCAGATAATGCCGGATTTCGCGGAATACCCCGGTCGGGCAGGTAAACAACAGTTCATAATCCTCGCCGCCGGCAAACATGAAGCCGTGCGCCGAAAGCCCGTATTTATGGCAGAACTCCGCCAGCCGGGGCTCAATCGGCACTTCCGCCGAAGTAAAGGAAATACTCAAATTCGCGGCTTTGGCCAGGTGCGCCGCATCCCCGGCCAGGCCGTCGCTCAGATCCATGACGCTGGCGACCCCGTGATCGGCCAGAATCCGGGCCGCATCCATCCGGGCCCTGGGGGATTTAAACCGATTGATCAAATCCGGAAACGCCGGGTCACCATATGCCAGGCACTTCAGCCCGGCGCGGGCCAGGCCGAGGGAACCGGTCACATAAACGCCCTCACCCGGGCGGGCGTTTTCCCGCCTGGGAAAAAGATCCGGCCGGCCGCTGCCCACGGCAAAAAGATCAATCGTCAGCTCCCGCGCCCCGGATAGGTTGCCCCCGCCAAGACATGCCCCATGCCGGTCCAATCCTTTACGAATGCCGTCATAGAGCTCAAAGACCGATACTTCGGCCATGTATGGGGGAAGCCCCAGATTAACAAACAATACCCGAGGCTGTGCATAGGCGGCGGCCAAATCGCTGAATGTGATCTCCACCGCCTTCTGGCCGATCTCGGCCATGGTCTGCCACTGCCGGCGGAAATGGATAAATTCCCGCTGGGTATCCGTGGTGATGACCGGATGATCGATCCGGTTTAAGAGCGCCGCGTCATCGCCTGCCGGCACCCGCATGATGGAATCATCCGCCGGCAGCCGGCTAAGGAAGGCATCAATCAGGGAGAACTCATCCGCCCAGGGCGCAAGCAACTTTCGCGGCTTGGCGCCGCTTGCCCGGGCAAATGCCGCTGCCGCTTTAGAAGGTGATACCGCGCGGGTGATCGTGCTGATCACCGCCCCGCCAGATGCGCCATGGGCCATACAGTCCGCCACGTTCTGCGCATTCACCCCGCCGATGGCCACCACCGGCAACGGCGAGCTTTCAGCCATTTTTTTTAATCCGGAAAGACCGATCACCGGCTTGGCATCCGCCTTGGTCGATGTGACAAACACCGGCCCGGTGCCGATATAGTTGCAGGAAGATAGATCGGTAGCCGCCAGCTCATCAGGCGTTGATACGGAAACCCCGATGATGGCGGACGGCCCCAGAATATCCCGGGCCGCCTGGGGCGACGCATCGGTCTGCCCCAGATGCACCCCATCCGCGTCCACCGCCTTTGTGAGCAGCACATCATCGTTTATCAGGAAAGGCACCCGGTGCCGTCGGCAGATATCCCGAATCGCTTCGATTTCCGGAATATCTTTTATGTTAAAATTTTTATTGCGATACTGAACACAGGCAGCGCCGGCCGCAATAGCGGTTTCAACCTGGCGGGTGAATGAAAGCTCAGGCGCCTGGTCGTCTGTTATAAAATAAAATCGCAGGTTCTCCGCCGCCCAGGGTTTCACCGCCCGCCTCCCGCGCTGCTGACATCGGCTTGACGGATCCCGTCAAAACGTTCCGCCCACTCAAGGAGCCGGTCCACCTTACCCGGCCCATAGGTTGCCACATTCTCCACGACCGAGTCGAATGCCAGGGGCCGGCCATTTAAATGCGGTTTTTTGGAAAAAAAATTATCCGCATAGCAGATAATCTCTTCTTCAAGGGATACGGGCCGCATGTCATGCTCCGGCAGCGGCAGATTTTCGGATCGGATCTCCGCCGCGGTCAGACCGACGCCGACATGCCGTTCGCATACCAGCGCATGCCGAAAAAGCCCCTTTTCTTCCAAAATCTCACGGCCAAGAAAGCCATGACAGATATACGGGTATTTCCCCGCGCATCCGATGGACGGGGCATTCGTGAGATAGACGCCGATATCGTGGAGAAGCGCCGCCTCCCGGATAAACGCAAAATCCGGCCTGAGATGGGCAAGGCGCCCGGCTATTGCCAGCGCCCGATCCGCCACCGCCCGGGAATGGATCAAAAGGGTTTCACGGAGTTTACTTCCGGGCGGGTAGAATTCGCTGATGACATCAATCGGCTGGATGCGCATGAATCTGCTGTTAGGCCTGGTGTTTTCCGGAAAGAAGCACGGATTCGATAAACGAATCAATGTCTCCGTCCAATACACTGTCCACGTTGCCAATTTCCAGGTTTACCCGGTGGTCCTTGACCATTTGATAGGGATGGAGCACATAGGAGCGGATCTGGTTGCCCCAGGCGATCTCGTCTTTGCTGTCGTGGAGTTCCTGGAGCCGTTTTTTCTGTTTTTCCTTTTCCATCTGGTACAGCCGCGCGCGCAACACCTTCATGGCCAGCTCCCGGTTTCTGAGCTGGGATTTCTCCTGCTGGCTCTGCGCGACAATGCCAGTGGGCAGATGCGTGATCCGGACCGCGCTGCTGGTTTTATTGACATGCTGGCCGCCGGCGCCCTGGGCCCGGTAGGTATCAATGCGAAGATCATTCTCATCAATGTCAATCTCGATTTTCTCGTCCAGCTCCGGATAGACGAAAACCGAGGCGAAGGAGGTATGCCGCTTGCCGTTTGCGTTAAAGGGTGAAATCCGAACAAGACGGTGAATCCCGATCTCGACTTTCAGGTATCCAAAGGCATACTGGCCGGCCACCGAGAACGTGGCCCCTTTAATACCCGCCTCATCGCCCTCCTGCATATCGATCATCTCCATCTTGTAGCCTTTCCGCTCGATCCAGCGGCTATACATCCGAAACAGCATTTCCGCCCAGTCCTGGGCTTCCGTGCCGCCGGCCCCGGCATTGATCGACATGATGGCGTTATTCTCGTCATCCTCGCCGTCAAGGACCAACTGCAGGGAGAACCGGTTGATCTCTTTTTCAAGCTTCTCCGCTTTGCGTTCCGCCTCTCCGGCGGCCGCGTCATCGCCCTCCTCGACAGCCAATTCAAGCAGCACGTCGCAGTCTTCCACCTCTTTGTAAAGGGCGTTCCAGGAATCTACTTTGGACGAGAGCCGGGCCCGCTCCTTTAAAATCGTCCGCGCGGCATCAGAATCCTCCCAGAAGCTTGCTTCGGCAATCTGTTTTTCGATCTCTTCCAGCCGCTGCTCTTTGCCCGGCAGGTCAAAGATACTCCTTGAGCTGGTCCAGCTGATTGTAGAGGTCCTGAATGGTTTGTTTAAGTTCGACAGCCATATGATGTATCCTCCTTTGGCAATTAGGTATTAGGTGTTAGGTGTTCTCCTGTTACCTCTTCCCAATACCCATCTGTGTCTGCTTTTTTTAAAAAATAATTGTACCACAATTATCATGCCGCTTGCAATAAGACAGCCAATGGGCAGCCAATCTTTATGCCGCGTATAAAAAGTTTCATGATCCTTGATCAAGGGGATGCCGCGGGACAGCACCGCCGTTTCGAAGAGATGGCTCGTCTCCATCACCCGGCCCACCGGGTCGATATAACCGCTGATCCCGGTATTGGCCGCCCGAACCAGGGCCCGCCGGTTCTCTATGGCCCGGAATACGGCCATGGAAAAATGCTGGTAGGGCGCGCTGGTTTTGCCGAACCACGCATCATTGGTGATATTGATTAAAAAATCCGCCCCGTTATTTACCATTTCAATGGACAGGGCCGGAAAAATACTTTCATAGCAGATGAGCATCCCGATTTTTACGTCATCCCAGCCCATGGTATGGCCCCGCTGGCCGGCATCAAAACTTCCCACCTGGGCGACCATGGTGTCAATAAACGGCAGCCATTCATTAAAGGGCACATATTCGCCGAACGGCACCAGGTGCACCTTGTTGTAGCGGTCAAGGACTTGGCCGGCCGGGCCGATCAGGTAGGCGCTGTTATAATACTTGGGGGCCCGGTGATCCAATTCAACCGAGGGCGCGCCGATAATAAAGTATTTATCCGCCTGTTGAATCCCGCTTAAAACCTGTTCAGTCAGCTCGGTATGATAGTCAAAATAAAAGGGGGCCGCGGTCTCCGGCCAGATAATGAGTTCCGGCGTCGGATTGTCTGGGGCTTGGGACAGGTCGAAATATTTTTGAATGGTTGTCTCCCGAAAGCGGCGGTCCCATTTGTGCAGCTGCCGGATATTTCCCTGAATAACCCCCACATCGAGCGTTTCCGCCTCGGCGGACAGGCGGTCCATCGCATGCATTCGAAATTGACTGTACCCAAAAATCGCGCCCAATGCCGCCAGCACCGCCAAACAGCCGGCCCCGGCGAGCCACCCCCTGATCCTAACCCCCTGCCAAGGCTTTTTGGACACACCCAATACCAGCACCAGCAATGCGGCATTGGCAACCACGATGATCGCGGATATCCCGTAAACACCAAAAATATCCGCAAATTGGATCAAACCGAGGTAATCGGCCTGGGAGTAGCCCAAAAGCCCCCAGGGAAAACCGGAAAACAGGATGGATCGCAAATATTCCAGGCTAACCCAGAACACCGGGGCCATGATCAATATGACTGCCGGCCGGCGGCCGGTCCAGGTCAGCAGAAAGGCAAAGACCGCCGGATAAATAGCCAAATAGAGGGCCAGCAGGATAAGCAATAGAAGGCTCAGGCTTACCGGCAAATACCCGTATATCCGCATGGTCGGGACCAGCCAGTAAATAAGCGATAAATAATGGACCATCCCCGCCAGAAGGCCCAGCATAAAGCTTTTCCGGGGCCCGGCATCCCGGATCGCAAACAGCAGAAAGACAAGCGCCCCCCATGCGGCATAGGCCACCCCCATTTCCGGAAAACCGGCGGTGAGCAGCCCGCCGGTCAACGCCGCCAGGATTATTTTACCCCAATTGTCGGCTATCGATTGAACAAACCCCATTTTCCCGAAATCCTGTTTTATAGATTCGGCCATCCTTTGCACTCCGGCTTTACCATTTTATTCCGGTTCTGTCATCAGCCAGGCCGCTCTTTTTCCCGTTGGCGTTGTGTTTTTTGTAATTTTATGCCAAAAACGGCATGATACATTTTGTTTTGTTAAATAATCAAGCCGGATATAGCATATGCATATGATGAAAATGTTGATCACCGGGGCCCAGGGCCAGCTCGGCCGGGACTGCGTTGACGTTTTGGGTGAAAAATACGCCGTCACTGCGGTGGATGTGGAGGAGATGGATATTGCCGCCGGGGCATCCGTAAATGATTTTATTCAGTCATTGCAACCCCAAGTGATTGTCAACTGTGCGGCATTCACCCAGGTGGACGCCTGTGAGACCCAGGCGGAAGCCGCCTGGCGCGTCAATGCGGACGGCCCGGCAAACCTGGCGGCGGCGGCCCAAAAAACCGGCGCCCGGCTGATTCATATTTCCACGGACTATGTGTTTGACGGCCAAAAACCGCTGCCGCAGGCCTATATTGAGTCCGACGCCACCCACCCGCTCTCTGTTTACGGTAAAAGCAAACTCGCCGGAGAAGAACGAATAACAGCCTCCTGCGACAACTATATCATTCTGCGGACCGCCTGGCTTTACGGGGCAAACGGCAAGAACTTCATCCGCACCATTTTAGGCAAAATATTGAATGAACCGGACACCCGGCTCAAAATCGTCAATGACCAATACGGCTCCCCGACCTGGAGCTATCAACTGGCCCGGCAGATCGACCGCCTGCTGACGACTTCTGCCACCGGCATCTACCATGCCTCGGCCGAAGGCTATTGTACCTGGTATGACCTGGCGGTAGCCCTGTTAAAGGAGTTTGATTTTACCGGCCATATTACCGCCTGCCCCACCGCGGCATACCCCACCCCGGCGGTTCGGCCGCAAAACTCGATACTTGACAATTATCGCCTGAAATTGGAAAACCGCAATGTAATGGAGCACTGGCAGAGCGCTCTCAAGGCATTTATCAAAACCCACGGCCGGCAACTGCGGGCCGAGTTAAACCGAATTTGAGCGATTTTCAAGTTTGCCGCAGATACAAGGAAAATGATGTTGAGCTATAGGTGCCTATGCGAGACATCATTTGACGCAGTAGATGCGGTGAAATTGGAAATCCCGGAGCGATTTCATGAATCTTCTTGTCACCGGCGGCAGCGGCTTTATCGGCAGCAACTTCATCCGGTATCTGCTGACGGAAACGGACTTCAACGGCCGCCTCATCAATGTGGACTGCCTGACCTATGCCGGCAACCCGGAGAATCTCACGGATATCGAAACCCGCTTCTCTGACCGGTATATATTCGTTAAAGAAAACATCTGCCATGCGGAAGCGATGGCCAAGATATTTGACTTCTACAGCATCGACACGATCTGCCATTTTGCCGCCGAATCCCATGTGGACCGCTCCATTGCCGCCCCGGACGCCTTTATCCAGACCAATATTTTCGGTACCTACACGCTATTAGAGCTTGCCCGAAAACGCATGCACCACATCCAGCGCTTTCATCATATCAGCACGGACGAGGTCTACGGCAGCCTGGGGGAAAAGGGCTTTTTCAGTGAAATTTCCCCCTATCAGCCGACAAGCCCGTATTCCGCATCCAAAGCGGCGTCCGATCATCTGGTGCGCGCCTATTTTCATACCTATGGCCTGCCGGTGACGATTTCCAATTGTTCCAACAATTACGGCCCCTACCAGTTTCCGGAGAAACTGATTCCGCTGATCATTTTAAATGCAGTGGCCCAAAAGCCGCTCCCGGTCTACGGGGACGGCCTAAATATCCGGGACTGGCTCTATGTCAGAGATCATTCCGCTGCCCTGTGGACCATCCTTAAAGCCGGAGAAATCGGTGAGACCTATAACATCGGCGGCAACTGCGAACTTGAAAATATCCGGCTGGTTGAACAGATCTGCGAGATCATCGATGGCATGCCGGAATTGCAATGCAACACCTCCAGAAAGGACCTGATTACGTTCGTGACAGACCGGCCCGGCCATGACCGCCGGTATGCCATTGATGCGAAAAAAATCATGACTGATCTCAAATGGGCACCGGAAACGCCGATTGAAACAGGTCTCCGGGAGACGATTGAATGGTATATCAGCAACCAGAATTGGGTCAACCGGGTGATGAGCGGTGAATACCGTGATTGGATCAAACAGCATTATAACTTTTAATAAATAGGTGGGCGAATGAAAGGCATTATTCTGGCCGGCGGATCCGGCACCCGGCTCTACCCCTTAACCCGGGTAACCAGCAAGCAGCTCTTACCCGTCTATGACAAACCGATGATCTATTACCCGCTGTCCGTGCTTATGCTGGGCGGCATCCGGGATATTCTCATTATTTCCACGCCCCATGATCTGCCCAATTTTGAGGCCCTGTTAGGCGACGGCTCATGGCTGGGTATCAATCTTCAATATGCCGAACAGCCGCGGCCCGAAGGCATCGCCCAGGCCTTTGTGATCGGCGAATCCTTTATCGGCAATGACCCGGTATGTCTCATTTTAGGGGACAACCTGTTTTTCGGCCATAACCTGAGCGGAATTCTAAAATCCGCCTTTAACTCAAATCCCGGCGGTGTGGTATTCGGGTATCGGGTGGTGGACCCCAGGCGCTACGGCGTGGTGGCATTTGATGATGACGGGATGGTCATTGACATTGAAGAAAAACCCGCGCACCCCAAATCGAACCACGCGGTGGCCGGCTTATACGTCTACAGCAATGAGGTCGTCGAAATCGCCTCAAAGCTTAGGCCATCCGACCGGGGCGAGCTTGAAATCACGGATGTCAACCGCGCCTATCTTAAAAAAAACGCCCTAAAAGTGGAACTCCTTGGCCGGGGATTTGCCTGGCTGGATATGGGCACCCATGAATCCATGCAGCAGGCGGCCAGCTATGTGCAGACCATTCAGAAGCGCCAGGGATTTAAAATCGCCTGCGTCGAAGAGATCGCCTATCGGCTGGGCTACATCTCAAGCAATGATTTAAAGACCCTGGCCGAGGCCATGAACAAGAATGAATACGGGGCCTACTTAAAAGATATCGCCACATTCAAGCGCGCGGAGCTTGCCCAATGACGATCACCGTAACACCGCTTTCCATGCCGGAAATCCTGTTGATCGAGCCCCGGGTCTTTACCGACCACCGGGGATTTTTCCTGGAGACCCATCATCAGATAAAATATACGGAGGCCGGCCTGGACCGCACCTTTATCCAGGACAACCACTCCCGATCCCGCCAATCCGTGCTTCGCGGGCTGCATTATCAGCTCCGCAAACCCCAGGGAAAACTCGTGTATGCGGTAAGCGGCGAAATATTCGATGTGGCGGTGGACATCCGGCGCGGCTCCCCGACCTTCGGCCAGTGGACCGGCACCCGTCTATCTGACGCCAATCACCGACAGCTTTTTATTCCCGAAGGCTTTGCCCATGGCTTTGTGGTATTAAGCGAATCCGCGGATGTGGTATACAAATGCACGCAATTCTATGAACCCGGCGATGAGTACGGGATTTATTGGAAGGACCCGGCAGTCGGCATTGACTGGCCGGTTGAGGCGCCGATTCTTTCTGAAAAGGATCAGCTATTCCCTAATTTGAATTCAACTCAGGAAGCCTATCTACCGGTTTATACCGCGGGTTAATTTTCTAAAGGAAAAATGGTCGGGGCGGCAGGATTTGAACCTGCGGCTTCCTGCTCCCAAAGCAGGCGCGCTACCAGACTGCGCCACGCCCCGGTTATGTGAGCTGGTACTAACATCCTTTGATCCATCATGCAAGCCGTTATCTTTACTTTTCTCGAAAAAACGCATCAATCCCATGGCAAAGACACTGCGCGGCAGAGGCCAGAAAATCCGGATCGTTCAGGCGGCTCTCACAAGACGGATTGGTCAGATACCCGGCTTCGACGATTACCGCCGGCATATTAATACCTTCAAGGAGCAGTAACGGGGCTTCAGCAGATTGAACGCGGCCGATTGACGGGCAATTCTTAAGATGATCGGTCACGGTTTCGGCAAGCGACTGGCTGGCCCGTGTATATTTTGTCTGAATTTTACGCCAGTTCTGACTGCGGCCGGCAGAGCCGCTGTCATTGCCAGCCGACATGGGTGATCCCGATCGGCCCGCATCCGGATTAAAGCCATAAACGGTCCACCTGTCCAGGCCCGCCCGAAAGAAACCGCCCGAGTGAATGCTGATAAAAAGCGCCCCGTCCTGGTGATTGGCCATTGATGCCCGCTTTTGAAGGCTTACGCCGTAATCGCCCGTTCGGGTCAATTTCACCCGGTATGCGGGCTGCAGCGTTTCTTTTAGAATATTGGCAAAGCTCAGCGCGGCATCTTTTTCCAGGCTGCCGCCCGGCCCCTCTGCGCCGTGATCATGGCCGCCGTGCCCGGGATCGATAATAATTACCGGCTTTTTAGAAGCTTCCGGCGCTTCCGAGACTTCCCCCCATCCGGGGGTCAATCCCAACCAAGCCATGATAATTAAACCGCATATCAGATATCGCTTGATTTGGCTGCGGGTTCCTCGCATCATGCCGTAAGTCCTCAATTTTCCTTGACACCAATATATAGAGATATTATTTTAAGCAGGATTTTCATGCGGATCAATAAATTTTATATTTAATTCCAAACGGTTGATGACGATTCTCAAGGACTGCGCGCCGACGTCATCAACTTTTTATTTGAAAACGGGCTTAAAATCAATAGCGAGAGTGGCGGAATTGGTAGACGCACTGGACTTAGGATCCAGCTCTTGAAAAAGAGTGGGAGTTCGAGTCTCCCCTCTCGCACCAAAAAACACAAAGCCGCCGGAACCGGCGGCCAAACGAATAACCCAAACGCATGGCCGGAAATTTTTCACCTGATGCCGCCTTTCCGCCCTAGACAACGGGAAGCTTCAATAAATACAGGAGGTTTAAGGATTTAATTATGGATGTAACAGTCGAAGACATCAGCAGCGTCAAAAAAAAGCTGCATATCGAAGTACCCCGCGAGGAAGTGGCCAAAGAGCTTGATTCAGCCTATGATAATCTCAAAAAAAATGCTAGAATCAAAGGCTACCGGCCGGGCAAAGTGCCGCGCTCCGTGCTGGAGCGAAAGTTTTATAAAGATGTGCACTCCGAGGTCACGCAGAATCTGATCCAGAACACCATCTTTGATGCTATTCAGCAAAAAGAGCTGCCTATTCTTGGCACGCCTGAAATCGATCCGTCGGACTTAAAACCGGACGAGTCTTTTACCTATGATGCCACGGTGGAATTAAGGCCCGAATTAGCTGAAGTCGATTTCAAGGGGCTGAATCTGCAAAAAACCAATCATCAGGCGACTGAGGCTGAAATCGACAACCAGATTGAAATGCTGAAAAAACATCTGGCCGAGTATCATGCCATCCAGGAAGACCGGGCCGCTGTTGACGGCGACTACGTGGTGATCGATTACGAGGGCTTCAAGGACGGCCAACCCTATGCGGAAACCGAAAAAACCGAGAACTATACGCTGAAAATCGGCCAGGGGACGATTTCCGAAGATTTTGACCAGCAGCTTATCGGCATGCCCCCCGGGGAAACCAGGACATTTACCATCCATTTTCCGGAAGATTATCATAACGAAAATCTGGCCAACCAGGATATCGAATTTCAGGTCACCCTTAAGGAAATCCGCGAGGAAGTCCTGCCGGCGGCGGATGATGAAATGGCCAAGAAGCTCGGTGAATTTAATTCAATGGCGGAGCTTCGCGAGGAGATCCGAAAAAACCTCCAGCAAGGCTATGACAAGCGGGCGGATCAGGAGATGCAGGAGCAGATATTTGAAAAACTCCAGAGCGAGGACTTTGAAGTCCCTGAAACCATGGTGCAGCATGAAATCGACGGGATTATTCAGGATGCGGAGCAGCGATTCGCCCAGAACAGCCTCTCCATGGAGCAGTTGGGTCTGACCCGTGATAAAATGGCCGAGCAGTATCGCGACCTGGCGGAAAAACAGGTCCGCCGGCATCTGCTGCTAAATAAAATCATCGAGCAGGAAGCCCTTGATGTTACGGATGAAGAACTGGAAGCCGAATACCAGCGATTTTCAGAAGCTACCGGGCAGCCGGTTGAAACCATTAAAACCTACTACAAGCAGAATCCGGACAAGCTGCAGGCTTTCAAGCATGCATTACTTGAAAAAAAGGCAATTGATCTTATAATAAATCATGCGACGATAGAAACCGTGGAACCTGAACAATCCTCGGAAAATCCCGATGAAAATGCAGACAGCAATGCATAATGAATAAGGAGGAAATACATTGCCTTTAATCCCAATGGTCATTGAACAAACCAGCAAGGGGGAGCGCGCCTATGACATCTACTCGCGGCTGCTTAAGGACCGGATTGTTATTCTGGGCACCCCGATAAACGATGAAATCGCCAACCTGCTGATTGCGCAGATGCTTTTTCTGGAGTCCGAAGAACCGGATAAAGACATCAACTTTTATGTGAACTCACCGGGCGGCTCTGTCACCGCCGGGATGGCTGTTTATGATACCATGCAGTACATCAAGCCGGATATTACAACCGTCTGCATCGGTCAGGCGGCCAGTATGGGCGCGCTGCTGCTCGCAGCCGGCGCCAAGGAAAAACGCTACACCCTGCCCAATGCGCGTATCATGATCCATCAACCCATGGGCGGCGTGCAGGGCCAGGCGTCGGATATCAAAATTCAGGCGGAAGAAATCATCCGCCTGCGGTCAACCCTCAATAATATTCTTGTGAACCACACCGGACAGGATTTAAAACGGATTGAAAGAGATACGGACCGCGATTTCTTCATGTCCGGCGAGGAAGCCAAAGAATACGGTATAATTGATCATGTGATCTACAATCGCGACGACCTCGATAAGATCACTGAAACGGAGGCATAATATGTCAGTTAAAGGCGACGAGAGCAATGAGAACCTGTTTTGCTCATTCTGCGGCAAAAACCAGCAAGAGGTGAAAAAGTTGATTGCCGGTCCCGCCGTCTATATTTGCGACGAATGCATCCAGCTCTGCAGCGAAATCATTGAAGAGGAAAACATCAAGGATTCGGACATCGCCAACCGGATCATGACCCCCTCTGAAATTAAGGAAAAGCTGGATGAATATGTCATACAGCAGGATCTGGCCAAAAAGATCCTGTCCGTGGCCGTTCACAATCATTATAAACGGCTGGATACAGCGGTAATGACCGATGACGTGGAGATCCATAAAAGCAATATCATGATGATCGGCCCGACCGGCTGCGGCAAAACTCTGCTGGCCCAGACGCTGGCGCGGTTCCTGAATGTGCCGTTCACCATCGCGGATGCCACCAGCCTGACCGAAGCCGGCTATGTGGGCGAAGATGTTGAAAATATTGTCCTGGCGCTTCTGCAGAACGCGGATTACGATGTAGAAAAGGCGCAGCGGGGCATTGTGTATATTGACGAAATTGATAAAATCGCCCAGATGTCCGACAATCCCTCCATCACCCGGGATGTCTCGGGTGAGGGGGTACAGCAGGCGCTTTTGAAAATCATTGAGGGCACCACGGCCAGCGTTCCGCCAAAAGGCGGCCGCAAGCATCCGCAGCAGGATTTCGTCAAGGTGGATACCACCAACATCCTGTTCATCTGCGGCGGCACCTTCAACGGTTTGGAGCAGATTATCCGCAAACGCATCGGGTCCAAGGCCATGGGCTTTGGGGCGAACATTATCAGCCCGACTCAGCAGAGCGCCAGCCAAATTTTCAAGCAGGTGGAAACCGAAGACCTCATCAAGTTCGGCCTGATTCCCGAATTTGTGGGCCGGCTACCGGTAGTGGCGACCCTGCAGGATCTGGATGAGGCCGCCCTGATTAAAATTCTGACTGAGCCGAAAAACGCGCTTATCAAACAATTCAAAAAGCTGTTCGAAATCGAGGGGGTGAACCTCAGACTCACCGATGCCGCGCTGTCCGCCATTGCCAGAGAGAGCATGAAACGCGGCGCCGGCGCGCGAGGCCTTCGCGCCATACTTGAAAACACGATGCTCAACATCATGTATGATCTGCCCTCCATCGGCGGCGTCAAGGAATGCGTCGTGGGCGAGGAGGTGGTGGTCAATCGGGAAGACCCGATCCTTCTCTATGAGCAGCCAAAAAAACAAGCCTGATTTGTAAGATATGCCCGGTCAGCGCGCAAGCCGCGCCGACCGGGCTTCACTTCAACCTGCCGAAAAAAACTCGGTTCTCCCCCTGACAACCAACTGATTCGGGTTTAAATTTAATATAGAAGAATAGTGACTTTAATATGGCAAACGAAACATACACATACGACAACAATGCGGGACATTCGGAAATGAACCTGCCGCTTCTGCCCCTGCGCGATGTGGTAGTTTTTCCGCACACGATTTCTCCGCTCTTTATCGGACGCAGCAAATCGATCAGTGCGATTTCCGAGGCCATGCATCAGGACAATAAATACATCCTGCTGGCCACCCAGTCTGATCCCGGAAAAGAGCACCCAACGGACAAGGATATCAAAACCATTGGCACGGTTGCCAAGGTGCTGCAGATGCTGCGCCTGCCGGATGGAACGGTCAAAACCGTGGTCGAGGGAAAATTTCGGGGCCGGATCGTTAAATTCAACCCCAATGAAACCTTTTTCGAGGTCTCCGTGGAACTCCTTGAGGAGCCGACCATCGACCCCAATGAAAAGGAAGCGTTCTTTCGCAATATTCTGCAGGCATTTAACGAATATGCGGAACTGAATAAAAATCTGTCCAAGGAGACCGTTGAAAACATTCAGTCCATCAAGGATCCGACAGAACTCCTGTATACCATCGCCGGACAATTCTCTTTCAAAACCAAGGATAACCAGAAGCTCCTGGAGACCCTTTCGCTTGAGGATCGCCTGTCGCAGCTGCTGCAGCTGATCCATGATGAAATCGTGGTCATCAAAACCGATCAGAAGATCAAAAGCCGCGTCAAAACCCAGATGGAGCAAAGCCAGAAGAACTATTATCTCAATGAGCAGATGCGGGCCATCAAAAAGGAAATGGGCGCAGATGACAGCGATGGCGACGATTTAAAGGAGCTTGAAAAGCGGATCAAGAAAAAAAAGATGTCCAAGGAGGCGGCTGCCAAGGCGCGTCAGGAGCTTAAAAAGCTTAAAATGATGACGCCCATGTCCGCCGAGGCGACCGTTGTGCGCAATTATATCGAATGGCTGATCAGCCTGCCCTGGTACAACAAAAGCAAGATTAATACGGACATTGAAAACGCGGAGCAAATCCTTGATGAGGATCACTACGGCCTGGCCCGGCCCAAGGAGCGGATTCTGGAATATTTGGCCGTTCAATCGCTGATGCAGAAAATCAAGGGGCCGATTCTGTGCCTGGTGGGTCCGCCCGGCGTTGGCAAAACCTCGCTTGCCAAATCCGTCGCCCGGTCGACGGGCCGAGAATTTGCGCGACTGTCGCTCGGCGGCGTGCGCGATGAAGCGGAAATCCGGGGCCATCGCCGCACCTATATCGGCGCCATGCCGGGGAAAATCATTCAATCCTTGAGAAAGGCAAATGTCAACAATCCGGTATTCTGCCTGGATGAAGTCGACAAAATGAGTATGGATTTCCGCGGCGATCCCTCTGCCGCCCTGCTCGAAGTCCTCGACCCGGAGCAGAACTATTCATTCAACGATCATTACCTGGACGTGGAATACGATCTCTCGGATGTGCTGTTTATTACCACAGCCAACACCCTGCCGGATATCCCGCTGCCGCTTCAGGACCGAATGGAAATTATCCGGCTGCCCGGCTACACCGAAATTGAAAAATACCATATTGCCAATAAATTTCTGGTCCCCAAGCAAATCCGCCAGAATGGATTGCAGGAGGACCGGATTAACTTCTCGAAAAATGCCATCTACGCGGTTATCCGGGATTACACCCGGGAGGCCGGCGTCCGGAACCTGGAGCGCGAAATTGCGTCCATCTCCCGAAAAGTCGCCCGGGCAATCTTGAAGGAAAACCGGGATAAAATGGTGCGGGTCACGGCCAAATCCGTGGAGAAATATCTGGGCCCGCCCCAATACCGGTTCAGCCAGATCGAGAGCCAGGACCAGGTGGGTATTGTCACCGGCCTTGCCTGGACCCAGTTCGGCGGCGAGCTGCTTTCCATCGAAAGCGTTATTATGCCGGGCAAAGGCGAGTTCAATGTTACCGGCAAACTGGGCGATGTGATGAAGGAATCCGCCCGGGCCGCCATCAGCTATGTCCGGTCCCGTTCTGATCAGTTCAATATTGATCAGAAATTCCATGAAAAATATGACTTTCACATTCACGTACCTGAAGGGGCGACGCCGAAAGACGGGCCGTCTGCGGGCATTGCCATGTGTGTCTCCATTGTTTCGGCGCTTACCAAGCTGCCGGTTAAACGAAGTGTGGCCATGACCGGCGAGATTACCCTTCGCGGCCGGATACTGCCCATTGGCGGTTTAAAAGAGAAAATTCTGGCCGCGCATCGGG
>Ga0102934_1001537_pt1 | contig 16108 bp, 21 predicted proteins | sample SalPonR2_A_D1_MG_FD_78175 | JGI IMG/M metagenome (GOLD analysis project Ga0102934, IMG submission 78175) | Salt pond soil microbial communities from South San Francisco under conditions of wetland restoration - Salt Pond MetaG R2_A_D1_MG | ecosystem: Environmental > Aquatic > Marine > Intertidal... | reverse complement strand
CTTGCTTCCTTTGACTCCTCTTCCACTCTCGCGGCTCCGCTTTCGTTCCCTCCAGGCACCCTCCGTGGACGTAGCTGTGGAGGTTCCAGCCCCCACCTTCGGTCCTCGCTGGCCGTGGTTGAATTACCGGTATCACAACAGACGGAACGCCTACTTGGCCCATATCAAGCAGGAGTTGGAGGGAGTTGAGGCCATCAGGTGGGTAGAGAGGGATGAGGGTTGGCGCCGACCTCTCGCCCCGGACCTCCTGCACGTTTTTGTGGACCGAAAGCTGGTTTTTTTCACCATGCCTTCCCTTGTGCTACCTTTGAGTTGCTCCACTTCTTCGCCTCTCTTCCTCCCTGCCTCCTTATGCGTGTTGCAGATCGATAGAGGTGGAGGCCTTCAAGGGGGACCATCGCCGGCCTCTCCTTGTCCTCACGCCGACAGCCCATACTGGAGGAGTCAAGTGAGGATGGAGGGAGGAGGGGAAGGGGAAGGAGGGCAGGGAGGATGGAAGATAGGTAGCAATCAGGCTTATCGTCTTGGTATTTCCAACAGGGTGCGACTTTGGCCTTCGATTGCCCTCGTCGACGATGTGAAGGGTGGGGTCAACAGCAAGAAGAAGGGGGCAGGAAAGAAAGGAGAGTCTGAGGACGCAACGAAAGGAGGGGGCATCATGGAGCGACCAAAGCTAAACCCGCACCGATGCAATGTTCGACGACAGGTAAAGGGAATCAGAAAGTGATGGCGAGAGGAAGGACACGTGTGGGTGATGAAAGGGAGCAAGTGCCCGGGGATGGTGGAAAGCGCTTGCATCTACCGTCACGTATCCTCGGCATTCAGCCCTAGACCAATCTCTGTCGTCCCCCTTTTCCCCTCATATGGCGTCTTTCCTCCTCCCTATCAGTCCTGGAAGGACGGTCCCGAGCCCTCGACTCCACACTATTCCCAAGGCATCCTCCAGGAGGGCTCGTTCAAACAGCATTTGGCCGTGTTGCATTCGTGGCTAGGGCGGGAATGTACAGGAGTTAAACAGGCAGTTGTCCTCTTGAAGGTGAGAACTATGTAGGAAAATGGGCTGTAGGGGAAAGACAAAAAGGAAGGTTGCAGGGAAAAAGCCTCGTAATCCCTTCCAGGACGAATGCGTGTGCTTTCATGACATACCATACTTACACAGGGCCTTAATTTGTCCTCTCCCTCTTTTTCCTCGATATTCCCGTCAGGTCTGGCTCGCTCAGCGGGGCTCGCTCTCTGCGCTCGACTCCTTCGACGGCTTCTCCCTCCTCTGTCTGGCTGCTTTCCTTCTTCAAGAGAGGCGGCTCAATCCCAGGTACGTTTGTGGAATTTATGCCTCTGCTCTTCAACGTATTCCATTTTCGCGTCCTTTCTGTCCCTATTCCGCCCACCTTTCTCCGCGTCACCGGCCCTCCTTCCACAGGATGGAAGTTCTTCCCGCCCTGATGGTGATGCTCCAGTTTCTTGCCGAAACCGACTTGACCGAAACGGGGACAAAACCTTTACTGCTGAAGGGAGGTAAGGAGGAGGGAGGCTGGATTATTCATATCTCAAGAGTTGAGGCTGGATGTGAAATTGAACAAGATTAGGCACATCAGAACGCTTTGGTATCTCGGACTCGAACCGGAAATTGCGGCCCCGGAGAAGAGAAGATAGGGAAACTGCAAGGGTGGACAATCAGAAATCATAGTCAGACGTGACACCTCGAGAGGTCTTTTGTACAAGGGCAGTTTTTCACAACCTTTGCCCTTGGTCTCTTTTTCTCTCCCTGTGCGGACACAGCCTCTTCTCCTCTAGACCCCTCACTTTTCGTGGGTGCTTTTGTGGCGTGTCTGCTGATCGAAGAAACGGGAGGGAATGCCTTTACATACCTCTCCCGCTCCGCCTGTGCTGAGCTTCAGGAGGAGGCGAATCGGGCTCTCAAGTTATTGCGGACCGATGTAAGTGGTCAGATGCAAAGAGAAGAAATAGAGCTGCGAGGAGGACGGCTTAAGACCAGTCCCTGTCTGGCGCGCCATGTAGCATGGTCGCATCTTCCTTTCTTCTCACCATTTCACCCTCTCTCCCCCGCTCACCTTGACCTTTCTTCTTGGCTCTTCCTTCTCCTTTGCTTCGCGCAGGTCCGCTCTGCCTCCACCGTCCTGTTCCTCACGCCCTTCCCCTTTTTGCGCACCTTTGACTACTATCTGCGCCTTCCCCTCCGTTCGAAAAGCGAGCAGGCCACCGACGCGGTCAGCGTAGCGACAGCACAGGTATGCATTCTTCTCGAGTCGGACGGGCTGATCTCCGAAGAGGCATTCGTTCAAAAAACGAATCCACGGACAATCGGGGTCTGTTCTCCTCCTCTGTCTTTTCTTGCCCTCTCTCGTGTTCCTTGTTGATTAATTGTATCTCAATTCCTGGTTTCCTTTCTTTTCAACTCCTTCTCTACTTTTCAGGAGGAAGAACGCGTCTGCTGCGATCTTCCCGTCGCCTCCTACTTGTCCCGAAAGGCCGCGCAGATCCTCAGCCTCGCCCTGGGGAACCGTGCGCGCCGCGTGCGTGCTTTGCCCGCTGCTTGCTGTGTTGAGCAGAACTTGGGAAGAAAGGGGGAGCGGGGATGGGTATGGGTGGGCATCTCGATCGACCCTATGCAGGCGTTGCGACTTGTGGATCGGGGACCACCAGCTGAGGAGGAGACAAAGGCGAGAGAGGTGAGTGTGGCTTCGAATATATTGGAAGAATGAAGACGGGAGGGACGTGGTGGAAGAGCGAATGGTTGAGGCTTGTATTGCTTGTCCTTAGGTCAGCCGCGCTTTTTTCCTCCTCGTCGTTTCTTTTCGTCGATCCCCCCCTTCGATCTTCCTCTTGTTTGCTCACCCAACCCTTGCTTTCTCTTCTTTGTCCGATCAGTTTCGCGCATTCTGGGGCCAAAAAGCAGAGCTTCGACGCTTCAAAGACGGGGCCATTGTAGAGGCCGTAGTGTGGGGAGGAGGTAAGCTGGATGGACAGGGACCAGGAAGCTATAGAAGTGATTCAATTCAGAGGAAAAGGAGGCATCTAGAGGTCTTGGATGATTCTTCTGCTCACAGAGGGCGCTGTCACTGCTTACACAGGTGGAGACAGGCACAAGATAGTGGAAGAGATTATGCGGTATACCTTGGGGTACCACCTGCGGCATCGGTGAGATAGGAGGGAAGGCGGTGGGGGAGGGTGGGGGAGGAAGAAGTCAGGGAGATGTGTGACGTTAAGGGCTTTGTGAATGGTACCGAAGATAGCGGGGGAGAGGTACAGGCTGATCGATCTCTGCACTTTTATGGGCGATAGGTTTCCTCCCTCTGTTGCCACCTCGCTGAGAATCTTGGGAAATGAATTGGTTATGTTGCTGGAGCTTTCCAAGGAGCGATCGGCAAATGGAGCGTCCGCATCTTCGTCCTTGCCCTCGCCCTCCTTGACGCCTGAGGCAATGACAAAGGCGGCTTTGACGGCATTGGATTCCCTGACGACGAAGGTAAGAAGCGGAAACAGAAGGGGGAATGAGAAGGGTGAGGCTGGCTGCTTGTTAGCTGAGATATCATATTTCGTTATTTCTATCATTATTTGCTCCCTCAAACCCCCCCTTCCACCTACTCCCAGCTCAAAGAAGGCGTATCGTCCTGCCTTCCTCTTGCCATCGAGGCGGTCGCCCCCCTCTCTCCCGCCCTCCGGCACACCTCCCTCTTCCCCCCTTTTCCCCATCCCCTCGTCCATGGAGCCAGTCGACTCTTGAAGCGTCTAGAGGGGCAGCAGGTGTCTCGTACAGTCGGTACGGGGAAGAGAAAGGCGGAGATCTTGCGGGGAGGGGGCAACAAACAGATCGAGTGAGGTTACATTGATTCTGGGATCGCTTTCCTTTTCTTCTGATATCCTTTCCCGTCACTCTACTTCCCGCAGCCCCTCTTCCGATCCAGGTGCAACTTCAGAAGTCGAACAAATGGCCCGACGACTTAGAAGCCCTTCGACGGGCCCAGACAGCTTTCTTGCTGCAGATTGCTCGGAGGTGAGAGGTCGAAACGCATGTGACACTGTGTTGTCGCGATGTCTATTGATTTATCTCTCGCCTATTCCCCCCTGACGATAAACTCTCGATGGAATTGTGTCGTACAATTCAATTTATTTTTCTCTCTTTTTCCCTCCCTCCCTGTCTATCTCAGCCTCGAGCGCGACCCTGAGGTGAAAGCCTCCCTGGCTGGCCCCAACGCACTGGATATGATGCTAGACGGCTATGTGTTCCGGGCTTCTCTCTCCGTTTTTCAAGAAAGCTCCCTCCTTGGTCTGGAGGGAGAGCGAGTGGAGAAGGAGGAGGTGGGGCGCTGGACAGAACGCGCTCCCACCCACCATCGACTCATCCAAGCTTGTCACGCAGCCAATCCTCTGTACGGCCGCGTTGTTCGCTTATGCTCCATATGGCTTTCCAATCATCTCCTCCCACCTATACCCTCCGACTCCGCCCTTCTCTCATCCGGAACCGCTTCCAGCTCGCCGTGTCTCCCCCTGGAAGCCCTCGAACTACTCGTTGCCGCGCTCTTCTCCCCGCCCGGCCGACCCCCAGGGTCCCTCCTCGCTGGCCTCCTCGCTTTCCTGTCCCTCCTTTCCACGCATGATTGGCACTCCACTCCCTTGCTTGTTGACCCGCACCACACCCTTCTTCCTTCCGACCACGAGGCTGCAGAGAAAGCCTTTGAAAAACATCAAGGCAAAGCGGGAGTCCGGGAGGGAGGGGGGTCTATGATGTATCTACTGGCGCCGTACGACAAAGAGAGGGGATGGCGACCTTCCTGGACATCCTCTTCTTGCCCAGAGCCCGTAATCCTAGCCCGAATGAAGGCTCTCGCTGCCATTTCGCTTCAATCACTGTTGACATGGATGGAGGAAGGTGGAAAGGAGGGAGGATGGAGAGCTGCCGTGGTTCCTTCTTCCCCCTTCCAGGCGGCCTCGTCGCCACTCCTGCAGCCGCCTCAATTCGACGTATTGATCCGTTTCAAGCCAGCATGGGTAGGTCCACTCTTCTCTGGCCCCTATCGTGAGGGATGGAGGGCGTGGGAAGAAGTCCAAAAAGGCTGCAAGGCTCTGCGTTGTGGACACCTGTACAAAAATCTGGCAGGTGCACAGGCGCAGAAACGGGTGGTGGGGATGGATCCAGTGAGCGAGTACCAGAAGAAACTGGTGAAGAGGTATGGAGGCTTGGCTTTATTTTTTATGGCGGGGGCTGAAGGAGGCCATAGGGAAGGCTTAGCGGTAAGATTTCGTCCGCGGCTGTTCCTTTCCTCGTCCTTTTCGGTGTTGCAGAGTAGAGGGAAAATCCCGATCAAAGTTAAGCCAGATGAAGAAAAGCGAGAAAACATCGACGGTGAAGGAGTACCATTCATGCTCCCAAATGTGGGAGAGGTTTTGAGCGATTTCAAGCGGCTGGGTGAGGAAATCGTGGAGGAAGTGCTCGTGCTTTGAATAAGGAAATTTTAAAAAAGGCGCATAAATAAATAAGTGTGAAAGTATAAGAAAAGGGCGCTCGTGCCACGGAGCGCACACGATGTATGTTTGAATAGAAAAAGGATGTGAACGTCACAGATGCGAATTCCTAATAAGCTGAAGCATAGCTGGAAATAAAGTAGACAGCGAAAGAATGTTCACTTTTCTGAAACTATTTCCACATGGAAGGTGTTTCCTTTCTGTTAACCGCGATATTAAAATTGAGCTCAGAAGACAAGTTTTAAGCAGCTATCTTTGGCCTCCGGCTTTCTTCAGGCGTTCCAGAGCTCCCATACTTCCCCCATTCCCTACCTCTCCATCTTTTGCGTCCTCCTCAAGCCCTGCCCTTGCAAACACTGCAGCCGGAACAGGCTTGGCCTTCACCTGTATTTCGGTGTCCCCCTCAATGTGGATCTCCTTTTCCTCCCCTCCCTCCTGTATCCTGTCTCCCTCCTCCCCCTCCTCCTCCATGTCCTCAATGTCTATCTCCTCTTCATTCCGTTCCAATGCTGCAACAGCCGCTGCTGTCACTGCCTGAAGCCTCTTGGCCTGTCTCTCCACCGCTTCCAGTTCCTCCCCCTCGCTTCCTCCCTTCCTTTTGACACCACCCGCTCCTCCGGCCATGACCCGTGCAGCTTGAGCCCTTTTCGCCTTCTCCTCCGCCTTGGCCGCTTCTCGAGCCAGGGTCTCAGCGTCAGCGGTCGCCTCGTCTTTTTCCTCCCCCCCACCCTCCTTCGCTTGCACCATGGCCATAGCGTCATCTGCCATGTAATTAACCTGCAAAAGATTCAAAAAGATAGGAAGAACAAAATGATAGTGGGCAAGGGAAGAGAAGCACTGGGATCATCTTGCCAGTGAAGGTATTTTGCTCTCTGATCCTTCCGGTCGAGTTTCCTTCAGTTCCCCAACATCCACCCACTCCTTGCACTGCTACCTGTGAAAAGGCGGTCTGTACAGTCCTCTTTACGCGCAACATGTCCCGGAATGTCTCCTCATTCCCATGATTGACCTGAAACGGGAGTGGCCAGTAATTTAAAGGGGAGATATGGACGATGAGGAGGAGCGAGGAATGTGCGTGGACAAGCAGCAAACAATTACATTGCAACATATGATGCGCGCCCTCGGGTACTCGTTTAGATTTAGATGAGGGAAAGTGGAGTAGAAGCAGGAGAATAACGCACCTCAAAATCTTGCCATTTCTTCCAATAACCAGGATCACGGCGTGGATCCGCAAAGTTGGCGCCATGTGTATAAACAGCACGCGCTCGGTCGATCTGCAATCGGGAGAAAGAAATGGAATGAGACCACCACAAAAAGAGAGAAGGGCGAACGACAGAAGACGAGGCAACAAACTGCTTGTAACTGGGTGCCCGAAAAGGGAGATAACGTACTTCGCCAAGCTTCCGCTCCAATTCGGCAAACTGGATGCACATGTTTTTAGCCCCCTCGTCGGGTAAGACCTCGATGGCTTTCTGGTATACTTCCCGAGTGCGGGTGACACCGTAGAGAGCCTCCACCTTGAACGAGAAGAGAAAGTGGGGGAGAAGAAGGGAGGACAGCACCAACATAAGAAGGGCGAGGAAGGAGGCATGTCGATGAGCCAGCGACATACACGTGTGACCAACGCATTTGCGTACCCAGTACTGCGCGTGCATGCGTCCAAGCTCAGAGAGGGGGGGTTTCTCGACAATTACCTTCTTGATGTAGAGCAGAAAGAAATCGTAACGCTTGTCCTCGGGCACTGCCTGGGTCCCCCGATCGTATATAGCCATCGCGTGTCGGGCGAGGCCGTGTTCTTCCTCCAGCTTTGCGTACTGAGACCAGAAGGAAAGGAGAGCGTGATGTGAGCGATGCAGGACTAAAAGAGGGCGGTAAAAGTCACCGCATGAATTTGTGTCATCTCCTGAAAATCGTCTACACTAGGTAAGGAGATGGGAAAAAAAAAAACAGAAAATCGGGAATGCTGGTGGTGGGGAAGTAGCGGTGCTTACCCGGATGTAGAAGTCGGCAGCCTCATCCGCTGGGACCTTCTCCAGGCACTGTTCGAACAAATCGCGGGCCCGCTCCAGCTTGCTCCCACCATACCTGAACCCGAGAATGGGTAATGCAATGGATGAGGAACAAAGGGTGGCAGGACGAAAAGACTGATCGGTGAGCGTTTTGAAGGCTCCCACCCCAGTCCAATAATAGAACTTACCGGGCGACGAATTTCTGAAGGTACAGAGACCACAGGGGCTTGACGTGAGGCCAACCGAAGACAGATACCCCCTAAAAATGGAACGGGATGAAAAAAGGGAGGTAAAGTGAGGCGGGTGGCAAAAAAGAACATGAAAGGTGGGCTGAAACATACCTTCTCGTAGGCGCGGAAAGCCTCCTCGTGGTACGCATTTTCTTCCAGGAAAGAGGCAAAGTTCAGGATTATTTGGGGTGTGGCGACCTGGGAGTGGATGGGTGAAAGCATGAGCGCAGAAATGGACGGTTCATGGAAATATGCGTCTACGATGCGCATGACATCCAGTTTGAAAATCAAGGGGGAGCGAGTCGGAAATGCCGGGAAAAATGCACATCTCCCAATAAAGACACGACAAATGGATGGATGAGACAAGAAGAAATGGTGATACCTTGAGCTCCAAACACCGTTCGTAGGCAGCCTTTGTGGTGGCAACAGTCCCAAGGGATTCTTCTAGGTCCAACAACAAGGACCAGACGCGAGTGGATTTGTGCACGCGTTCCTAAATTGAGGGTGGCAAAGTCAGAAAGAGACAATGCCGGTGAATATACAGAAACAACCTCCATCCTGAATGCAGTTCCTGGTCTTCTACCTGCACAGGGATGCTTGCAATCATCTCTGCCCGCTCCTCGCCCCCCTTCTTCCCGCCTCCCAACGCGCGGCCCTGAGCCTCGGTCTGCCGCCGGCGTTGGATGGCCTGAGACGGCTCAGTGACGGCGTGTTGCATCACCTATGGAAGAGAAAGAGAGAGAAATGAAATGGAATGAGGGAGGCAGTGAAAAGGTGAAAAGTGGAAGGGGCGGCAGGCATACCTGTAAGGCCTCCTCGTAGTTCTCGTGCCGGATTTCCATCTCTGCCCAGGTGCAATAGACACCAGCAAGCTCTTCCACGCCCTGCAGATAGAGACGGGTGAAGACACGAGATTAAGGAAAGAAAGGAAGGATGAAATCGGGGATTCGGGGGGTGGAGTGAGGCAGTACCTTAAAATTGACCAAAGTAGCCTTGTTGAGCACCACGCGAGCGTTGTCAATGTCGTCATGCTCCTCATAGTACCTGCGGGGGGGAAAGACGATTGACATAAGCAGAGCTTGAAAAGGACGCAGGAGGGAGAGAGCAGAAGGGAAACAAGCTTACTTGGCGAAAGCGGTCCAGAGGGAATAGAGCTTTCCGAAAGCCTTCTTGGGGTCGACGGTCTTGACGGCCTCGGTGAAACAGACGATGACCTGCGAAAAGGGGAAGGCAAAAAGCTGAGGACACTGGAGCGGAAAGATGCGGGGCCGGGGGCGACACGGCCTCGGAGTACCTTGTGAGGATCGTTCTGGGCTTGGAAAAGTTTGGCCCGCTTGTGCCACTCGTGGACGTTGTGAGGGTTCTGACGCAGGAGGACGGAGGACAGCTGTTGGGGTCAGGGGTAGAGGAAGAGGGGAGAACGTGTAAGAAATGAGGGGGGCGCGAAGGACGTCGCCCGGCCAATGCTTCCAGTCTTCCCCATTCACATGTCCACCATGTTCTCCTTGTCGGTCCGATCAGCGCCTAAGCCACTGCCTCGTTCACCTTCAAACCACAGATGATTTTAAATAACCCTGTCTCCTCGTTCCTCTCCTCCTCTCTCTCCCCCTCGCGCCTTACCAAAATGGGCCGACGCTCCATCAAATCCTCCAACCGGGCCAGTCGCAGATCCGTGTCGTCGCCCTCCACGTCCAGGTCATCGTCCGTTTCGTCCTCTGGTTCCTGAGGCATCGGGAAACAAACCGAAAGGCTCCTGTCAGACCCGCTTCCTCTCAACCCTTTCTTTCCTCCAAGCCCTCCCTCCCTCCTTCCTTCCTGCCCACTCTAATTCCATACCTCTTCCTCTGCCAACATTGCCACGCGGGCCGTCAACAGAGACTCCTCGCACTGGGAGTAAGCGTCAAAAACCATCGTGAAGTCGCGCACTGTCAGGACGCTGAATGAGGAAAGCAGGGGGCACATGAAGGTGGAGGGATCGAAGTCAGATTGATACTTTGGTGTTAGGGGGGGGAATCGGCTGGTAGGACAGGGCAGTGATTGCGACGTCGGGGGAAAGCCGACGAGGTGCTCGGACCATGCGGTAAGAGGAGATACCAAGCACACTCACGTGGAAAGCGCCTCCTCGTAGACGTCACGGGCCCGTTCAAACTGACCCTGGCGGATGTAGTAGTCTGCCAGCTTGCACCTGAGACATCAGTCAAATATCGTAGGGAAAAGAAATGAAATGACGCTTAAGAAACGTGGGAAGAAGGAAGAGCCCGAGAGGAGGGAGTCAAACCCTACCACAGCTTCCCGGTTTCGTCCGTGAAGCGCGCGAGGCCGCTTCGGATAATGGCGTCCACCTTGAGACGACGCGAGATAGCCGTCGGATGGCGCGCACACATGTCGCAGAGGCGCATCCAGAGGGCGTGTTTGGAGGAGCCTGCAGTGAGTGAGTAAAAGGCATTTCAATGGCAGAAGTGGGGGGCAATTCAACTTTGACACCTACAGACCCATCTACATGGAACCGGGAAAACGTCAATGGGATCAAAAAAGGGTGGGGGCTTTCGAGACGGAAATCAACAAAAACGTCGCACAGCAGGCTAACCGTCCAAACGGACCTTTCGGAGAGAAGAAGGCGTCGTCGTTCACACAGATGGCCAAATGCACAGCGGCCTCCTCCATTTCCCCCAATTTCTCCATAAAATCGACGTAGGACTCGCGCTGAGAAGGGTCGTACTTCAAGTATCGCCTGAAGGAGAGAGTTTGGAAGGGAAAAGGGGTGAGGAAAGCTGTGCTTCCGTCCCTCGATGGAGGCCAAGCGGCTCGAGCGACGACTGTCACGGATTTCAAGGGCAGGGGAAGGTGGAGGGAGGGGTCGAGACGGGGGGAGGCAGGGAGGAACGCACCGGAAGACACGAATTGCAGTCTCCTTAACGCCTAAATTTTGGGCCCACGGAAGGTACAGAGACCAGATTCGCTCGTGCTGGGTGATGGGAAGGGACTGAAGTGCGGCGTCGAAGGCGCGACGAGTCTTGGTCGCCTGCGGAGCCGGGAGAGGGGTCAGGGGGGGGAGTAGGTGAGACGCAAGGCGGGTGGAGGAGAGGGAAAGGAAGACCCAGCCATACCTTTTTCATGTCGACGAGAGTATGCAGATAGTCGAGCCAGACGCGGGGCATGCGCGAGAGATGCACAAGGGCCCTGGCACCGAGAGAGTGGGGAAGAAGGTGAGAGCAGGTTGTTGCCTTTCATCGATTTCTCTTGCCACTCTGTCCCTCCATGCGTTGCTCCTCCGTCTCCACTTACCGCTCGAAGGTATTCAGCAGAATCTGATAGCGAGGATGGCTGACAGGAACTCTCCCATCCACCTGCTCTTTCCGCTCCTGGATGGGGGGGAAAATGCCAGAAGTCGTGAGCCATAGGGCACCACGGTGCACGCCATCCCTCTCCGCATTTTCCTCCCGCCAAGCATAAGCCCTGTCCATCGATCACATTATCCTCCCCCTCGTCTCCGTAGTGCAGCACTCCCCTTCCAGTGACTTTCTTCTCCTCTTCTTCCCTCCCTTGCCCCACGACACCAACCTGCAAATACGCCCACCACAGCTTGTAAGAGCCTGGAAGGAACTTTAAAGCTCTCTCATAGATCAGATAGCGCTTCACCGGCTTGGCTTGAGTTTTTGCATTCAGATATCGGAGCCAACTTTTGAGGGAGAAAGGGTTTCGGGCGATTTCCTGGGAAAAAGTTGCGAGACAGGGTCCAAGAGAAAGAATCAATACGATAGAGTGGGAAGAAAGGCATGGCCACGAGGCAATGAGAGCTGTCGTCTGAGCACGTCGCCCTGACAAACCCATTTCTCCATTCTGCTCCATCCCTATCACCCACTTACTTCCTCGAACTCTGCGTCCTGCTCATCTTCCAGCAAAGCGCGAATCTCGTCGCTGACAACTCCTCTATCATTTGCCATGATAGCTGTCTTGCAAAAAAAGAGAGGAAAGGAAGGAGGAAACAAGCAAGTGAGGACAACTAGCCTGGTCATCTGCTCAGAAGGTAATGATGGGGGGGGGCGAGAGGTTGACGCTTGCCATTTGCAGAGAATGAGCCATACATGATCCTACAGCATTCCCAGGACAATGTACTGCCCGCGTGAGTCATGGTCGTGAACAAGTTGTTGAAGCACAAGAAAGCTCTTTTGTTGAGCAGAGGGTGTCGGGGAGAGGGAGGAGCAAGAAACTTCGGAGGCGGTAAGAGGATGTGATAGAGGGGAGTGTGAGGCCCCGGTCTTCACGCTGCGAATCAAATAATAAACCACGCGCATTGAAAATTGGCTCCCATGAAAACACGTGAGATACGCTGTCACGAGTTGAGCAATCAACACAAATTAAACCCCAGCTTTTCAACATCGAGATCAGGGACGACAATTGACCTCGCGTCTGTTTCAAGTCACTTTACAGTCCCCGGCACGCCCGTCCTCCTGGCAGGACGCTGTGGCTTTGCATGTTCCAGATGCACGATACTTTTATATGATGTCGCATGTCGCATCATGGGAAGAAAGTATGTTGGCATTTCGCGTCCACTCGCATGACTGGAAAGCTGCATCGATCGCTCGTCTGCAGTTTTGTCGCCTAAATTGCTTGTTCCTTTCTCACCATTTTTACATCAACAGTGCAAAGACTTTACTGGAGCAAAATGTATGCCACCAACACGGAGAAGCGCAGGGTGAAGGTAGGGAGGGAGAGAAGCGTACATCAGCATTGTTGATAGCTCTTTAATGTTTTGGGGGGATCCCTCACGTTCGGGCCATGTGAAAGTCATATAAGCTCAAACACGATGTCCATCCCATATTTTCATGTGCTCCCACTCCGATGTGTATTTATTCTTTGTAAACATCTGTCATCGTTCCATGCTCCCCTTCTGTCTGATCATGTTTGCCAATTAAAACGCGTCGGAAACTTCAGGCTATCAACAAGCACTATCGCAAGCTCTCTGTCCGTAAAGACTTCGGAATGCATGGTAGCTTTTCAGGTGCGTTTGAGCAAATGATGCATACGAAGGGATATAGTAGTGCTTATCTCGCAAACATCGCCGCAAAGAGGAACTTTGATCTCTGAGCGCAATTAGCCTGTGAGTACAGGGAAGGTTATCATATGCCACCCTCATCTCCGCACTTGACATTCCATTAGGCCATATTACGGATTGCTGGGTGGCGCATTCCGGGCAGGAATATGCGCATGTGCTGTACGTGGACGGGGATGAGGAGGACATTCCCTTACAGGAGGTAGGACCGTGTCGAACTTCTGTATGCCTCCAGCGGGGGAGGGATGAGGGGCGCGTCGAGACATTGACGTAAAAACTAGAGGGAGCGAAAGTGAAGATGTGAGATGTTGATAGGATAGCTGGGCAGAAAAGTAATGGGAGATCTAGACAGTTTCATAATGGCTATCTTAATAGCGTAAAGGAAGGGAGAAGGTTGTTACTGTGAGTTTAATTGTTATTTTTTGGTCTCTGAACCCGCAGGTGAGAATTTTTTTAATGGCACCGTTGCCCCCCACGCCACCGACCTCCCCACGGTCTTCATCGGCCCCGAGCAGCGAAAGCAGTGGAAGGGAGGAGAAGGAATGCGAAGCACTTAAGGAACTAGCCATCGGAGCACGCTCCTCTATCACCTTGTGTCGTGTGGGGTATGGTAGAACAGAAGGGATAGAAGCGGAAACAATCACCACGACAGCTTCCTCCGCCCCTGCATCTTGTGCGATCCCTCCTTCTGGGGAAATGTTCTGTCAAGAGAATGCCAGCCCGGATGTTGACGAGGCAAAGGAAGCATCGACTGAGCTTTTGGAGGAAGACGGAGCGTGTGAAGCAGAGGGGGGAATCGAGAAGAGGAAGGATCACGAAATGAAAGAGGCAGGCAAGGAAAAGGAACAGGCGCTATGCGACAGGGAACGGGAGAAGGCATGCCAGTCGCCTGTCCGGCGGCATCAGAGCGAAGGTGATAAGGAGAACAGGGGGACGTTACAGGGTGATGGAGGAGGGGTCAACTCCCAGCATTCCCAGATCCTTCCGGCGCAGCCCCAAAAATCAGCAGAAATGACAGTGGCAACAGGATCAACGTCGATGGTGGCACTTCTTGAAGGGGCTGTAATAGCAGAAGTGACCACTTTAGGAGGAAACGCTGCAGCATCAGCGACAGAAACAGCCACAGATGAGCCTTCATCCCATCCCTTTACGGCATCCTCTGTTTCTTCCCTTGCGCCCTCTCTACCTGCCTGCGCCTCTAAAGATCATGGAGGCGACTGCTCGACGGGCAAACACGGTCATCACACTGACAGCACAAGGACTTCGACAGCCAATGCGCTCCATCCACGTCCATTCAATTTCTCTGATCCCCTCCCTCGCAGTCCTCCGTCCGCGCTGCCGTCATCCACAGCTTCTGTACCACTCCCAGCAAATGAAATGGTAGGGACAGGGAATTCCATCGGTGCCGCTCGACCGGGAAAGGAGCTTACAGATTACAAGCCTCTTGTCGGCCGCTTCGTGCAGAAAGCCGTGGAGGGGGGAGGGAAGGTCACGGGTAAGCATCGCAAGACCGGTGAATAGAGAAAAGAGTTCTGAAAGGGCAATGCCAAAGCGATAAACTCACCGTCCTCATGAATGTAGAATGGGGATGTCGTAGCTATGGAACACCTGGAGTCATAAGCTTACAAGATCGGACCGGTCTTTGTGCTCTGCCTACTCATAAATAATTCTGTTCTCATGTTCCTCCCCTTTCCTCTTCCATTTCTCCCGCTGGCCCTTTGTTGCAGGTATGGTGGTGGAGGTGAGGGCAAAGGGATCCAAGGAATCGCGGCGAGTGTGGGCACGTGTCACGTACACTGACAAGACGGAACAGGACCTTGATGTGTAAGTGGGGTGGGTGGTGAAAGTGACAGGGACTAGGACATGGTCGACGCCTCGGGATCCATTCGACTGACATTCAGAGCGCCCCATATACCCGCCTTCTCGACAGTGACGATTTGATACCGCTTTTGAAGCCCAGAAGGGGGAAAAAACAAGAGTAAAGCCGCAGTTCGTGAGGAAAAGAAACATCAAAATAAAGGCTTCGATAACAGGTCAATTTCACGCTTTTTGTTGCTGCGCATTGTTGTTAATTCTTTCCTCAAGAATTCTTTCATCTTTGCCACGCACCACTTCCACCTTTTCCTCCTTCATATCCGTCTTTTTGACAGCCGTGCCTCCCACTCTGCGTGAACGTGGCACTCGCCTTCTATGCTCATCCCCGGATTCCTTCTCGACTTGTCCCATTGCTATTCTCTCCCGCTTTATACAGTAAAAGCGCTTCGCTGCGCTTCTCGTGCCCCGCCACTCGCTTCCACGTCTCGAATCTTACACGGCAGCTGTGTCTCCATTAATCCCGCTTCCACCGGTAGCCTTCATAGGCTGCAGGTCGTAGTACCTGGTAGGAAAAGAAAAGTGAAGACAGGGGTCGACAATGGCGATGATCAAAAATGCCGGAGAACCGTTTTTCCAAGAAAGAAAGGAGAAATTCGAACAGGAAAATAAAACCAAAACAATACCTGCTATTCGCTCTTGAACCCGAGAAAGAATCAACACTCCCACCGCCAGCCGTGGTGGATGGATTACTATCCCCCGGTGCGTCTTCAAGAGGCATGTACTCGGCTAAGATGGAACGGACTGGCGCCCATGACGAAGAGGGGAGAGGGAGGAAGGCAAAGAGGGCGGCAAGGATCAGGGTGATGTCAGCCGAGTTTTATGTTTTCGTGAGTGTGTTAGAGGAACGGCTGAAGATAGACACCACGAGAGAGGTAGCACCACGGACAATCTGGAGCAAAGGCCCCGAGGGTTTGACACACAGAGACTGCCTGCATCCGTACCTTGCTCGCGCATCTGTTCCTGTGTCCGCTTCCAATACACGAAGCCCGCCGCCGTCATGCCCAAGATCACCAATGTGACAATGCCGAGCACACCGCCCCAGGACACGCCCCCGCCGCTTCCGCCCATCTAGGGGCAAAGGCGGGAGGAGATGGTTCGAAAAGGAAGGGGAGGGGCGGGTGAAAACAAAGGGGGATTAGGGGTGATCAATCAGGGGGAAGCCAGGAGGGCATGGGGATCAGAGGAGCACGGGGCAAGCAGGAGCTTCGCCGGTAAGGTCCATGTAGGGAAGAAGGATTGCGGTACCTTTTGTGAGACGGGCCGGTAGTCACCGCCTTGGACGCAGGTCATGACCTGGTCGGGGGCCACGCCCACGCAGTTGCACACCTGGGTAGGGAAGTGGGCCCGAGGAGCATGTCAGGCAGGGTGCGGTAAGAGGGGAGGGAAAACCGGAGGAGGGCTTCAGGCAGGGTGCGGTAAGAGGGGAGGGAAAACCGGAGGAGGGTTTCAGGCAGGGT